>Ga0105046_10009328_pt1 | contig 15359 bp, 11 predicted proteins | sample MAT03_FD_78385 | JGI IMG/M metagenome (GOLD analysis project Ga0105046, IMG submission 78385) | Freshwater microbial communities from Lake Fryxell liftoff mats and glacier meltwater in Antarctica - MAT-03 (megahit assembly) | ecosystem: Environmental > Aquatic > Freshwater > Ice > Liftoff...
GATTCGTTCGATTGGCCGTACCTGTTGGCAAGCCAGTGCCGGAAGCAATCGCCGCGAAACCGCTTAGCTGCGACGTGCAGTCTTTGGAGCGGAGCGAGTTGGGTGAGACGGAAGCTCAACGCGCTAGTTCGTTTTCAAATTCTGAGCATAACATTGAACTCGGGTTCATGATCGCTTCACTTCCCGTCAATCGAAAACCGCAAGCCCTCACCCTCGAACCGCAGATAGATGCCGTGCGCATCTAGCCGGTTGACGACTTTGATGAGCACCGGGTTCCAGCCTTCTTTCAAATCGACCTTCACGCTTCGGTCGTCGGGGACTGCTGTTTTTGGCGTGGTTTGTTCGTAGACTTGCTTGTCGTTGACCCAGACACGCAGGGTGTCGTCGCCGCCGATGTGGAGTGTCGCGGGGGCGGTTTTGGGTGAGTAAAGATAGACTAGCGCGTACGCGGAAATGCGATCCTTGTCGAAGACGGCCCGGAGGTCGAGGTAGCCGTTCGGCGCGGTCGTCCGTTTCTGCCAGGTGGCCTCCTGCGGCTTTTCTTCGGGCGTTTCATGGGCGGTCAATTCATTGCTGAACGGTCCCGCGACCAGGAATTCCGTCACCATGCCGCGTAACGATTCTTGCATCTTGCGATCTTTGAGGAAGGCCACCAGGTCGAGGAATTGTTCGAGCGACAATTGCGCGACGGCGTTCTCGGGCATCAACGAGATTTTCGAAGCAACGAGTTCGTCGATCTCTTCCCGTGCGATGCGGATGTCCTTGCCATTGGCGTCGCGCAGGACGACTTCCTTCGGCTGGTCGACGACCTTCAGACCCGTGTGAGTCTGCCCGTTCTTGGTTGTCAGGCGGAACGATTGAAAGCCTTCCTTGATCTCTTTGCTGGGGTCGATGATCGCTTCCATAATCTTCTCGATCGTCCCGGTCTCCCAAATCTTCGAGAGATCGGGCCCCACCTGGCCGCCTACTCCTTCGAGCTTGTGACAGAGCACGCAGTTCAAGGATTTCGAACTTAGATAGATCGCCTTGCCACGTTGCGGATTGCCCTGCTTCGCGACCATCTCCCGGACCTTCTCGACCTGACTGGCGTCGAGCGAGAGCAGCAGGCCGCCGCGCATCACGTCGGTCAGCATTTTGGCGAAGAGAGGATCCTGGCCGGCGTGCTTGCGCAGAGCTTCCGCAACTTGGGGGAGTAAGTCACGCGGCAGTTTCTGATCGAGGAAGCGCTGGCCGACGAGCTTCGCTCCTTCCGGGCGTGAGCCCAAGATCTGGACCGCTTCGCTCTGCATGCCGGCATCCGGTTGATCGAGCAAGGCGACCGCGATCGGCTGGGCAGAAACGGAATCGACGGCCGCCAAGGTGCGGATCGCCTCGATGCGCAGTTCGCGAGGTTCCGGGGCGTCGAACAGATTCTTCAGCACTTCGACGGAGCGTTTGTCGTTGAGCACGCGCAGGGCTTTCAAGATGGCGATCCGTTCGGCGGCCGAGCGTTTCTTGTCGCCGAGAGACTGGGCCAACCGTGGGGTGGCTTCGCTGAAGCGGGCGGTTTCGATCGAGCGGATGGCGGCGAGGCGGGCGTCGGCATTCTCGGAATCGAGCAAGTTCGTCAGCACGTTGACGACCTTCGCCCCCTTGAGGTTCCCTGTGAGAGCCAGGGTATCCATGATGGCGGACTGTACGGTCTGGGGCTCTTGAGGACGGCTCAGCAGAAAATCGATGAGCGGTTCCAGAGAGACAGGCGTTTCGAACTGATAGTTTGTGTACGACTTGATGAGGGCGACCTTTTGCTCCAGAACGAGATGCGGGTCGGCCAGCAACTCCGTCACGGCGCTTGCGGCGTCGCGGGTGCGGAAACTTGTGAACGCGGTAACCGCCTTGTCGCGGTCGTTGTCATCCCCCGATTTCGCGAGATCAAGGACGGCGGCGATGCCGGCCTTGCCGCAACGTTCGAGAGCGCGAAGATAGCCGTCCGTCAGAAAAATGTCTTTGCCGTCGTCGAAGCGGTAGGCGCCGATCAACAACTCGGCCGCCCCCTCGGCGTTAATCTTGCCGATGGCCAATGCCGTCGCTCGGCGGACAGTGAGGTCGACATCGCCCAAATTCTTTTCAAGTTCCGTTTGGATCATGGCATCGCCCGGCTTGCTATTGAGGGCCAAGCCATCGGTGGCGGCGCGGCGGATGTCGGGCGACTTGTCTTGCAGCAAGCCGATAAATGCCTTTTGAACCTTCTCGTTCCAGAGCGAGTTCAACGCCCCCATACTCACGAGCCGGGTGTCGATCGGCGAATCGGCATCCTCGGCAATCGAGAGAATGAAACCACGAACGGTGTCGGCATCGTTGTAGTAGGCGCCGCCCTTTGCTTTCACTTCACTGGCCGGGATGATCCGGTGGAGGACCTCGTGCTGAGCGCGAACTCGCATCGTCAAATCGGGGGATCGTTCCGCCTCGATCAAGGAGTCAAACGAGCCGCGTTCACCCAGAATCGGCAGCAGCTTGGCCCAGGAATCGCGGGGTCGCAACGGGATGGCGGGGACCTTTTCCTCAAGGCCCGGGACTTGCCCACCCGTCCAGGAGACACGGTAGATCCGGCCGTGGATGCCGTCGCCAAAGAGCTTGCCCGCGCCGCCCGAATCGGTTCGCCAATCGCAGATGTAGATGGCCCCATCAGGGCCGGTGAGCATTTGGCAGGGCCGAAAAAGCGGGTCAGCCGCCGTGAGGAACTCAAATTCGCGATCGACCTTAAACGTCGAACCATCCTGCTTGGTGCTATAGGTTCGGATCGAACGGCGGAAGACGTCGGGATACCAGAGCCAGCCGCGGTAGAATTCGGGGAGTTGCGTGTCGTCGTAACAGAGGAGCCCGGCCGGGGCGCCGCGGCCGGTCTTGAGCATCGCGGGTAGTTTCCCGGGAAGTTCCCCCATCACCGCCCCGCGCACCGGGTCGGGCTTGCAACAGCGGGAACCGGGGTAGAGCCGCCAGCCAAAATCGCTCTCCTCGGCGACATGCATGAGCCGGCAGCCGGTGAACTTCGAGCCATCCTCGTTGTCGTTGTCGGCATGGAACCAGTTGCCGAAACTATCCTGCACCGCGTCGCGGTAGGGGTTGCGGTAACCGATCGAGAAGACGTGCATCTTCGAGCCATCGGGCCGGCAACGGAAGATCGCCCCGGTGCGCAGCACGGTCGCCCGGCTGCCGTCGGAGCCTTCCACAATGTTGTCGTCATCCCCCGAAGTGATGTAGAGCCAGCCGTCGAGGCCGATCGTTAGGCCCGAGACTTGGTGGTGATGGAAGCCACAGAAGCCTTGAGCGATCACTTCCGGTTTCGCGGCCAGGTTCTTGCCTTCGATGATGTCGGTTAACTTCCAGCGGCGCACGGTGCCGCGGCCGCTGAGGTAGAGCCAGCCGTCATGAATCAAAATGCTCGAAGGAAGTTCGTCTTCCAGAATCACCCGTGCCTGATCGAAGACTTTCTTCTCGGCATTCCAGGTCAAGACTTTGACGACATCCTTGACCTTCTTCTTCATGGTGGCGACCAGGCGCGTGGTGCCATCCTTGTAGGTGATCTTCTCGGGCGTCTCGGGCCAGGTGTCGGTGTCGAGCCGCCATTCGAGAACGAAGAGCGTGCCATCGGGTCCAAAGGTCATGCCGACGGGATTGATGATCGTTGGCTCGGTGGCGACGATTTCAAGCTGGAAGCCATCTGGCGTGCGATAGCCCTTTAGACGCGGGTCGCGCGTGCCTTGATCGATGAAGGTCATCCCTTCCGGCCGAGGACGCGGCGGCGATTGCGGCTGATTGAGATCGTCGGCCGCGAGGGAATTCGACGCAAAAAGGACGCTGAGGAAAAGTGAGACGAACGTCATGCCGAATTCTCCGGGATCGCGGGTGAGATCATTTTATAGTCCAAATCGATGATTTGCACTGGAACCGCGATCCGCCATTTGGTCTAATCCTTCGACGCGACCGAACTCTCAATTGCTCCCTCGTTTTCCCAAAAGGATTTGGGACGTGACTCAACAAGCTCCCCTTCGACTGGCCATCGTCAGCACCCCGCGCACGGGCAACACCTGGTTGCGGCATCTGCTCGGCCGCGTCTGGGGCCTCGAACACCGGGCGTTCCACGAAATTCCCCAGGACGAATGGGCCAAGCTGCCCGCGAATTGTGTCCTGCAGCTACACGCGTTGTACACTCCGGAACTTGCCGCCCGCTTCGCGGCCGAGGGGTTCCGCGTCATCACTTTGGCCCGGCATCCGTTCGATGTGCTGATTTCCATTTTGCATGTGGCCGTGCATGGGGTCGAATCCGAACGCTGGCTCAACGGGCTTCATGGCGACGAGGGCGTCCTCTGGGGCGCGATGCCGAGCAGCCGGCCGTTTCGAGAGTATGGTGCCAGCGATCGGGCGGCCGCTCTGTTCCAGGTCACAAGCGAATGGCGGCAGGCCCCCGGTGTGATCTCGCTGCGCTACGAAGATCTCGTTCGCGATCCTGCGGCAATCCTCGGCGATCTGGAAGAAATCCTCGGCCCGCCTCGAAATGAAAGCATCGCGACGGCTGTTGCCGCCACCAGCATCCGCCAGTTACGGCACGACACCTGCCACGGCGAACATTTTTGGATCGGAAAATCCGGCTTGTGGAAGGAACTGATCTCCGCGCCGATTGCCGAGGAACTCGCGACCGCCCTGCGGACGACGTTGTCGGATTGGTCGTATGAGGCCGATGCCGATCCCTCGTTGAGCGAAAGCCAGGCCGATCGCCGTTGGATCGAGTTGACCGGACCGGGGCTGCGAAACGCGATTGCGCGCAGTAGCGAACTTCATCATGGACAATTGCGCGAGGTTCAGACCGCCATTCAGGAATGGCAGAGCCACTGCACCCACCTGCAAGTCCAGTTGACGCAGGCCATTGCCTCGCGCGACGAAGCCCATCGAGAGATGCATCGCGTCCTGGTTGAACTGGATCATGCTCAGTTTCGTCTGCGATTGATCACGGGATGTGGCCGATTCGCCCTGCGCGCGGCCCGGTCCGTTCAGGCGATCATGAATCACCTCCCCTGGGTGAAAAAGGCCGGCAAGATTGCTCCCTTGCGAGTCGCCAAGGCGCCTTCCCTGACACTTCGGACTCGCCCCGGCTGATTTCGCCTATAATCTCTGCACGAACCCCTGGCCGTGTGGAGAATTCATCATGCCGCGTGTTTACCTCACCCTTCTGCTTCTGACGATGGCCCCGCTGGCGACGCTTGCCGCGGAGAAGCCCAATACTCTGTCTCCCAAGGAGATCGAGGAGGGCTGGATTCTCCTCTTCGATGGTGAAACAAACTTCGGGTGGATAACGGAAGGGGACGTCAAGTTCCAAGAAGGCCGGATCGAGATGGGCGGTCCGAAAAAATCCACTCTCACGACGTCGGCCGCGTTCGGACCGTGCGACATCAAACTCGAATACTATCAGCAAGGCAACGCGAAACTGATCGTGGGTGGGGCGGCGCCGTTTGTCCCGCACTACGAGAAGAAACTGCTAGCCTGGATGCCGATGAAAATCATGATCAATGAGAAAGGTCTCGCCGGGATCATCTTTACTCAAACCGCCATGTCGACAGGCGTCGGAAAAGAGAAGACGCCGGACAGTCCGCAAAGTCCATTGCGATTTGAAGTGGAGGGGGAGGACGTGTTCTGGATTCGCTCCGTCAAGTTGCTGCCAAAATCGACCAAGCCGCTCTTCAACGGCAAGGACCTGACTGGCTGGAAGATCTTCGAGGACCCGAAGCGGAACGCCTCCAAGTGGTCCGTGACTAAAGAGGGTTGGCTGAACGTGAAGAACGGCCCCGGCGACCTGCAGACGGAAGGCAAGTATGGCGACTTCCTCCTCCAATTCGATTGCATCTCGAATGGCAAGGCACTCAATTCCGGCATCTTCTTTCGCTGCATCGCCAACGAGTATCAGAACGGTTACGAAGCACAGGTTCAGAACGGCTACAAGGACGACGACCGCACCAAGCCGGCCGACTTCGGCACCGGGGCGATCTATCGCCGCATCGCCGCCCGTAAGGTGGTTTCAAACGACATGGAATGGTTCACGATGACGGTGCTGGCGCACGGCAACCACATCGCCACCTGGGTGAACGGCTATCAGACAGTGGATTGGACCGACGACCGCCCGGCCGACGACAACCCGCGAAAAGGATCCAAGGTCGGCGCGGGACATCTCAGCATCCAGGGTCACGATCCCACGACGGATTTGAGCTTCCGCAACATCCGGATTCTGGAGTTGGTGGGGGCGAAGAAGTGAAGGGGCATGTGCGGAGCTACTGTACAATTCAGGGAGTCGCCAGCAACTGATCCCAACTATTCGCGTTCAATAAGACATCGGCCATGCGCTCCAGTCGATCAGGATCCATGATGGATTGAAGCTGAGTCAGCGTTGTTTGGCTCGCGACGCCGAACTTATGGTTGCCGATTCGAAGAAGAAAGGACTTTTCTACTTCGATCTTTGCTTCTTTTCGCCCTTTCTCGATGCCTTTCTCGATGCCTTTCTCGATGCCTTTCTCGATGCCCATCGCCATGCCTTCATCAAGTATGGCCTGGTATGCAGAAGATTCGCGCATGATTCTGACTCCCTGATAGATTTCGTCCAGTCTAACTTGCCCGATGCGCAATCCAGATAAGACATAGGCAGCCATCATCAACTTGACGGCTTGCGCGTGTGATGTTTCACGTTGAAGGCGATCAGCCAGTTGCCGCACCAAATCACTCATCGCTTCATCCAACGGCCGTCCACTGGGCATCGCACCCAGCACCGCGAGAGGCGCTAATCCGACAGAACCGTTGAGAAACGATTCGGCGGGATACTGCCATAATCGGATGACCTCGTACCGAAATTCTACTCGATGACGATCCGATCCGTAAGTGAGAATTCCCGTCAGATTCGGATGGTCCGCCTTGGGGTGAAGGAGGATAAACTGGCTGCGAACGGGAACGTGGTATCGATGAGCGAGAGCAGCGTTGTACATGAGCCCGCGCTGCGGAAGATAGGCATCGGCACCCGATTGAAAATTGAGGTCGGCAATCTCCTCCAGGGGATCACCATATCCAAGTGTCACGTCCGTTGCCGCAGAGAGCGTGGAAAGATCGACATTCAAAGGCCGCGCGGGCTGTCGTGGCAATCCGAACATTTCTGAATACGGATCCGCATACTCTTGCACGATCTCTTTGATCGTCACATCGAAGATAAAGGGCATGTCGTCGACTCCCGTCGAAAGGAACCATCACAACCCATTCGCCGGCGTCACGCTCAGTTTCATCTCTTTCCCTTCGCGTCGAATGACAATCGGGACAGCCTTCCCCGGTTTCGCATAGCCGGCCGCCTGATAGGTGTCCGCAATGCTCTCCGTCCAACGGCCGTCCAGCGTCAGCAATCGATCACCCTTTTTTACTCCCGCCTTGTCGGCGGGGCTGCCGGCCATCACGAGTTTGATCGTCACGCCGGCGTCTTCGTCCTTGGCGTCCTTTTCTACGATGATGCCCCATTGTCCCGCGGCGCCGGCTACTTTCGGCTTCCCTTGATCGGCGTTGCCGCCGAGCATCATCTTCATCATGCTCTCCATCACGTCGGCTGGCTGGTAGCCGTTCGGCGTCATGGTCAGTTCCTTCGCCTGGTAGTCGACTTCCATCTTGTAACGGGCAAAGAAGGGAAAGCCGACGATGCCGTCGATCACGCCTTGATCCTTTTCGAAGTGGTCCGAGAAGGCCTTCACGGTGGGATGGTCGAAGACGATCACGGGCACGTTTTCACCTTTCAACGGGCCGATCTCGAACGTCTTTGCCTTGGCCTGGGCCATCGCTCCCAGCGGCGAGAATAACGGGGTGGAGGATTTCTTGTCGAGCAGGCCCGCATCTTTCGCCAGGCGATTGCTCACCAGCATGGTCGGGGCGCCTGTGTCGAAGATCAGTTTGTAAGGCCCCTTGTCGTTCACCTTGACCGTGACGGTGAAGTGTCCCGAGGGCATCAACACGAAGGGGACTTTCACGGGCTTGATATTGGCCGCATCCTGAGCCCCAGCGGGCGTGAATACGACGAACAACATCAATGTGGTTAGCGTCGTTCTCATGGTTACAGCCCCTTCCCGAGTTCGATGGTCAAGTCTTTGCGTTCGCCATTACGCTTGATGCGGAGAAAGAGCTTGTCGCCCTCGTTCAATTTGCTGGCCGCGTTCAGCACGTCCTCGATCCGTTCGACGGAATTGGCCTTCGCGTGGTCGATGACATCGCCAACCTGAATGCCGGCCTTGTCCGCGGGGCTGTCTTTCAACACCGACTTCACGGTAACGACATCTTTCTTCTCTTCTAGTTCCAAACCGACGAAGCCGCGTGGACTGACGGCGAAGTTCGGCTTCATGCCCATCAGCGGGGCGAGATACTTCATCATGTTGCCCAATAATTCCAGACCGCCTTGGCCGCCGTCCCCCTTGCCGCCGATCCGTTGGATCTCGGGCGGCTCGAACTTCAGCGGGGTCCAGACGAGTTTGTCCTGGGTGAAATCGTACTGAATGCGGTAACGGGCGAGAACGTTGTAGCCGATGACGCCATGAAGTTCGACGCCCGCGACGCCGAGTGCGTTCATTCCTTTTAACTGGAACATGTCGATGGCGAGCCCTTTGGCTTCCGGCAGCGTTACCCCGCCCTCGACATCGAGTTTGAGTTTGGCCCAGCCCTTTTCAACCTTGACCCCTGCCTTCTGGGCGACGGCCTCGGTCATGATCAACGCGGGGGCCCCGGTGTCGAGAATGAAGTTGAACGGGCCTTTGCCGTTCAACTTCACCCGCACCATGACATGCTTGGTTCCGGTAAGTTTGTAAGGCACCTCGATGGGAGCCTCTTCGCCCTTGGCTAGAAGGGGAATTAGAAGCACCGACCAGCAGGCCAAGAGCGGACGCAACGACATGGTTTCTCTCCGAAGAGGAAGAAGGTCGTCGCTATTATATTCGATCATTCGTCGGGAGTGGGGTGAGCGTCGGCAGAAATGTTTCGAATGCGGAATGCGGAATGCGGAATGCGGAATTTAAGAAATCAAGGCACTTCTTGATTCCGCATTCCGAATTCCGAATTCCGCATTCCCAAATCGATCAGGGTCCAATCGAGCCGCTGAGACGATCGTACGACAAGCAAGATGGTTGGTTATTCATCCAGAAGCGCTTTTTCTCGGCGCTGATCTGACGAAGATCCTCGGATTCGTTCAATAGTTGACGCATCCGCTCGTTCGGATCACTGTCGTATCGATTGAGGAACAGGCAGCCCGCATTTGGAAGGCAAGCCACGATCGTCAATAGGCTCATAATCAATCGGCGTTTCATCCGGAATCCTCCCGGGATGCGCTCGGCTGGAATATCGGTTCAAACCTAATAATCGGTAAAATCGGTCGAGACCTTGAGGATTATTTTTGGAACTTGTTGCAGACTCTCGGCTGTTAGGTTGCCGACTTGCCCCCGCTAACGAGAATATGATCTGACGATAATTGATGTGTCGGGAGCCTCTCATTCCTGCTGGTTGGACCGTCTAAGGGAAACTCATAAGATTAATGGGGTATCGGAGCCAACTTACGGAGGCCGGTTTTTCTGACTCAGTATGCGGTAGTTGTTCCAATTGTACTGATTGCGCTAGTCGTACTAACAGATGAACTCGTGAATTTCATACGGTCTGTAGTGAACATGGGGGTTTCTCCTAGCCGTTAGATACAATGGGATATACGTGCATTTCGATTCGGAGGGGTTGCACCGTACGATCAGGGGAGGGTGAGCGCGGAGCGCGACGTTCAGTGCTCTTGCGTTCAGATAATTTGGCGCTTCTCACATTCAGGGGTGATTATGTGTGGAATTGCGGGTGTTGTTGATTTGGCGGGCAAACGGCCTGTTCCACGGCGGACCATCCATCGGATGGCCCAGGCGATGTTCCATCGCGGGCCAGACGACGAAGGTTACCTGGAGCGTGACGGCATGTCCCTCGTCAATCGACGGCTCAGCATCGTCGGTCTGGCGGATGGTCGACAACCGATCAGTAACGAAGATCAAACCATCTGGACCGTCTTCAACGGCGAGTTCTTCGACTACAAGCAAAAACGAGCCGAACTCGAAGCCAAAGGCCATGTATTCCGCACGCACACGGATACTGAATTGATCCCGCATATGTGGGAAGAGTATCAGGAAGGGATGTTCGAGCACCTCAAGGGTCAATTCGCCATCTGCCTTTGGGATAGCAAGCAGAACTGCCTGATCCTGGCCCGCGACCGCATCGGCATTTGTCCGCTCTTCTATTCGATTCAAAAGCCGAAAGATGGTCCCCTGGCCGGATCGAACGTCCTGCTGTTCGCCTCCGAAATCAAGGCCTTGCTTGCTTCCGGTATGATCGACGCCAAGCCGGATTTGCAGGGCATCAATCATATTTTCAGCTTCTTCGCGATCCCCGGGCCGAGCACCTGCTTCGACGGGATTCGCCTACTTCTGCCCGGTCACTATTTGCGAGTGCAGCTTGGTGAGAACCTGAGCCCGGAAGCGGCGATTCGCGATCGCACCTACTGGGAAATCGACTACCCCGACGAGGGCCAAGAACTTGACTGGTCCGAAGATAAGTTGGTCGAAGAGTACGAACGGCTGCTCCTCGCCTCTGTCGAACGACGGTTGCGGGCCGACGTTCCCGTGGCAGCTTATCTAAGCGGCGGCGTCGATTCGAGCACCATCGTGGCCATGGCCAGCAAGGTCCTCGGCCGGCCGATCCCGACGTTCACAATCTCCGTGCAGGCCAAGGGTCTGAACGAAGTCAGCGAGGCGGCCCAGACCGCCCGTCATGTCGGTTCGGAATCGATCGTGCTGAACTTCGGCGATTCGGATGTCCGCGACCTGTACCCGGATTACATCTGGGCCGCGGAAATGCCGGTCATCGACACCTCGGCCGCATCGCTGATGAGCCTGGCCAAACTCGTCCGCGCCAACGGCTACAAAGTGGCCCTGACGGGCGAAGGCGCCGACGAGACGCTGGCCGGCTACTCGTGGTTCAAGATTCACAAAGTCCTGGGCACGTTCGGCCAGGGTTTTGGTATGTTCCTCCGCGATCTCGGCTGCCGGGTCACCCGCTCGCCGCGGTTCTCCCAGGAGGCCATCAACCGTTCTCACGAAGCGGTCGGCGGACACAATGGCTGGCTCGACCTCTACGGCCTGATGAGCATGTCGAAACTCCGGTTCTATAACAAGGACACGATGGCTTCCGTGCCCATTGATCCGCCTTATTATAATATCGGTCTGAATCACGAACGCCTCAAGAAGTGGCATCCGTTCAATCGCTCGCTCTATCTCGGCCAGCGCATCATGCTGCCCGGGCACTTGCTCAATGCCAAGGGCGACCGCGTGGCCATGAACGCCTCGGTCGAGACCCGGCCGCCGTTCCTGGACGAAGATCTCTGGGCATTCACCGCCAAGGTCCATCCAAAATGGAAGCTCCGCGGCTTGCGTGAGAAGTATCTGCTTCGCAAAGTGGCCGCACGCTGGCTGCCGAAGGAATGCGCCTGGCGCCGCAAGGCGATGTTCCGCGCCCCGCTCGATAGTTTCCATCTCACGGGTGGGCAAGTCCCGGGGTGGATCGAACAGGTGCTCAGCCGTGAATCGCTGACCAAGACGGGCTACTTTGATGTCGATGCCGTCTTGAAGTTCCGCAACGAACTGCCCAAAATGTGGCGAGGTTTGAAGCGAACGTCCGTTGAGATGGGACTCGTGGCGGTCACGGCCACGCAGCTTTGGCATCACTTGTACATCTCGGGCGATCTCGCTGACGTGCCCTCGCGGGCGCAGCGGCAGGCTCACCTGGATGAAGACGGCCCACCGCCCGCGCTGGCCCGCGAACCAGCCCTGATCGGGGCCGCGAACTGACCGAGCCCACTAGGAGCATGGACGAACAGGCATGAATTACGCCTTGCAGACACTCTGGCATGAACGCTCTCGCTTTATGCCCGGCATCCTGGCCGTGGCTTTCAGCGCGGTGCTGATTGCGCTCCAATGCGGGCTGTTGCTCGGGTTGTTCTCGATCACCTCCATCCCGATCGATCACACCCGTGCCGACATCTGGGTCGGCTCCCCCAAGGTGCTCAGCGTCGATCTGGGCCGGCCGATCCCCGCCACGCACATTTCGCGAATCGGCAGCGATCGCCGGGTCAAGGATACCGAAGCCTATTTTCAGTCGTTCGCCAGCTGGACAAAGCCGGACGGAGGTTCCGACCTTTGCGTGGTAATTGGTAGCGATTTGAACGACACCTGCATGGGCTCCATCAGTGAACTTACACCGGCGATGCGGGTTCTGCTGACGCAACCCGGCTCCATCATTGTCGATCAGGATGAACTCGACCGGTTGGGTGTGAAGGGTTTGGCGGATAAGGCCGAAATTAACAGGCAATCAGTCCAGATCGTCGGTCTCGTCAAAGGCCTGCGATCGCTCGCCGGACCGTACGTGTTTTGTTCGCGGGAAACAGCGAAGAATCTGCTTCGACCGGTGATTCCGACTGACTACCTGACGTATTACCTGGTCAAATGCCACAAAGAGGAAGACGCCCCGATTCTTGTTGAGGAGTGGAAAAAAGAGTATCCGGACATGGCGGTCTTTACCAGCAAGCAGTTTTCGCTCCATTCCCAACTGCACTGGCTGACCAAGACCAAAGCGGGCGTCGCGATCGGCTATGCCGCCATTCTCGGTTTGCTGGTGGGCATGGTGGTGACGAGCCAGACGCTCTACGCGGCCACCACGGCATCGGCTCGCGAATACGCTATCCTCCTGGCGCTGGGCATCCCGCGCTGGCGAATTTCTGGCACCGTGTTGATTCAATCGTTCTGGGTGGGAATCATCGGCCTGTTCGTGGCCTACCCGGCCGTGAACGGCTTCGCCGCCTTGGCGGCCCTGGGCGGCGTCAACGTGCTTCTGCCCTGGTGGCTCCTAACGGGCGCCGCGGGGGTGACGATGTTCATGGCCATGATCTCCGGCTTGCTCGCTCTGCGCTCGGTGCGTCAGATCGAGCCGATGACTCTCCTGCGATAGACCGGCCCGTGTGTCCTTGGAATTTCAGACGAGCCGGGAGCGCGAGCGACCGGGTATTCCTCACGGATGACCAATGAGCGACGACCAGCTAGCACTTCGAGGCCTGCAATTGTCCCGTTCCTATGGGGATGGGGCCGTTCGCACGTACGCCCTGCGGGAGGTCACCATGGACCTTTATCGCGGGCAGCTCGTCCTGTTGATGGGTCCTTCGGGAAGCGGCAAGTCGACGCTTTTGGCCATCATGTCCGGCTTGCTCCAGCCCGATAGCGGCCAGGTCCTGGTTCGCGACGGCGGCAAACTCCGCGACATGTGGACGATGACCGCCCGGGAGCGGGAACATTACCGCCTGAGACATTGCGGCTTTATCTTCCAGGGCTACAACCTGTTCCCCGCCTTGAGTGCCCGGCAGCAACTCGAGATCGTGTTGCGCTGGGGCGGCGACGGGCTCGGTGATGTCCGCCGCCGCGCGGACGAGATGCTCACCCTGCTTGGCCTTGGAAACAAGGGCCATCTCAAGCCGTCGCAGCTTTCCGGCGGCGAAAAGCAGCGAGTCGCCATCGGCCGAGCCTTGATCAAGAACCCGGATTTTTGTTTCGCTGACGAACCGACCAGCGCCCTGGATTGGTCGAGCGGCGAGCGCGTGATTGAATTGTTGCGTGCCGCCGCCCACGAGCGCGACGCGACGATTCTGATCGTATCGCATGATCATCGCATCTTGCCCTATGTTGATGTCCATTTTCACCTGGAAGATGGAAGATTGACCGAAGCTGAAATCCCGTTCGCCGCCCCTATGGCAGCCGAAGCCTGGAGAGACAAACCATGAGACGCAACCGAGTTGTTACAATTGCCGCGTTCGTCGGGGTGCTGGTCGCCGCCGTCACGTTCCTGGGCGCCGCCCGAACAACGGGCGACGAGAAGAACGGCAAAGATTCGCCGAAGACCATCACGACGGTGAAGTCGGGCTCCAAGGGAGTTGTCGTTTTCGGCAACGTCGATCTGGATAATGGCCCCGGCCTTCTGCCGCTATTCCCGGAGATGTTCCCGCAACCGTGCAAGGTTATCAAGGTCTACGTCCGCGACGGCAAGGAAGTGAAGAAGAACGACCCGCTCATCGACTTCGATCCCGAACTCGCGGATCTAACGGTCGCTGAAGCCGACGCCGGCTTGAAGCAGGCCCAGGGTGCCCAGAAACGCGCCGATGCCGCGATCAAGATGGCCGATCAGGCGATCCAGGCTCACCAGGTCGGCATCCGGGTCATGGCCGAGAGCGTCATGAGCAAATCGCTGGATCTCGAAAGTGCCAAGATCGACCTAAACGACAAACAGAAGAAGGCCGATCGAGTCGGCGCCCCCAACGATCCCGAACTGTTGATGGCGAAAAAGAAATATGAATCCGCCGAGAAGGCCCTCGAAGCGGAAAAGATTAAGTTGGAAGGAATGAAGTCCATTACGCCGGTCACGAAGAGAGAGGAAGCCGAAGCCGCACTGATCGAGGCGAAGGGCGCCGTGGCCAAGCAACAGGCCCAACTCGAAAAAGCCAAGTACGGCCGCCGGCTCATGACGCTGACCGCACCCGAAGATGGCAAAATTGTCCGCTCGTTCGTCGCGGATGGTCTGATGATCGGCGCTCAGACTCGTCAGCCCGCGTTCTTGTTCCAACCCAAGGGCAAGCTGATCATCCGAGCCGAGGTCGATCAAGAATTCGCTTCGCGTCTGACGCTGGATCAGGACGCGAGCTTGCAGGAAGAGGGAAGCCCCGGCGTGAAGTGGGCTGGCAAGGTCATCCGCCTTTCTGACGGCTACCTGCCCAAACGCTCCAACTCGTCGATGCCGGACGCGTTCATGCTCAACGACGCCCGCGTTCTCGAATGCATCATCAGCATCGAACATGGCAACGACCCGCCGCCATTCCGCGTCGGCCAACGCATCAAGGTCAGCATCGGCGTTGAGTAATTGCTTCCGCCGCCCTCTCTGGGCGTGCGGAGCGCACTCGATTTATCTCGCTTTCCCCACCTCGGAACGCATTGCTCTTCATTGCCCCGAAGGGGTTCGATTCCGCAGCCCCATAGGCATCAAGTTAAGGACGCAAAGCCGGTTTTAGTCCCGAAGGGACGTTAGCCCGTAGCCAGGGGCGTAAGCCCCTGGAATCCAGCCAGATTGCCCTGAGCCCTGAAGGGGCGGCAGCCGCTGTCGCCCTTTCAGGGCTTAGAATCCTTGACGAGAGTTCCAGGGGCTTACGCCCCTGGCTACGGGCTACCGCCCCATTCGGGGCTAAATCAAGACGCAATCTCCCTAAC
>Ga0105046_10009329_pt1 | contig 15357 bp, 14 predicted proteins | sample MAT03_FD_78385 | JGI IMG/M metagenome (GOLD analysis project Ga0105046, IMG submission 78385) | Freshwater microbial communities from Lake Fryxell liftoff mats and glacier meltwater in Antarctica - MAT-03 (megahit assembly) | ecosystem: Environmental > Aquatic > Freshwater > Ice > Liftoff...
TAAAATCAGTCGTTTTGTGTTTATGATCATTTTGTTCTCTTTTATATAAAACTAGGCAGTTCTTTGCTAAGTGTTGGAGTATCGTATCGTAGGATTTTGCCAAGAAAATTAAGATAGATTTAAAGATTTTAGATAAAAGTCGGCATCTTCCTGGCTTCTGAAAATAAGAAATTCAGTCTTAGGATATTTTTGTCTAAGCTCTTCAATCGTACCTCTTTTTTCTTTATCAAAGTTCCAGGTATATTTTAAAATCTCCCACGTAACACCTCTCAAACCGCCGAAATCTTCTTTGTAGTTGAATATCCTTTTGAAAAGCCTTAAAAAACAGATGAGACGAGAAAAATGGAAATAGATCAGAACATCTGTTTTGGCAAATCTCATTTCAAAAGTTGAGAAAGAGCATCCTTCAATTACCCATGCTTCTTCATCGAGCAAAGCTTTTTGTATCTCTATGAATTCCTGTTTATCTTTCTTTTTTCCATCCGGCTCGAACATGTGTCTGTCTAAGTGATGAACAGGAATGCCAAGAATTCTTCCAAGCTTAGAAGCAAATGTAGACTTCCCACTTCCCGGAAGGCCGATCAGAGCAAATTTTCTTGGAAGTGTTTTCTTCATAGAATCCGCAGTTTTGTTTTTGTAAGAGTATATTCAGCCGAGAGTATTTGTTAATCTTTTTCTATGGAAATTCCTATAAGTCAATGCTATGATTCGTTTGAAATTTTTCCATGAAAACCTTTATGAAACATTTATGAAATGAGCAAGCAAAGAGAATTTATCCATCCTTCTTCATTAAAACCTGGTGACAAGGTTGCTATCATTTCACCATCTTCTGGAATGCCTTTTCTTTTTCCCTGGGTATATGAGCAAGGCATCAATCGTATCAGAGATATTTTTCAATTAGAGTCGGTGGAATTTCCAACGGCACGTAAAAGCCCAGATTATTTATCCCAAAATCCTAAAGCTCGCGCTGATGATGTTAATGCTGCTTTTGCAGATCCTTCTATCAAAGGTATTATTGCGACTATTGGAGGAAATGACCAGATAAGAATTTTACCCTATTTAGACAAGGAAGTGATTTCAGCTAATCCAAAAATCTTCTTAGGCTATAGCGACAATACTAATTTGCATCTGGTCCTTTGGAATTTAGGGATTATTTCCTACTATGGGGGAGCTGTCATGACTCAATTTGCCATGGGAGGAGGGATGCATGAGTACACAATTGATTCAATAAAAAGCACTCTTTTTAACCCTCCAATTGGTCAAATAACTGCTTCTGTAGAGTATAGCGATGTGGATCTAGATTGGGCTGAAGAAGAAAATTTAGATAGAAAACGTCCTATGTATCCCAGCCAAGGATGGCATTGGTACAACAAAAAAGATGAATTGATTGAAGGAAGGGTTTGGGGCGGTTGCTTAGAAATTCTTTCCTTTCATTTATCAGTTAGAAAATATTTACCTGATTTTGAAAATCTGGATGGCACGATACTTTTCATTGAAACTTCAGAAGAAATGCCAGCTCAAGAATTCGTATATTGCTTTATCGCAGCTTTAGCTGAGATAGAGTTACTAAAGAAATTTAAAGCTATTTTAATGGCGTATCCCAAAGCTCAATTTTGTGATAACCAGCCCCCCGAAGGGCGAGAAGCCTATATTTACAACCAACAGAAAGCAGTAAAAAATGCTCTTAAAGATTATGGCTCAAATATTCCAGTCATTTTCAACATGAACTTTGGACATACCGATCCACAAATGATTATTCCCAATGGGGGAAGAGTAAGGATCAACTGCCAATCAGAAACCATAGAATTTTGTTAAAAAAGAATCAGGCATTCCTAGAACTGCGCAGCAATTCCCCTCTTTTCATCTTCGCTTTACTCGCAAAGAGGAATAGCCGCTTTTTCCAGAAAAGGGCCTCTGCCGACTGATTCTGGTTGCGGCACTCCGGCACCGGGAAAGAATGGATTATTTAATGGATCCATATTTTATACCTATTTATACTCATTTATACCTAAAATCGAGGTCAAACTTTGATAAAAGAAATGTGACCGCAGCAACATTCAATCATAAGACCTTTCCCAAGATAAATCTTAAAAATAAAATGGTTATCAATGTCGTTCCAACAGTTATCTGATTATATTTTGCTTGCTTCCTGCGTATTTATCATATTAGGAAGCTTGTTTATCACCGTAAAGACACGTTTCGTTCAATTGCGTCATTTAAAAATACTCTTCAAAATATTGAAAAGCTCCTTCTTAAGCAAAAGCAGTAATTCTTCATCCATGATTTTGCCCCACAGAGCTCTTTTTACGGCTATGTCAACCACATTGGGTATTTCTACTATTGTTGCACCTATCATTGCAATTAACCTGGGCGGTCCCGGAGCTTTACTAGGATTTTTGCTTACCTCTTTTTTGGGAAGCGCTGCAACTTTCACTGAAGTGAGCCTCTGTATTCAACATCGCAAAAAACTAAGCTCTGGGGTAGTAATGGGAGGCCCCATGCAATATATAGAATCCCTGCTTTCTCCCTTTGTGGCCAAGTGGTATGCTGGATGCTGTCTTTTATTGATGATTACTTGGTCGGGTGCTCAATCCAACCAACTAGCGGCTATCTTAGATTCCCCCTTGCTGGGAGACTATCGGATATCCACACTTTTTTCAGGCTTATTTATCGCTACCTTCATCTTGATTATTTTCTTAGGCGGCATCAAACGCATCGGAGCTTTTTCAGCAAAACTGATTCCTGTCATGTTCACTTTGTACATTGGAGCCAGCCTTTTAATTTTATTCTTTAATATGGAGAAGCTGGGGAGCATTTTTCACGACATGTTTCAATCAGCACTTTCTCCTGTAGCCATGGCTAGCGGAACTTTAGTCGGGGGGATCGCTGCAACATTGCGTTGGGGAATATTTAAAGGTACACAGGCATGTGAGGCAGGTATTGGTACGCAAGCTATTCCTCATTCTATGGCCGAGACAAATGATCCAGAAACCCAAGGAGCGCTGGCCATGCTTTCTACCTATACTGCAGGGATACTCGCTTTTCTTTCTGGATGTGTAACGCTCGTGACAAAAACATGGCAGAATCCAGAACTCCCCTTAGGCATCAACATGGTCGCTGCTTCCTTTGAGATGTATTTCTCCTCTTTTGGAGTGACCATTATCATTTTTTGCGCGTTCCTATTTGGCCTAGGCACTATTTTGGGAAATAACTACAATGGCGGACAGTGCTATGCCTATCTCATGAATAATAAGAAAAACAGATATTATATTGTGGGTGCTACAGCAATGGTATTTATCGGGGCGGTTGCAGAAGTGAGAATACTCTGGTCGTTTATGGATTTAATTCTAGCCTCCATGGCTGTTCCACATATGGCCGCACTTCTACGCCACGTTTTTAAAAAAACAACTCCTGCTATGATTGAAAGTAAAAATTCGATTTAAAAAAAACAATCGATGCTGAGTGTACTGAAGGCAGGATTTTTATCCTGCCTTTTGGCCTCATTTGACTATGGCTTATCGAAGAATTCGACTTGACCAGATTGAAGATCGTAATATCCTCCTGAGATACGCAATACCCTCTTTTCAATTAATGTGGCAAGTAGCGGTTTAGAGCTCTTCAATTTTTCTTCAACGATGTTTACATTGGCTTTTATGGCCTTTTCAAGGAGATTTCCGGACTGCCCTTTAATGGCAACAATCGCCGGATGAATCGCGTTCAGGACTTCCTGAATATGATTATCAAATTTCATCCCCTTTAATGCAGCGTCTACAGCACCGCAATTGGAATGACCAAGCACTAGCACTAAGTTTGCTCCAAGGACGTTGACCCCATATTCGATGCTTCCGATCGCAAAATCATCGACTATATTTCCCGCAACCCGAACAACAAAAAGGCTGCCCAAAGATTGATCAAAGACAATCTCCGGCGGAACTCTAGAATCAGAGCAGGCAACAATGACTGCAAAAGGTTTTTGGTTTTCAACAAGTGCTGTTCGTTTGGCGGTCCAATCTTCATGGCAAACTGTTGTGGAAGTCACGTATCTTTGATTTCCTTGGATTAATCTTTCCAATGGATTTTTCGAAGGGTTTGCTTCTAAAGCTGAAATATTGAATGCTGGTGCGAAAAACAGAATCAAGGCAAGGGATAAGAAATCAAATCGATTCATATCGGTACTTTTGTAATAAAATTTATGAAGGTTTCACGGGAACTTTCTCCCTGAATTTGAGCCTATTGGATACAATCATAAAATAAATTTCAAATAGAATAAACGATGGGGGGTCTTAAGCAATTAAGGATCCTAACAAAAAAAGAGCCTAAAAAATAAGTTTAACACTTACTTTTTAGGCACTTATAGATCAAAAATGCAATAAAAGCTTAGGTCGTGTGAGCTAAGAAATCGCAAATTTCTGGAAGACGAATTTCAATTGGCCAAGGCATTTGCTCGTAGCTCGGGTACTCTAGAAGTTGACCAGAAAAATTTTCTTTGTCAACTGAGAGATACTCAGGCACAGAACGCATACCGCTATCTTGAGCTTCTTGAATCGCTTTAATTCCGCGAGATTTTTCACGAATCGAAACGACCATTCCTGGGCTAACCTGGAATGAACGGCGATCCACTTTTTTCCCATCCACAAGAATGTGGCCGTGAGAAACAAGCTGCTGTGCTGCAAAGATTGTGCTGCCAAATTTCAATCGGTAAACAACCACGTCTAATCTGCACTCTAACATTTGCGCCAAAATTTGAGCTGTGTTAGCTTCAAGTTTTACAGCTTTTTTGAAATAATTGATAAGCTGTTTTTCGCTTATCATTCCATAAATAGCTTTTAGCTTTTGCTTTTCTTCTAACTGAACACCATAGTCTGATTTCTTTCGACGTCTCGCACCATGCATGCCGGGCGGATTGGGTTTATGTAGAAGTGGATTGCGTGCGCGGCCGAAAACATTGGCGCCAAATCGCCGCGCGATCCGATTTTTTTTTCCTGTATAATGAGCCATTTTGTCTCCTAAACAATTTGCAGCTGCGATTTTAATAATGTTTAATCGCGATGTTGCAGTATTACATACAGTTCCGTTTTTTTGCAACAAGTAATCCATGGCAAAAAATAATCTGAAAAATTTAAGCCAACTTCGTGACTTGTGTCAAAGATAACTTGTGGGCAGATGAACCTTGCCAAAAAAAAGGTAAAATATAATGTTGCACACATAGCGATCTCCACCCCGCACATGTCAAATTTATAGGACAACTCTTCATGCTATCTAAATCTAAGCCAATTAATAAGGAATCTGTAGAAAAGCAATTGGAAGTCTGCCTTTCCGATCTTTTAACCAGAATTGATCACAAAACTACGGAAAATGAGTTACAAACTTCTTCTTTTCTAAGGAAAGTGCATACGCAATTAAACGAAATGAAGGAGGTACAGCTTGCGTTAGAAGAATCAAATGAAAAGCTCGCCGCCAAGATTAAAGAACTGGATTCAATTACACATTACCTGATCAGTATTCTTTGTAACATTTCACAAGGATTACTTTTCATCGACTTAAAAGGAAATGTCACGACCTACAACACCGCCATGGAAAAAATTCTCGAGATCGAACCTCAGCGTGTGTTATTTAAACAATTTTGGAATCATTTTGACGATGAATTATTCGGCTTTTCCATCCGTGAAGCCTTAGCCAATCAAGAGTCTCCCGAAACCCACTTTGCCAGCTTAAATTCTCCATCTGGGAAACATTACGAACTTGAAATTAATACAACCTTTATTGCTGACGAACCACAGGCAATGCGGGAAGAGGATTCGATGCAAGGGATCATTATCCTAGTGCGCGATATTACCGAGATTCGACGTTTGCAATTAATTTCCAAACGCAATAGTCGCATGAAAGTTTTAGGGGAAATGGCAGCTACAGTGGCTCATGAAATCCGCAATCCTTTAGGTGGTATTAAAGGATTTGCCTCACTACTGGAACGTGATCTAGCCGATAAGCCCCCTCTAAAAAAAATGGCAACTGCAATAGTGGACGGCACTGAAAGTTTAAATCAATTAGTTACACAAGTCCTTAATTATTCGCGTCCGCTACAACCTCATTTTGAATCAATAGATTTGGTGGAACTATTGCAAGAATTAAGGATACAGACACTAGCTGATTCTGCCGTAAAAAATCGCATTAAAATTCTTGTGGAGACTGCCCTCCCCTGCCTAATAATTCAAGGTGATATGAAAATCTTGCGTTCCGCTTTCTTAAATTTATTACTAAATGCGGTCCAAGCGATTCCAGAAAAAGGATACATCTCACTTAGAATCAATCAAACTGATACACATGCACTGGTGCAAATCGAAGATTCAGGAATAGGCATTCCTACTGAGAACCTTGAAAAGATTTTCTCTCCTTTCTTTACGACGCGACCTGATGGCAATGGATTTGGCTTAGCCGAAGTTTATAAAGCTGTTGAAGTTCATGGGGGAGAAATCGAAGTTCGTTCAATTATTCAAAAATATACAGAATTTACTTTAAAATTACCTTTAAAAGCTTATAAGTAGGAAATAACCCATCATAAGGATCAAGTATGTCGATTGAAAAGATCTTAATCGTTGATGATGAAATGATTGTGCGGAATTTTCTGGCGGAAACACTGCGTCGCAAAAATATTGAGGTCAGTACGGCTGAAAATGGTAAAAAAGCGCTCAGTCTAATCAAAGAAACACCTTTTGATATGGTGATTACCGATATGAAAATGCCCGATTTAACGGGGATTGAAGTATTGAAAAAATGTAAAGAAATCTCTCCAAATACTATCGTAGTGGTCATTACAGCCTTTGGAAGTATTGAAAATGCCGTGGAAGCTATGCGTCTTGGGGCTTTCAGTTATTTAATTAAACCCTTTTCCCCTGATACGATTGAAGCTATTATTGAAAAAGCTAAAGAACACCTTTCTTTAATCCAAGAAAATCAATACCTGCGCCAACAAGTTTCTACTGGCGACAATCCCCGACAATCCAAGATTATTGGGGAAAGCCAATCCATGAAACAAATCATGCATGATGTCACACGCGTTTCACAGAGCAACGCTAGTGTTTTCATTAATGGAGAATCAGGCACAGGGAAGGAAGTCATTGCACAAGCTATCCATACTTTTTCGCCAAGATCTCCTTTCCCATTTATCAAAGTTAACTGTGCAGCTATTCCGGAAACGCTCATAGAATCTGAATTTTTTGGGCACGAAAAAGGCGCTTTTACAGGAGCAAATTTTAAAAGACTAGGCAGATTCGAATTAGCGCATAAAGGGACATTGTTGCTTGATGAAATCACTGAGATCCCTTTAGCGGTGCAAGCAAAGCTCCTTAGAGCTATTCAAGAGCAAGAATTTGAACGTGTGGGGGGAAGCAAACCCATTAAAGTGGATGTGCGTTTGATCTCCACTTCAAATCGCGACATCAAGGAAGCCATTTCACATAAAATCCTCAGAGAAGATCTTTACTATCGCTTAAACGTTGTCCCGATTTATTTACCTCCTCTGCGTGATCGAAGAGAGGACATTTTGCCACTATCCCATTATTTTCTGGAAAAAATGTGCGTAGACAATCATAAATCCCCCAAAACTTTTTCCGTCGAAGCCATTAAAAAGCTTTTTGCCTATCCTTGGCCTGGAAATGTGCGTGAGCTTGCAAATATCATTGAAAGAGCTGTAGTGATGACAGCACACTCAGAAATAACCCCTGAGCATTTATATCTTGAAAATGGCGATACTTTACCCCTGCCAAAAAACAACATAGAGCAAATTTTTTCAGATACATCTTCTTCTCATTTTCCAGTGGGAATGACCTTGCAAGAACTGGAAAAAAGACTGATCATTGAAACTTTACAAGCTCAACGCAACAACCGCACCAAAACAGCTGAAGTTTTAGGCATCAGCGTCAGAACTCTGCGCAATAAATTGAATGAATACAACATGAAAAATGAAAAATAAATCGACCAAAAAAAGTTAAATTTTCTCTCGGTAAATCCTGTAAATCTTCCTGCCAAAAAACGCATACCAGCAAAAAATAGCATAAAAGTTTGACAAAAGATAACGATCTAACTACCATCAATTTTTAGACCGTTTAGGATTATCCTTGGAGTCAAAAATAAAAAAAATGCTGAACCAAAGACCGTTTTAGAACACTTATAAACTGTGTTATTTTAAAATTTACGTTAATTCCCTGGTATAATCGTGGAGCACTAGACGTGAATTATTTAATTTAAGCATATCTGTAAGAGATTGCTTAAATCAGTTTTCATGCCTTCTATAGCGGAAAGTTATGTTTGAAGGTCAATATTTAAACATAATTCCGTAAAAACAATAATCCCAAAGGATTATTATTAGAAAACTATTAATGAGTGCGAGGTTTATATGAAAGCTATAAATTTATTTTGACCACTCTTATGGTAGCATCTGCTACCCTTGGGTTCGCATCTTCAAATGAAGAACTCTTTTTAGATACACATGAGGGTGTGCCAATGAATATGTTAAGTATTACACCATTAAAGGATGGGTCTTCCATGATTATTCTAAATGATACCGCCCGAATGACCTTGGTGACTTTAGAATCCTTGAATCCCAGCTGGAATGCAGAACAATTGCTGAGCGTTGAATCTCCTTATTGCATCCCTCATTATATTACTATTAAAAATCAAAATTTAGACGATCAAATTACGGTCAGACGTTTGGGTGGTTCGAACGGTGACATAGGTGACATTTGATTCACCGACATAGGTGAATCAAAGTGTTACCTATGTTGGTGAACCGGACCGGGTGGACTCACCTCAGAACATCTGGTGAAAATTAAAAAGATTTCAGATAAACATCACTCAGAATAGTTCTAAAAAATACTTTAGATGATTCAAGTGATGATGAAATTAAAATTTATGTTAATAAAGACAGGTTCAAAGCAAAGTTCCATGAAGGCGACGAAGTTTACCGTGTCACTTCTCCGCATCCTTCATGGCCAACTTATGGCAAGCTCGCTCATCTTTTAGATGACAACCTAACTGTATCAAACAGAGAAGATCTATTCTTCAATCGTTCTACAGGTGTTTATAGCGAACCCTTCCATCCTTGGAATGTCAAGGATTAGTGTAAGAAAATAACAGGAGCTGGAAACGGCTCCTGTCTTAGAAATCGAAATGTCACTTTAATATCTGGCGTTCAAAACCATATATTATTATTATTTAATAAATAAAACAGGAGAATTTAATGCGTATTGAAATGAAAAGTGATGTAAACATTCAAGTTTTAGTTAACAAAATCCCACTACAACCTAAAGAAAAAGCTCAACTTACTCAGCTATTCGAAAAAATTGTTAGAAAAGGGTATCTTGGCGCTTCCGGGTCAGGTCAACTTTCCTTCTACTTAGAAAAAATTAATGACCCCGATTTTATTTTGATCCATAAAGAAGGCTTTGTATTTACTTTAAAAAAGAATGAACTCGAAGAACCTCGCGAAATTGCGGATGTGAATAAAAGAGACCCCATTCGTGGAAAAACCCCTTTGCATCAAGCAATTAATCGTTTTAAAGATACGACCGCTGAAGATGAAATTCGCTCTCTTAAAGAAATAGAAACCTTAATTAATCATCCAGAAATTGACATCAACTTAACCGACAAGGAAGGCTGGCCGGCGCTTTATCAAGCAACTCAAATAAAGAATCCTAAAGTAATAGGAATGATTTTAGCCACACCAGGTGTAAAAGTTAATTTAGCGAATATGGATGGTTCTACCCCCATAATCCGCGCAGCTGATGTAGATAACATAGAATCGGTGCGATTATTGATTAAAGCAGACGCAGATATAAATCACTGCAATGACACTGGGACAGCTTTAGCCTACGCCACTAGAAAAGGACACGCTCAAGTAGTCGATTTACTTATTTCTGAAGGAGCGGATGTAAATCTTGTTAGCGACTGCTTGGGGAAAACCCCTTTAAAACTAGCCAAAGAAAAAAATTTTGAAGCCATTATTGCCAAATTGGAAGATGCCGGCGCAGAAGAAAGTACTAGGCAAACCGAATTGCAAGCCATGGTTCTGCAAGGTGGAGCAAAATTAAGAGAATATCTTCAGGATGATGTAAACAGGAAGGATGAATATCAGCGCAATGCTGCCCATTATTGGGCCTATAATCCAACCACTGAAACTCAAGCTTTACTAGAAGAACTAGGAGTGGATTTTAATACTCAAGATCATCTTCAACGAATCCCTTTACACTATGCAGCCATCCAAGGAAATACAAAGGCAGCTGAATTCTTGCTTAAGCACACACCAGAAATAGACCTTGGGGATAAGCATGGCTATAATCCTTTCTTTTTTGCAGCTCAATATGACCGCCTAGAAACAGCCATGCTCTTAGCTGCCCATGGATCTAATCTCTCCCATACAGATAAATTCGATTGGACGCCCTTAGACAAGGCAGCAGAATCTAACAGCTCACAAGTTTGTGCTTTTTTATGTGAACAAAAAGTCGATGTCAATCGCACTGCCTTAGACGGACGAACTGCTCTTCATAAAGCTGCTTTAAACAGTTCCTTAGATTGCATACGAATTTTGTTAGACAACGGGGCGGATAGTCAAATCCAAGATCATCAGAGTAAAACCCCCTTAATGCTATGCATTGAAAGTAACTGTAGACTTTTGTTAAGCTAATTAATTATTTTGACAAAAGAATACGATCTATTTAAATTTCCCTTTACACACAATGCGATTTTTTCAATGGCATTGTGTATAAAGGCCGTATCGGGTCTTTCAGAATCTTCAATCAACTTTGTGGAGAGCCATGAAAAATCAACTAAAACCCGTTTGGGATCTGACATGCTTTTATCCAAAAACTCCTCTAAAAAACATCTGTACTCTCTTAAATCAAAAAATTGAAAAGTTCAAAGCGGGCATCGCGCCAAATGCCCTTTCTGATTCTATTTTAAAGATGCAAGAATTAGAAGCCTCCCTTCAAAATGCGCTTTCGTATGCGGATTGTTTATATGCGCAAAACACAAACGATCAAGAAGCCATTCAATTCAAAGACAGCTTGCAAACATTGATTGCATCTTTTCATATTGCTAGCGATATTCTCGATGCGCAAATAGCTGCTCTTTCCACCAAACAATTTACAGCTTTAGTCCAGTTGAAGGAATTAGAAGAGATCCGCTTTCCCATTGAAGAAAAACGACGTCTCTCTTTAGATAAACTGCCTCTACAAGAAGAGGCTCTTATCCACGCTCTTGCAGTGGATGGTCTGCATGGATGGCATCAATTGTATCAAACCCATGTGGGGAAAATGCGTATTTCCTGCAAACTAGAGGGCAAAAATCAACTCTTATCAGTGGGTCAGATTTATAATCACCTCACTCACCCAGAAAGGAAAACGCGAGAACACTTATTCTCTCAGTGGAAAAAAGCCTGGGATGGAGAAAAAGAAATTTTATCGCAAATTTTGAATCATATCGCAGGTTTTCGTTTAAAAATTTACGAAAAAAGAGGCTGGAAATCCCACTTAAAAGAAGCTCTTGAAGTGAGCCGGATGCAAGAAAAAACCTTGACAACGATGTGGAATGTAGTCGCTAAGAACAAAGATCCATTTGTTGAATACCTCAAATACAAATCTAAATTACTAAAGCTTAAAAAGCTCAATTGGCATGATGTGAGCGCGCCTTTAAGTAAACAACAAAAATCGTTTACCTACCCCCAAGGAATTGCTTTCATCGAAAAGGCTTTCAACAATTATAGTCCTGCGATGGGTAAACTGGCACGGAATGCCCAAAAAGAGCAATGGATCGAAGCTGAAAATAGACCAGGTAAAAGTCCAGGAGGCTTCTGCACACCTTTTCCGCTCCAAAAGCAAAGCCGTATTTTTATGACTTATTCCGATTCTTTAGAAAATTTAACGACATTGGCTCACGAACTAGGCCATGCTTATCATAGCCAGGCGATGTTTGATCTCCCTCCTCTTGTACAGGCTTACCCAATGAGTTTGGCCGAAACAGCTTCAACTTTTGCCGAACAAATTTTATCGGATGCCTTACTGGAGTCCGCTACTAAGCCCGCTGAAAAAATCTTTCTCCTTGATCAGCGCCTACAAAGAAGTGTCATTTTCTTAATGAACATCCATGCTCGTTTTCTATTTGAAAATGCCTTTTATGCTGAACGTCAAAAAGGAAATGTTTCTGCAGAAGAATTAAGCGCCTTGATGGAAAATGCACAGAAAAACGCTTATTGCAAGGCTCTGGAAGAATATAATCCCTATTTTTGGGCAGAAAAACTTCACTTTTATTTAACTTCTGTGCCCTTCTATAATTTTCCCTACACGTTTGGGTATCTTTTTAGCATGGGTATTTACGCTTTGAAGCCTTCGCCAGAATCTTATGATGCTCTTCTACGCGATACTGGCAGAATGAGTTGTGAAGAAGTGGCAAAAAAACACTTAGGGGTCGACTTGACTAAACCTAAATTTTGGGAACGGGCTGTGGAAGTTGCCTGCGTAGATGCTTATCTATTTGTTGAAGAAGCAAAAAAGCTTCTTGCCTCAAAGAGCTAACTTTTTGATTCCAAAAACGGATGGACAGTCATATCAACCACAGCTTCAAGCGGAATGCTGCCATCATAGAGATGGTAGTACTTATTTGTTCCGCCGGGGTTTTGTTCATAGAGCAGACGTCCGGCTAATTTTTTGGGCAAAAGTTTAAGCACAATATAGTCCTTATGTTTCCAAAACTTTTGCGTGACGTGGATGAGTTGGTTAGCAGTCGCCAAATGGATGAAGTCTGAATCTTGCGAAGAGGGTACAACCTGACTTCGAAGCAAACTTTCTTCCCATTGTTCAGGTGAAATGATTTTGTAAAGAAATTCAGAATCTTGTTCCATTTAACTGACTCAAGTAAATAATTAATTCTGCTGCAACATTTAAGCATGGGGCGCGATCATTTTAGCTGGGTCTACTATTTCATCAAATTCAGCACTAGAAATAAAATTTAATTGCAGACAAGCTTCTTTCAGAGTGATGTTTTCGACATACGCTTTATGTGCGGCCTGGGCGGCTTTATCGTAACCAATTTTGGGGGTTAAAGCAGTGACAAGCATTAAAGAGCGATCAACGAGTTCTTTAATGTGTGCCACATTAGGTTCTATGCCTTCAATCAAGTATTTGGTAAAGGAACGACAAGCATCTGTAAGTAGGTTGACAGAGTTCACGAAATTAAAAATAATCAGAGGCTTAAATACATTGAGTTCAAAATTTCCCATTGCCCCTGCCATTGTAATGGCGTTATCGTAGGCGATTACCTGGATAGCGACCATGGTTAAGGCTTCACATTGGGTAGGATTGACTTTGCCTGGCATAATGGAAGAACCGGGTTCATTCTCAGGCAGCGAAATTTCTCGCAATCCGCAACGCGGTCCTGAAGCCATCCAACGAATGTCATTGGCAATTTTATGCAACGAAGCTGCTAGGGTTTTCAAGGCTCCACTAGCAAAAAGGAGAGCATCGTGCGAAGCTAAGGCAGCAAACTTATTCGGGGCGGTCACAAAAGGAAGACCTGTTTCCGCAGCAATTTCTTTGGCCGCTAATTCCGCAAATTTTGGATGCGCATTCAAGCCTGTGCCAACAGCTGTTCCACCTAGTGCCAAGCGATACAATTGGGGTAGCGTAGCTTCAATATTCGCCATATCATCATCTAATTGAGATACATACCCTGAAAACTCTTGCCCCAGTGATAAAGGGGTTGCGTCCATTAAATGAGTCCGGCCAATTTTAATAATTTTTTCGAATTCTTTGCTTTTTTGATCCAAGGCATGGCGCATGTATTTCAAAGCTGGTAGCAGGCGATGAGTTATTTCTTCTACCGCTGCGATGTGCATGGCCGTCGGATAGGTATCGTTCGAGGATTGGCTCATATTGACATCATCATTCGGATGAATCGGTGTTTTGCTGCCTAAAACTCCGCCAGCAAGTTCAATGGCACGATTGGCAATCACTTCATTCATGTTCATGTTGGTTTGGGTGCCGCTCCCCGTCTGCCAAATGCGTAAAGGAAAGTGGATGTGCAGTTTTCCCGAGAAAACTTCTTCAGCAGCTTGAATAATCAACGTAGCTTTTTCGGCTGAAAGCTTTCCAAGTTCCCGATTAACGATAGCAGCAGCTTTTTTTATAATTGCCAAGGCTCTGATGACACATTTAGGTGTACGCTCTTCTCCAATGTTAAAAAAAATTAAAGAACGGGCAGTTTGAGCTCCGTAGTATACTCCTAGCGGAACTTCCATTTCTCCCATACTGTCGGATTCTTTTCGCGAATGTGTCATACAGCTCCCTATTTTCTATTCCATGGTTTAGTGAACCAGACCTAAAGTTGTCAATCAATTTGTTTTGGTTGAATTTTGGTTTCTTTTCTCTATAGAATGTCTCGCAGATAGATTATTAATCGTTAAAACGGAGTAAACGATGCTAAAAAAAATTAGCTTACTATTGGCAGTTCTTATTCTTCCATTGATCGCACAAGCTTCGGAAGGAATTTATTTTGGGGTTCTTGGCGGAGTGAATTTCTTAAGTAAGTCTCATACACGCAGCCACCTAGATTTTAATGAAGGATATTCTGTGAGTTTAACTGGGGGATGTGGTTTTTTTGATGTGTTTCGTGCTGAAGTTGAAGGAACTTTTCACCGAAACAATGTCCGCAGAATACGCTTTGAAGAAGGAAATTTTCATTGCGGCCATGACCGCAGCTATGCGGTAATGGGAAACCTCATTTATGATCTCTATCTTGGAAGTTTTCTGGTCCCTTACGTAGGTTTTGGACTCGGCTATGAAACTAACCGCTTGGTCATTTCCGCACCCAACCATCGATCTTTTACAAATCGAAGAGGGTTTGCGAGGCAAATGATTCTAGGAATTTCTTATCCAGTATGCTGCTTAGTGGTTGTATCGATCGATTATAAATTGCGCCGCGGCATTTGCCACAACTTAGCTCAAACTCTTTCACTAGGAATTAAACGATTTTTCTAAATTCCCACTGGAATTTGAAAATAACCACAGAAGAGATTATCGTTGTATCTCTTCAGGACCCAGAGAGACTTTCAACAAGCACCTCTCTGTGTTCATTGCGAGCTCTGTGGTGGTAATTTATTTAAATAAGCTTGCCGAAGCTGAACTTTGAGGGATCTGTTCCGAAAAATGCAAGGCTCTTACGCAACATGACTATTCCAGAAAAAATCTGCAGGTGCGATCGGTAACATGGGTAACAGTTGATTCACCCACATAGGTAACACTTTTTTTGTTAAAAAATGTTTATATACCTTTATTTATACATCCGGTTCTAACCCCTTGAGGGAAGTTTGGA
>Ga0105046_10009331_pt1 | contig 15356 bp, 16 predicted proteins | sample MAT03_FD_78385 | JGI IMG/M metagenome (GOLD analysis project Ga0105046, IMG submission 78385) | Freshwater microbial communities from Lake Fryxell liftoff mats and glacier meltwater in Antarctica - MAT-03 (megahit assembly) | ecosystem: Environmental > Aquatic > Freshwater > Ice > Liftoff...
GCCCCCTCCTCCCGCGCCGCGACCTGGCCCCCCGACGCCGCCCTCGCCCCGCGCCCTGGCCCCGCAACCTGGCCCTGCAAACTCGACCTGTCCCCAACCCGGCCACGGCCCGACCCGACCTGACCCTGACCTGACCCCGGCCTGGCCCCGCCCTGATCCTGCGGTTGGACTTGCGGGCGGTCCGGGCAAAGGTAAGTCAGTGGGGCCATTCTGGCGACGATCACAGCCGATGAGTGTTTTGTCTGCCGTCTGCGCAGGGGTTGGCAAAGCCTGCAAGGGGGGCGAGCGATCCTGCCATACTCGCTCCGATGCTTGTGCGGCTGCCTGTTTCGGGCCGATGGCGTCATCGGCAGCCCCGGCATGGGCGCCAGCGACCCGGTTTGCCCTGTTCAAGGGCGGTCAGGACCTGCGGGTTGCCCGGTCGCAATGCACAACAGTCCGAACGAATTGCAAGTTCCTGACAAGATGTTATCAAGGGCCATGATTTTTACGTGCAGGTCCGCCCCGATGCTTATGTCTTTTCGCGCCGCCGTCGGTCTTGATCGTCTGGCGATGGCTGTCGTGGTGCTGGCAAGCCTTGCGGCCTGCGCGGCACCGCCCCGGTCGAACCCGTCTGACGCGATCATCGGCGGGGTTGCGGCCAGCCAGATCGTCGATGGGTAGGGCGGGATTGTGGATGGCGAATTTACCTTGCCGCCCGTGCCGCCCGATTATCTGCTGGGGCTGAACCGTCGCGCGCTGGTGCCGTATGACGGCAGCGAATTGCCGGGCACGATCGAGATCGACCCGCATGCCAAGTTCCTGTTTCTGGTGCTGGATAGCGGGTTAGCCATGCGCTATCCCATCGCGGTCGGGCGCGAAGGGCGGGGCATCAATGGCACCACCACGGTGCGCCGGATGGCCCGGTGGCCCGGCTGGACCCCCACAGCCAACATGCTGCGCAACGAACCCGAGGTTTATGGCAGCTATGCCGGCGGCGTCCCGGGCGGCCTGTCCAGCCCGCTGGGCGCGCGCGCGCTGTATCTGTATCGCGGCGGGCGGGACAGTTTTTACCGCATCCACGGCACCAATGACTTGTCTTCCATCGGCAATTTCGGCTCGGCCGGCTGCATCCGCATGTTCAACCAGGATGTGATCGACCTGTTCAACCGGGTGCCGCTGGAAACGACGGTGGTGATCCGCAGCTATGATGATTCGGTGCGGCTGGAGGGGCTGGCGCTGGCGAACCGGGGCATCGAACTGCCGCCGTTCTACGTCGACCGGGACGATCCGGTCGTCGGCGGCGACGCCCAGCGCCCACCAGTGCCCGAGGCGATGATCAGCGCCGACGGCACCTATTCCCCCGCCGTACTGGCCCTGATCGCCCGGCTTGAGGCGGAAAACTTCGGTGCCAACACCGCCTTTGTGCCCGAAGGATCGATCACGGGCGCATCGGTGCCTTATGCCGATCCGTTGTCAGCCGCGACACTGGGGTCGGGCGGCTGAACCGCGCAGGTGCCTCAGGTGCGAATCACATAGTCCTTGACGGTGGTTTCCAACACCTCCCACGTGCCGCGAAAGCCGGGGCGGATGATGAAACTGTCGCCTGCCCGCACGATTCGTGCCGCACCGCCATCCTGGGTGATCACCGAGACACCCGCGATGATACGGCAATATTCCCATTCCTCATAGGCGATGCGCCATTTGCCCGGGCTGGACTGCCAGATGCCGCAGAGCAGGCCATCGCGCTTTTCGGCATTCCAGGTCGTGTGGACCGGGTCGCCCGAAATCACCCGGTCCGCCGGGGGTCGGCCCTGTTCGGGCGCGGCTGCGGCGCGGGTCAGGGCGATCAGTTGGTCAGCTATGGCGGCCATGGTGGGCCCTTTCGTGCGTTCACCGGCAGTGTCAGGTGGGGCCAGGACCGGCGGCTTGTCGCATTTCCTGCTAAACCTCCTTTGCAAGGTGGGGTATCAACGCCCAGATGACAACCAGTCGATTTCTCGACCCAAGGGGGAAGGACCATCCATGGCCGACTTTGACAGCCAGATTCGCGAAAGCCAGGCCCAGGTAGCCGAGGCGCAGTCCAAGATCGCCGATCTGACCAGCCGGATCGAAACTGCGCGCACCAAGATGGCGACCGGTACCACCACCGGCATCGACATCGAAAACGCCACCTTGACCGAGGTGCATGCCCATACCGACCTGATGAACGCCAACATCGCCGAACTGATCATGGGGCTGGACGATGTCACGTCCGGCTTTGCGCGCGAGTTCGTCGAGATGCGCAACAAGACCGGCTGGGAAAGCTTTGTCGGCATCTTTTCATCCGCCAAGGCCGATTCGATGCGGCAGGAGCGGGTGAGGATGGCATCCATCGACGACAAGCTGCAGGATCTGATCGGAAAATCCGACATCATCGTGAAACTGCTGGAAGGCCAGCTTGCCGTGCTGAGCGAGCAAAAGCTGAAGACGGAAGGCAACCTGTCGCAAACACTGGTCGAGCGGGAAGAAACCGTCGCCAAGCTGGAGGATGTCAAAAAGCTGATCCTGGCACTGGACCCCAAGGTGATCACCCTGGAAAGCCAGATCGCCAGCACCGTCGATCCCGCCGCGCGGACCAGGCTGGAAACCGAGCTGATCGAGTTGAACAAGCAGTTCAACGAACTCAAGCGCCAGGAAGAGGTGAACCTGGCCCAGTCGCAGACGCTGGAACGCTATATCGAGGCGGGCAAGACCTGGGTTGATTCGCTGACCAACCAGTCGGCGACACAGATGGTGCTGATCTCGAAACTGCAGACCGACACCAAGCAGCGGGTCGTGCTGTATGACGCGCTGTCCAAATCGCTGAAAACCGCCCAGCAGCAGGACGTGGCGCACCGGATCAACGAAATCGGCGTGAAGACGGATCAAGAGGCGCAGACAGCGATGGCCGCCATCGGCAGCGCCACCAACGCCCGCATGGCCGACATGCTGGAGGCGCACGAGGATCACATGGTGTTCGCCCGTGAAGTGCTGGAGGCCAAGGCCAAGGCGGACGAGCGGTTCATGCGGCGCTTTGCCACCATCGTGGAAAAGCACGACAAGAACCTGTATGGGGCAGGACAGTAAGGGGCGGGGGGCGCAATCATGACGGACGCGCCCCTTGACCATTTCCAACTGCAGGACACCCGCGTCACCCGGCGCTATTTCGGCAAGTTCGCGGCGATCACCGGCCATCTGGCCCGTGTCGCCGGATTGTTTGAATCCGAAGGCCGGCTGACCCGCCCCGAGGTTGAAGCTATGGCGCGCTATCTTGTTGCGCTGAACATCACCTTTCGCGCGCTGGCGCACAAATACCACTTTGCCGGACGTTATGCCCATGCGGGCAGGCTGACGCTGGACCGGATCGACAGCGGCTTTCCGGTGTTTTCGGAATTGCTGGAAATGGCCAATGACGCCACCCAGACCGCCGCCCATCTGACCCAGATGCCCGGCATCGACGCGATGAAAGACGACATGGTGCGCACCATCCTGGCCAACCTGCAGGTGCCGACCAAGCTGCAATATGCCCTGTCGCAGCGGCTGTATTACGAGGAACTGCAAAAAGGCGGCCTGTTCTGGGCCCGCAACGACCCCGAAGCGGTGTGGCTGGGCAATCTTGGCCCGCGCGAGGAGCGGCGGCGCTATCTGCTGCGCTGGGCGGTCTATGACAGCGCCACCAACCTGCCGATCATCTATCTGATGGAGGTCGAGGATACCGGCCCCATCGGCCTGCCAAAGGACAAGAACCGCTGGCCCGAAGTGCAGGCCCATTTGCGGGCGCAGGCGGTTGGCGGACTGAAACTGTTGACCATCGCCGCCGGGTTCGACGCCGATTTCGACGACCTGCACCCCAAACGCCTGCGCCGGTTCTTTATCGGGCCGATGCATTCATCGGCCTATACCGTGCAGACCGGTCCGATCCGCGACGTGCTGGAGCGCGCCCGCGCGCCCGACGGCGACGATTGGGCGCTGGTCTGGACCGAGGAGGATCTGGTGTCAGAGCGGGTGGAGTTGGTGAAATCAGGCTGGTTCGGCCAGGTCGAACGCGAGATTTTCGCCACGCAGGGCGATGACAGCGGCGTTACCCGCACCGAGCGTTTCGTGATCCTTCCCGAACGCCCCTATCAGGCGCTGGCCGAACTGGACCCGCCCGGTTTTCGCGACGTGCGCAAGTTCGTGGTGGGCACGCAGGGCCGGATCCTGAGTTATCGGTAGGTTGAAGTCGGTACCCGGGTCAGCCAAGTCAGCGAAAGGAGGATTGCGCCATGCAGTACAATGTCCACGCCGCCAAGGCACAGTTGTCCAAGCTGCACAACGGTGCGGTTGCGGGCGAAAAGGTGATCATCGCCCGCGACCCCGTGCCGGTGATCGACATCATTGCCGCGCAGCGCAGAAAGCTCATGATCGGCATGGTGCAGGGCCAACGCGGTGCTGCGCCGGATTATCTGCCACCAATGCCGAAGGATGAATGGCAGCTTTGGAAAGATGGCGTTGACAGCCCGGAAAAGCGCCAACGATGACAACAGTTCTGTTGGACACCCATGGCCGGGCTTGGGCGATCAACGCCTTGCAACTGCTGTCGACACGCACTGCCGAGGTGAGGCAATCAACCGACCATACGCTGATCAGTCCGGCAACCGTCGACGAGCATGCGCAACAGGCGTCGCTTGGCAGAAGGCGGCGAATGCTGGCAATGCGTGGCTGGCTGCCCGGTGCTGTGGGAGATCGGGGCGGCAAGGTGGCCGCCTTTGCCACCCGAATCTGTTGCAGGGCCGGCCGTGCAGACTGGCTTGATCGTGATCCGTTCGACCGCCTGATTGCGGCAACGGCATTGGCGCTGGAGGTCCCTGTGGTGACAAAAAACCGCGCGCTGGCCAGCATCCCCGGCCTGCGCTGTATCTGTTAGGAGCATGCGATGACACAAACTGGCGACCAGATGGAGTTGCGGGAACAGGATGTGGTCAAGCACTATCCCACCGCGCTGGCCATGCTGCAGGGCTTTGACCATGCCCCCCGCATCGCCAAGGCAGGCACCGCGCCGACCGAGCGGTCGCCCGGGATCGCGGCCAGCGGCGGGTTCCGCTCGACCGTACCGGGGCTGGTCACGCGGCGCATCGTGCGGACCGAGGGCGTGCAACTGCTGGCCCGGATCGACGGGTTGGCCGATGGGCTGATCACACCGCCGTTGGCGGCCGTACAGACCGCTGTGCGTCGTGCGCTGGCCATCGCGTTGGCGGTGGGCGAACAATTCGCCGCCCGCACCGCGCTGGCCGATCTGAAGCGCGCCAATCTGGCCGGCGCGTTGCCCGCCGACCGCAAGACAGCGTTTTCCGAACTGCTGACGGCCGAGGCGCTGGCCGTGCTGCACACTTTTGCCAATGCCGCCGCCTTCCTGCTGGCTGCCCATGCCACCACCGAAACGGTCGAAATCGGTGTGGTGGAAGAGGTGCTGACCGAAAACGCCCTGCTGGCCCTGCATGGCGCGTTGTGGGAACTGGATCAGGACATTGCCGCCTTTGGCACCAGCGAACCGCGCCTGATCGCGACCGTATTGGCTTTTGCCGAGGCGTTGATGGCAAAGGTCGCCGCCCGGGCCAGCGGTGCGGCACAACTGGAGCCGTTCGTGGCGGTCAGTTGGCGGGTCGCGGCGGATGATTTTGCCATTCGCGGCTTTGAACCGGCGCGCAAGGCGCGCGGCACCGCACTGACCATGACATTCAAGAAACCGACCGAGGTGGTCGGCAACCATATCGCCAAGTATCAGTCGATGCGGCTGGCCAAGATGGTGATGGCCTATGACTTTGACCGCAAGTTGAACCCGTTTGCCGAACTGGGCGGCTTTATCTTTACCTTCATGGGCGACGGGGCACCGGGCACCGGCAAGACGACGCTGATCCAGATGATGGCCGGGTTGATCAATGACTATTGCAAGGTGGCGGGATACATATTCCGCTATCAGAACCTGTCGACGGACAATATCGACAGCTATCAGGGCAAATCCGGCCAGAATGCCCGCGCGTTCATCAACGCCATCATCGACCCGGCCGTGATCGGTTTCGGCACCGTCGACGATATCGACATGCTGGCCGGCAAACGCGGCGACCGGCAGTCCAGCACCGGTCAGCTTGAAATTACCGCCGTGTTGATGGATGCCTTTGCAGGCGCCAATACGGTGGTGCGCGGCAATTGCACGTTCGGCATGTTCTCGAACTATCCCGAAAACGTCGACGACGCCCTGCGCCAGCGCGCCGGGGCGCGGTTCCTGGTCGATGGCCCGCAATCGCGCGAGGATTACATTGATATCCTGGCGCTGCTGCTGGGCCGAAATCACGCTATTCCGCCGGGCGATCACGCGTTTTTCGCAAGTCAGGAGATCACCCGTGCCGTGGCGCAAAGCTTTGCCTCGCACGCCCGGCCGAAAGAGGATGGCCTGATTGCCGTCTGGGACAGGATGTCCGCCGAACTGGGCGCATTGGATACGATTGCCAAGGTCGGCACGTATCTGAAGGGCATTCACGAGGCTGACAAACGCTTTACCGGGCGGGCGATCAAGAACATCACCGACGCGATCAAGGTGCGCGCGATGGATTTCGAGTTGCCGGACGAATGGATGGAACGGCCGGACCTGTTCCTGTTCAAGCCCTATGACGACAAGATGGCGATGATCACCGCGCTGCGCAAGACGATCAGCATCGACATGGTATTGCAGGAGATCAACCGCTATGCCGACAGCGAATTCCGTTATGCCGACAAGTCCGATGAAGCGGCGATCGGGCAAATGGTCCGCGAATACGGCCTGACCGAAGAGGCCAAGCGCCGCTATCTGGCCGGGCGGCAGGGATGACCCTGCTGTCGGACGGCCTGATCGTCCCGGCGCTGATCCTGACGCTGATCGGTTGGCTGGTGCCCAAACTGCTGAGCCTGGTCTGGCCAGAGGGGGTCAGACCCTTGTTCGCGCTGGCTTTTTGTGCGACGTTGATCATGCTGGCGCTGGGGACCGGATTTTTTGTGGCGCTGTATGTCTGGCAGGGCGTGCCCCTGGCCATCCTGTTCGAGCTTGGTCTGCTGTCGGGGATCATGCATTTTGCCCGGCTGGGGCTGATTTCGGCGCTGCTGTGGGGGCCGATCATGGTGCTGTCGGTGGCCGGCCTGCCGCGCCACTGGGTCAAGGAGACGTGGTGAAATACCTGATCGAAAAGGGCCTGATCTTTGGCGGGCTGATCGCGGTCGACAGCCCGGTTCTGGTCGAACGCTATAACCGCGCGCTGAAACATCTGACCGGCAAGACCACGGCGCAGACCGATTTTCACATCGACATTTCCGGCTATTCGCCCGAGGTGGGTGATGAGTTTGACGATCATCTGTACATCAACCATGCCGGGCTGAACCGGCAATTCATCCTGCTGACCACGGCGCAAAAAGACGCGCCGCTGCTGAACGCGCAGTTTTCCACCTCGCGCGGGATCCTGCGCCAGTTCATCGCCGGGAACGAGGCGCAATTGTTCGCCCTGACCGCGCGTGATGCGGTGGCAGGGGAATTGGTCAATTCGGTCTACAACGTCACCACAGCAGCGCAGCTGTTCGATATCCGCAAGATCACGGTCGATGCCGATACCACCAGCGGCACCGTGGCCACGGCGGAAAAGCTGTCCGCGATGATTGACCGGTTCAAGTCCGAGGATGCGGCCTGGTACGATGACGTGTTGATTGCCGACATGATCGGCCTGGCCAAGATCACGGGCGATCTGACCCGCAATCCTGTTGTGCTGAAGGAAATGACCTTTGCGCTGGACAATTTCTGGACCTCGCATTTCGGCGGCCTTTACATCTTTCGCGGGGTCGAACATGCCGGGGCGATTGCGGCCACCGACAAGGCGGCGCTGGGGCCGTTGCCGGTGCCGTTGGTGATGGATTTCACCGACCGCAGCGCCATCGCGCGGTTCCTGCAGGCCAATGACCTGATCGAGCCGATTGTCGAGGCGCGCGGTCTGGACGCCGCCGCGATCCTGCATCAGAAGATGGATTTCATCGTCGCCGAACTGGCCACGCAAAAGGGCGAAAAGATCGACGGCGCGACCCGGCGCGATCTGCGCGCGCTGGCCCGGCGATTTGGCGCGGAATTGCCCCCCGTATGGCAGGCGCTGGCTGCATTGGCCCGCTGGGCCGAAGAGGGCGGGGCCTGGCCGCGCATTACCAGCGACCATCCGGCGTTTTTCTATACGCTGCGGGCCAAGCCGCGTGTGGATGCCGATCTGGTCAACATGCTGCTGGCCGAATTGTCGCCGCTGGATATCCGTCAATTGTTCATCTGCCACAAAGAGGCGTTCTATCGCGCCTATGCCACCTGGCCGGATGCGAAACAGGCCTATGTCGCCGATTTCCTGTATAATGAATACCAGACCGACCGGGCCGGCACCTGGCAGCAGTTGTATGGGGCCGCCCCGGCGACCAGTGCAGCCCCGGCTGCGCCCTGGGGCAACGCGACCACCACCACTGCGCCCCGGCGCGAGGACAAGATCATCGACCTGGTCGGCCCCTGGGGCGCAGTGCGGAGGAAGTGATGATCGGCTTTGTCAAACTGGGCCTGATCCTGCTGGTCGGCCTGACTGTGGTCTATGGGTTGGTGTCGCTCTATTCGCGGTCTGTCCGCAAGGAACGGCTGGAAAATGAATGGGATGCGGACCCGCCGTCATCGAATCCTTTGACGCGCGCCGCCCATGTCGCCGCCGGTCTGGCCGCCTATCGCCACAGCCTGCGGCGGCGGCTGATCGTGCTGATCTACGTAGTGCCCGTTGTGGTCATCGTGGTGCTGACTTATCTGACCAATGTGAACTGATCAAAAAGGGAACCCGATGCGCCGCCTTTTCCTTGCCATCCGCGTCCTGGCCATCGTGATCGTGGTGGGGTTTCTGCATTATGTCCTGCCGCAACACGATATCGCCCGGGTCACGGGAACCGAGATCATCCGGACCGATTTTTCGTCATGGAACCGGTTGTTCTATGCCCAGGCCGACAGCGGCAATGTCTCTGGCGAGACGCGGGACCTGCGGCTGATCAATACCAGCCGCCGCGCCAGCTATCTGTTCGGGCTGATCCGGGGTGGCGAACAGGTGATGGTCTATCGCAACGAGGATACCGGCTGGATCTGGCCGCCCTTTTTCAAATTCGACAGTTCCGACCTGCAGGCCCAGGCGGGCGACCTGGTGTCAACCTCGGCCGCACCGCAATGGGTCGTGGTGCGGCATTACGGCTGGCGCAACCGGTTCTTCAGCATCTATCCCAACGCCACTGCGATCTGGCCGGTTGCAGGCTCCGATGTGCGGATCATCCCGTGGTTCAACATCTTTTTCTTCATCTTTCTGGCGGTCGGCTGGGGCTTTGTGCGGCTGATGTGGCGGCAGTTCCGCCAGCGCACGGTCGACCCCGCGCTGAACCGTGCGGGCCAGACCTGGGACGGGATCGAGGCCAGCGCCACCACCAACCGGGGCCGGATGTCGCGCTGGTTCGCGTCGTGGCGGCGCAAATAGACGCCGCTCAGCCCCGCGCGCGGGGCAGGTCCTCGCCCTGATACATCGACATGACATGCCCGTCGGGGTCGGCGAATTCGGCTGACCAGCCGCCGGGGGCGTGGCTGACCGGGGTGACGATGGTGGCCCCCTTGCGGGCCAGTGCTGCGACGGCATCGTCGATGCCGCCTTCGGCCAGATCGAACACGACGATCGGCGTGTTGCCGGGGCGCGACTCCATCTGGAAAAACACCAGTTCGATGTCGTTGACGGTTCGCGCCAGCAGCCAGGCCCCGGCCTCGTCATCCTCCATCCGTTCGACATGCAACGACAGCACATCGCGATAGAACGCCTCGGTCCGGTCGATATCGGTGACATAGTAACAGATCGTGCCAATTCTGCAGTTGCCAAGCATGGGTCATTTCCTTGTGGTGGTTTGAACATTCACCTGTTGCCGTGTGGGCCGGTTTTGTGAGGACAGCACGAAAAGATGCCCGTCCGGATCGTGGCTGGCCAGGCTGCCGGCCGCCTGCGCCAAGGGCCGCCGCAGGGATTGCCGGATCGCGCCAAAGCGCAGGTTGCCCGCCAGGGCCGACCGGGTCGTGTCGCCGGGGGTATGGTCGTGCTGGCGGCACCAATCCAGCCATCGCCGCCGGATCGCCGCGATGCGTTGGCGCAAGGTCGCATCGCTCAGCCGCAGCAGCCAGGCGATTTCGCCCCGGGTCTGGCCGCACAGGGCCAGCATGGCCGTCGTCCGCAGCGCGGGCGACAACAGCCGCAGGAAGGCCGGCGGCGGCGCATCAGGCGCAGGCCCAGCCGCCGCGATGCCGCTGGCCGTCGCCTCGCGCCGGCGGCGGCGGGCGGCGGTGCGTGCGTCGAACATCGCGCGATTGCGCAGCACGCCACCGATCCAGGCCCGGTTGCCGGCCCAGGACAGATCGCCCCGGCCCGCCATGACGGCCAGCAACAGCGCCGTCTGCAACAGATCCTCGGCCTCGTCGGGGCGTCGCGCGGCCCGCCTGGCCTGCCGCAGCAGGGCGCGATAGTGCTGGATCTGGGTCATGCCGCCAACCCCGGGGGTCATTCGCCGTAAGGGATCCAGATGTTCTTGACCTCGGTGGCCTGATCCAGCCAGCCGCGCCCCTCGGCCCCGGGCGCAGAGGTGGCCCAGTCGGTGGCGCGGGCATTGTTGACCCAGGTGCGTTTCAGGTTGCCGGCCGATTTCTCCTCGATCAGGCGGCTGAGCGGGGTAGAGGAAAACGACCAGACCGCATCCACATCCAGATGCGCCGCCAGATGCGGGGCAAGTTCGGCATGGCTGCCGGTCAGGATGTTGACCACACCGCCGGGAAGGTCCGAGGTGTCGAGCACCTGGTAAAAGTCCGTCGCGGCCAGGGGAAACGGTTCGGACGCCACCAGCACCACCCGGTTGCCCATGGCGATGGCCGGTGCCATGACCGAGATCAGCCCCAGCAGCGGGCTTTCGTCCGGGCAAAGGGCGGCAATGGTGCCGACCGGTTCGCGCATCGCCAGTGCCACGCCCCGGATCGGGACGGAATGGACCGCGCCGTCGAACTTGTCCGCCCAGGCGGCATAGGTGAACAGCCGTTGGATCGCGGCCTCCACCTCGGGCGCACCATCCGTGCCGGTCATCGTCTTGATCCGGGCTGCGAATTCGGGCGCGCGGGCGGACAGGTTTTCGGCGATGTAATACAGGATCTGCGCCCGGGCATGTGCCGTGGTCCGCGCCCAGCCGCGCGCGGCATTCGCCGCCTCGACCGCGTTGCGGATGTCCTTGCGGTTGGCCAGACCGACATGGCCCAGCAGCACGCCCTTCGGCCCGTGGACGGCCCGGGAATAGCCGCCATCGGGCCGTGCCTGTTTGCCGCCGACATAGAGTTTTGCGGTGCGGTCCATTGCCCCGGCAGGTGCGCCATCGCCGCTGAACGGCAACAGCGGTTTCAATGGCTTGGCGGTGGCTTTCGCTCTGGTATAGGCTGCCAGCCCCTCCCACCCGCCTTCGCGGCCAAAGCCACTTTCGCGCACCCCGCCAAAGCCGGCGGCGGCGTCGAACAGGTTGGTGGCATTGACCCAGACCACACCCGCCGCCAGCTTGGGTGCCACGTCGAGCGCGAGGTTGATGTTTTCGGTCCACAGCGTCGCGGCCAGTCCGTAGCGGGTGTTGTTGGCCAGTTCCACCGCCTCGGCCGGGGTACGGAAGGTGGTCGAGACGAGGACGGGGCCAAAGATTTCTTCCTGCATGAGGGTCGCGGCAGGCGACAGGCCGGTGATCAGCGTTGGCGGGAAAAAGCAACCCTGCGCAGGCAACGGGGTGCGGGCGAAGTAATGGTGTCCTGCCGGGTTGTCGGCCAGCAGGCGGGTGATCGCGGCATGCTGCACCGGGTCGATGATCGCGCCCACGTCGATGCATTTGTCCAGCGGGTCGCCGATGCGCAACCCGTCCATCCGGCTGCGGAGTTTGGTGTAAAACCGCTCGGCCACGCCCTCCTGCACGATCAGGCGCGACCCCGCGCAGCAGACCTGGCCCTGATTGAACCAGATCGCATCGACCAGCCCTTCGACAGCGGAATCCATGTCGGCGTCGTCAAACACGATGTAGGGCGATTTGCCGCCCAGTTCCAGCGTCAGCCCCAGCCCGCGCCCGGCAGTGGCGGCGCGGATGCGGCGGCCGACGGCGGTTGATCCGGTAAACGCGATCTTGTCCACGTCGGCCGCCACGATCATTTCGCCGACTGCGCCATCGCCGGTGACGATGTTCAGCACGCCGGGCGGCAGGCCGGCCTGATGGCCGATCTCGGCGAACAGCAGCGCGGTCAGCGGGGTGTATTCGGCGGGTTTCAGCACCACCGTATTGCCCATTGCCAGCGCCGGGGCCACCTTCCACGCCAGCATCAGCAGCGGGAAATTCCACGGGATGATCTGGCCGCAGACGCCCAAGGGGGCGCGGTCGGGCAATTCGGCAGCCATCAGTTGCGCCATGCCGGCGTGGTAGTAAAAGTGTCTTTGCGCCAGCGGGATGTCGATATCGCGCGATTCGCGGATCGGCTTGCCGTTGTCGAGCGTTTCCAGCACAGCAAACAGGCGGGACTGCTTTTGCAGCAGCCGGGCCAGCGCATAGAGGATCCGCGCCCGGCCGTGCCCGCCCAGCGCCGCCCATGTCGGCTGGGCGCGGCGGGCGGCTTTGACAGCCGTATCCACTTCGGCCTGAACGGCTTGGGTCACCTGCGCCAGCACCTGGCCGTTGGCCGGGTTGCTGGTGGCAAAGGTGGTGCCGGGGGTGGTGAAGCGGCCGTTGATCCAATGGCCGAAGCGCCCCCTGTGGGCGGCGATCCAGGCCAGCGCCTCGGCCGCGCTTTCGGGGGCGGGGCCGTAGTCCATCGAGGTGAAGATTTCCTTGATCGTCATCGGTTCGCCCCATGTAGGATGCATGCTTGCACACACCGCCCGGCCAGATGGTGCGGGAAAGCGCGCACCTTACCCAACATCTTGTCCCGTCCGGACCAAGGTGCGCAGGATGCGCACCCTACGCAGCGGTGCGGTAGGGTGCGCATCCTGCGCACCTTTACGCCATCGCGTGGCGGTAGCCCGCAGAATAGGCCCCGGTCAGGTGGTGTTCCAACTGCCGCTCGATATCGCCCAGCAGGGACGACGCCCCGAACCGCAACAGGTCCGGCTGCAACCAGCGCGTCCCCAGTTCGTCCTTGATCAGCGCCAGGTAGACCAGCGCATCCTTGGCCTTGGCGATCCCGCCCGCCGGTTTGTAGCCGACCCTGAATCCGGTCGCGTCGTGATAGTCGCGGATTGCGCGGATCATGGTCAGCGTCACCGGCAGGGTGGCATTCACCGCCTCTTTCCCGGTCGAAGTCTTGATGAAATCCGCGCCCGCCATCATGCACACCAGCGACGCACGCGCCACATTGCGCAGCGTGCCCAGTTCGCCGGTTGCCAAGATCGCCTTGACATGGGCATCGCCGCAGGCCGCCCGCATGGCGGCCATTTCGTCATACAGCGCCTGCCAGTTGCCGGTCAGCACATGGCGGCGGGAGATCACGATGTCGATCTCGCGCGCGCCCGCCGCGACACTTGCGCCGATCTCGGCGAGGCGCAGGGGCAAGGGCGACAGGCCGGCCGGAAAGCCGGTCGACACCGCGGCGACCGGGATGCCCGACCCGGCCAGCGCCGCCACCGCCGGGGCCACCATGTCGTGATAGACGCAGACCGCCCCCACCGTCAGCCCGGTCATGCCCAGCCGCTCCAGCATCCACGGCGCCACCGGCTGGCGTGCCTTGGCGCACAGGCGCTGCACCCGGCCTGCGGTGTCGTCGCCTGACAGGGTGGTCAGGTCCATCACCGCGATGGCACGGCACAACCACGCCGCCTGCCAGTCTTTCTTGACGCTGCGCCGGCCCGGCAGGGTCGCGGCGCGGCGTTCGATGGCGGATGTATTGGCCTGCACCCGCCCGACCCAATCCAGGTCAAGCGCGATCCCCGCATTGCGCGGTTCATGCAGTTGCGGCAGGCGGGCGGCGGTCAGGTCGGTCTGAACGACAATTTTCTGCATGGCCACCCCTTGCGCCCAAAGCCCCGGCAAACGTCGCATGGCAAGCCGGGAAAGGCAAGGTTTGACCGGATGGTCAAAAAATCGAGCGGCCCCGGATCAGCCCGGCTGCACGACCTGCGCCTGGCGGGCCCGGCGATAGGCCGCAGGGGTCAGGCCGTGTTGGGCGCGGAACAGCTTGTGAAAATGCGACAGATTGGGGATGCCGCAATCGGCGGCAATCTCGGCCAGGCTGTCGGTTGATCCTGCCAGTCGGCGGGCGGCAAAGGCCATGCGCTGGGTATTGACATAATCCGACGGGCTTTGGTGCAGATAGCGCCGCACGGTGCGGCTGACATGGGGATGCGCGCGGCCCGCCACCCGGGCAAAACCGGCCGCGCCATCGCGAAACACGCGCGGATCCAACGCGGCGGCACAGGCGCGGGCCAGCCAGTCGGGCGCACCGGCGGGCAAGGGCAGGTCGGATTCGGTCAGGGCCGACAACAACGGCAGCAGGAACGCCTCGACCGCCAGCCCATCCAGCCGCCCACGTTCCAGCCGCAGCGCCGCGGCGTTCAGATCGGCCATCTGGCGGCTGTCGCGCGCCAGAACGGCGGGCTCGGCTGCGTCCGACCAGAACAGGCGGCCTTGCAGGGGCGGATGGCGCGCGCCGATCCGGGCGATCAGATCAGGGTGCAGCGTGATCGACACGACCAGCGCGGCATCGCCCTTGCCCTGCAGGGCATGGGCATCTGTGGGGCGGATGAACAGCAGATCGCCTTCGGCCAGTTCGCTGCGATGGGTGGCCAGATGGTGGCGGGCATTGCCGTTCTGCACCCAGATCAGTTCGTGAAAGTCGTGGTCATGCAGGCTGGCGGGACGCCGCGCATCCAGCGTCGCCCGCGTCAGATGCGCCTTGGCATCGGCGGTCAGGATATCTGTATGATGCAGCGTGGTCAGCATGACGGATCAGGGTAAACCAGTCGCGCGTGATTGCTGCAATGCAGAAAAACATGCCTGGCGCGGGGCAGGCGGCAAAAGCCGCGCTGTCAGCGCGCAAGTGCTGCTGAAACAGGCGGGTCTGCGCCGGTCCTCTGCACGCGCCCTGCACGGATCGCCCCGCACGACTGCACCCGCACGGCCTATTGCGGGGCCGAACAGGGCAACGCGGGACAGGAGCGGACAATGGCGACAGTGGTGATTCGGGGCCAGCCAAGGCGACTGGCGCAGGCTGCTTGGTGGTCGTCACAGATGGCCAACCCGCCGCCCGGCCCAGCCGCCACTGTAGCCGC
>Ga0105046_10009336_pt1 | contig 15348 bp, 15 predicted proteins | sample MAT03_FD_78385 | JGI IMG/M metagenome (GOLD analysis project Ga0105046, IMG submission 78385) | Freshwater microbial communities from Lake Fryxell liftoff mats and glacier meltwater in Antarctica - MAT-03 (megahit assembly) | ecosystem: Environmental > Aquatic > Freshwater > Ice > Liftoff...
CTCTTGCACAACTCAATCAATTAAAAACACAACAAGAGATCGCTGATTTAGCTCAGCAATGGCAACCTATAACTGTTGTCAGCTCAGATAAAACCCTTCCACAAGCTAAAGTCTATCGAGAATTTTTTTCAGCCACAGATATTCCTATTTGGGTCGGAAGAAGTGCTCAGTCAAATGAAGTGTTAACTTTTCAGTTAGCGAGGGGAAAAGATTGGTGGATGCATGTGCGAGACTATGCGGGCTCGCATGTGGTTATTCGTCAAGCAACGGATCAAATGCCAGATCCTGAAACATTACAAGATGCCATGCAACTGGCTCTTCACTATAGCAAAGCGAAGGGAGAAGCTGAAATTTGTTACACCCAATGTAAATATCTTTCCCGTTTGAAAAAAGGGAAAATGGGGCAAGTTCAAATTTCTAAACATCAAGTGATGTTTATGCGCTTCAACCCCATTCGTTATCAAGCCTTAATCAGTCGTTATTCGTCATCCTTAAAGCGATAACCGACTCCACGTACTGTTTCAATCCCATCAAAACCCGGACCTAACTTTTTACGTAAGGAAGCAATATGGACGTCAATATTTCGGTCAATAATGTAAGCTTCATCGTTTTGCACATCATCCAACAATTGATTACGTGTCAACACTTTGCCCCGATTCATGAGTAAACGACGTAGAATCCCAAATTCAGACAGAGTTAAAGCAATCGCCTTATCTTTTTTGCGGAGTAAATAACGATCCGCTTCCATTGTAAAATCTCCAAACGAAATCACTTTTGCTTCTTGTTCAGGCTCTCTGCCCCGACGCAAGATCGCTTTAATGCGAGAAAATAAAACCTTTAATGAAAAAGGCTTTGCCACATAGTCATCCGCCCCTAATTCTAATCCTAATACAACATCTAACTCTTCAGTCTTTGCAGAAATAATAATAATTGGAATATTATTATAGTCAGCATTGCTACGAACCTTACGACAAACATCTAATCCATTTAAACCGGGTAACATGATGTCTAACACAATCACATCAGGACGTTCTTTTTCGACTGCCTGTAATCCATTTAGTCCATCCGACTCCACATGAACTTTGTAGCCTGCCAACTCCGCTTGCATCTTGACCAGAGCTGCAATGTCCTCTTCATCTTCTATTAATAAAATTTTTGTTTTTTGCATTTGAAACCTCTAAACTATCCTTATTTTTTTTTGATTAAGCTCTAAATTTAATCACCTTAAAAGATTTTAATCATTAACTTATTAATCAATCAAACTTATTAATTTTTTTATTACCTGGTCTTTATTACATCTTTATTATACAGAATGTCTAATATTAAATAAATTTTTTCTTTACAGTTAATAAAATAATGGTTAAGTTTTAATTAAATAAATTAAAGAAATAACTTGTATTTTATTCAAACTATTTGGCAAACTCTTAGAGAGTCTTATTTATTAATGTTTACATTTTGGTGTTATGTTTTACGTGATTCTTCTTTATGCCTTATTTGCGAGTGTTTTTACTGTAGCAAAGAATGGGCTAGATTATGTTCAGCCTTTCTTTCTAGTGGGTTCTCGCATGTTAATCGCAGGTGTGATTTTGCTTGCTTATCAGTATATTAGGCATGGGCAGCGGTGGGTATTTGATCGTCAAACCTGGTGGCGCTTAATTTCTTTAGCTTTATTCAACATTTATCTTACCAATGCCTGTGAGTTTTGGGGATTACGCTATTTAACCTCTTCCAAGACTTGTTTTATTTATAGTTTGTCTCCTTTTATTTCGGCTCTTTTCTGCTATTTACTATTCAAAGACAATTTATCGATTAAAAAATGGTTAGGATTAGGTGTAGGATTCATCGGATTTCTCCCTATTTTATTGAGTCATACAGCGAGTGAGAGTGAAGCGGGACAATTCTTGATTTTTTCATGGGCAGAGCTTGCTGTTATGGCAGCAGCAACGTTTAGTGTCTATGGGTGGATCACTTTAAAGCAGTTAATCAATGAAAATGGATTATCCCCGATGATGGCAAATGGAATGAGTATGTTATTGGGCGGGTGCTGTGCGCTTGTGCATTCTTGGTTTGTAGAAGAGTGGAATCCTTTACCAATTAGCAATTATTCTGTCTATTTAGAATGCACAATTCTTTTAATTGTAATTTCAAATTTGATCTGTTACAACCTATATGGTTATTTATTAAAGCGTTATTCCGCGACTTTTATCTCTTTTGCTGGTTTTACGACCCCTCTTTTTACAGCTTTATTTGGTTGGTTATTTTTAGATGAAACGGTTTCGTGGCATTTTTATCTTTCATTTGGAATTGTTTTAAGCGGACTTTTAGTTTTTGATCAAGAAGAGCTCAAGCAAACCTATCAAAATCAACTAGTTGTTGAAAAAACCTTTGGCTAAAATTTTGAACTCCGATTATAACCAAGTTTTAATCCTGTTGAGCGCTTATTAGGTTGAAAATGACAAATCCTGCTTTAGATCACGATATTTTTATTTCATTTGATAAAGATTTTTATTCTTATCAGATTCAATCGTTAATTGAATCCACGTTGTTCCGTTTTAAAAAAATTCTAAAATTAAATGTCTTATTTAACTTTTTCTTTGCTGTTTTGATTGTGACCGAGTTAGTTTATCTTTCAATTCATCTCACATTACTTGTTCAATCCTTTGTAATGGCCCTTTATTTTGCGTTAATTTTTGCTACTTGTTTTTGTTATTTTACGCTTCGGTTATATGTTCAAACACGTAAAACAGAAAAACTCATTCGTTTAAAAAAAGATTTCATTCAGACCTGCCGAAATTTAACAACTTCGCTGGAGGGAACAACAGAGCAACATTTAATGGTTGCACAAGCGTGTTGCCGTTTAGCGGCTGATTTGCATGGACGTGAATACACCATTTATCCTTGTTCCCCTTGGTTAGAATTTTTGAGCTCTTCCATTGAAAAATTAAATTGCTGGTGTTTCTGGAGTGATGTCCATCTTATGAAAGAGTTTTTGTTGCAAGCCTGTATCGAAGAGCATATTGTCATTGTCAGAATGGTTCCAGTCGATCTTGAAGCGCATGCAGGACTTGCCAATGCCTATGTGATGTTATCAGGACTTTATGTCAATCCTGCTTTAATGGAAGGGTGGGATGAAGAGCGTTGGATTCCGCCGCAAAAATATAATGAAAAATGCACTCAAAAATTTCGTTTAATTGCTAAACGGGCCATTGAAGAATTTAAAATTTTGAGTGATTATGCACCTCATGATCCATGGGTGCATGCCCAATTAGCCTATAGCTACCGTGATTTGCAAATGCCAGAAGAAGAAATTCGTTGTTATGAAACGATTTTACAACTCTGTCCGGATGATAAGGAAACGTTATTTAAATTAGGCCGTCTTTATTTTGAAGAAGGTTTCAATGCAAGAGGTTTACAGGTTTACGAATTGTTAAAGCGATCAAATTATAAGAAAGCTGAAGGTCTCATTCATTTTTATGGAGCTTATTCCATTCAAACATGAGCTCTTTCTTGATCTAAATTGGATTTATCGTTAAATCTAGATGATACTATTAATACAAATCAGGAAATCACTGTTATGTTTTGTTCTCAATGTGGTGCCAAAATAGACCCTTCTTCTAGATTTTGTTCCTCTTGTGGAGCAAAAATTCAACCAACAGATCCTCTTGAATCTAATTCATCTTTAACCCCTTTACAACCACTCAATGAACCTGTCGTTCCAGTGACACTTAAAAGACGCCCGATGCCTACATGGTTCAAAATTTTAGCTGCCTTAGCAGTCTTAGCTTTGATCGCAGTCACAGCAGGGATTTTATTTACAGAAAGTTTAGTAGATGCTGTGGATCATCAATTGGAAGCTCTAAGGAAAGATGATCTTCCTAAAGCTTATTATGGCTATACTTCTAAAGATTTCCAACAAGCGACCTCACCTGAAGAATTTCGTCAGTTTGTTCAAGCTTATCCAATCCTTACTGAAAACCAATCTGCTCATTTTACGCAACGCTCAGTTAAAGATAATATTGGCACCTTAAAAGGAAATTTGACTTCTAAAGATCATGTCAGTAGTCCTGTCGAATTTAAACTGATCAAAGAAGAAGATAAATGGAAAATTTTGAGTATTCGCTTATTGAAAACAAGTGTACAAAATCCTTCAAAAGAAGCGAATCAGCCTGAAAATTTAATTGAAGTCGCAAAAGCTCAACTTAAAACGATTCAAGACAATAATTTGCAAGAGGCATATGAAAAGTACACCGCCAAAGAGTTTCAAGCAGCGACTTCATTTGAGCAATTTAAAGAGTTTATTCAACGTTATCCTATTTTGACCCAATATCGAACAGTTTCTTTCCATAAGCCAAATATTCGCGCAGGTGGAATAGGCACACTAGCAGCTATTTTACAGTCCAATCAAGGGGCAGCTGATGTAAAATACTATTTTATTTACGAAGATCAAGCCTGGAAAGTCTGGAGCCTGCGTATCTCTTCCTCATTTGATGCAAAAGAAGAAGGCTCTGACGCTTATGTCACAGACAAAGACAATCACATGAGTTTAGGATTGATGACAGTGGGCGATCAAGTAGATGAGCAAGGCTTAATCACACATCCTAAAACAAATTTTTCTCCTGATCTACAAAATTTATATGTCGATATCGAAGTGAAGAACGGGGTGAAAGATAGTGTCATCAATTTGAACTTACAGCATCAAGAAAGTGGTTCTTCTATTCCTACCAAAGCCACGATTGAAGAAAATGGAGATAGTTTATTAATGTCTGTCTTTACGCCTCCTTCCACAGGTTGGCCTAAAGGACATTATAAACTGTTTGTAACAACTTCATCAGGACTAAGTCAAGTCATTACCTTTCAAATCGATCCTTAACCTCATGTTCATTATTGCTGGACATTACCGTCATCAACGTTTAAATCTGCCAAAAGGGACGCATACGCGTCCTTCAGCCAGTCGTTTGCGCGAGGCTTTATTCAATATTTGTCAGTCTAAGATTGAAGACGCCCGTTTTTTAGATCTTTTTGCTGGTTCAGGTGCCGTTGGACTTGAAGCCCTCAGCCGTGGCGCAAAAACAGCCACCTTTGTTGATTCTCATGCTGAATCTGTTCGCTGCATCCAGAAAAATATTGCGCAATTAAAAGTGGCACCTCAATGTCAGATCTTAATGGGTGATGTGCTTAAAATGTTAAAATGGTTAGATAAACAGAAACAAACATTTGACATTATTTTTGCAGATCCTCCTTATCAAACATGTGTTAACGAAACAGAAAAGATATTTTTTAGTGAAGCAGTGATTCGTTTTATTGATCAAAGTACTTTATTAGCTCCTGAAGGGCGCTTGTTTATTGAAGAAGATGACCGCCATCAACCTCGGTTAGAGGATCTTCAAACGTTAAGACTACATAATACCCGTCGCTTAGGCCAAGCCGCTTTACAACAATATTTCACTCCTATTTAAATAATTTTTTATTGATTTATTTTAGTCTGCCACATACAAATGATGCAACATCTGACAGGAGTATGCTAATGATTAAAATACGACATCTATTCATTTTATTATGGACCATTTCTTTTTTTACTCAACTTTCTGCGACTTGTATTCAAAGTGCAGATATTCAGGTGGGTTGGAGACGTGATGATTTAGATTGGAATGTGCGTAATCTAGATTCAAGTTATATAAGCGCCACTGGTAAATCACGTATTCGTTTTAAAGATATGGAGAGTTATACAGTCAGCGGAAAATTGCGCTGGGTAGGCTCAGAATACTATATTCGTCTCTCTGCTGAATATGGTTTAAGCTTTAAAGGAAATGCGAAAGAACGTTTTAAATTGTACAGTTCTTTATTTGATTCTTATGATGTAACTGTTTTTACCAACAATGGCATGCGGCGCGATAACGAGGTGTATGACTTTAATGGAGCAGTCGGTTATCCGTTTGCTTTTTATTGTAATCGTTTAGCAGTCATTCCAATGCTTGGATTTTCCTATCATCGTCAACGCATTTTGGTCAAACAACCGGGATATGAATCTTCTTCTTATTACACAAGTTGTCCAAGCAGTTACAGTGATTATTCTTCTTTTTGGTCAGACAATTCGCAATTCTTTCCTAAATCTTACTCCGATTCGTCTAATCCTTTTGATCGATCTTTCTCAGCGAATCCCTTTAGAAGTTCATCAAGCTCGACCATTGCGAGTGCTTTAGGTTTAAGAAATTACCGACGTACACAAAATTACCGTTTCACTTGGTATGGATTTTATTTAGGCCTGGATGTTGCCTATGCCCTTGACTCTTGTTGGACCCTCTTTGGAGAGTTTGAAGGACACTTTGCTAATCGATGTCACCGCAAACGCAAATCGTGGACGGGTGTCTACTTTATTGATCGCTTCCACAATAAAGGATGGGCTTGGGGACTTAACGCGATTGTGGGAACCACTTATAGCTTATCTAATGATTGGTACACGATTATCACGGTCGACTATAAATGGCGCCAATCACATACGCATCACGAACGTGATCGACTTTATTGGAATTCAGTCGGGATCAAATGGGGCTTAGGCTACATGTATTAAATCGACTAAGAAATAATAATGGCTTCTGTTTCAGCAACTGCTGGGACAGGAGCATTGACTTCTTGTGGTAAACGAATTGTTGAATAAATCTGGATCAGAAAAAAACTTCCTAACACTGTCAATGCTTTTACAGGCGCATAATCTTGAAATAATGTACTCATCACTCCAACACCGCCTGGTCCAATCGCCTCTGATAAACACCAGACAAGTCCCATTAAAAACGCACTAATTGCGCCCGGACGTTGCGGTTCTAACTTAGATCCCAAAGCAACGGCAATTGGATTTGCGACAGCTAAAGAGGCTCCTAATACGAATAATGAAGACAATAAAATGGTCATTGAAATTCCACCAGACAATAAAATGAAATAAAACATTCCACAAGCAACAATTCCTGTGACTAACAATACCGAGCGCGCTGAATATTTATCTGCTAAATAACCGCTAGGAATCATCATGCAAGCGCCGCCTAAAATGAAGCAGAGATGGCCGCCACCGTAGCAAATCCAAGATTCATATCCTAAAGTTTTGAGAACATCTGGCAAAATAAAAATGATGCCCCATAGAATCGATTGATTAGCAATTTGAGAAAAATAAAGATGACGCAGTGTGGAATTTTTTAAAAAATCACTAAAATCTTTGAGTCGAAAAGCATGTGAAGATGCCACAATTTGGGTGGGAGGAAAAGAGTAGAACATTAAAAACAAGGCTAAACCTAAACCAGGCAAAGCCAACATAAAGGTATGTCCATCAAAAAAATCATAAGTATGGGTATAGATCAATTGACTCGCTGCTAACCCTACACTTCCCCCTGATGCAAAAAAAGTCATTAATAATCCTCGTCGATGAGGAACTAATGTACTGAATAATCCTGCAGCTGACGGATGAAAGCAACCAGATCCAATACAAGTGAGTAAATAAAGGCTAAAAAGGGCAAAATAACTACTGATATAGACCAAGAATGCACTCGCAGTCGCAGCAATTAGTCCTACAATCACCAAGTGCTGACGATAGCCACGGTCGCTGAGTTGTCCAAAAATAAGTTGCGAACCCTCCCCTATGAAAGCACCCCCTGCGACAATCATGCCTGCTTTTGCGAGATCTAATTCAGTTAATGTTTTATAAACAGGCCAAATTCCTAACATGGTATCGACCAAGAAATGGGCAATCCATAAACAGCTAAGCAATGGAATTAAAGTTGTCCATTTGACTGGAATCGTTTGTGTTGTCATTTTATTTCTCCTATTTATTCACTTTAACAGGTTGAAGCTCTCCAACCTCTTGTGAAGATTGATTAGGCAAGAAATAAATCAAACAAACACTTGCGATCAATAAAACACTTAAAAGTTGTAAAGCAGGAATGGGAGCGCCACCCGTCCATTTAACAGCAATCAAACTCGTGACCATAGGACCAAAACCGGCCAAACAAGTGGCCCCTCCCATATAAATTGCACTCACAAAACTTTTTGCATACTCAGGCACGACTTCTGTTCCCCCAGTCACAACGATAGGCACAATCACACCCATTCCCCCACCAATTAACAAAAGGAGAATAACTGGAAACATTAAAGATAAACTCTCAACTGCAAAAAAAGTATAAATTAAAACAGTGCTAGACACTACAACGCCCGCTAACACGGAGCGATAGCCAATTTTATTGACTAAATAACCCACAGGTAAACTCAGTACAGCCGATCCAATAACAAAACAAAAATATCCACCGCCTAGACAAAACCACTCTTCATACCCTTTAATTTTCAAAATATCGGGCAGTAGAAAACTGAACGAAAGGACAACCATTTGTAAAAAAACTTGAATGACATAAAGAAGAATCAGCTGAAAACGGTAAGGCTTGATCGCATTGAGAATCTGTTTAAAATCCACTTTTCGCGTTTGTTTTGCTCCCTTTGAAAAAGGATAACATAAACAACAAATTGATAAAATGACAATCGGAAGCGCTAAAAACCAAGTTTTTCCTTCAAAAGCTTGATAAAACTGCGTGTAAACAAATTGACTACTTGCTGCACCAATCATCCCTCCACAGATAAATAAAGAAATTAAAATGCTTTTAGGGGCGTAATTACCAACCATTGAAAGTCCCGAAGCAGCAGGATGAAAGGCGCCTGATCCTAAACAAGAGCACAACACAAGTAAAAATAACATCCACTCATTTTCAACATAACTCAAAAAAGGGATCGCTGCAGTTAGGCCCAGTCCCAGAGCAAGTAAGCTTCTTTGATACCCTTTATCGCTTAATACCCCAAAAAAAAGTTGCAAGCCTTCGCCAATAAACATACTAAGACTGGCAATCAATCCAGCAACAAATAAATCGATAGTCGCTAAGGTTTTATAGACGGCCCATACCCCAATCATAAAATCCATTGCCAAGTGAGAGATCCAAATAAGAGCGATTCCTACCCAAAATTGCATTTTTCCCTGTGTCATCTTCCTTTCCTATTAAAAATCGATACTCCTAATAGTATACCAAATTAAAAATTTTTTTTAAATAAAAATAAGCAATTTTTAGTTAGGTCATAATTAAATTACTCATTGACTTAAATAGATTTAATAACAATTTGTCCATTTAATTAATTTTTTTGAATTTTGATCAATGAGTATAGACAAATAATAGTTCTCAATTTATGTTGAGGTTAACGTCAATATTTAATTTGAATTTGCAAAATATACACTTAAAACTCTGGAGGAGTTATGGATAAGAAAGAATTAATGAAGATGGCCTTTGCTGCATTAGTTGTAGTGGCTAGCTCAACAGTGACCGTTCAAGCGGACCAACTTTCATCAACAGAGACTTTTTTAGCGGGTGGATGTGGCGGTGCAAGCACAACATCGACAGGCGCTGGAATGGGAACTTCAGCTGGTTATTCAAACACAGGTAGTGGATATAATTCAACAAACAGCAGCAACTATAATCGTTCAAACACAAGCGGTTATAACGCAAATGGAGCAGATAGTCGTATGATGTCTAATCCAAGCAACAGCACTTATAACTCAGGCATGTCAGGAACAAGCACATATCCTACATCCAATTCATCCAATTATCAAGGCACTTCGAACTATGGTTCGCAAGGGACAACTTATGGAACACAAGGGTATAACAGTGCGAATACAGGCACTTATAACCCAGGTAGCTATTCTAACACATCATCTTATCCAGGAACATCAACAGGTTCAGGATTAAATGGGGGTTATAATTCGACTCCAACAGGAACATATAACACAACGGGCACAGGTAGTACATACGGACGTTAGTTAATCATTTATAGGGGAGATATTATGAGTCATAAACAAAAATTAGCTAAGCTTGCATTATCTGCGTTCTTGGTGTCGGCAGCGAGTGCAAATGCGGGACAAGTCATTGATTTAGCTGGCGAGAAAGTCACTTTAATGGCTGCAGGTTGTGGAAGCTGTGGGAAAAAAATTATTGCTGATAATTATGGTGATTCTTATCCTACACGTCACATGACTTACGGCAATAACGACCCTGATTATACAAATAACTCAGGATATAATCGTTCAAGTGCAGCTGTTGGCAGTTATCCGACGGGCACAGGTTATAACGATAATAGTGATGGCAATACAAGTGGCTATCATGATAGTCGCCGGATGAATAGTGATTTAAGTAGAAGTCGCAATACGAATGAAGCTTACGGAAATATTGATGAGACTTATAATGACACCTATAATAATCAAGCGATGAGACAAAACAGTGGGGGCATGGCTGCAACAACCAGCTCATCATTGACCGAACCTCAGCTTTTAGCTCAATTAACTCCTCAAGGACGAGCGATTTATATGAGTTTAGATGCGGAAGGGAAAGCACTAGCGATTCAACTCGCTAGTGAAGAGTCTTACCGTGACAAAAATTTAGCTGTCAAAGAAGCTCAACGTCGTGTCAATGAACGTCGAGGACTACTCAGTCGCTAGAATGAATGCATGTGTACAACTTCGGTTGTACACATTTTCTTTTTTTTTCCAGATTATTTAAAGAGACGAACGAATGAAAAATAAAACATTTCCTAATTTAGGAATTGGTGTCGGACTGCGCATTCCTCATTACGATGATATTTTAAAATTGAAACCACAAATTGATTGGTTTGAAATTATTAGTGAAAATTTTATGGTAGAGGGAGGCAAACAGCTTGAAATTTTGGATCAAATTTTAGGGCATTATCCTGTTGTTCAACATGGTGTCTCTTTAGCAATTGGCAGCGCTGCTCCTTTAGATTTTGATTATCTCAAAAAATTAAAAGCTTTAACGCGTAAAACAAAAACACCGTGGGTATCGGATCATCTTTGTTGGGGCCATCTTCCAGGAGCCCATTATCATGATCTTTTGCCTCTTCCTTACACTAAAGAAGTGATTGATTATGTGGCGGAGCGTGCACATATTGTACAAGATTATTTAGAACTTCCTTTTGCGTTAGAAAATCTCTCTTCATACGTTGCTTTTACTCAAGATCAAATGACTGAATGGGAATTTTATCGCGAAGTTGTTGAAAAAGGAAATGTGTATATGATGTTAGATGTGAATAATATTTATGTTTCTAGTCGTAATCATGGATTTGATCCAGAAACCTACTACCAAAATATTCCGATGGATCGTGTGCTTCAAATTCATTTAGCTGGTCATCTAGATTGCGGTGATTATGTTTTAGATACACATGATCATCCTGTTAGGGATGAAGTGTGGGAACTTTATGGCAACATCTATCCTTTGACAACAGGAGTGTCGACCTTGTTAGAGTGGGACGATCATTTTATTTCATTTGAAGACACCTGCAGTGAAGCTTTAAAAGCAAAAAAATTTCAACAAACACTAGGAAAATAATGACTCAACAATTCAATCACTCATCTGCTCCTGCAGCCTTGCAAACAACACAACAATGGTTTGCTGGAACAATTACTCACAGATTGGGCAAAAAAAATCAAATTCAACATCGCTCTTCTCATGGAAGTTTAATTGCTGAAGAGGCGGCTCGTTATGTGGTCCCCAGTGCAAATTTACGGCCGGCAGAACGCATTCAAATTTATAATCAGCAATATTGGTGGCGTTTATTAAGTACCTTACATACAAATTTTCCTTTAGTAACCCGTTTATTTGGATATCAAGCCTTTAACGAAGAAATTGGGATTCCTTATTTGATTAAATGTCCTCCCACTCATTGGTCGTTGTTAGCTGTTGGGCAACAACTGCCTGATTGGATTAAAGCGCATTATTTAAAGCCCGACAAGTTATTGATTTCGCATGCTGCCCAATTGGATTGGACATTTGCAATTAGTTTTGTCGCCTTGCAGCAACCGGCTTTAGACTTATCATTTCTCACACAAAGTTCTCAGGAAGATCTTTTAAGCCATGTTTTTTATTTGCAACCTCATGTCCATTTACTGCAGTGGTCTTATGACTTATTAATTTTTCGAGAAGCTTTTATGCAACAAGAAGTTGATTATTGGCTTAAAAATCGATTTCCGCAACTTGTTAAAGGTAAAACGTATTCTTTTATGCTTTACCGTACATTTAAAAATCAAATAGGATGGCGTCAGATTAGTTTAGAAGAATTCACTTTTTTAAGTTTATTTAAATCGGGTACCAATCTAGCCAAAGCCTTTGAATGGATGGAGGAGCAAGATCAAAAATTATCAGAAACCATTGCTTCTCATTTACAGCAGTGGTTACAAGAATGGGTGCAATTAGGATTATTGACTTCTCAAGGAACATCTGTTCAAACATGAAGGATTTATTTACTAAGGCATGAAAAATCAGTATTTCAGGCCTTAGTATAGAGCGATTATGATATCTAGAAATACACTCCTAATCCCGCCCCAAATTTAAATCCACTTACATTGAAATAGTCCCCAAATTGTTGCTGACCTGATTCTTGGTCATGATGAGAAAAACGAAAACGTTGCGACAGATAATCTGCAAATACATCAATAAATAAATTATTGGTTAAAGAATACTGAATACCCAATTTTATCACTGCACCATAGTTTGTTTTATGTCTATGACGTTTAAAAGGGCATCTAGACAACTCGTGTCTTTTATAATCAGAACAATGATTGTAAATATTTAAAAATGAATAGCAGCCTCCGACTCCTAAATAGACCTCAGTACAAGGTAAAATAGGGTAAATGAATTTAAAACCGACAGAAAGAGGCAAAACGTAAATTTTTGACTGATTTTTCACATCGTTATAGCCATGGTCGCGATAACTTCTGACCCTTCCCAGCCAGTTAACAGCAGCCCAAACATCAAAAAAATCATGAATTCGTTTAGAGGTTTCTACTTGATAATCTGTCCATCCTCCTGAATGAAGATGTCTCATCTTTTTTGACGAGGGAGAAAAATAAGCACCGCGTATTTCCAATGTCCAATCAGTATCGGTCCATTCAATTTCACGAGCAAATAAACTTAAAGGAAATAATAACAAAAGAAAGATAGAGCTCAGCTTCATAACATCCAACGCAGTTAAAGTTTTCAATGGTGAATTACGTTAACAGATTAGTAAATTTTTTGCGCAGTGTTTTTTGAACGCCTGTTATTTTTGTAATTGATCACCTACTGCCATTCTTGAAACCTCTAATAAAAAGCAAAAGATTTCATATTACCTTAAATAATTATTTCATTAGACTTATTAAAAATTGGTTAAGAATTAACTGCAATTTATTTTTTATAAAAAATTGAGATACTATGCAACGTTGTCAACAAGATGCCTTGGAATGGTTAGAATTTGATTTGCTAAAGGAATGTCCACGGGTGCAGCATGCAGTTTTTTTGCGTTGTGGAGGATTCAGTGAAGGCTCTTTTGCGAGTTTAAACACAGGATTTTTTGTAGGAGATAATCCACACCATGTTGAGAGCAATTTCAAGCGCCTTGAAAAACATTTTAAAGGCATCATCCCTGATTGGAAACGTTATGTGTTTGGACGGGGATGCCATAAAACAGCCCTTGCGCATGTCAATAATCATTCTCCTCAAGAGTATGTGCATTATGATGGATTAATCACTAGGACACCGTGCATTACCTTAATCATGGAACATGCAGACTGTCAAATTGCTTTGATATACGATCCTATTCATCATGTGGCAGCCACTATTCACTCAGGTTGGCGTGGCAGTGTAGCAAATATATATGAAAAAGCAATCAAAACCATGCATATGAATTATGGCTCTAATCCTGCAGACCTTCTTGTTTGTATTTCGCCGAGTTTAGGTCCTGATAAAGCAGAATTTATCAATTATCAAACAGAATTACCTGCCTCGTTTTGGCCATTTCAGTTACGCCCTTATTATTTTGATTTTTGGGCGATCAGTGAAGAACAACTTAAACAAGCAGGAATTTTACCACAGCATATCGAAGTCGCACGCTTATGTACTCATACGCATTCTCAAGATTTTTTTTCTTACAGACGAGATCACACAACAGGTCGACATGCAAGTTGTATCACTTTAATTTCATGATCCTTTTGGGATATTAGACATAATGTAATCGCGCTTCCTTAACCAAGGAGGCGCGATTACATGATGTCTATTGGTTAAATCTCTCCTCTGATACAACCTTAGAGCAAACGTTAGAAAAAGATTTGACAATGAGATGACCATTGAACCTTTCTTTTAATAATCTAAAATCACCTTAAGAAAAAAAGAGCGAGGATATTTTACTGCTTGATTTCCATCTATTTTAGAGGAATTTTTAATAGAGGTAATCGCTTGATAAGCCTTAGAAGAATTATGGTAATGATCTCGCATTTGACCTATTCAGTTTCCTTTTCAAATATCTAATACCTCAAAAAATACGACATGTTAATGAATAGGACCAAAAAAACTAAAATAATTTTATGATAATTTTAATTAATTCCATTTCTTAGGCAAAAAATAAGAAGCTTCAATAGAGTGTTTTAACTCTGCAAAAGAGAGTGGATCTCCAAAAGTATACTGATAAACCTCTTGGCGTTTAGCTCCAAATTTTAATTGATCCCTAGGCAGTTCTTCTTCTAAAATTTGATAAAAATTTTTATAGTGTTCAGGTCGTATTTCTACGCCACAACGATAAAGAAAAAGCTCACGGTTGGTCTGTACATTTCGTTTTAATTGATTCAAAAAAAACATCGGTTTATTGAATAACAAAAAATCATAACCAATTGAAGACATATCCCCCACATAGATATCTGCATGTGCCAAAAGTGGGTATACAAGTGGAAAATCTTTAATGAATAATATATTTGGATGATGTTCATATTTTTTAATAAATTCTTCTAATAAAGCGCCATCCGTTTCTTCTAAAGCCGGATGAATTTTCACCATCAAATGATAATCAGAAGGGAGGTTCTTAAATAAATCTTCCGTATGAAATAAAGAAGTTGAATGCTCTTGATCATGACAAGTCGGTGCATATAAAATAGTTTGTTTTTTAGAATCTAATCTTTTGCCAAATCTTTTTTGAAAGAGTTGATCATAAAATATTTGGTGCTTTCGATAATAACTGTAGCGGTAATTTCCTGTTCGCACTGCAATATTAAGATGATCTAATAGATCTTGTGATCCAAAAAGATCTAACATATTTTGACCATACACTAACAAAATATCTTCCCAGACCCCTTTTTCTAACCAGAAGACTTTATCAGAAAATCCATGCGGACAATGCACATTACGAACAGTTTTTCCCATTTTTTCTTCTAATTTTTGAAAACTTTGATAAAAGTTTTGACGAGGCCAAGGCTCGGATTGAAAGAAAACATCAAAATGTTCAATTAAAAAATAAGGA
>Ga0105046_10009337_pt1 | contig 15348 bp, 18 predicted proteins | sample MAT03_FD_78385 | JGI IMG/M metagenome (GOLD analysis project Ga0105046, IMG submission 78385) | Freshwater microbial communities from Lake Fryxell liftoff mats and glacier meltwater in Antarctica - MAT-03 (megahit assembly) | ecosystem: Environmental > Aquatic > Freshwater > Ice > Liftoff...
AATGTCTAACGAGGAGATGGCACTTGCGGCGATGTTCATCTACATCGTCATTCGATTTCTCATCGTCGAATTCTTTCAACGCTTTACAGTTCATCGCGGCATGTGGCACAGCATCCCAGCCGGCGCAACATGCGGAATGCTCGCCTATTTGCTAATGCCCTCCCCTGCCGAGTCGATGCGAGTCTACAAGAGCGCCGCGGTCGCCCTCGGCTTCATGGTTCACCTGATCCTTGATGAGATCTGGAGTCTTGATTTTCGCGGTGGTCGATTTCGATTGAAAAAATCTTTGGAACGGCACTTAAGTTCTGGGGAGACAATCCGTGGGCAAACATCGGCGTCTACGCAAAGCTGGCTTTGTTTATGTACTTGGCGTGGGGAGACAAAGACATTCCCAACCGGATCCGCGAGCGAGCGAAAGCCGAGATCCCGTATTTGGCAGCGCCGCGAGATGAGCCGCCGAAATGGCAACAATGGCTTCAGCGTCGATGACTCCTATTTCACGCATGCCCTGGGTCGAAGAGCTCCTTTGAGTCGAGGCAGATGGTGACCGGTCCGTCATTGACTGACGTGACCTTCATATCCGCAGCAAAAATGCCGCACTCGATTGGCAAGTTCGCGGAGCGACACCGCTGGACGACGTACTGGTACAATTCCCGAGCAGTCTGGGGCTCGGCCGCGTCTGTAAATGCAGGACGTCGGCCGCGTCTACAATCGGCATAAAGTGTGAATTGACTCACGAGCAAGATCGAACCTTCGATGTCGCCTAAGCTAAGATTCATCTTTCCGTTGTCATCCGCGAATACTCGCAAGTGGATCAGTTTTTCGACCATGCGGTCCGCAGTCAATTCTGTATCGCCCTGCCCTACCCCGACCAAAACCAATAACCCCTTTTTGATCTTGCCGACCGAAACGCCATCGACCACAACCGCCGCTTCGGTGACTCGTTGAAGTAGCATTCTCAAGGTAAATACTCGCTCTAATGCCTTTCCAATTCACTTGTCCGCATTGTCAAACGAAAACGCTGGTCGATGATCAGTATAGCGGCCATGTTGGCCGCTGCGTTACATGCGATAAGCCGATCGAAGTACCAAACTTCGCCCCTAACCAATCATCGTCTTTATCTCCTAGCACCCGCAACCTGAGTAAGTTTAGCCCAACTGCCAGGCGATTGATTGCGGCAGTACTCTGCATCGCTGGATTGGCAGGATTTGCCAGTGTTATCTATCGATATGGAGTCCCGGCGATCACGACGCTTTCAACCGGACGCGAACGCGCGATCGCGGTCAGCAATCTAGAAAAGATCGCCAACGCCCTGAACGCGTATTCCGCGGACCATGGTGTTTATCCTTTACCCATGGTTCGCGACAAAAGCGGGAAGCCAATGCATAGTTGGCGAGTTGCGATTCTACCTTATCTCAATGAAACGTCACTTTACAACGACTACGACTTCAACCAACCATGGGATTCGCCAACCAACTATGCACTGGTTGAAAAGATGCCCGCTGTCTATTCATCTGCGACCCCAGGTAGCTGGTCGGACTACGAGTGTCACTATCAATTGGTTGCAGGAGACCGAACCCTTTTTCCGTCCATCGGACCGGTGAACCCAAAGAAGCTTTTGGACGATCCATCAAAGACCGCACTCGTCGTCGAGGCGTTATCGGCAAAGTCCGGACAAAACCAGACTCGAACATGGACAGAACCATTTGAGCTGGACTTACAAGCAATGAGTGGCTTGATCGGCAGTAGTCCTGGCGTTGAGATCGGTGCCGTGACCGAAGGTGGCGCTGCAATCGCAACGGTCGATGGTGCCGGGCATTTTATTGAGGACACAACGCCACCTGAAATCGTTCTTGCCATCCTTACCGCGAGCGGCGGCGAACCACTCGCGGATGATGCGTTGGATTAGGCTTTGTTTGAAAAGCCTTGTTTACCCGCTCGCGAATGCAGACGATCAATACTTGCGTGGACGAATGCTTCCTTGAACTCGAGATGGCAGACCTTGAATGCGAAGGAATCCTTCTGCGTCGTCTTGGTTGTAGCTGCCGCCACCTTCCATCGTTGCGATTGCAGCATCATAGAGGCTGATAGGGCTGGATCTCTTGGAGATTGAAACATTGCCTTTGTATAGAGACAGCGTTACTTCTCCCGTCACGATCGATTGAGCTTCGCGTGAGAACGCCATCAGCGCGTCCATCTTCGGTGTGTACCAAAATCCGTAGTAAACCATCTCGGCTACTTCGGGAGCCATGCGATCTCGCAAGTGCATTAGATCGCGATCCATGGTCAATTGCTCGACGTACATGTGAGCGTCATACAAGACAGTCATGCCTGGCGATTCATAAACACCGCGACTCTTCATTCCAACGAAGCGATTTTCAACCATGTCGATCCGCCCCACCCCGTTGCGTCCCGCGATCTGGTTCAGTTGCTCGACCATTTCAAGAGCCGAAACTTTCTTACCGTTAAGCCTCACGGGTACACCGGCTTCGAATGCAATCGTAACTTCCTCTGACTTATCCGGTGCCTGCTTCGGGCTGACCGTCATACCGAAGTCGACGGTCTCGACTCCGCATACGTCAAGCTCTTCGAGCTTGCCCGCTTCGTAGCTGATGTGGAGCACATTTTCGTCACTGCTGTAAGGCTTCGAAATACTGGCTTTGACGGGGATGTTATTCTTTGCACAATAATCGATCATCGCATTGCGTCCCGGAAACGCGTCACGAAACTCCTTCATGCGCCAGGGAGCAATCATCTTAATCTTGGGATCAAGCGCTTCGGCGGCAAGTTGGAAACGGCACTGGTCGTTTCCTTTTCCTGTCGCTCCGTGAGCGTACGCAACCGCGCCGACTTCACGGGCCACCTGCAAACAAATCTTGCTAATCAGAGGCCTTGCGATCGACGTTCCCAACAAATAGATCCCTTCGTACTTGGCTCGCCAAGAAAGAACGGGGAATGCAAAATCTCGGCATAGTTCTTCACGAACATCCACAATGCGAGATGACAGAGCACCGCACTTCTTCGCCTTATCCAGTGTCGCTTGTCGATCTTCACAAGGTTGACCCAAATCGACATACACCGCATGAACATCGTAGCCCTGTTCTTGCAACCAGACCAAAATGACCGAAGTGTCCAAACCACCCGAATACGCGAGAACGCAGCTCTTACTCATTTGCTCTTCATTTTTTCTTTAGGAATATAGGGATAGGCATTCGAGCGATATCCCGCCAATATTGTGTCTGCGATGACCACACGCTGACAACCGGACTAGATTTTGTTTGAAATGAAGAATTCAAAACCGCCCTCCCCTGCCCTGAAAAACCTGCTGGACTCGGTCGCGGCTGGAGATTTGAGCGTTGAGCAGGCACTCGTACGAATGAGTCAAACGGAAACCGTCGCCCTCGAGAACGCCACTGTTGATATTGGAAGAGCCGTTCGCTGCCGGTTTGGTGAAGTGATTTATGGTGAAGGAAAATCTGCGGAGCTGATCGCTTCGATCGCCAAGACTCAGTTGACCCATGGACAATCTGTATTGATCACGCGACTCAACGACGCCAATGCAAAGGCGATCGAGACGAAGTTTGAACGTTGTATCTACCACTCAGAAGCCCGCACGATGCGAATCAGTATTGCGGACGAAGGCGTCGAAAAATCGCCCGTTGAATCCCTGCCGGTTGGCGAACGTCCGATCGTGGCGGTCGTTACAGCGGGAAGCACCGATAGTCATGTCGCAGCTGAGGCAGTGCAAACGCTTCTTTGGATGAACGTCGCGGTCGATGAAATCCACGACGTTGGAGTCGCAGGGCCGCAGCGTTTGCTTTCTGTTGTACCGCGCCTTCGCCAAGCTTCGGTGATCGTTGTGATCGCGGGTATGGAAGCGGCGCTCGCGAGTGCGGTCGGTGGTCACGTTGCTTGCCCTGTGATTGCGGTTCCTACAAGCGTTGGCTATGGCACGACTTTCGGGGGCATAACGGCACTGCTGGGAATGCTCTGTTCGTGCTCGTCAAACGTTTCCGTTGTCGGTATCGATGCGGGCTTCAAAGGCGGCTATGTGGCAGGTTTGATTGCCACGCAACTCGAAGACGTGATCCGCTCCGCCTTACTTGATCGATCCTCATGAATGGACAATCGTCACGATGAACGCACTTTCCTGCCCTCCCTTTTTGTTGCCAAGTCGCCTGCGAGATTCGCACAAGGGAAACTATGGTCGGGCCTTGTTCGTCGGCGGGTCGCGAGGCATGGCAGGTTCGATATCACTCTCGGCAATGGCAGCGATGCGCACCGGCGCGGGGTTGGTCACTGCACTTGTTCCCGATCGATGCCTTGAAACGGTCGCGGGCTTTGACCCCTGCATGATGACCGTTGCCGCAGCCGATACCGCGTTTGGCCACTTCGACACCAGTGCCATGTCGACGTTTGAGTCCCAGGCACAGCTTGCCAATGCCATCGCAATTGGACCGGGCATGGGAACGGGAGCCGGTTCCATTGCCCTTGTAAGTCTCGCATGTTGTATGTCCCAAGTACCGCGAGTGTTTGATGCGGACGCGTTGAACATCGTCGCTGTATCCAATGACGACTATCAAATCGCCGGTCCGGCTGTGTTGACGCCGCATCCCGGCGAGATGCAGCGTCTGACTGGCGTTCTTGCCACCGACCGTGACCGCCAGACGAAGGCAGCGATCGAGCTTGCCGCCGAGCTCGATGTTGTCGTTTTGCTCAAGGGGACTAACACGATCGTCACCGACGGCAAAGAATGCTGGGTGAATACGACGGGCAACCCAGGGATGGCAAAAGGTGGCAGCGGCGATTGCCTTACGGGCATTATTACTTCGTTCTTGGCACAAGGATTTTCGCCCTTCCCTGCGGCAAAATTGGGGGCCTATGTTCACGGCCGAGCGGGCGATCTTGCGGCAAAGGAAATTGGGGAAGCAGGCATGACACCCAATGACTTGATTCGCTTCCTCCCCTCCGCGATTCGTGAAGTCATCCAGCAATAGCCAATGGTTTGCGGTGGCGAGCATGACAATACTAGATTTCCCGTGTTCTGACGCCGTTTCGACAACGACTGGCGGAAATACGCGAATTCGCCAATTCGGATCGCCGACGCGTTTGTCGTGGCAACATTTTTCCCAAGAGCATCGATAAATCAGAAAAACCGATGCACCAATCGATTTAGAAACTCGTCAACGAATTGCGATAAGGCGACGCTGTTGCTAACGTATTGAGGTCTCCGTTTACCCATTTAGCCCCTTTTTCGTTGCATCGAGACCGTACAGCATGGCCGCCATCAATGTCGAAACCAAAGGCGAGATCATCGCCGTTTACTTCACGGACGGTAAAATCCTGGACAGCCAGCGTATCGAGCAGGTAGGGCGAGAACTTCAAGAGTCGGTGCCCCTGGCGATTCACAAAAAGATGCTGCTGAATTTTCGTGGCGTTAGCTTTATGTCTTCGGCAATGATCACCAAACTGGTCATGCTCAATAAGGCGTGCAAAGCTCAGGGTGTCACACTCAAGTTCTGCGAAGTCTCAGCGAACGTAATGGAAGTGTTCAAGATCACCAAACTGAACAAGCTGTTCGATATTCAAAAAACCGAGGATAAGGCGCTGGAAAGCTTTGACAAAAAGGGTTGGTTCGGCTGAGCCAACAATGGGTATTTCGACAAGCGATCTTCAGGACGCGATTGAACATCAACGAGCTTCGATTGCAGGCGAGATCCATGACTCGTTGTTCCCATTCCTATTCGCGACACGAATGAGACTCGATTCCCTTCTTGATCGCTTGCATCACGATCAAACACGGGTTGATGCCTCTCTAAACAATATTGGCCCGGTCCGCGAAGAGATCGCAGAGGCGATTGAGTCGCTCAAGCAAGCGATGACCGTCGGGCGTCACTTGATCGGCGAATTACATCCGCCTGAATTAGATACTTTAACTTGGACGGAACAGATGATGGAGTCTGTCCGACGGTTCGGACGCGACCTTGAACCTAGCCTTACGACCGAAGGCGACTACGATCTCTTTTTCACAGATCATCAACACCGCATCGCCGCGCGACGGATCGCTCAAGAGTCGATTAGCAACGCAATACGTCATGGGCGAGCATCGGCTGTCTGCGTTACCGTCAAGGACGCGGGCGACGACAGCGTCACGCTAACGATCTCCGACAACGGTCGCGGTTTTGATCCTGATAATTTGTCCTCGAACAGTTACGGCTTGCGTATCATGAAAGCTCGAGTGAACAGTATCGGTGGTAAGTTCGCGTTGGAATCTAAAATCGGTGGACCCACTCGCGTCTCGATGATCTGTCATCGCTAAGATGCGGTCGCTGTAGACTGGTCAATGTCCTTCAGCGAGCGTCCCAGTCGTTTTCGACTTGCATTTCGTGGAGTGCCCGAAGTTGGAGGACCGATGTGCTTTTCCTCAGTTTTGTCGCTTTGCAAAAACGCGGCGACTCCCGGGTGTATTTCTTCCGAATCTGCAGGGGTGCCGATTTGTTCAATTGCGTCGCTAACACCCAACAATACCGATTGTCGAACTCCGTCTCGCAGCCATTCGAAAAAATTGACGTTCACTTTGGTGCATTCCGTTTGGAAGTTTTCAAATGCCGCAAATCCATCGTTTGCGGTCTCTGAAGCCGACCGTAGCAATCCCCGACGGCGCGAGTCTAGACCGGATCTCGGCAAACTTCAAATTTCGCGATTCCCACTTGCAAATCGATCGCGATCGACCTGAGCCGCCCCTTGAAAAGTTTTTGAGCAAGTTGGCATTGATCGAGTTAGCGAAAGAATCGTATGGGATCTTTATGAATTTTCCTCATTAGATTCAAGTGCCTTGAGATTCGCGTGCTGGGAGCGTCGTATGATCCGTCGAAACATCAAACCTGTTGAACTGTCCTCTCTGGCGGTACTTGTGGAGCGAATTGCTTCGCCGATGCTTCGCCAGCATCCCGCACGCGTCTTCTTTGAGATGAACATTGATCTCGAATTAATGACGACGGCAAGCCGCGATCACTTACAAACCCTGATTGAGTCGCTAATCAGCGATTCACTTCGAGAAATGCCCGACGGTGGCGAACTCACGGTATCAGGATGTCAAACCGCTAATGGTGTAGAGCTCGAAATCGCAGACACCGGGAGCGACGCTGAAAACCGAAGCAACCATCTATCGATCGCAGCCGCATCGCTGGGTTGCAAACCGCACTGGCAGAATTGTCCACAAGGCGGTGCAGCGGTCACGATCGTACTTCCATTCAGCAACGCGGCCCGTAAAGCTGCGTAGTGATGGGTAACCCGGAGGACCGTGATGTTTCAATTTTTCAATTCAACAACGATCCCTGCGCTCCAACAGACCGCGATATTCACGGAACGTCGACACGAATTGCTTGCGAGCAACATTGCCAACCTTGACACACCGGACTACCGCGCACGCGATTTGAAAGTTGATCGCTTTCAGGAAGCACTTGCCGAGTCTATTGAAAATGCGAAACACCCGTCCCCAGGAAACGCCGGCCGCAATTCTGCTTCACGACAGACCGACCTGTTTGGTAATCCGGTTCAGCGAGACGACATTAAGTCGGGTCCGCGAGAAACGATGGAACCGATCGTTTTCCACGATGGCAGCGACGTTAGCTTAGAAAGACAAGTCACCGAAATCGCGAAGAACCAAGGTCTGCACAATCTTGCGATTGCCACCATGCGAAACCAGTTTGCGATGCTTCGCGCGGCGATCACCGAGCGAGCGTAGGATCCGATATCTCACCGCTCATTGTTAAAGGAAAATAGAAAATGCTCAATGCGTTAGATATCAGCACTTCAGCGTTGATTGCGCAGAGAACGCGTCTCAATGCGATTAGCGGTAACGTTGCCAACATGTCTTCGATCACTGATGAGACTGGCAAAGCCAATCCGTACCGAGCTCGCCAGGTCATCTTTGAAACGGACACGTCTCAATCAACTCGCGACGGTGCTGCCGGCGTGAAAGTGGCTGCAATCAAGTCGGATGACGCGGAACCGTTGTATCGTTATCAGCCAAACCATCCGCTAGCCATCAATGAGGGTGAACACAAAGGCTATGTTGCGTACCCGAACATTGACATGACGACCCAAATGGTCGATGCGCTCGAATCGACGCGCGCCTATGAAGCCAACGTCGGCGTCATGGAAATTACGAAAGACCTTAGTCGCGAAACGTTGACTATTCTCGCTTAGGTCGTTCACTCTAAACCGACATCGGAGCGATTTCTAACATCCCCGTCCTCTCAGTTAAGTTCTTTCATCCGTGACTCCTATCGGCCCTCCCCTTCCGCCCTCGCCGATTGCGTCCCCTTTTGGCGTTCGCGGTGGTGGCGCGTTGGAAGGCCTCACAGGAAAATCTGTTTCCGGCACGGGCGGCGCGACGAACGACTTCGCGAAATTGATGTTCGGCAAGCTCGATGAAGTCAACTCCATGCAGACCGATGCGGATGACATGGTTCATCAAATGCTCACCGGTGGTGACGTCAATCAAGCCGAAGTCTTAACTGCGGTCCAAAAAGCTGACCTAGCGTTTCGAATGATGTTGCAGGTACGCAATAAGCTCATTGAAGCGTATCGAGAGTTACAACAGATTCAGATCTAGATTCTACTTGCGAAAAGGCCTGACTCGCTATCGACAAATCATCTTTAGACATCGAACGCCCCTATGAACTTAATCCAACAGATTATCAATCCGATCCGTGATTCATTCCTCGCGATGCCGATGCAATCTCGAGTGATCTCGGGCATGTTAGTGGCGACGATTTTGATCGGACTCGGTTTGTTGGTTCGTAGTGAAGGTCGTCAAACAGGAGAGTTTCTCTTTGGTGGAAGAACCTTGGGTGAAAACGAAGTTGACTCGGTTGAACTAGCGTTCAGCCAAGCAGGTTTGAACGGTTGGACTCGCGAGGGTCGCCGGATCAAGATCCCAAACGAGACGCGAAGCGAATACTTAGCCGCACTCCAGGAATCGGCCAGCTTGCCAATGGAGTTGCGATCATCGATTCAGGTGGCGATTGATAAGGCGAGCCCGTTCGAATCAAGCGAACAACGCGTATCGCGAGAGATGCATGCGAAAGAACAAGACCTAGGAAACAAAATTTCTTCTTTCTCGGAAGTCCGCTGGGCCAGTGTTGAGTACGACCGTGGCGAGCGTTTCGGGATGTCGCGCCAACGTGCTCAAACCGCGAGCGTTGTCGTTTCGCCGGAAGGGAATACGCCTCTCACAAAGGGTCGCATTAATCAAATCAAGGATCTAATTCGTGGTTCTTTCGCTGGGATGACACCGGAAGACGTCACCGTCATCGACACCAACGCCAGCGGAACAATTGCGTTGGATGATGAAGACCCCATGCTTCGAAAGCGACTCGAAGAAGAGGCCACTTACGAACAAAAAATTCAAGAAATTCTTGTCGGCTATGGCCCTATTCGAGTTGCGGCCCACGCCGAGATCGACCCCACCATGGGCACCGAAAAAACGACCTTGAAGTACGACGCTGAGCGGACAAACTTGTCAGAGTATTCCAAGAAAACGGACACGGAGTTGAACCGTCCCGCTCAAGGCGGCGTGCCCGGCACGGCTCCCAACGCGATCGGTAATCGCGCAACAAGCCTTGAGCAAACCGAACAGCTTAGCAAGACCAAAGCCGATGAACGCGAAGCCAATGGTGTGGTCGGCCAACAATTCGAACAGTCTCGAATGGCATCGTTTCAAGTCAAACGCGTCCGTGTGTCCGTTGGAATCCCGGCGAGTTATTATGACCAAGTGATTCTGCAAGACTTTCTGAAAGAGAATCGGGGTAAGACTGCGATCGACGCCCCCAAAGCAACGGTTGCCCAGCTTCAGGACAAGCGAACCGAGACTCAAAAAAGAATTGAGGCAGCAGTCACTCCGCTTCTTCCGCCTCTGCCAGCCGGCCAGGATCCGTATCCGCTGGTTCAAGTTTGGGACTATCCCGACTTGCCGGACCCCGTCGTTATTACGTCAAGTTCATCCGGGCAAGCCATGACTTGGTTGGCGAACTCTTGGCAAACGCTCGCGATGCTCGGTCTCGCTGTGATTGCAATGTTGATCGCTCGTTCGGCGCTATCGAGTGGCTCCAATAGCCCCGTCCCTGGATTCAACGAAGGCTTTGGGCTTGAACTTCCTAAGGCTGTTGAGGACAGCGTCGCTGAGTCGGCGAAAGGCAGCGAGACGGAAGGCATGCAAATTACTGGAGGCTCTTTAAAAGAAGAATTAATACGACTGGTCGAAGGGAATCCCGATGTCGCCGCAAACGTCCTCCGTGCTTGGATTACCGAAGCTGCGTAAATCGCTCTTTTCATCGCCTTCGATTTTCTTCTACAAGTCGGCTACGTCGTGAGCAGTTGCATCACGGCAGACAGTCGCCAAGTTTGAGAACGGGGTATCAATGACCAACGCCAGAGAATCAACGATGCGTCGAATCGCGATCGTGTTGGCCAGTCTCCCTCAGCCGGTTGCCCAGCGTCTTTTGGGCTCGCTCAATGGCGATACACAGCAATTGGTTCGCGATGCCCTCAGTTCACTTTCCGATGTCGATCCGCTGGAACGCCGAAGAGCGATTGACGGATTCACTCGATCGCTTCGCAGCAACTCAAACAACGGCGGACCGAACGGGAAAACCAACTCATCCGACGCGGCTGAGATTATCTTCTCACGAACGGCCATTCGCAACTTGAATGAACGGGACGCCGATGGTTCGCCCATAGACCAAGGATTGCACGCAGGCCGATCAGAAAACACCGATGGAAAGAAACCTGTACCGTTTGCGTTCCTATGCGATGTTGATGACGAATCATTGGTTGCACACTTATCGGGCGAGCGACCACAAACCCTTGCCATCATACTGGCATCGATCTCACCATCGCAGGCCGCTCGCGTACTTCCACGGCTCGAGGTCAATGTACGTGTTGAGGCGATGCGTCGCATGGCGACGCTAAGCGAGTTACCCAATGAGCTCCTCGATGATATCGGAAACCAGCTTCGGACTCATCTTTCTCCAGCACCGCGATCGCATTCAACGATTGTCAACGGTGCTGGACAACGTGCGTTGGATGCGATCCTAGCAGAGCTGCCAAGCGAATTGACCACTTCAAGAGTATCGATTCCAGAGACCATGCGTGCTGTGGATTCTGGTACGACTGTAAAACCGGATTTCGTTACCAGTGCAAACGCGATCAGAGCTGAACAACGAAACTCCACGACTTCAACGATCCGAATCGCGGAAGGCACTCAGCGAGAGCAGTCCGACTCTGGCGACCCGCAGTTAGCAAGAAAAAACGATGTTCGAGGGACGAAGCCGCCACTGTCGCACCTTCGGTCTACCGATTCCATTCACCAGTTATTGGTCTCCCTTCCGGCAACGCAGCTTCGCGACGCCTTAGGCAAGGCGCCTATTCGACAGGCACTGCTGGCGCTCTGCGGATTGCCCAATGCGACGGCCGAAGCAGTTTTTGCTTCACTTCCTCGCAGGCAGGCCAAACAGGTTCGAGACCAGCTAGCGTCGCTGGGCAGCCTTGAATTGCGAGAGATCGATGAAGCCAAAGAGTTTGTGGCGACGATGGCACTATCCGAACAAGCGCAACGTGTTTCATTGACTGCTGCCTAAACGTTCCCGCATCGCGAACTGGAAAACTATCATCGCCACTGTCTTGAAACCTCATTCGCCTCAAGTGATGCCAAGTGCGTCATCACCTTCAGGTCTCGCAGGCTTCAATCTGGACGACTTGGCGCGCCAGGCTCATCAGCGGCTAAATGATTGTCGTGATGAAGTGTCCAGAATGCTCGATGCTGCAAAGCTTGAAGCGGAACAGATTCGCACCCTTGCGAATGCGGAGGGCCTGGCGAAAGGCCGCGAACTGGCGGCGCAAGAAGCCGACAAGAAACTTCAAACGGCAATCCAACAACGGATGGGCGAACATGCGGGCGCTGTGAAGTCAATGATCGATCAAATCGCGTCGCAGCATCAGACTTGGATGCAGCAATACGCGGAAACACTCGTGTCACTTGTGATGGCAATTTCTGAACGGGTTGTACGTGCAAAACTCGATCGAGAACCCGCGATTCTCGTCCGCTGGACAGCCGAAGCTCTTTCGGCAACTCGCTCTGCCCAGCGGATAACGGTTGCGGTACATCCAGAAACGCTTGCCGAATTGGGGAAGGATTTGGATGAATTGCTGGCGACTCCCGGATTGCCTGAGAATTCGAGTTTGATCCCAGATGATACGGTGTCTAGGACAGGGGTCGTCGTTCGTCAACTCGGCGGCCAGGTCGACGCGGGGCTGGAAACTCAACTCGCTACGCTCCAGCGATTGCTTAAAGAAACAAGCTAGCGATTTCTGAAGTAGGACATTATGACGCTGATCACCTCCCCTACCCTGCCCGACTTAGACAACTGTCGTCGAATGATTCGCTCGACGCAGACATACCGTACTGTTGGTCGCGTTTGCGCGATCGTTGGATCAACGGTTGTCGTGGAAGGCATGACCGCACCGTTGGGCGCGGTTTGCCGAATCGATTCGATCGACAACTCCGAAACGATCGCCCGCGTGATTGGATTTAGCGGCGTGCGACCGATTCTTGCGCCGTTGACGGAAAGCAAAGCATTCGCCGCAGGCGATCATGTCGAAGTGACCCATCAGTCGCTTCGAGTTGCGGTCGGCCCAGCGATGCTTGGGCGAGTCGTTGATGCGCTCGGCCGCCCGATTGACGGCAAGCCGTTACCCAAAGGCCTGTCTTTAATCGACGTCGATCGCGCCGCCCCCGAATCGCTACAGCGGCCTCCGATCAACCTGCCTTTAGCGACAGGCGTGAAGGCAATTGATGCGTTACTAACGATTGGCCAAGGCCAGCGTATCGGAATCTTTGCGGGCTCCGGTGTGGGCAAAAGCACGTTGCTAGGAATGCTTGCCAAAGGCACCGCCGCCGATGCGATTGTGATCGCGATGGTCGGGGAACGAGGTCGTGAAGTTCGCGATTTCATCGAACGCACTCTCGGTACCGATGGAGTAAAACGCTGCGTGATGGTCGTCGCTACCAGCGATCAGCCGGCGTCGCTGCGAATGCAAGCTGCCTGGACGGCAACCGCGATTGCAGAGGCGATCCGAGATACGGGAAAAAACGTCTTGCTGCTTGTCGATTCTGTCACTCGATTTGCCATGGCTCAGCGAGAGCTTTCGCTTGCGGCAGGCGAACCTCCGACGACTCGGGGCTATACACCGAGTGTCTTTGCTTCACTGCCGCGTCTTGTCGAGCGAGCCGGACGTACTGAAACCGGATCGATCACCGCATTCTACTCCGTCCTGGTCGAAGGAGATGATAACAATGAGCCAATCGCCGATACGATGCGAGGTCTCTTGGATGGTCACTTCGTTCTCTCGCGAACTCTCGCAGGCGAGTCCCATTGGCCTGCGATCGATGTCCTGCAGAGCCTCAGTCGACTACAGCCTCATCTGGTGCAACCGAATGTTAAGGCAGCGGCTGATCAACTGAGACGGCACCTGTCCGAGTATCAAAAGAGTGCGGACCTTGTTTCGATCGGAGCTTACCGACCTGGATCGAATTTGGCGCTCGATCGAGCGATTGCACTTCGAGAACCTGCTCGCGCATTGCTGACCCAGCAATCCGGCGAAGTAGTCCCCATGGCACAAACCCATACGACCCTTTTGGCGTTGGCAGGGACGGCATAAACCATGTTCAAGTATCGATTCAAAACGATCTTACAATTACGAGAAAATGAACGAGATGTGGCTCGCGCGCAGGTTGCCGAGGCTTATGAAGCGATTCGCCAAATTGCGATCCGCCGCGAGGCGATCGCGGCAGAACGTAAAAGCTTGGGTACGGAAAGCGACCATCGCCGCATCGGATCGCTGTCGATGGATCGCTTGCTTTCCGACGGACGATACGAACGCCAATTGGCTGCTGAAGACTCACAGGCAGTGGCCGCAGCAGAAAGCATCGAGCAGGAACTGCAACGTCGGCAGCAAGTTCTTTCGGCTGCCAATGCTTCGGTGCGCCAAATGGAAATACTAAGAGAGAATGATCGCGAAAGCTGGAACTCGCATCAGGCAAAAATCGCTCAAGATCAGTTAGACGAAATCGCTGCGCGCCGCCAACGATCAAGTAGCCGAGCATCCAGAGAGAGCGATCACGAGAATCAACTCAATGCCCAGAGCTTTGAACCTGACCATCATCAGAGGATCCAACAATGATAGCTATGCTGCTTCGAGCCTTCGGCGCAATCTGCATCGGGACCGTTCTCACACAGATAATCTTGATGGGGTACTTCGTTTGGCGCGGAACGTTCAATGCTGATTCGGGAACAAAGATCATCGCGATGTTGAACGGAATCGATATTTCAGGGGAACAATTGGTCAGGATCATGAATCGATCCGACGCAAGCGAGCAGCCAGACTTTGAAGAAATTCTAGAAGCAAGGACGATGTCGAGCCTCGACATGGACTTGAAGCTTCGAAGCCAACGCACCTTCGATGATGAGCTTACGAAGAAAGCCGTCGAATTGCGGGAGAAAGAAGTTCGCTTCGATCAACGCCGGGAAGCCTTCGATCGTAAACTTGAAGAAGTCGAAAAAGGCGCGCAAGAGGAAGGGATGAAAGAGGTCATCCGTACACTGCAATCATTGGCTTCTGATCAAGCAAAAGATCAATTAATGAAAATCTATGCCGATCAGGAAATCGATGACGTCGTCAATATTATTCAAGGTATCCCAATGAACACACGAAAAGACATACTAGCGGAGTTCACGACGCCGGACGAAGCGGAGAAGCTTCACTTGATTCTGAAGCGTATCGGCGATGGAATGCCCACCACACAATTGATCGATGAAGCTCGTAATGATCGCTAGCGCTGCATAATTTCGCACCTTTGGGTTCGTGATCGCGGACGCACGCGTGACTGTCGCTCCGGGGGGATGCGAACTCGATGCAAATTCAAGACAACGGTCGTCGACCAGAAGCGGTCGATGCTCGAGGCGAATCGGTCGCTTCATTTCGCTCTTTCGCAAAACCATCGCTCGAAGTCGATTCGGATGTGTTTGCGCAGGTGTTTGAGGCCATCGCGACCACGCCTCCCGTCCAACCTGGCTCGAACGCGGACAACGTCAAACCATTCGAAAAATCGGATGCGGGTGAAGTAAGTGACTTAAGGCAAGTCGACGACGAACAAGACGAAAAACTTGGCGAAAAAAGTCCATCAACAGACATCGCTCCCCTGCCCTACCCTATTCAACCGGTTGCCTTGGCAACCGGTTCAACGACCGAAAGTAGTTTTTCAAAAAACGGAACCGAGTCCGT
>Ga0105046_10009339_pt1 | contig 15347 bp, 15 predicted proteins | sample MAT03_FD_78385 | JGI IMG/M metagenome (GOLD analysis project Ga0105046, IMG submission 78385) | Freshwater microbial communities from Lake Fryxell liftoff mats and glacier meltwater in Antarctica - MAT-03 (megahit assembly) | ecosystem: Environmental > Aquatic > Freshwater > Ice > Liftoff...
TAATTTATGAGAAACACAATACTGAGCTTGTTCTCCTTCATAAGCATAATAGGGTTGAATAGTACAACCGGGATGCTCACAGCGTTTGCTCTTAACATTTATCATATCGACTAATTTATGAGATGAGCAAAGTAATGATTTCTTGAATTCATATCCAAAATATGCACGCTTATTACAATTGGGTACACGACAATATGTATATGATTCTTTGTATGTTTTATGAGTCCGACATGTTGATAAGTTATTACAAGAAATATCATGACATAATAATCCATATCCAGTGGAACACTCAGCAAGTCTGAATCGTTCATAATTAACGATATTAAAGATTTTAGGTTTACCACCTATATCTGACCATTTCTTCATTATAGGAAGCTTATTGTATGTTTCAGGACAATCATTATAATCAGGCAAAATATTTATAGATGGATTATGATTATGAGATATGATAGTATGTATTACATGTAATGTCAACATTTACAATGTGATTAGACGCATATAATAAGTAATTCAAATATGATAAACATATCACTAATGTGATATGTTTATCATATTTCATGCTATGTTTTATCATAGATTGACTCAACATCATAAATCTGTTCTGATTCGGGTCGATTCTAGGATCGCCAATAACCCCGTCATAATATAAATATATTTTATACAATCGACAGACTGAGATAAATCAAACGAAATTTGATTTATTGTAGTTACAAACGAAGTTTGGAACTGAGATGAATTGTAGTCATATGGTATAGAGATTCATAAAATAACTTATTATAGAGGTTATCTAGTGTCATAATATATGACTGGATTATATTTATAATATGGTGAGACCGACAACAATATACCGTTGCAATAAGTTAAATATATCATGATCATGATATATTTAATACACAAAATTTTATTATTCTTCTAACCACTCAAGATGTTCTAGAGTCCATTTCACTGTCTTCTTTAATGAATGTTCGAAATCAATTGGCAATCTCCATCCCATTGAGAATAATTTTGATCCATCTAGAGAATATCGAGTATCATGTCCTGGCCTAGTTTCATGAAAATCAACTAGCTGATATTTTAATGGCTTTCCCACAACCTCTGCTATCATTTGAGCCATCTCAAGATTATTCACCTCACGTTCTCCTGTAATATTATATTTTTCCCCCGCGACACCTTTTTCTAGGATAAATAGAACAGCTGATGCTACATTTCGTGCATGTATATAAAATCGACTTCCGGGAGTAAGACCATCCGGTTCTGTGTGAATATCTACTGTTTCTCCTGCTAAGACCTTCTTAATTACTAATGGTAGAAATTTCTCCACATGTTGACGTTCTCCATATACATTCATAAGATTTGTAATCAAGACCGGAATCTTATATGTATTTTGATATGCCAAACAAATATCTTCAGAAGCAGCCTTGGAAGCAGAATAAGGATTAGTAGGTCGATGACGATCCCATTCTTTATAATTTACTCCTAAAGGTGCGGGTCCAAATACTTCATCTGTACTAAAATATTGGAACATTTTAAGACTCTTTAATGTACGGGCATATTCTAGCAGATTCACAGTTGACATAATATTGTTCTTCACGCATCCAATAGGATCACTTATGGATCGATCTACATGTGTTTCTGCAGCCATATGAATTATAATATCAATATCCCCAATTTCTCGAATCATACCATCTGAGAACGGTATTTCTAAGTCCCAAGTCAATACCTTTAGTTTGGGATTAGATAACATTCCAGAATCTAGAAGACGTGACCAGCCCTTAGAGGAGTAGGATAATTTATCTATACAAACAATACTATATTTGGTGGTGCGAATAAAATGTTCTATGAGATGTGATCCTATAAATCCTGCTCCGCCCGTAATTAATACTTTCATTTATCAATATATACACAGGCTTTAAAATAGTTGTCGCCCACCTTAATCCATCAAAAAAATCACGCGAAAAATTTTATATCATCGTACATTTACACACTTGTATTATTAATTATAACATTATGTAACTATTAATATGTTTACCACAATATGTGAACAATGTCACACAATGTGTGTTTTATGATATTGAACATCAAGGCAGTAGTAGGGAATTACCAACTACTTAATACTGATTCATCTCATATAAGTTATTATTTAATGTGGATTAATTTCTGTTGTTCATAGAATACTAACCATTTGTTCACACAAGTAGTCCATGAGAACTGTTTTCCGAACTCAATATATTTCTCTCTCTCCTTCTTAATCTCTTCTGAATCACCATCTCTAACTCTTCTCAACGTTGATGATAATAATTCTTTATATTTTATAAGATCATCATTATTGTTTATTATTGGAATACTAGGAGCATCTGGATGTATTGTTTCATTTAGGGCAGCTATACGAGTGGTTACTGGAATGCAGCCCGAAATTTGGCACTTAGTAGCAGTTATGCAGAAGGTTTCGCCCTGGGCTAAACAAGGATAAGTCCATATCGACACATTTTGCATAATAGATGCTAATTTGAGATGTCCAACTTTACCATGTTCAGTAACTCCTAAAGATTTGTATTCTTCTATTTTATCTGTTACATATTTAAGATGATCAGGATTCATTGTTCCCCATGTTTCTCGTCCGTAACAAATGTCTAAGGTTGCTTCTGGAAATTCTTTCTTGATATCTGGCCATATCATCATAAGTACAACAAGCCCACGTGCATAATTAGAGAAATAACCCATACTATACATGTTAGCAAAATTCATCGGATTACTAAATTGCTCTAGAACAACTCCATTACCACATATTATATATGGAATTCTATCAAATCCCTTCCATGTAGCTAAGAACTGTCTTCTATGATGTTCACTGAGAATACAAATTCCATCGAAGTTAGGGAATAACATTCCTTCAGGAGCAGGTGATGGAGTATCATGTACCCACAAAAAAACAAGTTTACTTCTTCTACGTCCGACATCACAATCATACCGTCTCCACATTAAAACAAGATCATAGTAATCTTTATTCTCACTGACATTAAATAGATTTTCTGGTAGCCATCTTGGATTAGAGAATGGAGACTTCCAAATAGAATTATCTGGAGGATTCATGTATAATGTTACAGTGTGACCTTGATGAACTAATTCTTGCGAGGCATATACAGCACATTCTTCTGATCCTGGTAATCCTTTTTCAGTATCAAAAGGGTCCCATTTCCCCATTGGTTCGCTCTTATAACCTAAAATAGCTATCTTGAGTCCCAATCCTTTTGATTCCTTTTGTAGCAAACGTGTGAATGCGCGACCACTATTCATGAATTGTTCAATATTTATAGTATTTCTGAACTCGGGATCTATTTGGGCACGAGCAGTAATTTCACGGTATATTCTTATCTTTTCAGAAGGAGATTTAGCAGCATATGCGGCTTTATCCATATCAACAAAAGATTCAGACATTTTGATGGAATTATCCATATTTTGAAATATATAGTTTTCTTAATACCTCTTTGTGATATAATAAACCCAAACTTTGATTGATTTTATTATATCACATAGTTAATATCGAATACTATAAGCAGTATAAATATGTATTATATGTTTTAAAATGTGTGACACTAGAATCGTCCCAAATTCTGATAATATTATTACATCGACAAAATTTCCTGTAACTATCACTACTGTGGCCATATTTAATGGTTCATTTGGTACAAGAGAGTTAGGACCAGCTCTCTTGTCAGCTATAAGATCAGTATATTCTAAACCTTGGAATATAATTTTAGTGGATAAATTAGAATATGGCAGAGATGATATCCTATATATTATCGTTTGTCCAGCCGGACTAGGTATAAAACAAGTTGATATGCCGAAATATTATATTAACTGGCAACTAGAGTTTATGATTGGAGCATATAATGTTCCAGCTTATATTGATAGAATGCGTGGAGCTATAGATAATTGGGAATATTCGACATTTAACCTAGCTATTTCGCATAGTAGAGATAATATCGGATCGATACATGTTCCTCCAGGATTCAATGAAACGATAGTAGATCCAGATATTTTAACGGGAAAATATGTATATACAGATGAAAATAAGGATATAGATGTATTATTTTTAGGATATTGTGATGCTTATCCTCGCAGAATTGAGATACGTCAAAATTGTTTTAATGCTAAATTGCGTGTATGGTTTGTGTCGGATTTGGATCTTGAAGGTATGAGAAAAGTTATTAAACGTTCCAAAGTATGTTTGAATATGGCGGCACAAGATGAATTCGTGTTAGCAACTGTACGATTAAATATTTTACTATCCAATCAGGCATGCATTGTGTCAGAAGTTTCTGTAGATAAAGTGGCTGATAAATTATATTCCCAGAATGGAATATGTTTCGTACCATATGATAATATTGTAGAGAAGCTTTGGGATCTAGTACATGATTTTGATACCAGAAGAACAATGGCGATTAAATCATATCAATGGTATAAAAATCAACGTCACTGGAACGATATCGTAGACTTCAATAAGTTACTACCAAGTACATAATATAATATCAAAATATATAATGTCAAAATATATAATATAATGTCAAAATATATAATATAATGTCAAAATATATAATATAGTGTCAAAATATATAATATAACATCAAAATATATAATATAACGTCAAAATATAATTATGTATTAATATACATAATTTTTAATATTCTTTGTTTGAAGGATATAATTTTTTTTAATAACTAATCACGTTTGCAGAACGTCATGATTTTCATTAATGCTTCCTCTGATATATCTTGTCTACGCATAAATCCCAAATATAATAAATCTTTGATCCGACGCTCTTTTAATAGCATATTAACAACCGAATCATTGACCGGCCAACCATGATTGATCTGATATCGAAACAATTTATCTTCGTATCCGAAAAAATCAGCGACATTTTTCCGACATCCATTTTTGTCCAAAATTTCTAAACATGGAAGTGAATCTTGTGCTAATGCCCAATTGACCATAGCTTCCGTGATCACAACTTTATAATTATTACAAAGATAGTCCAAAATCTTACTAGCATCATGTTCGACAACTTCCTCATGTAACTTAGCGTCTTCAAGACTTATATCTAATGTTTCAACAAAGAACAAGAAACATTTAATACTATCCCAGCATTTAGCTTTTTCCATATGTGATCGAGAGATCACAATACCCCTAGTAGTGAAATGCTTAAAAATATTGATAGCATCATGCTCAATAGCTTCGAAAGCATCTACCTCTGTCCACAACTTATGATCCATAAACGATTCCACATTATCAGTCACCAATACTTGTAACGTAAATGCAACATCTCTTATCAGCGAACTATTTGTACTTGTCATCGTATTATCGTTTAAGGAGACGAATTGTAGATTCATATAAAATCATTTAATTTAATTAAATAAATCATCTGAAGTCTACCTGTCCAACTGCGAGATAACACAAAAAATTTCATCAATAGCAGAATCTTCGATTATAGTGATATTAATAACATTTAACATTCACTGATATAATATTATAATCATCATATAGTATGATGATTTTTTTAACAGCCGACAAATTCACTGAATGATACATAATATTACTGAAATATTATATATATATATATATGATGATTTTTTTAACAACTGACAAATTCGCTAATCTCTGCCATCATCTCAGAGGTAATATCTTTTCTGCGATGTAGAACCAAATATAATATCTCTTTTGGGCGATTTTTCCTTATTAATCGATTAATCGTGGTTTTATCGATGGGCCATTTATTGTCAACAAGATAACGAAAACATGAATATTTATCATCGAGATATAAAAATGCGTTACTATTTTTCTTACATCCAAATTTGTTAAGAATAGCTATGGTTTCATGAGAAACTTGAGATAATGCATGTTCGATAATATCATTAGTGATCACAACATTATATTTAGTGAACAAATAGTGCAGAATTTTATGGGAGTCATATTGTGTTAATTCATCATGTAATTTAGGATCATTGAGATTTCTACCAAGTCTACTGCTGATATATAGAAAACATTCAGTACTATCACAATTCATGCTTAAATTTAAGTGTGATTCAGTTACAGCAATGTGTCCAGTGGCCATAAAAAAAATTACTGTTCCACTATCATCACGTCCGATAGCATCTGTCAGAACTTGGTAAATTTCTGACATATTATATTTGTTCCCACAAGAACTCTATAAACAAAATATTCATATTTCTTGAATATTTATATCAATCACAATATACGTATATTATAATACAGACTAGTCATTATATTATTACTCCATAATATAATATATGTATATATTACTAGTCAACAATTAATATACATATGTATATATTACTAGTCAACAATTAATATACATATGTGTGTATATATTACTAGTCAACAATTAATATACATATGTATATATTACTAGTCAACAATTAATATACATATGTGTGTATATATATATATATATATATGTATATATTACCAGTCAACAATTAATATACATATGTATAGATATGTCCGTGTATATCAATGTTATTAATTCATGATTAATACTCATGTAGGTATCCATACTGTATTAATATCCATATATATGGATATTATTATGATTCTTTTTATACTTATATGTTTTTCAATACATCATTAACAGCATTTGTTATATTATCTATAGCTTCGACCATTTCTTCATCTATAACTTTCTCACTTACTTCATCACTCGTATCTTCATCTACTTCTTTAGAATCTGGACATAGATGACATTCAAGATATTTCAACATAGAATCTACTACACCATAATCCACAACCGCTATGGTACTTGAAGCGTCGTTATGAGAGTATGTTAATAGGAAGTCATCTCCTGAATCACAGATAGATAAATTAAATTCAACAGCTACACTATCGAAAAAGAATGGTAAACTTAGCTTCATTGTGGTAAAATCTCTATCGAACCAAATGAATCTATGAAAGTATTTACGAGGTTCACTATGATATACTTGATGAATAGTACATAGCCATCCATCTTTATACTGAATCGGACTGGCCGATCCTCTAAAATCTTTGATATAAAAATCATCAGTAGATCGATATTTTACTTCCTTGACAGAACCAGTTTCTTTATCTAATTTATAAATTTGTAGAGGTCCAATGGCATATATTATATATATTTCATCATTATCAATGAATGGTAACCAATTCTTTTCGCATTTTAACTCTGTTCCTGCCATGAGAGGCACGATACGAGTGACTGATCCACTCTCATCATAAGTTCCCCAACAAATTTGGGGAGTTCGTGGTTCGTTAACTTCCAAATATGTGCAGAAGAAATAATTATCACCAAATAGACGGATGTCTTCCATACCCAATACATTTTTGGGATAAACTGTTACTCCACTATTATCTTTGACCTCAACTGCACGCTGAACCTTAAAGCTTTTGTCAGTGTCAAGGATATAATTAATGGTACGAATAATATTATCTCCATGACGACTTACACCATATCCTTTATCAGATAAATAATAGTTGATTCCTCTGAGATTAATTCGATAACCATCTTCTTTATTTTTCTTAATAGAAGCTGTTGATGGAGTATAATGTTTTGGCATTTCATATGTTATATTAATCTTCTTCTTTATTTCAAGTCCTTTCATGTAGTATCCTTCATTTGAAATAGCAGTATTACGAGTGGTCCACGGAGCAGTAGCACTAAGAATAACATTTTCACATGATTCTACTCCCTCTTCTTTCTTATTAATATAAAATGAAACTATGCTGAGTTCTTCATATAATAAATATTTACTATCCTCAGGTGGTGATGCCTTTAATCCTCTATGTACACTTTTAAATGATAACAAATGTTTAGACTCCAAACGATAATGCTTAGATATAGCATGCCATTCCTGCCATGAAAGATCATCTTGTGCACCATCCAATTCACCTGATTCAAATTTGTGACATAAACCCTTAATGTCATATTTAACTTCTTCCACTGGTTCCTGTTTGGGAAGAGCTTCTTTCTTGGGATGAAGAGGATGATCTGCTGCTAGATACATATTACTATATCCACTAACGGGACAAACAATATATCCGAGATTTCTAACAAACGATAAGAGCAATTCTCTATCTTGTTTGTACCATTCAGTGGAAAATGCTTCAAAGATAAATGGTGGAAAGTTACTACTAGCTAATGTAATTAATGCTCCTTTAATTACTTCTAATTCACTGCCTTGAGCATCTATTTTCAAGAAATCAACATTTTTAAGTCCAAAGCTATCAAGTGTTTCTACAGTAACAACTTCTTCTCGCATTATTGGAAGACCCAAATTGTGTAAAATTTTAGGTCGCAAAGTAGAATAATATCCATCTTCAGATGTGTGATATAAAGTTCCAGATCTATGTTTTGAGCCCAGAGCTATATTATGTGATTTGATGTTGAAACCATTGTTAACACAGATTCCGATACTCAAACAATCAAATGTACTTCTCTGAGGTTCGAAGGTATATACTTCTTTACATTTCTTTTGCAAAAGAATTGAATAAGTGCCCATATGAGCACCGACATCAACGAATATACCCTGAGAAGTTAAGAATTGTTCACACCATTTAATCAGGGAATATTCCTGTATTCCATTGCTTACAATATCAGAACCTAAAGTAGTGCCGGTTTTTATACAGAATTGAAGTCCACTATGCTTATCTGTGAAAATATCCATGCTTAATCAAGTATTTATATGATAAGATCACTGGTTTATACTTATAACAATGATATATACTATAATATAAGACGTGTATGATTTTTGACTATTCTTTCATTATATAACAAAAGAATACTGCTGATTATGAACACTCAACAAATCTGTGTCACTGAATCTATTGAACTTCCCATTACCGTTGGTACGATACAAGTTGATACTGCTGGTGGCGCTATAACTATATTTATGAAACCCGGACCTAGTCATGGACCAAATGAAACTCTTACTATTACAAAAATATCTAAAGATAATCATATAGTATCTCTATTTTCTGAAACAACTCTCATCAATGGTGCTGAGATCATAATGTTTGGATTGCCCTCATATGCAAAAGTAAAGAAAGCTAAGGTCAAAACTATCGTCCTTAAAAGTAATGGTACTAATTGGAAAATAATACACGAAGAATAACAATTATAATATATATGTATCTTACACATATATTTTTTAAAATACCACTTCTGAGTGTTTCCAATTACCAGAATCTGAAATATCAATGAAAGTTATCCATTTGACAGTAGCTGTTCCATGTGATCTGACCGCTTTATCCATACCTTTCAATATGTCACGGGACGGGCATTCAGTTAGAATAAAAACTTTGTGACCATCAGTGCAAGATGCGATATATGCCACTAAATTATTTGATTTGAACTTACCATTGAATGATACAGATGGTAACGTGACAAATTCTGACCCATCATCTTCCATGTCATAAAATTTTACGCGATATTTTTGATAAAATGCTCTGAATGTATTATTATCGTGAATATTCATAATATTTTCAAGATATTTAACTGCTGAATTATTACAAGATACGCCATTAAGAACTATAGGCGTATCTTCTATAATAATGAGTTTTTCTAACCAATCTTTTTCATTGGTTTCTACCACTAATCCCTCTTCTGTCTTCTCACGAATCATCATATAATCTTCAATGTTTCCTTGATTTCCATCTATGGTGATATAATTCCACATCATCGAGAATCCTCGGAAAAAATCATAAGACACATCATCAACAAGTCTGTATCCATCCTTAAAATCAATGACAAAATTATATGTAGGATTCATATTAATTACGTTTGGATCAGTCAATCCAGAATTATCTTTGCTAGATTTGGACCGTAAACAGCAGATACATATTATAACATTTTTTAATATATGTTACAGCATAAGGATATAGTCGATATCCATAAATAATAATATGAACTTATACAACAAATTATCTGAATTGAGTGATTTAATTAAACCACAAAGTAATCCTGATGAAATTATCAACATTTCCAAAACCGAACCATGGATGAAATCTATATTTGGATTTACTGATAGTGATATATCTACTTCGTCATCGAATAAAGATAAAACAAAAGCTATACGTGATATGTTACAATTTAAGGCAGTTTATGATGTTGAGGCAGGTAAACTTATTACACAACAAGGGATTTACAATGCGGGGTGGTTTATAACACCAACAGTGAAAGAGATTAAGGATTTAATCTCATCGCTAAATTTACATAAGGGATCTCCCAGAATAGCAGTTGTTAAAGGTAAAGATATTGGATCTGCTCACGTGGATTCATTACCATATGAATTATTTCAGGGAGCATCTCAATTCAATGCTCTTGAAATGAGTGATATAGACAAAACTCATTATGATGGGATCGAAATATACATTAATGACAATACACAGGGACCACGGACAGCACTAGCATGTGCTCCTGGAACATTTGTTCGTAATTATTGGGTAACTAATGAATATGGATCACAATTTAATGCATTAGAAAATCTTAAATTATCTCATACTAATGGATATTTAATATGGGGACTTTCTCCCAGTGAGATAGCATGTAAGATAACTGATACATCGGTAAACGATATTATGATACCATGTATGATATATACACAGGTAGCGGGAGTTACTCGTTCCGGAACATCGATTAACAAACATGTATTAAATAAATATGTGCATCAAATATATTCCTCGGGAGTTCCTATTAATAGATATAGAAATGGAGGCTATATACAGACTCAGGTTAAAATAGCTCATGATATAGTTAAGGCAGAATATATTGGAGCTATAGGGATGGGAATAGTCTTACATTTCTTTGATAAACTCGCTGATAGGACTAAACTTACGCGACCTAGAATTAATTTGACACTAATAGGAGCTGGTGTATTTGGGATTCCCGAAGATATGATAATATCATTGTTGAAGGATGCAATAAATGAATTCAAACAACACTCGTTTGATGTATATATACACGGATTCTCTACTGATACTGCAAACACTATATCTAAACAACTTTCTGTGCCTATTGTCGAGTATGGTACTAATTTAGTTTCCAGTGATACTGATAAGGGAATATTATCCAAACAAGATATTGTTCATTATAATGGTCAAGGCAAGATGATAGATGTTTCGGATTATTTATTAGTTATACCAAGTGATAATGGTATCGAAGTATATTCCCTTAGAGATTATCAGAAACAAATGCTACAAACATTGATACATAATCATAGTCCACAGTTTACCTATGTTGATGAATCACGATCAGTAGTAGCTGATCTATTTAGAGAAATAGGTATAAATTCTCATCTTAATTTGAGATTTGTAGGTAATGATGGACGATCTAAATTTTTTATAGATATCAAGAACGATCCACATATAGGATATGCGGTGATGTCCAATGTACCTGTGGGAGCTTGGAAATTATATGATAAATGTTCAAAAGAAATAACCAAATGGCCTATCGTATAATAAAAGTTCGTAAACAACAAACTTTTTGAATATTATAATTCTTCAGCATCCATACTAATAAAGACAATATCATTCTTCATAGTTTGAGGATTCCTGAGGAATTGTACATCTTGAATATAATAATGACGAAACAACGATGTTCTGCTGACTAACGATATTGCTCCCATAAAACTGGATACTCTCATAACCAAGATTTCATGTTCTATCTTAAAATTATTCGTGAGACGTTCATGAATACCTTGGCATAGGGGCATGAAATCTTCGGATGAAATATTTGGTAACCCATGATTCCCTTCATGGTATGGCTCTTTACTCAATTGAAGTTTTCCTTCTACAAATGTGAAAGAAACAATATCTTTAAATCCATATATAGGATTATACGTGTACAATCAACTCCAACAAGTTGGAGTTGATCTTCATTAAATACTCCTGAAAGGAGTATTTATTGTACAATGGTGCAATATCATTAATATAACACAATTTAGCAAATAGATCGAAACCATCCTTGGCCTTATTAATATCACTAATTTCATGATCGCCAGCTTGTATCAATTGTTGCGAAGAACAATATATCACGGCATATTCACAATCTTGAATCCTAGTAACGTCACTCATTATCGCAAACTATAAGATAGTAGTGATATTTGGAAACAATAATATTAATAGAAAAAAGAACAATTCGATCACAACTATATAAATATTATTATAGAGTATAGTGTGACATGTATTTATTGATAAAATTATATATAATATAAATGCCAGAAGCAGCTGAATTTCTTGCAGGTTTTAACTTTATCCAAGGTAGAGTATTTGCTAACTATACATTGGTAAGTGCGGTATCAACACATCAATCGATAAAACGATATCAAGAATATTTTTATGATATTGTACTTATATTTAAGAACGGTGGTCAAGGAATATATAATAATTTATACGATGCTGTAATGAATGAAATACAACAAGAACATATTATTTATGGAATACGTAACCCATATCGTTGTATTATTGATCCTCCTAGTTATGGAAACATATTACAAGATGGTGATGGAACCATTACCTTTAAACTTACTGGGCATTCATATCGTGTCTATAAATAAATGTCCATATATATAAACATAAAAATAATTGCAAATATGGAGATAAGTTGCGATCCTCGATCGCAATATAACCAAGATATTAGCGAATATCTTGAAGAAATCGAAACCAATAACATCCTTGGGACCGAAGTAAGGAGTTGTCAAAATAGCACTATTGTAACACCAACATGGAAAGCCGCTATCAAACGTAATGATTGGCATTTGTCCAAAACTTGTGATCCTGATTTGTATACCAGTGTTCCTCCCGAATGGAAGAAAAATTCTAGGGAAGGAGTATTTAAATATTCACCAAATACCGAAGGGAATCCCCCAAAATCTTGGAGATTGATTGTTCATAATAATCAGATTCAATCATGTCTTAGACAATTGGCATATAAAATCGATGAAGATTTTTCAAAGAAAGAAATAATCTTAATAGGTGTTCTTACCGGAGCGACATATTTCCTTGTTGATTTATCACGTAGTTTGAGTATACCTCATACGATTCATGCCATCAAGGTATCAAGTTATGGCAATAAACAAACGGCATCAGAAGAAATATCAATAACGGGATTATCTGAAGATGAAACATGTTCATTTGTCGATAAGCATATAATTATGATTGATGAATTGTATGATACTGGCCGAACACTGCATTATGTGCGTGAGTATCTACAACAATTCAGACCAGCATCAGTATCTTCTTGTGTTATGTTTCGTAAGAGAAAAGATTCGGTTAAATACAAAGGACCTGATTATTGTTGTCTTGACGATTTACCTGATGTGTGGTTAGTAGGATATGGACTTGATGATAATGGAACCAAGAGGGGATGGACAAATCTTTGGGCTGTCCCAAAACCATTGGGTATGATTAAATCGTATGATGATGAATTATTCGAATCTAGAGACAAACATAGTGAACTCCAAAGAGCAATCAGAGTAGTTAATACTCCAAAATCACCATCATTGACAATTCGTTCTCAGCCTAAGTTCATAGATGCTGATGCATAATGCATTGTATTATTATTGTATTAACACAGAATTATCTCCATATTTTACGATATGTATTAACACGTACCATAAGCACCAGTCTGACTGGTGTTTATATCTAATAACCACATTATATATTTTAACACACTTCGATGACAATATTAGAATATATACTTCGATTCTAACACATTAATATATATTGTCATCCAAATATATATTTTAACACACTTCGATGACAATATTAGAATATATACTTCGATTCTAACACATTAATATATATTGTCATCCAAATATATATCTTAACACAGTTCGATAATAATATATTAGAATATACATCGATAACAATATTAGAATATATATATATCAATAACAACACTAGAATATATTTCAATAATAATATTAGAATATATACTTCGATGACGATATACTCTTAATACTATAATATATTGGCATCGAAGTATATATTCTAATATTATTATCGGAATATATAATATTGAATAATATTAATATATAGATAAATGTTACTGAAATATAAATACCATGTGTCATCCCAATTTATATGGTTTTGATGAACAATCTGATCGTGAACTAGATAAGGAGATGGAGAGACTCACTACATTTACTATAGTTGTCTATGGCACTATTGCAATTGCAACTATCGCCATTTGTATATTTCAACTTTTCTAACTATGATTCTAAAGTATGAAATAATATATATATATATAGCCTACTTAAAATTCATGTAAATATAAACTTCGATCTATATTAATATAAAAATTCGTATGTATACGAATTTTTTGAAGTCAAGATTTTATATTATTTAACCTAGAGTAACGAAAGCAAGATCAACTTTGTCGGTATCTGGATTACTAAGGAATTGTACATTCTGGAAATTTGTTGGAGTTGATTGTACATTGCTTATCATATGTGTTGGACCATAATTCAAAGTATTAATCTTATTAGCAACAATCATTGCACTTGCAAGATTAGAAACTCGAAACACGATAATTTCTTCAATATCAAAATCATTGACGATACGTTCATGAACAAATTCATATATATCTAAACATTCATCCTCAGGTATATCATCAAGATATCCATTGTTCTTCTGATAGGGTGATGAACTATCAGTAGCAATACATGATTCGAATGTAAAAGTGTGAAGTTTCTTATCTTTAAAATTGCACATATACATTGGTGCAATCTTATATTTCTCACAGAAATTAGAAAAGTTATCAACTTGTACATTCTCAAAGAGAATCTGAGAAAATCTACGGGTTGTTATTTCTTGTAAAAGATCTGGATATACATTATTTAAAACTAAGTATTGGCAAGGAATGTTAACTTTAACCATAATTAATGTTATTTATTGTCAGGATACTGAGTATTATTTATAGACGATCCATTGTTAATCTATCTATTAACAATATTTAATAGATACATATATTAATCTCATACCGATTGGCTTAACTACATTCACTAACAAGTTGAATGTATATAACATTGTTGTTATCGTTAACAACAATATAATTTATTAAATTATTGGAAGTAAATATTCTTTGTGAACAACCTTAAGGTTGTTCACTACAATAAAGTTGTTAAAGACCCGAAGGGTCTCCAACTGGGAGGGACAAAGTCCCTCTGAGTGCCTAGGCACAACTTTATCTCAGATTCTCTCAGATTCTCTACCTAAAGGTCGAGAATCTACAATAAATACCAGCTTGCTGGTATTTATCTTTGTAATTAGGCCTATGGCCTAATTGCTACAATAACCCAAACAAA
>Ga0105046_10009341_pt1 | contig 15347 bp, 10 predicted proteins | sample MAT03_FD_78385 | JGI IMG/M metagenome (GOLD analysis project Ga0105046, IMG submission 78385) | Freshwater microbial communities from Lake Fryxell liftoff mats and glacier meltwater in Antarctica - MAT-03 (megahit assembly) | ecosystem: Environmental > Aquatic > Freshwater > Ice > Liftoff...
CTATCATCAACTGGTATTTTTGTTTTTTAGTCAATTCTGGCCCATTGTCATCCTCAGGTTCTGGCGAAGCTTCTTTCACTAAAATTTGATAGGATAAAAGACGGTTGTTGAAATACTTCATTAAAAATTCAATCAGATTGGACCTCTCCACCTCAATGAATTTTTGCTGCATGTTGTTGCCGGTGTGGATGAAGAAAAACTGCTCGTCCCTTATTTCCAGAGTAGCCATTTTAAAAATACTAACGCTAGAGTGGTTTTTATTGGCTTTTAGCATTGCTATGTAATCATCCCATGCTGCCTGTAATTTTTCTGTTGTGAGCGCAATTACCTCCTGAGAATTGCCTGAACCATGTTTTTTGGCCATTTGTTCCCGAATGCTTTTTAATGAAGTTAGGGTAGTTGGCGACGTTCTATTGTTATCAGCGTTATCGGCATTTGTGTGATTGGCAACTGGTAAAGTGGCCGGTGTTACCGAGCTGTGCTTGGATGTATTGGATGCTGGTTGTTGCACCTTCATACTAGCTTCCTTTACAGGAGTAGTATTCAATTTTTTTTCAGCTTTTAGATATGGTCTAATTCCAATCGAACGGAAAGAAACCGCTTTTACGTTATCCGTTAGTTTTTTTTTACCAGAACTGCCGGCATTGGTTTCCAATTCGAGCGCCTGCTGCAAATAACTTAATTTGATGAGTACCATTTCTGTAAACAGCCTTTTGTTGCGGGATGTTTTGTAACCGGTGGCTGCTTCTGTAAGAATGTTTAAACTAGATAAAATCCAGCCTAAGTCTGTTTTCTGCGCCCAATTCAGGTATTTGTCTTTGAAATCTTCCGCAACCTCCAACAGCGCAATGGCTCTTGGGTCTTTGCTTACCAAAAGGTTTCTGATAAATTCTGCGAATCCTTCCAGAAAACTATCGGCCTCAAATCCTTTTTGCAGGATAGTATCCAACAATAACAATGCATCGCTGAGTTGTTGTTGTTGTAAGTATTCGAGCAATTTAAAATAATAATCCTCGTCTAGAATATTGAGGTGCTCCAATGTATTGCTGTAAGTGAGATGGCCGTCGGTAAAACTTACGATCTTATCCAAAATGCTCAAAGAATCTCTCATACATCCCTCACTTTTTTGTGCAATCACATGAAGGGCCGATTTCTCTGCATCAATTTTTTCCTTTTCGCATATTTCCATCAGGTGTTCTACGGTATCATTGGTGGTGATTCTTTTAAAATCAAAAATTTGGCAGCGACTCAGAATGGTAGGTAAAATTTTATGTTTTTCTGTGGTAGCCAAAATGAAGATGGCGAATGGCGGCGGCTCTTCCAGCGTTTTTAAAAATGCATTAAAGGCCGATGCGCTGAGCATATGAACCTCATCCACAATATAGACTTTGTATTGTCCGGCCTGTGGTGCAAACCTCACCTGATCTACCAATGCACGGATATCGTCTACAGAGTTGTTGCTGGCAGCATCCAATTCATGGATATTCATAGAAGTGCCTGCATCAAATGAAACACAACTATTGCAGGTATTACAAGCTTCCCCTTCAGCCGTTTTGTTTTCGCAGTTAATGGTTTTTGCCAAAATTCTTGCACAAGTGGTTTTGCCCACCCCTCTGGGCCCGCAAAATAAAAATGCATGCGCCAACTGGTTGTTGTTGATGGCATTTTTTAGAGTTGTAGTGATGTGCGACTGCCCTACCACCGTACTAAAATTCTGTGGCCTGTATTTACGGGCAGATACAATAAATTTTTCCATAATAATTGATTCGTAATGCTGACATGCTGCTGCTATCCTGATCTGAGAAAAGAACTTTCATTTTCCTGAATGGGCTGTTTTCAAAGATAAACAAGATTGTGCGGGTTCAGCACTTACAAAAAAGGATGACGCTCAAATTCTTTTGTTGAATCAAACAAAAGCCGGTAGGTACAAAGTTTTCTGCTGGTGGTTACTTCTCCAATACTGCTGGCTACATTGAGCATTTTGGGATTAAAATCACCTATCCATTGCATTTCATATTCGCTGTAAGAGCAGGCGTCTGACTGAATTACTTTGGCAGATTCTGCAATAATGTAGGCATCAACTCCTTTTCCATGCCATTCAGGAACAATCCCAAACACAAGGCCGGTAAACTTTTTATTAGGTTTGAATTGCTTCAGCCAAAGGAATTGCAGCTTTTGTAGTAATCCAAACTTCCCATTGAGGTGTTTGAACCACTGGTTTAGATCGGGCAGGTTAATGAATATGGCCACCGGATCGTTGTTGTAATAGGCAAACCAAACAATTTTTTCATCCATCACAGGCTTCATCTTTTTAAACATCAGCACAACTTGTTCTTTGTTCATTTGTTTAAGCCCACCATGACCTGCCCATGCTTTGTTGTACACGATCGCAAAATCGTTGGCGAATTTTTCCAGTTCATTTTTTCTGATATAAGAAGAAGAAAAGGCAGCGTCTTTAGACAACTCATCGTGCCGCTCCCAGATTTTTTGTGTTAGTTTTTTTTTGGGTTCCATATCGAAACAAACCTGCTCAAAAAATACTTTAAAACCATATTGTTCAAAAAGGTTCACATAGTAAAGAGGATTATAATTCATGCAATACAAGGGTTCCATGTATCCCTTGGTCACTAATCCCCACCAACGGTCTCTTTCTCCAAAATTGATGGGTCCATCCATGGCCTCTTTGCCCTGCTGTTGCAACCAATTTTTAGCAGTGTCGAATAATAAATTAGCCGCAGATTGGTCATTGATGCATTCAAAAAATCCGACGCCCCCTACCGGAATATCATCTCCTTTGTTTTTATATTTGTCGTTGGCAAATGCAGCAATCCTTCCAATGCTTTTACCCGCATTGTCTTGTAGTATCCATCTTGTTGCCTTTCCAAAACGAAACGCCTTATTCTTTTTGGGATCAAAAACATCCAGAATATCTTTGTTAAGTGGTCGTATCCAATTGGGATCTTTTGCGTAGATCATTAAGGGTATGCTTAAAAAAAGCGTCTCCGTTCTTTTGTCTGTTACAGAAATCATTTGCATTCTGTAAAATTAAGCATCCTATTCATTCATCCTGCAGAATTGGCTGGCTGGTTTGATTCTTTTCTGAGTTCCCTGGCTGTTTTACTGCTTCCATCATGGCTCCATCCAGGAGGCATCAACAAGTATTTGATTTGATGGCCAATGTGATTGCTTTTGCGAAGATCTTTTGCCAGTTGTTGCCATTCATGAAAGATTACCTGAATCGGATTCCGCGGGTGTTCTATTGGTTTGGTGAGCCCATATACGACCGGCTCGCTGTCTAATTCTTTTTGAAAAGTTCCAAATAGTTTATCCCAAATGATGAGGCACATCCCCATATTTTTATCGAGATAAGTAATGTTGCTGGCATGATGTACCCGGTGGTGACTTGGGCTTACAAAAACCGTTTCGAACCACCCCGGCATTTTTTTGATGTACTGGGTATGAACCAAAATGCCATATGTTTGGGTAATGGAGTACATAAAAACGATGTCGAGTGGATGAAAACCCGTCAAGGCAATCGGAATAAAATACGCAAAGCGGTACACGGGTTGAAAAACCGAAGATCTAAATCCTGTACTAAGGTTAAACTCCTCAGATGAATGATGGGTAACGTGCACCGCCCAAAACAAACGGCAAAAATGATCGATCCTGTGTTCGAAGTAAAATGCCAGATCTTCTAATATAAAAAGCAGGAACCAATACCAATAAATGTTTTGGATGCTGAAAAAGCGATGTTCGTAACACCACAATAATATAGTTACGTAAAAAATGCTTCGCAGTACTAAGTCGAGCAAACCATTGCTAATCGTAAGGTAGATGTTTTGGAGGGTATCTTTGATGCTGTAATAGCGGTGGCCTTTCCAGTTGCTCACTACAATCTCTGTTGCTATAAGGATCAGGTAAAGAGGTACCGACATTAACAGAAACCATGTTTCTTTTGTTGATTGCATACAAAAGCTTTTTGTATAAACGAGCTTAATTTCAACACCGGTTTCCTCTAATAAATAACATCAATAACCCTCGGTCAAATTAGTTGTTGCTTAAGGTGTGAATTGTGCAATAGCCCTATACCGACATGATTTCTTTTTCCTTCGCCATCAATAATTTTTCTATAAGACCGATGTGTTTATCTGTCATTATTTGTGCTTCTGCTTCTGCATCTTTGGCTGCATCTTCGCTCAAGCCATCTTTCTGTAATTTTTTTACATCCTCAATGGCTATTCTTCTGATATTGCGGATAGATACTTTTGCTTGCTCACCTTCTCCGTTACATCTTTTTACCAGTTCTTTTCTGCGTTCCTCCGTAAGTGGCGGTAAAAATAACCGGATGGTGACTCCGTCATTTTGAGGGTTGATACCAATGTTCGCAGCGATGATCGCTCTTTCTATCACCTGCAACATATTTTTTTCCCATGGCTGCACAGAAATGGTTCTGGCATCCAATGCAGTGATATTAGCCACCTGACTGATAGCAGTAGGGGAACCATAGTAATCGGCGGTGATGCCATCCAACATGTTAGGATTGGCTTTCCCAGCCCTGATTTTTACCAATTCGGCTTCGAGGTGTTGAATGGCTTTTGCCATTGTTTGCGCTGCATCTTCTAATACAATATTTAAATCTTCTGACATAATATAAATAGTTGGCTGCAAATTTATAGAAAAATCTGCTCTGGTTGAAGTAACAATTCTGAACGATTGTACAAATAAGAAATGATGGAAATTATTCGGCCTCTACTGATTCGGGAACCAGATTTAAAATTTTATGGCGTTTGATGAGCTCTTGGCTTTCCTTGTGCTCAACAAAACTTTGTTTTCTTTTTTGGCGGAGGTAATACACATAACTGATCATGGATCCCGCACTCACCAGTAAAATACCAATCACAACAGTAGGGCCCAAATCTTTCAAGAGTATGGCTAGCGCAATAAATGCAACGTTTGTACCAACACAACACATAGTTACTTTTTTATGGCTGAAACCAAGATCGAGTAAAAAATGATGAACGTGGTTTCTATCTGGACTAAATGGGGACCTGCGATCGAGGATTCTAAGTCCAAAAACACGTAGTGTATCAAAAAGTGGAATCAATAAAATCGCAAATCCAATAGCAGGTGCTGCAGGAATTTCCACCACTGCACCTGGTGTTCCAGCTACATTGATGAATTTGATGACCAGTATAGAATTGATTAATCCGAGCAAGAGGGATCCGGTGTCTCCCATAAAAATTTTAGCAGGAGAGAAGTTGTAGATCAAAAAGCTAACAAGGCTGCCGGCCAGGGAAAAGGCCATCACCGCAAAAGTTAATTCACCCGCCATATAAAAGTAGGTGCCAAACACCAGTGTGGTCATCAGCCCCAAAGTGCCTGCTAGTCCATCAACACCGTCTATCAGGTTAAAAGAGTTGGTGATCACAATAATGGTGAAGAGTGTAAAGAGTGCCCCTGCAAAACCGGGGATTTCATAGATGCCCAGAAACCCGTGCATGTTGTTAATCTGAATACCGCCAAACTTAATAATGATGCCTGCTGCGATGAGCTGCCCGATAAACTTTTTGCTGGCAGAAATGACAAGGATGTCGTCTTTGAGTCCGAGAAAAAAAATCACCACACAAGCCGCAACGAAAAACTGCAATTGGGCTGCCATAGAAGGAGGAGTACCCATCAAAAATGCTACAATGAATCCCGCGAAAATACCCAAACCTCCAAGAGTTGGTATAACAGTTTTGTGAACTTTACGTTCATCCGGTTCATCAAATAACTTTTTTTGTTTTGCAATCTGAATGATTACTGGTATTGAAAAAAAAGTTATAATGAACGCTAGGGCCGCACTTAGTAAAATATTATCCATGCAAAAGGTTTAAAATAAAACCGGTGGTTCTACAAATGTATAAAATATGTTCAGTAGAAAGAATTTTTATGTTAAAATAAAGTTCATTTTCCTTTATTTATACTCAAAAATACCCCTTTTGGGTTAGTTCCATAACGCATTTTCTTACGCCTTAGTATTAAAATACAGGCACATTTTATTGAATTTGTTTTGTCTATGTTCTCTTTTAAAGTAGGTTTGCAACGACGAATAATATAGAATAATCCAAATTTAAACTTTATATGAGCAAACTTACTGAAACAGCAAGCCAAGTCAGAAGAGACATCGTGCGGATGGTACACGGCGTGCAAAGTGGACACCCGGGCGGCTCGCTGGGATGCACGGATTTCCTTACTGCATTGTATTTTGATGTAATGAACCATGATCCTGATTTCAAAATGGATGGGAAGGGCGAAGACCTTTTTTTTCTAAGCAATGGTCATATTTCTCCCGTTTTTTACAGCGTTTTGGCAAGATCCGGCTATTTTCCGGTGGCAGAATTGGCTACTTTCAGAAAGCTGAACAGCCGTTTGCAAGGCCATCCCACTACTCACGAGCATCTTCCAGGCGTTAGAATCGCCAGCGGTTCTTTGGGTCAGGGTATGAGTGTAGCCATTGGTGCTGCTTTGGCTAAAAAAATGAACAACGACATCAGCATCGTTTACTCCCTTCATGGAGATGGCGAGTTGGATGAAGGCCAAAACTGGGAAGCTATCATGAGTGCGGCTCACTTTAAGGCAGATAACCTGATTGCAACCATCGATTTCAACGGGCAACAAATAGATGGGCCTACCACTAAAGTAATGGATCTTGGTAATTTACATGCTAAGTTTGAGGCTTTTGGTTGGACGATCATAGAGATGGATGGGAATGACATGGACGCAGTAGTTGCCGGCTTACAACAAGCAAAAGCTGCTTGCGGAAAAGGTAAACCCGTGGTTATTCTGATGAAAACCGTCATGGGCAAAGGCATCGACTTTATGGAAGGTACCCACGAATGGCATGGCATCGCACCCAACGACGAACAATTGAAAATGGCCTTGGCTCAACAACCAGAAACCTTGGGTGATTATTAAATACAACTGATTTAACGTAAAAGCATCTTCGATACCGTTCTGTGTTGAAGGTGCTTTTTTACCTTAGCCCGATAGGCTGGCGGGAAGCTTTGAGAGATGGGACCAACGAAGCCAGCACCGCAATAGCAATAGACGTTCCTGCCACCAACAAAAAGTCGGAAGCAATGAGCTTCACAGGAAAATAATCTATCAGAAAAGATCCTCCCTGTAATTTGATGAGCTTAAAGTTAATTTGTAGCCAACAGATCAATACGGCCAGCAAGATTCCTGCACCGCCGCCTATAGATCCCAAAAGCAATCCTTCGCTTAAAAATATTTTTTGAATGGTACTTTTTGTAGCGCCCATACTTTGTAAAATGCTGATGTCTTTCTTTTTTTCCAATACCAGCATCGTAAGGGCACTCACCATATTAAAAGCCGCAATAATGAGAATGAGCGTGAGAACTGCATAAATCGCCCATTTCTCTAGTCGCATGGTATTATACAAACTCATGTTTTGTTCGTACCTGCTTTGAACCTGGTAAGAATCACTCATCAGTTTTTGCAGTAGGACCTTACAAGCTTCAATATCCTGGCCTTCCTGCAGTTTGATTTCTGCTGCAGTAAATTCATTTGCTGCCAATCCCATTTGTTGTTTCAAAAAACCAATATTGGTGATGGCATAATTGTTATCAAAATCTTGCTGAATCGTAAACACACCAAGAGCTACAGCATTTCCTTCGCTGATAGAGGCCGTTGGATCTGAACTGCTGCTGTTTTTTTTGGGCAATATAAGGGTGAGCACTTCTGGCTGAAAGGCCTCATTCACCATAATGGAAGCAGCATTTTGAAGGCCATATCCAACAATCAATCCGGGTTCGTCGGTGGTACCTGTATTGTATTTCCCAGCGGTAATTTTAGCTGCAACACCACTTACTTTTACGAATTCCTCATCTACACCTTTTAAGTTGACCACTGTTTGAGCCTCCCCGTTTTGCAACAAGGCTTTTTCTTGTACAATGAGCGAAACGTCTTTTACATAAGGCTGTCTCTTTATGTACGCGAGTTGATCTGTAGAAATTACAAAGGTTTTGCCGGAGGAAGGAATAATTTTTAAATCGGTATAGAAGGAAGAATACAATGATTTTACAAGATCTTCAAATCCGTTGAAAACACTTAGCACCAGTACCTGACAGCAGGTGGCAAAAGCAATCACAGCCGTTGTGACCCATGCAATGATGTTAATCGCATTGGCAGATTTTTTTGCTTTAAAATATCTCCAGGCAAATGCTAAATACATGGTGGCTTATGAGAAATCCCTTTGAGAGGATCAGATTTCTGAATCTTTCTTTTTGATGTCTTTAAACAGTTGGTCCATTTTGTCTACGTATTCCAACGTATCGTCTATATAAAAACTGAGTTGAGGCATGCTGCGAAGTTGGTGCCTAACCCTGGCGGTTAATTCTTTTTTAATTTCCCAGGCACGTTCTTCTATATGTTTGAGTGCAGCCACGGGATCGTTGATCTTAAAAAAACTGAGGTAGATCCTGGCTTCAAACAGATCCGGGGTTATTTTCACTGAGGCAATAGATACCATTCCACCATTGATCATGGATAACCCCAACCTTTGAAATATCTCGTTCAAGTCTTTCTCTAACACTGCCGCCACTTGTTTTTGTCTTTTGCCTTCTAACATTTGTTTACACTTTTAATAGCTGTAAAATTACTTACTTTGTGCGTTTATTAGGTTAATATCTTTTACTACCACTCATGAAGAGTCTCAAAACGATTTTTAAATACATTAGCAAATATCCATCTCTGGTAACGGCATATTTCAGTTTCAACATTCTGGCGGCGGTATTTGGCGTTATTTCTTTAGGGATGCTCAGCCCTTTTTTGATGTTAATTTTTAAGCAGGGCGATTCATTCAAGATAGATGCTGGTAAGGGTTCGGTCATGAATCCAGTGAATATTCTAAAAGACAAATTGTCTGCCATGGTAGCTACCCCGGAGGGGGCTAAAAATGCGCTCCTCATTCTTTGTTCTATCATATTTGTGGCCATCGTTTTAAAAAATATTTTCGCTTATCTCAGTATGTATTTTCTGAATCCCATTCGAAACAGAATATTGAATGATATGCGCCGCAATATGTATCAAAAAATACTCCAATTGCCTGTTGGCTATTTCAGTGAGCAGCGTAAAGGGGATGTGATGAGCAAACTCTCCAACGATTTGGCCGATGTAGAAGGTTCTACCATCAGCGTGATGGAAAGTTTGTTCAGAGAACCCATCGTGGTCGTCTTGTCGCTTATTTACTTGATCGTGTTGAGTCCGCAACTCACCATGTTTCTCTTGATTTTTCTTCCAATAGCTGGCTTTATTTTAGGTAGAATTGGGCGTACCCTTAAAAAGCAAAACGCGATGGTGTTGCAGCAGTTTGGCGCTATATTTTCCACCATCGAAGAAACCTTAGGCGGCATTCGCATCATCAAAGCCTTTAATGCAGAGCAAAAGATAGAAAGAAAATTCAATGCCGAAAACGATGGGCTGTTGCATCTTAAAAATAAGGCCAATCGCCGCCGCGATTTGGCTTCACCTATTTCGGAAGCGATGGGTGTTACTGCTGTACTCTGCATCTTATTTTATGGAGGGCGTTTGGTGCTGGAAAACAACAGTGCGTTTGCACTTGATGCGGGCGATTTTATTGCATATATCGCCATTTTTTCTCAGTTGATACAGCCCTTAAAAGCTTTAAGCAATGCTTCTTATAATATTCAAAAAGGATCTGCGAGTATTGAACGCATCGAAACGCTGATCAATGAAAAAGTAGAGATACAAGAGAAAGCAAATGCGCGGGTGCTGGAATCTTTCAACGACTCCATTGAACTCAAAAATGTAAGTTTTGGTTACCAAGATCAAATGATTTTGAATAATATTAACCTGCGGATTAAAAAAGGACAAACCATCGCTTTGGTGGGTAGTAGCGGTGCCGGTAAAAGTACCCTTGCCGACCTGGTGCCAAGGTTTATTGATGCTACGTTAGGGGAAGTGCTGATAGATGGGGTAAACATCAAAGAATATACATTGCACAGCATCAGAAACCAAATGGGCATCGTAACGCAGGAAGCAATTTTATTTAATGACAGCATTGCCAATAATATCGCACTGGGTGTAGAAACCTCAGATGCAGCCGCAATAGAAAAGGCAGCTAAAATTGCCAATGCGCATAGTTTTATTGAAAAAAAGGAAGAAGGATACCAAACTAATGTGGGTGATAGGGGAATGAAACTCAGTGGTGGCGAACGTCAACGTTTAACGATCGCAAGAGCGGTATTAAAAAATCCTCCCATTTTAATTTTAGATGAAGCCACCTCGTCTTTGGATACAGAAAGCGAGCGATTGGTTCAGGATGCTATCAACAACCTCATGAGTAATCGTACTTCTATCGTAATTGCGCACAGACTAAGTACCATCCGCCATGCAGATGAGATTGTCGTACTGCAGAAAGGATCAATTGTAGAACGCGGTACCCATGATGAGTTGATTGGCCAGCAGGGATTCTATAAAAGACTAGTAGATATGCAGGAAGTGAAGTAGCTATGCTAGCTTTAATTCCAATACAAAAGGAGAACTGTTCATCACAATTCTCCTTTTGCTATTCATCATATTCAATTATTTAGCCTGGCCCATTTTAGCTTCGATGCTAAGGGTAGCATGCGGAACTGCTCTTAATCTGGCTTTATCTATCAGTTTACCCGTTACCCGGCAAATGCCGTAGGTTTTGTTTTCGATGCGCATCAATGCTTTTTCGAGGTGATCTGTGAAAGTAATCTGACGACTGGCCATTTGACTCAGTTGTTCTCTTTCCATACTCAAACTTCCATCTTCCATGGTCATGTAGCGGTTGTCGCCTTCATCTCCACCCATTTCGTCTTTGCGGGTGATCAATCCCTGCAAGTAGTTCAATTCTTTTTTGGCAGCAGCCAATTTACGCTGAATTAATTCTCTGAATTCAGTCAGGTCAGAATCACTGTATCTGATAATGGGGGCACCCGGATCATTTTTTAATTGATCCAATACAGATTTGGTAAAATCTGGCTGGTATTTACGTACCGTTTTTGTGGTAGTTTTTGGTATAGCAACTGGTTTTGACGGCGCTATTTTGATATCCTTTGGGTTCTTAGCTGTGGCTTTTGGCGTCGCAGGAGTTGCTTTAGCTGGTACTGCTTTCGCTACTACTTTCTTTTCTTCTGTTTTTTTAGTCATAGGTGATGTTACTGTTTTTATAGGTGCTACTTTTTTCGTGACAACTGGTTTAGAACTTTTTACGGGCGTAGTTGCCTTCTTAGGGGCAGGTGTAGCTACCGGTTTGGCACCAATTTTGGCACCAACTTTTGCTGCGGGTTTAGCTACAGGTTTTTTGGCAACTGGTTTAGCAACGGGCTTGGCGACCACCTTTTTAACTACCGGAGCAGGTTTCGCTGCCACTTTTTTGGGTGCGGGTTTTGAAACTGAAACAGCTTTTTTGGCTGGTAACGCTTTTTTCACCGGTTTAGAAGCTACTGCTTTTTTAGGTGCAGGTTTTTTTGCTGATGGTTTGCTTGCTTTTTTTTGGGTCGCCATTGTATTACGCTTTTTTTACATGTACAATTAATGTTACGTCATTCACTTCTATGTTTATTCCGCCAGATTGTGGAATAAATTCAAGCGAATCAGCTAAAATTTCGCGGCAAATATAATCTTTAAATTCCATTAACGACTCTTGCAATACAGCATTTTCATTTACACTAACCGTTATACGGTCTGTAAGTTCAAATCCGCTGTCTTTTCTGATGTTTTGTATTTTATTAACGAATTCGCGTGCGTTACCCTCTTTTTTCAAATCTTCACTGATGCTGATGTCTAAAGCAACGGTGAGAGCACCTTTGCCCGCAATTTCGAATCCAGGTATCTCATCCGTAATAATCTCCAGGTCGTCTGCATTCATTAAGATGGGTAGTTCCCCGTTTTTTACCTCAGCAGGGTTGAGTATATAGTCTCCTTTTTGAACGGCTTCGATACCAGCATTGTCGAGTTGCTCGATGAGCGCTGCGGCCCATTTCATTTTCGGGCCTAATTTTTTACCCAAGGTTTTGAAATTGGCTTTTGCTTTTTTACGGATGAAATCATTATCGGCAGTTAATATTTCTATCTCTTTTATGTTGGTTTCAGCTTTGATGATATCTTCCACCAACTTAATATTGGCGACCATGGTTTCATCAATAGCAGGAATCATCGCTTTTTGCAGGGGTTGCCTTACTTTGATGTTCACTTTTTTGCGCAGCGATAAAATCAACGAACAAGTATCCTGTGCCAGCTCCATTCTTTTTTCAAGCGATTGGTTGATAACAGATTCCTGCACTTTTGGGAAGTAAGCGTGGTGTACCGAGGAGTGTTCAAACCTGCCCGTTACTTCATTCAAGTTGTTGTAGAGCCAATCTGCAAAAAACGGTGCAACCGGCGCTATCAATCTTGTGATGGTTTCCAGGCATTCGTACAAGGTTTGGTAAGCGGCTATTTTTTCTTGCTCATATTCACCCTTCCAAAAACGGCGACGGCATAATCTAACGTACCAATTGCTGAGCAGGGTATCGGTAAATTCTTCAATGGCCCTTCCCGCCTGGGTAGGTTCGTAATTGTCGAAACTTTCTTCTACGGTTTTGATGAGGCTGTTTAGACTCGATAAGATCCATTGGTCAATTTCCGGCCTGTCTTTTATAGGGATGTAACTTTCTGCAAACGTAAATCCATCCACATTGGCATACAATGCAAAAAACTGATAGGTGTTGTAAAGGGTACCGAAGAATTTGCGTTGCACTTCTTTGATGCCCTCTTCGTCAAATTTCAAGCTATCCCATGGCGATGCATTGGTGATGAGGTACCACCGGGTGGCATCGGCACCATAAGTTTCAATAGTAGCAAAAGGGTCTACCACATTGCCTAATCTTTTGCTCATTTTATTGCCCGACTTATCTAAAACCAATCCATTGCTTACTACTGTTTTGTAGGCTACACTGTCGAACAGTAAAACGCCTAATGCGTGCAATGTGTAAAACCAACCCCGGGTTTGGTCAACACCTTCTGCAATAAAATCTGCCGGAAAATTTTGTTTGAAAGTTTCTTTATTTTCAAAAGGATAATGCCATTGCGCATAGGGCATGGCGCCGCTATCGAACCAAACATCTACCAAGTCTGGCACCCTCTTCATGGGTTGGCCGTTGCTGTCTATTAACAGAATCTCGTCCACATAAGGTTTGTGTAAATCTAAAATGCCTTCGTGCAGGTAATGTTGGTTGGTGTCTCCTCCCAACGTAGCAGCAGCTTCTTTAATGGCGTTGTTCAGTTCTTCGATAGACCCAATACAAACCTGTTCTCCACCTTCCTTTTCATCCAGAAATGCACCCTCACTGTTTACCGTTTTCCAAATAGGCAAGGGTGTACCCCAGAAGCGGCTCCTGCTCAGGTTCCAATCTACCATATTTTCTAACCAATTACCAAATCTTCCAGCGCCGGTACTGGCTGGTTTCCAATTGATGGTTTTATTCAATTCCACCATTCTATCTTTTACAGCAGTGGTTTTGATGAACCAGGCATCCAGTGGGTAATAAATAATGGGTTTATCGGTGCGCCAGCAATGCGGATAATTGTGTTCATATTTTTCTACTTTGAAGGCGCGGTTTTCGAGCTTGAGTTTTACGCTGATGTCTACATTCACATCTATATAACCAGGTTCATTTTTGTAATCTTTTACGTACCTGCCGCTAAATTCTCCCGTTCCTTCTACAAATTTTCCAGCCTTATCTACCAAGGTTAAAATGCCGAGGTTGTTCTTTTGTCCAATTTTATAATCGTCGGCGCCAAAAGCGGGCGAGGTATGCACGATACCTGTACCATCTTCAGTAGTTACAAAATCGCCGGTAATAACCCTGAACGGAACTGCGCCGGGGGTGGTTTCCTGAATTTTTTCCAGCGTGTTGGCGGCTGAGGGCAGCAGCTGTGTGTACACGCAGCCCTCTATTTGTGATCCTTTGAACTCCTTTACAATATTCCATGGGATCAGTTTACCATCATTTTGGTAAAATGCCGGGTCTTTGTTTTCGGCTTCTGGTTTAAAATATTTTCCCAATAGATTTTTAGCGAGTACCACCTGCACCTGCAAATGGGTGTAGGGGTTAAATGTGTTTACCAACACATAATCAATGTCTGCACCCACCGTAAGTCCTAAATTAGAGGGTAAGGTCCATGGCGTGGTGGTCCATGCCATAAAAAATACGTCGTCACTATCGGCAGCCTTAAATAAGAAGGCTGATTTGCTGTCACGTAATGCTTTGAACATGGCCACCACGGAAGTATCTTTTACATCCTTATAAGTTCCGGGTTGGTTAAGTTCGTGAGATGACAAGCCGGTGCCCGCTGCAGGCGAGTAAGGTTGGATGCTCACACTTTCGTAGAGGTAACCTTTTTTGTGCAATTCGCTCAAGCACCACCACAACGTCTCAATATAATCGTTTTCAAAAGTAACATAGGGATCTTTGAGATCCACCCAATAACCCATTCTTTTAGTGATATCATCCCATTTATCTTTGAAGCGCATCACCACTTCGCGGCACTTTTTATTGTAATCTTCTACAGATATTTTTTTACCAATGTCTTCTTTGGTGATTCCCAATTCTTTTTCAACACCCAACTCTACGGGCAATCCATGGGTATCCCATCCTCCTTTGCGTTTAACCTGAAAGCCTTGCATAGTTTTGTAACGGCAAACAAGGTCTTTTAAGGTACGAGAAATAACATGGTGAATACCAGGCATGCCATTGGCACTTGGGGGGCCTTCAAAAAATACAAAGGCAGGATTTCCTTCCCTGATCGAAACACTTTTTTCGAAGGTTTGATGTGCTTCCCATTTCTCTAAAATTTCGTGGCTGATGGCAGATAAATTCAACTGCTGGTATTCTTTATATCTGGCTAACATATTTGATTCCGCTTGCTTTCTGTTAAAATTGTGGGCAAAGGTAACGAAATATGTATTTGGGCTTAAGGCGGTATCGTTTTTGCAATTTTTAGAATGAATCATTTCATTTAACAAACTCAAATGAACTGGTCGATTCAAAACAGCACATTCACCAAATTTCTTTTCATTTATCCACAAAATGGGCCATTGGCACAGAATTGGCCCTTTGATGGGTAGCTAGCAACCTATATCAATTTAAAATGTTAAGGTATCAAAACCACTTTGTTTTATTTTTTCAGTTACCAAATAAAAGAAAGTGGAGGTGGCTTTTTAGAAAAAGACAACACATTATCAAATTATAAATCAGTTGAGCCGTTGATACGGAAGGCTTAAAAATTTTTGCTGGTTTAGGGTTTTATTA
>Ga0105046_10009343_pt1 | contig 15346 bp, 16 predicted proteins | sample MAT03_FD_78385 | JGI IMG/M metagenome (GOLD analysis project Ga0105046, IMG submission 78385) | Freshwater microbial communities from Lake Fryxell liftoff mats and glacier meltwater in Antarctica - MAT-03 (megahit assembly) | ecosystem: Environmental > Aquatic > Freshwater > Ice > Liftoff...
GCCACGCGAACGGTCGAGCATCGGCGCGAAGTTGCAGGGCGTCCGCAACCGACCGATGAGCGCAGGTGCCGGGGTAAGCCGGGCCTTCGTGGCCGGCGTGTGGCGCGCTGGCCGCCGCCGCGACATCCGTGCGAGTGCAAGTACAGGGATAAACCAGTTCACGCCGTTGGAGCTGTCCAAGTGCTGCTTCGTAGAGCGGAAGGCGGGTTGTTTGCACGACCGCGTCGCCCTCCCAGTCGAGTCCGAGCCAGCGCAAGTCTTCGGCCGCTTGCTCCGCGGCACCAAGTTTCACCCGGGGCGAATCGATGTCCTCAATCCGAAGCCGGACAGCGCCGCCACGCGATCGCGCCGAGAGCCACGCAGTCAGGTACGTTCTCGCGTTGCCGACGTGCTGCGCTCCCGTGGGCGACGGCGCGAGCCTTCCGGTTGGAATAAGTGGGACAGCGGACATATCACGGCACCGCTTCGAGAATCTCGATCTCGGGCACCATTTTGCGGAGTTCGTCTTCGAGAATGGTCAGAACGGTCATAATCGTCGCGGGGCACCCGGCGCACACGCCCGTGAGCCTCACGGAGGCGATGCCATCGACGACTTCGAGAACCTCGATCCCGTTGCCGTCGAGCAACAGCGCCGGAGCGATCTCGTGTTTCAGGGCGTGTTCGACACGCTCACGCAAGTTCATGGCGCATTCCGTATCCGTAAGAAGGCAGAAGACAGGTTGGCCACAACAAGGCACAATAGGACACAAAAAGAAGACAAGAGCGGAACAGACAACCGGTGACGTTTTGCCTTTGTTCTCTGGCTTCTGCATTCTGACCTCTGGCCTCTGTCTTCAGACGCCCCGCGTGGTTGGTGGCCAAATGAACTTGTGCAACTGGAGTTGGAACCGAACGCGGTTCAACCCCGAAGCGAGCAACCAGTTGACGAGATCGACGGCTTCCACGGCCCCGAACACCGGGCTAATCAGACATTGCACGCGTTCATCGAGACGATGTTCGCGGATCGTGTGATCGGCCCAGTCCCAGTCGCGCCGGGAGGCGATCACGAACTTGATCTGGTCGGTTGGCTTCAACACATCGAGATTGGCCCAGCGGTTGCGGTGACTCTCGCCGCTGTCCGGGCACTTCAAATCGAGGATAATGTGAACGCGACGGTCCACGGGGCTGATGTCGTGGGCACCGCTCGTTTCCAGTAGAACCGTGCGGCCCGCGTCGGCGAGTTCGGACATGAGTGGCAGCACATTGGGTTGCAGGAGCGGCTCGCCGCCGGTGAGTTCGACGAGCGGGCAGTCGAACGCGAGCGCCTGAGCCAGCACTGCAACGCGGGTCATGCGTTCGCCCCGGTTGAAAGCGTGCGGCGTGTCGCACCAGGAGCAGCGCGAATCGCAGACGGCACAACGCACGAAGACGCACGGCAGCCCGGCGAACGTCGATTCACCCTGCACGCTACGGTACATTTCGTGGATCAGCAATTCCCCCGCGGGCACGCTCCGCAACAATTCGACGCGGTGCATCGCTTCCGGTGGAACATCCGCCAACAACATCGGTTCAAGCTCGCTCATCCCCACATCTTACGCGCCACCCGGCAGGGGACAGGGGCGAGGGGCCAGGGGCCAGAAGCCAATGATTCCATCTTTTGCTATCCTCTGGTCTCGTTCCTCTTGTTTCTGGCCCCTCGCCCTGTCCCCTCGCTCCTCACGGGAAGCGGTTGCACAGTCCACCCACCGCAGGTATGTCGGCCGGCAAGGAGAACTCAACCATGCGAATCCGATTCCTGAGCCTGACGGCCGTGTTGGTAACGTGTACCGGGGCATTCGCGCAGACGCCAGCCGAGACCGCCGCGACGGTGAACGGGCAGGGTATCACGCTCACCGAACTCGACGCAGCGCTGAAGGTTAGCTTCCCGGAGACCCCGCTCACAGCGTCGCAACGGCGACACCTCCGCGCCACCATCCTCAACGACCTGGTCGACGACACCCTATTGCGGCAATTCCTGGCCAAGCACGGCCCCAAAGTCGATGTCACGGAACTCGACGACCAGATGAAAGCGCTCACGGCTCGCTTGACCAAGGAGAACCGCACCCTCGCCACTTACTTCAAGGAGACCGGGCAGACCGAAGCCCAACTCCGCGCCGACTGGAGCCTTCAACTTCAACTTGCCGGTTATGTGAAGCAGCAAGCGACCGAGGAGCAACTGAAGGCCTACCACGCGGCAAACCGCGACCACTTCGACAATGTCGAGGTCCGCGTGAGCGACATCTTATTCCGGGTGTCGAAGGCCGCGCCGCCAATGGAACGGGCCACAGCCAAGCAGAAGTTGCAAGCCGTGCGGGCCGACATCGCCAGCGGGAAGACAGACTTCGCGGCCGCCGCCCGCAAGTTCTCCCAGTGCCCGAGCGCCAAGGTCGGCGGCGATGTCGGGTTCATCACGCGCCGGGGGTTGCCTGAAGACGAACCATTGGCGAAGGCCGCGTTCGCCCTGAAAGTTAGTGGGTTAAGCGACGTGATCGACACGGAGTTCGGGTTCCACTTGCTCACGATCACCGAGCGCAAACCGGGCACCCTTTCGGTCTACGAAAAATGTACCCTGGAAGTGTTGGAAGCCTACACAGACGACGCCCGCACCGGCCTCGTCGCCAAGCTCCGCAAGGAAGGCCAAATCAAGGTGACGCTGCCATAAGCGAGAGCGAGGCTTTCGCACTCACCACGACTGTGGTATTCTGTGAACAGGAGGCAACGCATGACCACGACCGCAACACGCTCACCACCGCTTCCCGGCCTTGAAGCCGTGGCCGGCTTTTACCGCGTGACGGTGGAGAAATACCACGAGATGATCCGCAACAACACGCTCACCACCGACGACCACATCGAATTGCTCGACGGCTACCTGGTGAACAAGATGCCCCAAAATACCCCGCACGGCAGCACCGTTCAGCGTTTGAATAAACGACTTCTGCAAATCGTACCCGGCGGGTGGGAAGTTCGTTGCCAACTGCCCTTCACGACCCCCGAAAGCGAACCAGAACCAGACTTCGCCGTTGTCCGTGGCAACGATCGTTCCTTCGACTCCCACCACCCCGGCGCGGCGGACTTTGGCATCGTCATCGAAGTCTCGGATTCGTCGCTGGCGTTGGATCGTCGCCTGAAACTGCACCTTTACGCGCGGGCTGGCATTCCCATCTATTGGATCATCAACATTCCGGAACGCCTAATTGAGGTCTACACCAATCCCGACTCGAACGCCAATCCGCCCATCTACCTGGCTCGCGTCGATTACGCCATCACCGATGGCGTGCCCATCGTACTCGATGGCGTGACCGTCGCCACGCTCCCCGTCGCCGACATCATTGCGTAACAACCTCTGGACAACCTCCGCCGGAGTGCGATAATCGCGCCATCCCTTTCACCGGAGGTTTCCATGTGCTGTTTCGCTGGCAAGGTCGATATGGTCGCGGATACGAACATCTTCGCGCGGGCATCCAAGGACGGCCGACAGTTCCTCGTCTACAGCATGAGGTTTAAGTCCGCCGACGAGACGGCCATGATCCTGCCGATTCCCACGCCGAAAGACTCCGCCGAGGACGCCGTCAAGTTCATCAATCTCGAGAAGTACCCCGGCCTGTTCGCCGACATGCTGAACGCCTTCCCCCTACCCAAGGCGGACCGCGGCACCAAGACGGATGACGTGCCGCCGCCCAAGAATGTGCTGGCGGTCGTGGAAGTCGGTGGATTCGTGGCGTCGTTCGTGCCAGCCATCAAGGACTTCGCCCGGCTCGACAAGCAGTTCCGCCTCCCGGATGGCGTCTGGGAGAAGTTGCCGCAGTACAAGGAATTCGGATTCGCTGTCTTCAAACTCAAGAAGGCCGAGAAGAAGGATAGCGAGCAGAAGGTTCACCCGATGGCCTTCGAGTTCCCGCGTGAAGACAAGAAAATCCTGTTCTTCCCGACGGTTCACATCCACGACGGCACGGTGCCCGCGAAGGCGAAGTTCGATCACTCGCTGTTCTGCCAGGTCAGTGACACGGCCCCGAGCGGCTGGGAAGAGTCGCCGGGCTTGGCCGACACGAGCGTGAAGGTCAAGGAAACCCAAGGCATCGTGGACGGCAACGGCCACCTCTACCGCAAACTCATGAAGGGCACCTTCGAGAACAAGGACGTCGGCGTGTGATGTGGCAGACTGTGGTATCCTTTCTCTGGAGCGCGGCCGTCTCGGCCGCAATCGATTCGGTGCCCGTTGCGACGCTTGCGGTGAGCGAATTGCTGCCGTGAAGTGATGGGTGAACTCGGCGTGGCGCAGGTTTTAGGAACGGGTAGGAAATAACATCCTGATTGTGGGTAGCCAGCTTTGGTTGTCTGCGTGTGTTGAGCAGTCTCAACACCCCGGATCGTGGTCATAATTGATTCCGACGCCAACCCACCCACCCCAGAACCGGAATCAATCCAAAACGTCCGGAATCAATCCAAAACGTCCGGAATCAATCCAAAACGTCCGGAATCAATCCAAAACGTCCGGAATCAATCCCGTTCTGACCGGAATCAGTGCTTTTTGGTCCGGAACCATTCCCCTTCTGACCGGAATCATTGCTTTTCGTCCGGAACCATTCCCGTCCTGACCGGAATCATCCCGTTTGCGTTGGGAAGACTCCAGCCCTATCCCGAGTATTCACCAGGGGAGGAAATCACCCCGCGAAGGTGTCGTGCATTCGGCTTCAGTTTTCGCCGCCAAGATCGATTCCATCCAGAAGGTGGCCGAGTTTCGCTTTCTTCGTCTGGAGGTAATCGCGGTTGTGGTCGCCGGCAGGCATTTGGATTGGCACACGTTCCACGATGCGGAGGCCGTAGCCTTCCAGACCGATCACTTTTCGTGGATTGTTGGTCAGTAAGCGGATGTCGCGCACACCGAGGTCGTGCAGGATTTGCGCACCGATGCCGAAGTGCCGCAGGTCCGGGGCGAACCCGAGTCGGCGGTTGGCTTCCACCGTGTCCAGCCCTTCGTCCTGTTGCAGTTTGTACGCCCGCAGTTTGTTCAGCAACCCGATGCCACGGCCTTCCTGCCGCATGTACACAATCGCGCCACGGCCCGCTGCTGCAACCTGTTGCATCGCGTACTTCAGTTGCGGGCCGCAGTCGCACTTCGCGGAATGCAGCACATCGCCGGTGAGGCATTCGCTGTGCATCCGAACCAACACCGATTCCGTCTGCGAAGCCACGACCCCGGCCACGTCCTCAGTGCCGATGCCGCCGAGCGTGAGTGCGAGGTGCGGTTCCTGATCGACGATCGACGAGTATGCGAACAGGTCAAAGACGCCAAAGTCCGTGGGCAACTTCAACGCGATCTCGCGCTTGACGAGCTTCTCGCGGCGTCGGCGGTACTCGATCAAGTCCGCGATGGTACACATCTTCAGGGCGTGTTTGCCGCAGAACTCGCGCAGATCGGGAAGGCGGGCCATCGTGCCGTCTTCGTTTAGAATTTCGCAGATGACGGCGACTTCCCGCAACCCGGCGAGTCGGCACAAATCGACGCTTCCCTCGGTGTGCCCGGCGCGGACCAACACGCCACCGGGCCGCGCGATGAGTCCGTCCATGTGGCCTTTGTCGCGGACAATGTCGTGCGGGCCGCTACTCGGGTCGGCACACACCTGAATTGTCCGGCAACGGTCGAACGCCGAGATGCCGGTTGAGACACCAAAGCGGGCGTCAAAGTTGTGGGTGAACGGCGTCGCGGTCGGGTCGATGTGGACACCGGGAAGCAGGTTCAACCCGAGACGGTCAGCGTGTGTGCGGGCGAACGAGACACAAAGCCGGCCGCAGGCTTCGCGGATCATAAAGTTGACAGCGGCAGGCGTCGCGACCTGGGCCGCCATCACCACATCGCCTTCGTTCTCGCGGTGTTCGTCGTCCACGAGAACGATCATGCGGCCTGCGCGGAGTTCGTCGAGCGCCTCGTCAATCGAGCAAAAATGCGGTTCGGGTGTGGTCATGTGTTTCGAGAGCGTGCAGGGTATCGCCGCGCCACTATCGCAATTGTAGGCGCGGCGACCACACGCCAGGGATTGCGCTCCGTTACACTGCGTGCGGCCAGGTTTGAGACATTTGTCGAGCCGGCAACATCATTCTGGCGACCATCGTTTCGTGTCTCTCGACGCCTCACACCAGGGGTTGCGCGAAGCGCTCCACCCCTGGCGGCGAACGGAGAACATCTGCCAGCGTCCACCCGCGCGACTCTCGACGCCCCACGCCAGGGGTTGCGCGCCGTTACACTGCGCTACACCCCTCGCTACGCGCCGGTCGCCCTCCGGGCTGCAAGAGGGTAAATGAGCCTTGGCTTTGCTGCCCTCGGGCCACTGCCCACTGTCCACTCTCCACTGTCTTCTGATCAGTGAGGGCCGCCCATGCCACCACCAGGACCGCCGGGGCCACCCTGCGGCGGAGCGTTGCGGACTTCGTGCAGGTCCGTTTCGATGCGTGCGATTCGCCAGTTGGGTTTCGAGCGGAGGAAGTCGGCGGACGGTACAAGAGTCCCCTGGTCAGGGTTCGCTTCGGCGCGAAGTCGTTTGAGGTCCGCGAGAATTTCTGAATCGGTGCAGACCAGAACGACACGGGCACGGGCCGCGAGTTGGACTCCTCCGACGGGCGGAAGGGGAATCTCGCATGGAACGCGGACTTCGACAGCCGTGTCCGTGATGGTCATCACATCGTTCACATCGATCTTGTCGTTACCCTGGAGGACCGTGCCGGGCTTTTTCAGCCCACCGCCGTGCCAGGCAATCAGGAACTTGGCTTTCTGTTCCGAGGTCGGTTCGCCACCGCCGGGGAGCTTGAAGAACTTCGCCTTGACGTTCTCGCCGTAGTCCACGAAGGGCATAACCAAGATGGGAAGCGGCCCACGCCAAAGCGGGAAACTGCCGACACACGAGAACAACTCGACACCCTTCCAGAATTGGGGGTTTGCGTCCTCCCGGATGCCCGACTGGTAAATCATCGCCCGCTCGAACGGCCCCAGCCCGGCTTCATTCACGAAGGTTTTGCCTCTATCGTTGGCGGATTGCTCCAGGTCGCTGATTCGCCAGCCATACGGGGTACGGGTGATGTCCCGACCGATCCACCCGGTCGGCGTAACCCCGATGTTCCACTGCCGGCCCACGCTCTCGGAACCCGCGACGGCCTCGAAACCGCGTACCGGCACGTCAATGGGGAACTTACCCTCAGGGCACTTGATGACCCCCGCGAAGACACACTCCATCGTCCCAGGCTTGTACGACCAGTCCTTGAGGCCAATCGGAATGAACTCGCATGCTCCAGGGTTCCGCTTGGCGAGGCGGACCACATCGGATTGACCGAAAGCCTGGTACTCACTGCGAAATTGGTTCACAATGTCCTGGGTATCGTCGGGATTGAGTTTCGCCCGCCGCCCCGGATCCTGGGTGCGGATGAACGCCCGGTTAAGGTCTCCCTTAACCACGAACCCGACCCACTTCTGGACTTCGCCCTCGGCATCGCGGCGCACGGAATACTCGATCCCGAACAGGTACGCCGCATAGCTCAAACCGCCGATCAGGGCCACCCACCACGCGGAGTTAATCAGATCGATGCCGTATTTCCCCACGCTCGTTCGGGTGCCTTCCGAGTTCTGCACGAGTCGTCGAGCCGCGAAGCACAACACACCCGTCAGTACGGGTAGGACCAGGAGTTCGGAGACGATGAGCGGTTTCTGGGAAATGATAGCCGAGTAGCCAGCGAAGAGCATGACGGCGACGAACAGGCACGCAACCGTGGCAGCACTGACCGCCATCCAGGAGATAGGGACGTACGGAGCCTCTTCCGTGGTGGGGGGCAGCGCCGGGGAAGGTGTCGCGTCGGTCATGGTGCGGAACCCGGATGAAGTGCGAGACAACCGCTGATTCTACGGTCGCGGTTCGGATGTGGTTCGGACGCTGGCGAAGAGAAGTCTCGCGCCAGGGTCTCACGACACCTGGCTACCGACTGCCGCCCTTCCAGGGCTGAAGACCAACCTCAATGAGGCATTTCTTAGCCCCGGATGGGGCCGTAGTCGGTAGCCAGGTGTCGTGAGACCCTGGCGGCATCGCTTACTCATCCGAGCTTTGGCGAGCGGTGGAGCCGGGGGCGGGGGCGATCGCGCCGGGCATGCCGGGGTAGGAACCGGGCAAGTTCGCCATCACGGTCTGGTTGTTCGTTTGGACGTGGCCACCCGCGTCGAGGTAAATCTTGTCCTGCAAGATTTCCTGAATCACGATGTACATTTTGTCCGCGCCGCGGATGTCCACGAGTGGCTTGGCACCAGTGTTGAGCGCGACCATCCGCTTTTGGATCAGGGTGGAGAGCTTGAATCGCCCACCCACCTTGTTGACGATTCCCTCTTCTTGAAGTTCCGCGAGCATCGCTATCTCCTCGTGTTAAACCGTTCGGTGACCAAAACTTCCAAGGCGCGGACGGCCTGTCCCAGGTCGGCGTTGACGATGGTGTGGTCGAACTCGTCGGCTTGAGCGAGTTCACTGCGTGCCGTCTCCAGTCGCCGCAAAACGCGATCTTCAGCGACATCGCCCCGACCCCGCAACCGTGCTTCAAGTGCCACAACATCCGGCGGGCGGATGAATACCGACAAGAGATCAGGGCACAACTCGCGTACCCGCGCCGCGCCTTGCACGTCGATCACCAGGATGACGCCGATCCCCGCCGCGCGGTATGGATCGACTTCCGAACGCGGCGTGCCGTAAAAGTCCGTGCTGAACACCATCGCCCATTCGAGCATGCGGCCATCATCCACGGCGGCGCGGAAACGATCCGCCGACCAGTAATGATAGCTCACGCCGTCCACTTCGCCTGGGCGGGGTTGCCGTGTCGTCGCCGTGACCGCTCGCCGCAACGGCAGGCTTCCCAGCTTCAACAACTCTTCAACAACAGTCGTCTTACCCACGCCACTTGGGCCAGAGACAACCACGAGAGGAGCGGGTACGAAGCGGGTATCGGGTATCGGGTATCGGGTATCGGGTATTGAGGAAGCCGTGAGTGGTTCCCGCTCGGTCGGAACCGTCTCGCTTTGTGGGTTCGTGCTTGGCATCCCGCGTTCTCCGTTCCGCGTTCCCGAAGCGTGTGCCGATACCCGACACCCGGCACCCGCCACCTTACTCTACATTCTGCACGAGTTCCCGAAGTTTCTCCAGAGCGGCTTTGATCTCGAAGACGTGACGCGAGATCGTGACATCGCCGGCCTTGGAACCGAGCGTGTTCGCCTCGCGGCCCATTTCCTGGAGAACAAACTCAAGTTTACGGCCGGCCTCGTCACCTTTGCGTACTAACTCCGCGAACTGATTGAGGTGGGCGCTCAGGCGGGTGACTTCCTCGGCCACATCGGTGCGATCCGCAAAGAGGGCGACTTCGCGGATTAAGTGGTCGGGTTGAACGGAAACGCCCGCGTCGGCCACGGCTTGGCGGACACGTTCGAGAATCCGCTCTCGGTAATCGGCCATGACACGGGGCAGCAAGCCGCGAACCGCCGCGAGTTCGGCCGATATTGTGCCGTGCAGCGCGAACAACTCGGTGGCCATCGCCCGGCCTTCGCCCTGGCGCATGCTCCCCAACTTGCCGAGGGCCGTTTCGAGAGTCGATTCGACCAGGGGCCATTCGTCGTCGGGTGGCGTCCCGCCGTATCGGGTTTCGGGGGCGACGCCGGGGAGTGCGAGAACCCCGGCCAGCAGTGGGGCGACGAATTCGGGCGTGCCGACCGATTCACAAGCAGCACGAATTTGGCGAAGATAGGCCGCCAGCGCGGTCGCGTTCAGGGTCAAGTTGGCGGCGTGGTTCTGGCGATCAACGCGAAGTTGAATGGTGATGGTTCCGCGCCGGATGTGCCGACGGACAGTCTTCTCGAATTCCGCCTCGAACATCGGGTAAGGGTCCGTTCCGCGAACGGTGACCTTCAGGTGCCGGTTGTTGACCGCGCGGACCTCGATTCCGATTGCCAGTGTGTCGGTTTGGGTCCGGGCTTCCCCGAACCCCGTCATACTGAGCAACACGCGGTTGGCCTCGAGTGGATGGTTCAGGAGAATGGACGAACTTGCAGCCACGCGGTTCGCGGCTACTTCGTGCTAATCAACCCCGCGTTGTCGGGGTCGGCGACATCATATTTCACGACTTTGACGTGAATCATGATGACGAGCACCCAGACGCCGGCGAACCAGAGGGTGATCTTCACGAATTGATCCGCCGCACGGGAGCCGAACGGGCTGGACCCGCCCGCGCCGCCGAACGCGCCGGCCAACCCGCCGCCTTTGCCGCGCTGGATCAGGACGATCAACATGAGCAACAGCCCAAGGCCGATCACCACGACGTTCAGGAGGTGGGAGTACCACGCCGCGCCGAAGAGGGTCACTTGCCGGCCTCCGCTCGATTCCCGAACCGCACAGGGCAGTTCAGTTGGTTGAACTGTTAACGTAGGAACAACGGCACTTCCGGAAAGGGCACACTCGAATACGGACACAACTTTGGGAAATCTCGCCACTCACGCGGTTCCGGCTTTCACCGTGAGGACCGGGCAAGGGGCTTCGCGGATGATGCGCTCGGCCTGGCTGCCGAGTAGCAGGTGCGCGAGGCCGGTGCGGCCGTGGGTGCCGATGCACAAGAGATCGGCTTTAAGGTCGGTGGCGGCGGCAACGATTTCCGCGACGGGCGACCCCACACGCACTTCCACACGCGGGTTCAACGCCGCGAGATTCTCGCGATCAATCAAATGTGCAAGGCCCATTTTCCCCGCGTCGAGAAGTTGGTTGAGGTCCGGCACGGACACGGGCGCGGGCATCACGGCATCGGGCATCACCATTGCCGTGTCTTGGATGACGTGAAGCAGAATCAGTTCTGCCCCGAACTTCTCGGCGAGCATCGCGGCATAGCGAACCGCGGGCGCGGAGCAGTCGCCGAAGTCCGTGGGAACGAGAATGCTACGGAACGCGATCATGGCAGTGTCTCCGGTTCGTATGCAGATATCAGCTATCATTCTACCCGCTGCCCCGCGTCAGCGTGCGATACCCATCGCGGATCGCGGCGGTCACTGGCCCTTCGGTGCCCTTGCCGATGTCCTGGCCGTCCACGCGGACAATTCCGATGACGCCACAAGCCGTGCCCGCGAGGAAGGCTTCGTCGGCAGCGACGAGATCGGCCAGTTTCACGGCATATTCCGCAACGACGAGTCCCGAGTCGCCCGCCATCGCCGCGACCGCGAACCCCGTCACGTCATGTGGTTGCCCGCCTGCCACGATCACCGCACCATCCTTGATGAGGAAAAGGAAACCTTCGGTCGTGCCGACGAGTTCGCCCGTTTTCTGGGTGAATATCGCTTCCAGGCAGCCGTTCCGCAGCGCGTGTTGCTTCGCCAGAACGACGTGCGGCCGGCCAAGCGTGCGCACCCGATTGATGGATTGCTCGGCATCAATGGGAATCGGGACAATCGCGGCGTGCAGGCCGTGACCATAGAGTTCCAACGGGAACGGCTGGTATTCTTCCGCGATCACGACGACCTGCGCCGCGATCCTGCGGGGGTCCGGCCCGAGTGTCCCCGGCCCACGGCTGACGATCACGCGAATGTAACCTTCGGTGCGGTCATTTGCTGTTACCGTGCTTTCGATGGCGGCAGTCAACTCTTGGCGTGAAAGCGGAATCTCGATGCCCAACACGCTGGCAGCGCTGAACAATGCTTCGAGGTGTTGCTCAACGCGGAAGACTTTGCCCGCGAAGATGCGAAGGGGCTCCCACACGCCATCGCCGTAAAGGAACCCGTGGTCGAACGGGCTGACCTTGGCGTCGGCCTTGTCGATGAGCGTGCCGTTGAGCCAAAGGAGGGACATATCGCATTCTTCATATAGTGAAGATGAAGATTCGCACCCTGAATGCACATTCTACACCGGTTCGTTCCACGGGAACAAACCATGACGCTGATTCGGGTCATCTCCGGCGGTCAGACGGGCGCGGACCGGGCGGCGCTCATCGCGGCGAAGGCGGCGGGCATCCCCACCGGCGGCTGGATGCCGGCCGGGTTCCGCGCAAAAGACGGACACCATCCAGAGTTCGCCGCGGAATACGGGATGCGAGAAACCGGTAGTTCCAAGTACCCGGGGCGAACGGCGCTCAACGTCCGCGAATCCGATGCCACCATCCGGTTCGCCACGGACTGGGAATCGGCCGGCGAAGTGCTGACGCTCGATCTGTGCCGCAAGCACAAGAAGGCGCACTTCGAGATCACACCCGGCAGGAAGTGGACCCCGACAGATGTAATCGAATGGATTGAGTTGAACAAGATCGGCGTGCTGAACGTCGCGGGCAACTCGGAAGAAACCGCGCCCGGAATCCAGGAACTCGTCGTAGACTTTCTGGGCGAAGTCTTCCGCGTGTTGGTGCTATCCACGCCCGATTATACTCCGCGCGGTCAGGAATGAGGCATTTTTGCCTTGAGGCGTTTGGCGTCAGGACATTCTCCGTTCGCCCGCCTGGGGTTGCGCTGCGCTTCACCCCAGGCTACACGCCGGTCGCCCTCCGGGCTGCAAAGACGAAGCTCATTCAGCCTGTTTTTATACGCCACGCGGCCGAGATTGACACATAGCCGGTTTGCCACTTGAGTCTACCGGCCGCTCACCACGAGCGCGGCGAGCCAAGGCCACGGTGAGCGGCGCACCGTAAGGTCGCCGGTCTGCCCTGCTCGTGGCAGACCGGCTATGTGTCATTCTCTGGGCTGCGATATGCACAAACGAATCGTTCATCAGAACTTCCAAAAACAAAACCGCCCGGCGCGGGGCCGGGCAGCGGGCAGCGATCGATATTACGCGAACCGGATTACTCACGCACCCTTGTGGGCTTTGTGGCAACCACCGCAGTTGAACGAGCCGATGGCCTTGGTGGCCGCTTTGGCGTCTTTCTTCTCGGAGGCGTCGAGGACGGCCTTGGTCGAATCGCCGAAGGCGGCACAGAGTTTGGTCCACGACTTGGCATCGCCCTTCGGAACCTTGTTCTTACCGAGCGCCTGGCCGAGTTGGTTCCATTCCTTGGCCAACTTGGTGGCATCTTCCCACTTCTCGCCCTTGACCGCAGCCGCGACCGTGAACTTGTAACCGGTTTCCTTCTCGAAACTCTTCGACATGATCGTGTCGATGTCTGGGACTTTGTCGTCGGCCGAGTTGGCCACACCGTAGGAACCCACAATCGCTAACATCCCAAGGGCGGCGAACACGCCAGCCTGCAGCGCCTTCCGAATCATCGAAACACCTTTTCCTGACAAGAACCGTCTGCATTTGGCTGAGTGACCGTCAAACGGCCAGATGGCAGACTGTATTAAACCCACGCGGGAGTTGCGTGAGCGGCGTTTAATGTTTAACGTTTTACGTTCAGAACAAGGTTCTTCACGTCCCCGAGTCTTGTCTTCAACGTTAAACATTAAACGTTGAACGTTTAATGTTACATATTGCTTGTTGCAGTGGCCTGCGGCGGGGATCGAACCCGCTGCCGACTAGACTACCGGGTGGGATGCCCGGCCGGATTGTTGCCAATCACCAAGAGCGTGGGGTTCCTCTCACAGAATCACCTCTCGCGTCCGACCATCCCTCGCGGTTGTCGTTGTAACGCCGACCTCTCGCCGTTTGAGACGCGGGCCGTTCGTGGGATATTCACCGAAACTGGCGCAATGATTCGCGCACTTCGGAAGCGTGCCCAGTGGACACGAATGAATACGCGGAACGGCCTTCAAACTCGCGGTGGGGGTGGTTGCGGAGGCTGACTGCATGAGACAGGAGTCTCGTTGGTGGGGAGAGCAAGGCAGGTCGCCGATCCATCGATAAGTGGTCGGGGGTTGGGCGGGAAGAACGGTATCGCGGGATCAGCGGTCGCGGATGGCGCGGGCCGGTCGCACGAACACTTTTCGCCGGAACTTAACACTGCGGGCGTTGACTGCTGCGTTTGCGAACGCGGAGTTTCCGCTCCCGAACGCTTGACTTCGTTAGCGGTTTCGGTCGGCGAGCAACACGACTTACGTTTTGGCTTTGGGGTTGAGAGTGATGCCGGGTCCAGTTCGGGCTTCCCGCAACAGCAACCCTTGGTGACCTGTTCCACAATCGGACACGCACACGACCCCGCAGCGCAGCCCCCCGCACCCGCCATTGCCTTCACGCGGAAAGCGGCGAACATGGGCAAGGCAACAGCCGGGGTTAACTGGCCAATCACGGCCAGGACCGCAACCGCAAACCGGAGTGTGGTAAGTCGGGTGAACAACTTCGAGTCTCGTGGATCGTACTGCTGAAGATAAGGGAGCGCAGGCAGCGAGTCAAGCGCCTTCAACTCTTCTTCGCACTCAGGCGGGCAACCTCCGCGCAATCCTTGTCGCCACGGCCGCTGAAACACAGTACCACCACATCGGTCTTCGGTCGCGCGGCCGCGACCCGCATTGTCTCGACCACCGCGTGGGCCGTTTCGAGCGCCGGCAAGATGCCTTCGAGGCGGCCACACAGGTGGAAGGCGTCGAGGGCTTCCTGGTCCGTGACGCTGCAATAGCGCACCCGGTTCGTGTCGTGCCAATAACTGTGTTCAGGGCCGACGCCAGGGTAATCGAGGCCAGCGCTCACGCTATGCACATCGGCGGTCTGCCCGTCGTCGTCCTGGAGAACGTAGCTGAAACTGCCGTGCAGCACGCCGGGTGCGCCGTTGTTCAGCGTGGCCGCGTGCTGCCCCGCCGCATTCCCGCGACCGCCCGCTTCGACGCCCACGAGTTCGACCCCGGCGTCATCCACGAACGGGTAAAACATGCCGGCCGCGTTGCTGCCGCCACCGACACACGCCAGCACGACATCGGGAAGTTTGCCCACGAGTTCACGGCACTGTTGCTTCGTTTCGATGCCGATGATGCTCTGGAAGTCGCGGACCATCTCGGGGAACGGGTGCGGCCCGACCACGCTGCCGATGATGTAATGCGTGTCCTCGACCGAACTCATCCACTCGCGCATCGCCTCATTCGTGGCGTCCTTGAGCGTCTTGCTGCCGGAAGTTACGGGGAAGACTTCCGCGCCCATTGCCCGCATCCGGAAGACGTTCAACTCCTGCCGGCGGATGTCTTCGGTGCCCATGTACACGCGGCACGACATGCCGAACAACGCGGCGGCCGTGGCCGTGGCGACGCCGTGCATACCGGCCCCGGTTTCGGCGATGACCCGCTTCTTGCCCATGCGCGCCGTCAACATCGCCTGCCCGAGCGCGTTGTTGATCTTGTGCGCTCCGGTATGGTTCAAGTCTTCTCGCTTCAAGAAGATGCGAGCGCCGCCAGCAGTTTCCGTGAGTCGTGGTGCGAAGTACAGCC
>Ga0105046_10009344_pt1 | contig 15346 bp, 17 predicted proteins | sample MAT03_FD_78385 | JGI IMG/M metagenome (GOLD analysis project Ga0105046, IMG submission 78385) | Freshwater microbial communities from Lake Fryxell liftoff mats and glacier meltwater in Antarctica - MAT-03 (megahit assembly) | ecosystem: Environmental > Aquatic > Freshwater > Ice > Liftoff...
AAAGGCATTCGATGCAGAAAAATGTGCGGCAGAAAAATAACTTCATGTCTTTTTGCCGCACATTTTTTTGCTGACGATACGGCCAATGCAGAATTCATCTTAGCCCGGAAGCGGGGCATTGTTTAAAAAAGGGGTCAGTTTAAAAAAGGGGTCAGGAACCAATAGTGCGGACCACCCTCTGGGCCATTTGGCGATTGGTTCCTGACCCCTTTTTTAAAGCCGTCGCCAATTCCTGAGCGGCGGCGGGCTCAATGCAGTCGTGTACCAGAGCGTGATGTCTCCGGCAATTTCGTGCATCAGTGCATCGGGACTGTTGTGGCCAGGCGACGGATCGCAGGGCTGTGCTTCACCGAACCACAGGTGGCGTTTCCTGCGTCTCGGTCTTGGTTCCACAAGACCATAGTCGGCAGCGTTCCAATTGGCGGTCGTGGCAAACATGGGTTCTTCGGATTCGCCGTGCAGGACTTTGATTTCCAGCGTGGCACGCATTGGATAATAGGGACGATATTCCAAAATCCGAATGACCAGAATCTGATCCACGGGCAGACGACCGGCAGCATTGCCAAAAGGTAAAGGGGGCAGATCGGGCGGCAGCACGTTCATTGGTTCCTGGAAACTGACGGAGATGACATCTGCTGGCGACGCTCCGTGGAATTCTTCGGTTGCTGCAGGTTGTGGACTCATCGTCACAGGCTGCACCTGCATCGAGCCACATGACAACTGGAGCTCACGAATAAGCACTGTTCCCAACTGGGAAGCGAACGATAGATGTATGGGATCGTTGAAACTCTGCATTGCCAGCCCGACTCTCAGACTCGGCAATTCGGCGGTCGACCGCACATCTGCCGGACAACCCAATCGGGCCGGCAGGGGATTGGAAGTGAATCGAGTCGCCACGGCGGGAACTCGCAGCGATGCCGGTCGTTCCTGCAGATGACATCCGCACAGCGACAACATTGAAGTCGCTGCTGCGACGATCAGCGTACAGGCAAGCGGCATCGGTTTCATCAGAGGCTCTCATCCACAGTCGGCAGATTCTGAGACGGCATCGACCTGACTTGTCCGGATTGCGTTGTCGCTCGAGGAACTCGTCCTGGGGCTGCGTTGGGAATTGCGGGAGCGGGAATGACACCGTTGATGATTTCTGACAGCGAATCAATTGAATCCAGTTCACGTTGTCGCTGTTTCTCAAGTTGCTGTTCGAGGTCATGCTCTCTTTGCAGACGATCACGGTCTGCTGTGGTCTGTTGCAGCTTGAGTTCAAGCATTTCGCGTTCATGCGATTGTTGCAGAGTTGCCTGACTTGCCTTCATGGATTCCTGTGTGGTCTTCATCTGTGAGAGTTGCTCTGCCAGAATCTGAAACTGCGTTCGGCATTCCTTCAGGTCATCATTATCTGGTGCCTCGCCGGGGATAAACATTGATTGAGCCTGCAGCGGAGGCCGCTGCGTCTGCTTTGCCATGGGCGGGAAGTATTTCATCGACTCCAGGTTTGTCGGGACCTCAGCCTCTGGCCACCCTGCTCCGGGATTGTTTAAATACGCCGGACTCTGGTCTTCAAATTCGGAATTCGCGAATGGTGGTGAGGGAGTCCATGTTCCCGGCATGCCGTTCATCGTGGCTGCCTGCGGTCGATATTCATGATCAATCGGACGACGGCCTGCGGGAGGTGAAGGCGTCGCGGCATGCGATTGTGAGGCCGCTCGTGAACAATCATCCGGCACAACCGGTTCCCCTGCGTCGTGTGCAATATGGACGTCGGAGATATCCTTGCCGCAGTGACAACGACATTGCGAGTCTGGTTCACCGCATGTTGCATTCTGCAGACCAGACCATGCTTTGCGTGACATTGCGCAGCCGGACGTGAGGCACAGACTGAGACAGACCGCGATCGAGGTCAGTGTCACTGCAGTGGATTGCTTCCCAATCAGGTGGCGGTGCCGAAACTGTTCTTGTGCCTGAAAGCCATGCATGGCTTACGAACTCCGAAAATAGAATTGTTCATGAAACTCAGCAACATGGCTCAATTTGTGCCTCCATACCCGCACTCAACCGTAATCACTTCCCCGCAATCGCAGCGAATGACAATCGATGTCACGTCACCCGTTGTGGGGTCCGTTTTCACAGAAACTCGTTCTGCCGTCGGCACACAGCGCGTTTGATTTGCGAGGCGAATCGGGGCATCGCTGAAGCGAACCTGTTGACTGGAAAGCACTCGACCTTTGGCACTGACCACGGCACTCATGATTATTCTCCACTCCGTCGTCTGACGATCGACTTCAGTTGTAGTTCTGCCGCTGAGATCAGTCTGGAAACGCGGGATTCAGACAGATTCAGCACTTCGCCAATTTCTTTCATTCGCATGTCCTCCAGATAGTACATCGTAACTGCCAACCGCATTCTTTCAGGCAGTTCTTCGATGGCATCTGCCAATAACTGTTTCTCTTCAACACGGCGAGAATCCGCATCCACGTTTTCTTCGCAATTGCCGGGTACGGACAGTTCGCCCAATTCGTCAGCCCAGCTCTCAGGTCGCGTCAAACGCATGGCGGTGATGCAGTCATCGACTTCTTTAACCGTCAGCCCAGTCTGGTCGGCCAGCTTCTCGGACGTCAACGGCGGCGGCATGTGTACGGACGCTTCACGAATCAAGGTCCAGTTCTGAAGCACAGCCTGAGGCACAGGGCAATTACGCCGCAGTTCATCGAGAATGGCGCCACGAATTCGTTGATAGGCAAATGTCGTAAACGCGATACCTCGCGCCGGATCAAACTGACCAGCAGCCTCAACCAGCCCCAGAATTCCGGCAGACTCCAGATTGTCATTGTCTACGGAGTCCGGCAATCCGCCTAACATTCTGCCCAGAATATGGCGCACAAAATAGAGGTGCTCCAGGATCAGACGATCCCGAAGATCCATTTTGCAGACTTTGTGATACGCTTTTACAGCCGAATGCATGCGAGTACTCATGTCGTTTTTTTTCGGTGCCCGTTTTTCCAGTTATGATCGACAGCCTTCAATTCAGTGTCTGGACTCAGCCGGTATCTTCATCCGACTCCGGTTCTGCCATCCCCTGCAGCACGAGGACCAGTCCGCGAACGCACATGGCAGATATGATCGCGGACGTGAACGACCGCAGTACAATTTCCGCAGGAGCCACCTGGCGGGCGATACCAATCAGCATCACAGCGCTGCAGATCAGCAAACCACAGGCACGCCCCCAGGGACGTTGGTCGAGAATGATTTCAGATGCGTTCATATGGATTGGCGTTCTGCTGATGGCTGGAGCGTTGTGTCTGGTGCGTTACGCAGCGTCACGAAACTGTCGGTTTTCGGGAACAATTTCAACTCCGATGATGTCGTCGAACTCCAGCATCACAACGGAATCTATCACCAGATCATTCGGGATCTCCTGATAGGCAATCACCCCGATGTCAGGCGTTGTGCGTGCGATCAGTCGTCTCAATGGTCGACGAATCTTCTGGTCGACCAGCAGCGCCAGTGGCATTTGACGCCGTTCAGAATCTTTCCACGCCTTGTGAATCGCCTCGATCATTCGTGTTGCCGAGCCGACTTCCAGTGCCACCTGATCTTTTTGAATCGATTGCCGCAGTCGAATGTCCAGCCGAGGCTCCATCGAGATCACACGCAGACGTCCGTCGGCACCGCGAAAGCGTTCACAGACCAGGCGACCAAGATCGCGTCGGACGCAGTCGGTCAGGTCTTCACTGGTCTTTGAATCCGGAGCGTGATTCACGATGGATTCCAGAATCAACGCGATGTCGGACAGCGGAATGCGATCTTCCGCCAGTTGAACGAGGACCTGATGCAGTGATCCCATGCGAATTGTCTCCGGCTTGATTTCATCAATGATTGTCGGGCAAAACTCCCGAGCTCGATCCAGCATCTGCTTGAGCGATTCGCGAGTCAGAAGTTCGTGAGCAAAGCGATTCAGGATTTCGCCCAGATGGGTAATCAGGACACTCAAAGGATCCACGACTGTGCATCCCTGAATTTCTGCCAATCGCACACTTTCAGAAGTGATCCAACGCGCCGTTAAACCAAACGCTGGTTCCACAGCCGCTTCACCAGTGATTGAAACCTGCCGACCCTCGGGAAGGATCGCCAGTAATTGTTCAGTCCGTAATTCACCACCCGCCACGCGCCGGCCAGCGACCAGAATGCGGTACTCTTCCGGTTGCAGCAACAGGTTGCTGTTGACTCGAATTGGCGGCACCCACAGTCCACTGGTGCGGGAAAACTCACGGCGCAACGCGGTGATGCGTTCGGAGAGCCCTTTCACTCGTTTACTTTGAATGAATGGCACCAGCCTTGCACCAACTTCGACAACCGCGCGATCTGTGAGCAGGAATTCATCCAGTTGACGTTCGTCGTCTGGTTTCACTGGTGGTGTCGGGTCGGAACCATCAGGAGTCTCCGCTGTCTGCTCAACAGATTTGCGACGGCTGCCCAGCAACATCAGTCCGCCGGCGACACCCAGAAACGGGAGCTTCGGAAGCCCCGGCATGAGGGCGATCACCGACAAAATTCCCGCGCCGATGTAGATGGGACGATTGGAACGGAAAAGTTGCCCGCTGATTTCGTCGCCGAGGCTGTCATCGGACGTTGTCTTCGTCACCAGCACACCAGCCGTAGTGGCAATGACCAGTGCCGGAATCTGCGAGACCAATCCGTCGCCGACAGACAAAATCGAGTATGTACGGATAGAATCAAGGAACGACATTCCATGTGTAACGCCCATCAGGACGCCACCAATCAGATTGACGCCGGTGATAATCAATCCGGCGATCGCATCGCCACGCACGAACTTACTGGCTCCGTCCATCGCTCCGTAGAATTCCGTCTCACGCGACAGTTCCTCCCGGCGCCGGCGGGCTTCCTTGTCGGTGATGCTGCCTGCGTTGAGTTCCGCATCAATCGCCATCTGCTTTCCAGGCATGGCGTCGAGCGTAAATCGAGCGGCGACTTCGGCGATACGTCCGGCACCCTTTGTGATCACCATAAACTGGATGATGACCAGGATCAGAAAGATGACCAGTCCTACGACGAGTTGTCCGCCGACAACATAATTCCCAAACGCGGTGACGATGTGCCCGGCATTACCGTCGAGCAGAATTAACCGCGTGGTGGCGACGTTGAGTGACAGTCGATACAACGTGAGCAGCAACAACAGCGACGGAAAGACGGTCAGTTCCAGAGCACGGCGCGCACTCAGCGTGACCAGCAGGAGCAGTGTCGTCGCAGCTAAGTTGGAAGCGATCAACACATCCAGCAACCATTCCGGAATGGGCACCAGCATCACGATCAAACCTACCAGCATGCCAAACGACAACAGAGTTTCACTCTGCTTTATCCAGGAGCCGATGGCGGGTTTGGTTGTGACGGGAGTGGACATTTTCAGGTTTCAGGTTTCAGGTTTCAGGTTTCAAATCTCAAATCTCAAATTCTGCGATTCTGGCGTCAATGAAAGCTCATACTCAGCACACGGGCAATGAGCTGCCAGCCATCGACGAGGATGAACAGGAGAATCTTGAAAGGAGTGGAAATGACCATCGGCGGCATCATCATCATTCCCAGTGACATGAGGATGACGGAAACCACGAGATCAATCAGGATGAACGGGATGTACAGACAAAAGCCCATGATGAACGCTGTCTTGAGTTCACTGATCACGTAGGCCGGAATTAAAACCTGCATGGGCGTATCCGCAGGCGTCTCAATCTGTTTCACATTTGCCATTCCGGCGAACAACGCGATGTCCGCCTTGCGCGTCTGGCGTATCATGAAATCGTGCAGCGAAGCGGAACCTCGTAACCATGCGGTCTGCCCGTCAATGGTGCCGTCCAGATAGGGTCGTACCGCGTCGCCTTCGATGCTGGTCAGCGTCGGGCCCATCACGAACAGTGTGAGAAACAACGAGAGGCCGAGAATGACCTGCGTCGGCGGGATTTCCTGAGTCGATAAAGCGCGACGCACAAAAGACAACACGATCACGATTCGCGTGAAGGCTGTCATCGTGACGAGCGCAGCAGAAATCATCGCCATTCCGCCCAGGAACAAGGCAACCTTGACCTGCGGCGAAAGCGTTTGAAATCCTTCGGACTCAACGATTTGTTGAATTGTCTGTGCGGAATCCATTCCTGCACCTAAATGAGTTGTCAGTTGTCAGTTGTCATTGGTCATTGGTCATTGGTCATTGGTCATTGGTCATTGGTCATTGGTCATTCCCCCTTCCTGCATCAGGCTCTCTTCAAATGTTGAAGGAGCGAGCACCAGTGATCGGATGCCTCCGGCATCGGTGGCAACGAGTGCTCGATAGCCGTGCATCTCGATCAGCGAAACCGTGCGGCTGGGGCCAAGCGACAATGTTTCAAGTACCCTGGAGCGTGATGTTGTGGTCGGCAACAGCCCGCGCTCACGTTGCCAGCGGCGGGCAGCCAGAATCACAAGACAACAAACGCAGAGTACGATGGATATCCATGCGACAGCCCGCATCACGACCTGCATCGGGCTGGACGCCATCGAGACGTTCAGTGTCGCGGCCATCGCCTGCGAAGAACCCGCGTCGGTCGCGGCAGTCGATGGCTCAGCCGTCAGGTCCAGGAAGAGCTCTTTATTTATGACAGGCGAAGCATCGACGGCTGGTTGCGAGCTGCTGGCGCGGAGTGCCTCAAGTCCAAGAGTGACTTGTTCTTTCGTCGAAACAATTTGGGTCGGGGCTGGTTGCTTCATGCCTCTTTGAGCGACGGCATCTTTCGCAGATCCCAACGCAATCGGCATCCACAGGCATGCGACCAGCACGCTGCGATATCCTCGCAAGTGCGGAAAGCTCGGTGTCTGCCGATTGTCGTGACTACGTTTCATATCTGGTCGCCATCTGTCATTCAGCGGACCGAGGCGGCGTAAGCGCCTCGGATAATCGCACTCCTGTGTCTGCACTCTCATCACCGCTTGTCGTCCGCGTTTAATATTTCCGTAATCCTGACCGCGAACCGGTCGTCCACGACCACCACTTCACCACTTGCGATCCGCACACCCTGCGCCATCACATCCACGGGTTCAGACACGGCTCTGTTCAATTCGACCACAGCGCCCTCGCCCAGTTTCAACAGCTCACCAATCGGCATCGTGACCCGACCAATTTCCACCGAGATCTCAATACTGACTTCCGCAAATCGTTCCAGCGGCATTGCCGCATTTGCGCGGGAACGCGAAACCTGAGGAAACTCAACAGGGTGCGCTTCCGGCACTGATGATTCAACCTGCGACATGATCTCGTTGAGTGCTGAGTCGGATTTTGCACCAGCATGGGCTGTATCGGTTGTTGCAATGCTCACGTCGTTCTTCCTAATCTTTCTGCGATACAAGTATGCGGAAACCCTGCCTCTGACCAAGCCGACAGGCATGGCCCAGAAAATGCAGGCGACCGGAGATCTGCGCTTCGAGTGGATTGCCGATCGACTGATCAAGGATCAACACATCGCCCACGGTCAGTTGATGCATTTCACCAAGCGACAGCGACGCTCTTCCAAGACTGACCGACATTGTGATGGGCAGTGTTTCTGTCAAAGCACGCATTTGAGGCGCCGCTGATTGCCGCGGAACGGAACTGGCGGTCGTGTCGTCAATTCCGATGGAAGCCAGACCGGCCTGCGGCATCAGTATCACGAATGCTTCTTCGCCAACAGGTGTCCGAATCACAACGATGCTGCGAATCAGGTTTTCGCGCGGCTGAAAAACCCGACTGCGAAGTGGCCGGACAAGTATCTCACCAAGTTCCACCGGCAGTGCCTCGACTTCCGGCCAGCCCTGACTGAACGCACGTGCAATCTCCCCAAACAGGAGTTCGATCAGCGACAATTCAGCCGGCGTAAGGTCTCGGGAGGCAGGCCATTCTTCACCCAGCGTTCCGAGCATCTCACTCACAAGCGTCAGCACAATGCGACTGGAAAAGGCGACCATACCGTCAAAACGGGCCGGGCCAATCTTCAGCAACGCCGCATAACCGGGATCGGGCAATGCCTGTTGCGCCTTTTGTGCGACAGACGAGTCTGTGCGGGCAACTTCAAGCGTAATTCGATTTCCAACCAGAGACTGCCAGAATTCCTGCAGGACCGCCGTCGCCGTTCCGTTCCACTGCGCAAGCGCACGGTTCGCAGTCCCCGTCAGGCGACGGGGTGCGGTGAAGTCAATATTGGTCGCCGTTTCACTGGTGGTCATTGAACGTTGAACTCTTCGAAAAGTACGTCGTAAATCTGGTCGTAACCGTCAGGACAAAGCACCGCGTTGAACTGTTCACGGATCTCACGACGCAGCCGATTTTGTCCGGCAGCACCGCGAATATCATCCAGATCAAGGTCGGAAATCTTGCTGAGCAGCCAGTTTCTGAGGACAATCTTTTTTGTTTCAATCTGCTTCTTAAATTTCTCTTCCTGCGATTTCGGAATCTGAAGCGATATGGCGATTCTCAGATATCGCGACATTCGGCCTTCATCCAGATTGACCACCACGCTTTGGTCTTTGCCCGGCTCACCGAACGGCAGAAAGACCGTGTCTTCCTGTGTCGGCATCGTAAAAGCTTTTACTTTCTTCGTGTCAGATTTCGCTGAACCGCCTTGGCTGGCGGATTCATTTGTCGAGCCATGCTCGTCAGGTTCCTCACTGCTTCCCACTGTGTGCGTTTGCTGCCCTGCCAGCACGAATGGAAGCGTGCTGCCGAGGCCAGCGCTGAGCACACCGACAGCAATCCACGGCACAATGCTCCCGCTGCCCGTCGGTTTCCCCATCACGTCGCCGGCTGGGGCGGCTCCTTCTTTTGTATGATCCGACATGGGAACACTCGCAGGGATTTCAAATCGAAGGACCGGAACAAGACGTTGCGTTTCTGTTCCATCGTCAATTGTTGTGTGAAGCGACAGTGGATTTACCGGTCAGGCAAAGTGTGACGATAGTCGCGATTCCTTGCGTGAAGAATCCAGCAATGCGTTGCAGTAGAAGCCCCTGCATGACAACAGAAACATGCACCGCTGAGTGAAAACACGCAAGGTGATTCCGGTGATAACTGCCGCGCAGGAACGCGGCGGGGATTGGCAGAGCCGGGGCGGAATGGCATATGCGTTGAACCGTGTGGGCAACGCCCAACGCTCTGGAATCCATCCAGCAGGATGCTGCTCGCGCCGCCCGCTGGCAACTCCGATGCCTGCTGCAAGGCTCGCATCGATGTAAGAATGGGCGCTGAACATCCACTCCAGGTTTTCCGCCAGCTCAGTGAAGTTGGCTTGAACAGGATTCCGCTCCACATGCCGCATCACCGTCAATCGACGGAAGAACTCGCTGACCTGATCTGAGGTTTCTGGTCGCACCACGAAATGCCAGTGATTGGGCATCGCAACCATGGCAAAAATGGGGAGCGGAACGATTTGAAATGTTTGATCGAGCACCCGCATGAAGGCCGAGTAGTCTTCCGGCTTCTCGAAAATCGCCAGTCGAGCGACCGCTCGATTGAGCACAGGAAACACTTCTCCGGCTGGACAATTTCGCTTGGTACTTGGCATCACACAGTCATGTCACATACGCTGAACGAAACAATGAGACCTGACCCTTTTTGTTTTCCCCCGCCACTGCAACGATTGCGACGAGCCACACCCAGCGACTGAAACAAAGCCTCGGACCATGCATTGTGATATTTCCTGAAAAGAAGAGTTCCGATCACAGTGTAGTGCAGCAGCTTTTATCGCAGCAAGGCGAGCGGCAGATTTCTGGTTATCGTCGAAAACCGGGGGCTAGCGCCCTGCGGCTAATAAAATCAGCCGCCACGCGCCAGCGTCCGGTTGTTCGGCTTGGTATTCCTAATCTTGCGCTCGCCCAAACGGAAGGCACTTCCCTTTGATCCAAGGACGAAACCGTTCGTCGGCTTGCCAAACTGGGTAAAATTTTCCGAATCTGATCATTGACGCAGGTGTGTCGGGCTCTGATAATATGAATGATCGCGTCTGGACGTTATCGATACCGTCCCTGCGACGTTTTGCGGTCGGGCCACGGTTTGGGGAACCTTGCGAAATGCAAAATGCGTTGAGTATTTCCAGAATTATCACGTCGATCTGCGTTTTGGGATCGATGTTCTGTGTGGGAGCGCCGCTGCCAGCTCAGGAAGTGACGTCGCTGGGCGCTGTTCGAAACCACGATCACGCGCCGATCATCGTACAATCGCGGCCTGTGATTGAACGCCTTCCGGTGAAGGTCATCGAACCCGTCGATCTTCGTATTGGAAAAACTGGCAATATCTTTGTTGCCGACAGGAGCGCGAAGTGCGTGTTTCGCCTGGACAGCGATGGCCAAGTCAGCTTGCCGGTTTCAGACCTCAGCCACATCCAGCGAATTCAACTCGATGCTGACGATAATCTCTATGTGCTCACCTCCAATGCGCGAGAGTCGCAGATTCAGATGGTGAACCCGATCGGTCAGACTACCGTGCTGCTCCAACTGACATTTGCAGCGACATCATTTTTGCGAGACACAATCGGGCAGTTCGTCGTTGCATCAAAGGATGCGAATCGCATCGTTGTGATCAGCACAGCCGGCGACGTCACTGAACTCACGCGGATCTATCAGCCAGTGTCAGATCTTGTGTTGAACGCCGGTGGTCAGACAGAAGCGTTGCTCGCGTCCGGTGAAATGGTACACATTGCCGCCAGCGGTGAAGTCACTCCTTCCGGATTCGCACCTCCAGGTTCATCGCGTTTGATGCTACAGCCGGATGGCTCCATACTGGTCCTCACCGGTCGTTCGGACGGACAGGCGCGGTTGACTTCCGTGTCTCGTGATCAGGTTCGCCCGCAGGATTTTCTTACCTTCGCCAGCGTGCCTGAAGGAACTCAGGCCGTCGGTTTTGATGTCCTTGGAAACTTGTGCCTCGCAAATCCTGATCTTCGAGCCATCACCAGAGTGACCAGCCATTTCCGCATCCCATGTCCGCACTGCGGTCGTCCGACGGACATGATCTTCCGCAAGGATGCCGAACCCGTCGCGAATGCGATCACTCGTAGCTTCTGATTGAACTGTCGGGTGATCTGTATCGAGCGCGACACTGGACTGTGTGGGATATTTCGCGGTCCACGACGGAAATGAATGTCCATCCTACGAATCGAGTACTTTGCGATTCGTGGCGTGCTGCATGGCGGTCTGGCGGTCCTGTTCAGTGTGTTGATGTACGATCCGCAACAAGCGCTCGGCGTTGAGAGTCAATGTCTGACTGCGGCGGTTCATCATTGATCGAGCAGTCTCAATTGCCGCTCCCAGAGTCCAGTCACATGACAGCTCACCAAACGTGACGCTGCTGAACGACGGAACGTTTCGCGGCAGCAGTCGCCCACCGGGGATCACCATCGTGCAGACGCCGATCGATGAACCGGAGTTGAACATGCTGTCCATCGCGGTCTTGGCATGGTCGCCGATAAAAGATCCGACTTTACTCAAACCAGAATCGATCATCTGCCCGTGCAGCGGCACTTTCACAGTCGTGTAGTCGTTCTTCAGATCCGAAGTACACGACATGGCACCGATGTTAACCCACGGGCAAACGTAGCTGTGTCCAAGGAAACCCTCGTGGTACTTGTTGACGTAGCTGTGCATGATCGATTCTTCAATTTCACCGCCCGCTCGACAGTGTTCACCGATCGTCGTTCCCTTTCGGATCAGTGCGCGAAACAGTTGTGAACCTCGCCCGATATGACAAGGGCCTTCAATCCGCGTGAAGGATTGAATCTTCGCATCGCGATCGATAGACACGGGTCCGCTGCGCGCATCGATCACAACGTAAGGATCGATTTCTGCCTGCCCGGAAATGTAGACGTCCGATGGATCGCCGAGTACCTGAACGTGCTCAAACTTTGGAGACTGCGAAACTCCTTCGTCCACAAAATCCCGAATTAACTGTGCTGCATTCTGGTAGACGAGATCCCACGGGTATTGAATCCAGCGTCCGCTTGTTGGAAGTCCACGCTGACTGTTGGCATACTGAGCTAATGCTGTCGCAGGATCGCCCTGCATCAGTTCGCCGAGTTCTTCGCCGGGGATGAGCATCCATGCCGGATGACCATCGACAAAACCAGCCTGGTGCGTGACAAAATCCAGAGCCGTCAGCCGGCGTTCCGGCAACCAGCGGCCATTCACGACCAGGACTTTGCCATTGCGAATCCAGTTGAGATTATTGACCGTGAGTGAAGGCTGTTCTTCAGAATAGGCATCCACCAGCCAGGGTCTGACCCAACCGCCGAACTCAGCTTCCGGAAACCAACGCTGCAGACGCCGGCGCAGTGAATCGCGACCACAGACCAGTTCGAACACGGGTCGCAACAAGGCAATGGGCGTCAGATCTTCAGCCTGTGAGTCTTCAAAAAGCAATATCCGCATGATCTGCATTCCATCCGTGATTATACTCCGCGCACCAGGCCTTACCGAGATAAATACCACAGTATCAAGTACAGGGCGACGAGCGCAGCGATGGTTTTTGCAAACATCAGCACGGCAGATCGCACGATTTTTTCCGGCATTTCAAAGCGACTGGCGCAGTAGACAAGTGAGATGCCAGCGGTGAGGGGAATGGCATAAACGGCGGCGAACTGCATGGATTGCATCCGAAAAAAAAGTAGAAAGTTCAATTCTGTTGAACCGTTCGACATCCGACTCCCAACGTGCCTCGTGCAGTCGGTGAATGGCATGGTTGAGTAGCAGTATCCGTCGAAACTGTAAAAACAGTGGTCAGTCAGTTTTCTTCGCCGGAGCGGGTTCTTCGTCATCGGGAATTTCTTCTTCGTCACCATAGCCGTACGCCGGACCTTCGGCGGCATCCCAGATCGCCAAAAGGTTGAGCAGGCCGGCGATCCAGGTAAATACGGACCCGATATCGAAATTCTGACTCAACGCACCATTCAATCGATCCAGTTCCAGCGTATCACGCGGTGCCTGAAACCAATCGACAAAACTTCGGGAGATGCTGCCTTCCAGTCGAAAGCGAACTTCACGCCCTTCATCGTCTTTTCCAAGCACAAAACAACGAATGTCGCGACGCGGTGAGCCAAAGACCTCACGCCCAAGTTCAATCTCACCACCCAGTGGATAATCTCTGATAGATCCGTCTGCAAGTAGGGCGTGCAGTGTACCCGCGGCCATCGAGCTGCCCTGCTCGTTCGCAGGATTCACTGCAATCGTGCCGGTGACGATTTCTGACGTTCGGTCACCGAATCCACTTGACAGAAGACCCTGAAAGTCGCTTTCGATCGGCCCATCAATCCAGTTGATATCGGCATCAATGTTTCGAATCCGCATTTCCTGAATGATCGCGGGCCATGCAGGCGCTCCGACAAGCACCTGAGCGGCATACCCGAACGAGAACTTCATCCGCGGCGCAGATGCCTGAAGCTGAGCCGTCGGGGCCGCTCCTTCGGATCGATAAATCAGTTGACTGTAGACGGGCTGGCCACCCCCGAGAATCATACCCCAGACGAAAATCGTGAGGATGCAGACGGAGTAGATTGTCGCCTTAAATCGTCGGCCCTGATACCAATGTCCAGCCCCGGGAATCGCAAACGCCAGCAGCGCCGCAACCACAGGGTTTCTGAGTCGTACTCGTGGGTCTTTCATGAACGGTCCTGTCTGACCTGAAAATCACAGCAACTGATCCCGCATCACAGGCAGAATCGTAGCAGGATATCGAATGCGTGTCAGCACAGTTCCCGCCGCTGTTCATTTTTGCGTGTCGCAATTGGCGTTTTTCGCCTATCATCCCGGTGTAACCCGAGGAACAGCCGGATTCCCTGCGACATTCGCGCCGTTCAGGAATTCCGGACGAACAAATTACCTGCGTGATCTGAGTCGAATTGTCCATGTCTTCGATCTATCTTGACAACAACGCGACGACGCCTGTATTTCCGGAAGTCATGCACTGCATGACCGACGCATGGGCGACGGCATTTGCAAATCCTGGTAGCCAGCATTCTTACGGTCGAGAGTCACGGCGCGTCCTGGAAGACGGTCGTGAATCGATCGCAGAGATCCTGAATGCGGACGCCTCCGAAGTCATCTTCACGAGCGGTGGTACAGAATCGATCAACATGGCCATTCATGGCTTTACGTTTGGCAGAACCGGCACGATCGCAATCACGGCTGGCGAGCATCCTGCGACGCTGATGGCATGTGAACGAGCCCGACAGAATGGCTGGCAGATTGTCACCATGCCGGTGGACGATCAGGGTCGGCTTGATGAAACCCAATTGGCAAAATTGCCCTGGACGGACATCAGACTGGTCTGCGTGATTCTGGCTCATAACGAAACCGGAGTCATCCAGAATGTTACGCGACTTGCGAAGCGCTGTCGAGAAAACGGCGCGGCATTATTGCTGGATGCGGTGCAGGCAGTGGGTAAGTTACCTGTCGATTTTCAGAATCTGGGTGCCACCGCACTGGCCTTTGGTGCGCATAAATTTCACGGCCCGCGCGGTATCGGCGGTTTGCTCCTGAAGCGTGGCGTGAAGTTACCGCCGTTGCTGGAGGGTGGGCATCAGGAGAATGGCCGCCGCGCCGGCACGGAACCAGTTCCGTTGATTGCCGGAATGGCGAAGGCGCTGCAACTCTGGGCCGCCGACTCACAGAATCGCTCAGACAGTATTCGCACATTGCGAGATCAATTGCAGCAGGAACTCATCAGACAATGCAGTCCGGTTGTTGTGCATGGAGCGAACGCCGAGCGACTGATGAATACGCTCAGCATCGCATTTCCGGGGATTCCCGGAGAAGCGATGCTGGTCAATCTGCATCTGACGGGCGTCGCCTGTTCGCTTGGCAGCACCTGTGCCAGCGGTTCCGCTGAGGCTGCACCGTCACTGCTGGCAATGGGACTCGATCCGGAAGTGTGCAAATCGTCGGTGCGTTTTTCACTGGCGATTCAGAATTCCGCTGAGGAAATTACTGAGGCCACGAACCGTATTGCGGCAGTGGTGGCGAGAATTCGCGGTATCGGTTATACATCGGGCGGCCAGAATTGAGTCCGGCGAGCGGAGCGGCGTGAGCCCTCCGAGTGATATGCGTGCAACTCGGTGGGCTCACACCCACCGCTCGCCAAGACACCTCAATGTTGACCGCGTTGAGTATAATTTGCAGCACTCGCTGACGCTTCGGGTTAATGTCACTTTCGACCACGTGAGGTATAAGCACCCATTCATAAGTTTCTTCGTTTAACCGCGTGGGCATCGCCCCGCGCTTTCGCGAGTAAAACGCGGCCCGATGGGCACGCGGTTAAACAAGTTGTGTGCGAAAACTTGTGCATGGG
>Ga0105046_10009347_pt1 | contig 15345 bp, 12 predicted proteins | sample MAT03_FD_78385 | JGI IMG/M metagenome (GOLD analysis project Ga0105046, IMG submission 78385) | Freshwater microbial communities from Lake Fryxell liftoff mats and glacier meltwater in Antarctica - MAT-03 (megahit assembly) | ecosystem: Environmental > Aquatic > Freshwater > Ice > Liftoff...
TGGGCTTCACCGCGCTCGAGCAACCGGCGCGATTCATGGAGCGGCAGACCCCGCGCGCGTACTGACGAGCGGCCGGCGCACACGCGTCGCGCACAAACACATCGCGCACAAACGCGTTACACGCGAAGGTACTTCACGTACTTCACCACGAGCGTGCCGCGTGTCGGCGTGCGCCACGGGATGCCACGATCCAGATCGGTGGGCCACTGGCTGGTCCACACGACATACAGATCCGACCCCGGCGACGACGTAAAGCGCACCCGCGCATTCACCGCGCCACGATTCGACTCGTTATCCCACTGCGCAAACAGGGTCGTGTTCAATCGTGCGCTCGAGGCCACGTCGAGTCGAACACGCGCCGTCTGCGCGGCGAACCGGCGTGTGCTGTCGGCTTCTGTGAGCGACACCGCAGTCCGTCCGTACTCTACACTCACATTCACGTGCGGCGCGAAGCGGCCACGCAACGAAGCCGTGAGTTCCGACGATCGGCCGGTGTAGAATCCGCCGCGGGCGAGGGTGACATCGAGACCGACACGACGCGCCGGTGAGCCCTGATACTCGATCTGCGCCGAGTTCCAGGCGTATCGTCCGGCCGCGATCTCTGCGCCGTCGAACAGATCAAAGGCTTCGTCGGGCGCGTCATAGCGTCGATTGAACTCGATCTTGATCTCGTCGCCACTCTCGAATTCAAGACCGAAGGGCGACGTCGTTAGCGAGCCATTCGACAAGCCACTCAGTGGGCCCGTGCTGCCAAGTGTACGCACTAAGTCTCCGCTCAATGCCTCAAACTTGAACTTGCGGACGCCGAGCGCCGCCAAGGGACGCCCCAGCGCACCCAATGCCGAAGGACGCGGCGACAGGTCGGTCTGCCAAGCAATGCGCGTAATGCCCCGCTGCTGCACGAACCCTAAATCGGGTCGATAGCCTGCACCGATGCGATCCACGCGCAGCACGATATCTGCAATATCGTTGGGAAAGTCGACGATGCCGCGCACGTAGTACGGGTCGCCCTTGGTTGCACTGCCATCCACCGAAGCCGTGCCAAGGAACACCAGATTCTGTCCGCCAACCACATACGGCAAGTTTACATCGACGCCCCCAGCCCCGCTGGCAATGCCGTTGCGCGGCGCGTTCACGGTGGCCATCGCACCTACGTAGCCACGTCCGAGAATGTCGCGCTTGATGCGACCAACAGCGGCGGTTGCCTCGCCGCTGCCGCCAGTGTGCGTCGCCAGAAAGCCCAACTGTTGTGCTCCGAAACGCCCCGTGAGACGGGCACCACCCTGCAACGGAATGGGCACGCCGTCGCTGCCCAATCCAATGCGCCGACTGTAGAACAATTGTGTTTGTCGCTGACGACCGAAATCGAAAATCCCCGCGCCTTCTGTGAAGAACGGACGCTGCTCAGGAAAAAAGAGAGGGAATCGCGTGAGATTCACGACCTGTCGATCCACCTCGGCCTGCGCGAAATCGGCGTTCACCGTGAGGTCGAGCGTCAACGTGGGCGCAGGAGCCAATTTGGCATCGAGCCCACCGCTCCCGCGCCAGAGCCCATCGCGCGTGGTAAGCAATGCGCCGTCGCCGTTCACACTGCGCTCGGCGAGTGCGCCCGAGCTCACAACATATGGCCGCACCTCAGCGATGGCGCGTCGCGGAAGTCCCTTCTCGAGCAGTTGTGTGGCGTCCCTGAAGCCCGTGAGTGACCCAGCACGCTCAAGGAAGCGAATCCCTTCTGTGCGCTTCCATGCCGTCCAGAGCACCGCTTCGTTCTTGCGACGAATGAAGCGACGCACGTTCATATCCCACGAGTCGGACGCGTCGTCTGCGTCAACCGGGCGATAGCGCAACGTCTGCCACGGAATCACCATCTCGGCTTGCCAGCCGTCCGCCGTCACACGCGCACGGCCGTCCCAAATGCCATCCCACTCGCGTGATTCGCTTTCGAAGTTCAATACCTCCGCGTCGTTCAGCGCACCGTTCGGGTTGATGCTGAACAAGAACGCTGTGCGCTTGTCCGCCGTGGGCGAGAGCATGATGGTCACGTTGTCGTCGGCGCCAAGGTCGGCATCACGACGGAGCTGCGTGCGCTTAATGCCAGACGGGTCGCGATCATAGGCCCAGACACCAACCCACAGTCCCTCCGGCGAGCCTACGAAGCGCACCACCGTTCGCTCGCTCGGCGGTTCTCCCTGTCGCGGATCGCGCTGCGTGAATGCGGTCACGCTGTCCGTCTGTTGCCATACCTCCTCGGTCAGTGTGCCATCCAGCTTGAGGCCGCGCGCGAAGCGCACACGGGGGCGCGGCGTTGACACGCCGGCGCTGTCGCGCACGGCGATAGAGGTGACATCGGTCGTCTGTGCCATCGCCGAACCGGGAAAGACGCCCGTGGCAGCAGCGATCGCGAGCACGGACCAGCTCAAAGCGGTACTTCGGGTACAGCGAACAACGGGCATCGCGACGTCGGCAAGAGTGGTGCAGGTGAAGGTAGCGCGCCACACACTCCCCAGACTTCGGATGTCAGCGCAGTCTTGCGTCCTGAAGGTTGAGGCGTAGCGTTGTACAGTCCGTGAATAAACGCCCACCCCCTTTGCCACAGCCATGGTCAATCGACGCGAGTTTCTGGAAAGCAGCCTTGCCGCACTCGGCGTCGCCGCCGTCTTTGATCCGCGCGCATTGCTCGTTGGTCAGGCCCCCAGGAAGATCTTGATCCTGGGTGGCACAGGGTTCGTGGGACCACACCAGGTACGCTACGCGCTCAAGCGCGGACACCAGGTCACGATCTTTAATCGCGGCAAGAGCGCCCCTGGGATGTTTGGCAAAGACGTCGAGGAATTGGCCGGCGATCGTGCCAGCGACCTGTCGGCGCTCAAAGGCCGCACGTGGGACGCCGTCATCGATGAATCCGCATCACTCAGCAGTGCGCCGGAATGGGTGAAGCTGTCGGCCAACCTGCTCAAAGATAACGTCGGGCAGTATCTGTTTATCTCGACGCGCTCCACCTACCTCGACACCAGTCGTGTGCCGATGACCGCGGATGCGCCGGTCCTGACCCTCGAGAATTCGCCCATCGAAGCCGGCAAGCCGCTGTCGTACGGCCACGCCAAAGCGTACGCGGAGAAAGAAGCGCATTCCGCGATGCCTGGTCGCGTTACCGTGGTGCGCCCTGGATTGATCGTTGGCCCTGAAGACGACACCGATCGATTCACCTACTGGCCCGTGCGCATTGCACGTGGCGGCGAAGTGCTGGTGCCCGGCGACGGCACAGATCATGTGCAGGTGATCGATGTGCGCGATCTGATCGAGTTTTGTGTAACGCTCGTTGAGAATCGCACGTTCGGCGTGTTCAATGCCGTCGGGCCGCAGGGCGGACAACCGTTCAAGCAGTTCGTGTCCGGAATTCAGAAGGGCGTTGGTGGCGACGCGTCATTCACATGGGTGGACGCCGATTTCCTGCGTGCGAACGGTGCCAACCCCTACGGCCGCGAGTTACCGGTGTATCAAGTGATGCGAGGACGCTCGGCGGGGTTTGCGCGCTTTGATGTCACGCCCGAAATCAAAGCGGGCATGAAGTTTCGTTCAACCGAAACGACCGCACGCGAGACGATCGCGTGGTGGAAGACGCTCCCCGCAGAGCGGCAAGCCGCCATCAAGACCGGCTTTACCCCAGAGCGTGAACAGGCGTTGCTCAGACTGTGGAAAGAGCGGAAACCAGGATGACCGTCGCGGCGTGTCCTTCGCCACTGCACGAGAATACCCTGGCTAACGCGCGCCGAGCGATCCTTCACGAACGACATCGCATCGCCAGGAGGCGCGTCGCGAACGACAGATCAAGATCAGCGATCAACAGGCCTTCCACTCCGTACGGCTGATACGCCAACAACGTCCCGTCAGGATTCGCAATCGCCGATGTCGTCGGTGAGCCCTCACTCGCGCAGTTGACGGTCGCCACGTAACAGGTGTTCTCTGCCGCTCGGCACAACACCGCGGCCTCGTGAAAGGTGTTTGCTGGATCAGCGTACGTGGTGGGCCGAAACGAACCCGGTTCGGCCTCGCCGAAGTGCGGATGAAACACCACCTGTGCACCGTGGCGCGCGGCATAGCGCACTGTCTCCGGGTATCGCCACCCCTCGTGGCAGATGACCACGCCGAACGTCAGCGAGCCTGCCTGGAAGACGTGTCGGCTTTTCCCCGGCGCGTACATCAGCTCTTCGACAGACGGATCGAGTTGCACCTTGTCCTGAAAGCCAGCGCGGGTCCCGTCGCTATTGATCACGAGCGCGGTGAGCAAGAATGCACCGTGTTCGATGCGTTCCGTGCCGAGTACCACCGCGATGTTATGCGTTCGAGCGGCGTCGGCCACTGCGGTCCACGCTCGCTCGAGATACTCCACCGTCGGCGGCGCGACCGGCCTGCCTAACGCGCGGTATCCTGGCATATAGGCCTCGGGAAAGCACACGATCCCTGCACCGGCGGCCGCCGCATCGGCGATGGCCAACACCGCCCGGGCGATGGCATCGTCCGGGGAGTCTGGAAAACGAAGATTGGCGAGTGCGATACGAAACATCGTAGCCAAGTCCAGGGGAGAATGAACGGAAGTGAGGTGGGCGCTGTCTCTCGACGGTGAAAGATGCCACCTTTCCGTGTCGCAAGAGACCTATCCCACGCCCTCCTTTGCCCGAACACACCGAGTAGCCATGCACATAATCCGCTTGATCTATTCCAGCCATGCTCGCGAAGGTGTTGGCTACCGTGACTTCCTCGAGATCATGGAAAAGGCGTCGGAGACGAATAGCGAGCTCAAGATTACGGGTATCCTCTGTTATGGGGCCGGCAAGTTTCTGCAGGCGCTCGAGGGCGAACGCATGGTCGTGAATGCGTTGTATCACCATATCAGCGTCGACGAGCGGCACGCGTATTGTCAATTGCTGGCCGTCGAGGACGCAGAGACGCGTGACTATGCCGAATGGACCATGAAGGTCGTGGACTGGAGCCACGCCGAGCGCGTCGACAGCCGCGCATTACTCCTGGACCGCTCGGGACTCAGCCACTTTGACCCCGACCTCATGAGTGGCGCTCAGGCCTCGGAGTTTCTTCGCGGACTGGCGGCCTCGGAACGTGCGTTGCTCGAATAGCGAAGAGGCGGAAGGGGAAGAACGGCAATGAGATGCGCTGGGCCGCTCTCAGTGCGGATAGTTTTCAGTTCGGTGCTTGTGTTTCCCGTGCGCTTGTGAAATATTTCACAAGTGAATGTTGACGAGCTTGGTCACCGAAACGGTGGTCGCTGCCCTTGGGAACGCTTTCAGCCGGTGAAGGTATGAAAATCGAGCCCAACACCAGCACCAGAACCACCAGCACCCATGCCAGCGACCCAAGACCCCATGTGGTGATCATTGGCGGCGGATTCGCCGGCATCGCCGCCGCCCGCGGGCTGGCCAAAGCCGACGTCCGTATTACGCTGATCGACCGCACCAACCATCATCTGTTCCAGCCACTGCTGTACCAGGTGGCCACGGCCGTGCTCAACCCGGCCGATATCACGGTGCCGATCCGCTGGCTGCTCCGACACCAAGCCAACGCCACCGTCATCATGGCCGACGTCGACGCAATCGACGTGACCCAGCAGTCACTCTCGCTCGACGGCGCGACGTCTGCCGTCAGCTGGGACTATCTGATTGTAGCCACCGGCGCGCGACACGCCTACTTCGGACACCCGGAGTGGGAGGCCGACGCGCCCGGGCTCAAAAGCATTGAAGACGCGCTCGAGATGCGTCGCCGATTCTTACTGAGCTTCGAAGCCGCGGAACGCGCAAGCGCCGAGGGTGAACGCGAGGCGTTGATGACCTTCGTCATCGTTGGTGGGGGACCAACCGGTGTGGAGCTGGCCGGTATGATCCCCGAAATCACTCACAAGGCGATGAAGCGCGACTTTCGCCGCATCGATCCACGCACCGCGCGCGTGGTGTTGCTGGAGGCGGGACCTCGGGTCCTTCCGCAGTTCCCCGACACACTCAGCGCGCGCGCCGAACGCGACCTCTGGGACCTCGGCGTTGAAGTACGTACGAACACCGCCGTGACCGACGTCGACGATGACGGCGTCACACTGGCCTCGGGCGAACGTATCCTCGCGCACACAGTATTTTGGGGCGCAGGCAATCAAGCATCGGCACTCGGCAAGCAGTTGGGCGCACCGCTCGACCGTGCGGGCCGCGTGCTGGTTGCACCCGATCTCTCCCTTCCCAATAGCGCACGCGTCTTTGCCGTCGGCGATCTGGCCGGCGTGATGTCGAGGGACGGCGAACCGGTGCCGGGCGTTGCTCCCGCAGCGAATCAAATGGGCCAGCACGCCGCCAACGGAATTCTGCGCGATCTGAGCGGACAACCGCGCGTGCCCTTCGCCTATTTCAACAAGGGTGACCTGGCCACGATCGGCCGACACCGTGCGGTGGCCGCCGTTGGGTCGCTGCGGTTGCAAGGGTACATCGCGTGGCTCGCGTGGTTGTTCATCCACATTTTGTATCTTGTGGGCTTCCGCAACCGACTCACCGTGTTCGTGCAGTGGGCGTATGGCTACTTCACGTTCCAGCGCGGCGTGCGATTGATCACCGGTACCACTGCGCATCGACTGCTCAAGACCAGTCGCGCGCGCGAACGCGAGCGCAAGGTGGCTGCGGAGACTGCCGCACCGTAGGACGCGCACCGGCGCCGGATTACAACGGCGCCAGTCCGCTGTTACGACTTCCCTGCCGCTACACACCCTGTGCCTGCGTCGTCGCCTTTTTGCGCAGCGCGATGCTCACGCAGGACTCCGGCCTTGACGCTGTGGGCTCGAGTTTCGACGAGTGGGTGAGCTGGCGGCACCTTCGAGTGGACCGTCGCGACAGTGCGTCGCGGCTCGCGCTGTCACTTTGCCCTGATACTCCGAAGAAACGGTGCTACATCCATGATCGTGACATCGCTCCGCTTGCGCAGCTCACGCATAAACCATTCTTTGTGGCCCGCAGTTGGTGATCACGATGCGTTTTCCGTGGAGTTTGTCGAACATCACGACGGGATTTCTGTCATCCGCAACGGAGAGACGGTGCGTTCGTGGAACGGCATTCAATATCAGGCCGGGCTATCCGCCAAGAACACCAAGGCCAGGCAGCTGTCGATGAATATCGCCACCGTTCCGCCGGGAGCCGTGGCCTTCTCGCATGTTCATGTGGACTTCGAGGTCATGCTGTATATCCTGCAGGGGCGCGTACGCCATGAGTACGGAGATCTCCTGAAGCAGTCGATCGAGAATGGCCCGGGCGATTTCATCTTCATCGAGCCCGACGTGCCGCATGAGGTGTTCAACTTGAGTGACACCGAACCCGTTGTCGCCGTGGTAGCGCGTTCTGATGCAACGGAGTGGGCGCACATTGTGAAGTACGATAGGAACACGGGCGCACTTGGCGAGGTGCTCGAGCCGGAGTAAGTGGGACGGAAGGCATCGGTTCGTCCCGCACGAAAGGTGTTCCAACCATCTTGACGTCGAGAGCATCCAAGTTGCGCACCACGTTCGGTGCGCACGTTCCTCTCGATCGCACAAAATGCTGCTCTCCGCACTGCTGTTGCAACTCGCTGCCGACACGCCCAACACTTCGCGGCCGCCAGCGCCAGCACCCGTGGCGCGCCCAACGACGCAGGCAACGCGAGTCGCGGAACGAGCCCCCGCGTTTGGTCCCAGTCGCGTGGAGACGGCGCCGGAGATCGACGGGCGCGATGATGACGCCACTTGGAAGTCCGTTGCTGCGATCACCACGTTCCGACAGTTCGAGCCCACCGAAGATGGCGAGCCGACGCTGCGCACTGAAGCGCGCATCGCCTACGACGCGCGCAACCTCTATGTCGTGGTTCGGAGTTACGATTCAAAGCCGGACAGCATTCTCTCCGTCTTGCAGCGCCGCGACGCGCAGCTCCTGTCGGATGACATTGTGGTCGGCATTGACTCGTACAACGACAAACGCACTGGCTACATGTTCCGCCTCACTGCCGCGGGGGCGATGGCGGACGGATACATGTTCAATGATGGCGAGGAAGACTGGGGCTGGAACGCCGTCTGGCAGGGCGCAGCGCGTATCGATTCACTGGGATGGGTCGCTGAGTATCGCATTCCGCTCAGTCAACTGCGCTACGTCCCCCGAGGCGACAACACGTTCGGGGTAATGATCATGCGCCGCACCGCGCGCAACGGAGAACGCGTCGTGTGGCCAACCGTTCGTCGCTCCAGAACGGGCGTGGTGAGTCAGTGGGGTGAAGTGCCTGGATTCTTGAATCTCACCGCGCCGCGACGTGTTGAACTGCTCCCCTACTCAGTGGCCCGGTACGGCTACAAGCCCCTTGGCGACGGCACGCCGCGCAATGCGGCGCACGTACAGGTTGGCGCGGACCTCAAAGTGGGACTGACGTCCAATGTGACGCTGGACGGCGCCATCAACCCGGATTTCGGTCAGGTCGAGGCCGATCCCGGCGTTCTCAATCTGAGCGCCTTCGAGCAGTTCTTCGCCGAACAGCGCCCGTTCTTTCTAGAGGGCAGCGGCATCTTTCGCTACGATATCGACTGCAACGATGGGCAGTGTACAGGGCTCTTCTACTCACGCCGCATTGGACGCACGCCGCAACTTCGTGATCGGTTCGGCGACGACGCCTCGCCACTCCAGTCAGCGATTGCCGGCGCGGCCAAGGTCACCGGCCGGTTGCGCAATGGGCTCTCGATCGGACTGCTGAACGCCTTCACCAACCGCGTGCAGGGAACACAAGAGCGCACCATCGAGCCACTCACGAACTACGGCGTTGCACGATTGCAGCAGGATCTTCGCGGTGGCAACTCCGGCATTGGTCTCATGGTGACCAATACCACGCGTCGTCTTGATGCGGTGAGTCGGGATTTCCTTCGTGATGGCGCGTGGACGGGCGGACTCGATGCGCGTCACCGATTCAGTGGAAATCGATACCAGTTCTCGGCGCAGCTAGCCGGCAGCCGCGTGACGGGAAATGCCGCGGCCATTGCGCGCACACAACGCACGAATGTGCATGGGTATCAGCGTCCCGATGCGTCGCACATCCAGTTCGACAGCACACGCACGTCGCTGGCCGGGTCGTTGGCGCAGTTCTCACTGGACAAACAGGGCGGTGGCATCACCCGCTTCAGCACCAATGCGTGGTATGTCTCGCCCGGCTTCGAGATCAACGATCTTGGCTTCCGCACCCGAGCCGACGAGGCGGGCGCATCGGCGTGGATGGCGCTGCGCCCCAACAACCCCTTTGGCATTTTTCGGCGCGGGCAACTGAACTTCAACGCGTATTCCACCTTCAACACCGACGGTCTCGCCCTTGGCAACGGTGGCAATATCAACACCAACGGACAGTTCGTGAATTTCTGGAATGCGTATATCGGCACCGGCGTCAACAACGTGTTCACCGCGTACTCAGATCGCGACGCGCGCGGGGGGCCCGTCGTATTTCAACCCCGGCGCGTGCAGATGTGGTCGGGCATTGATGGTGATGGTCGTAAGGCGATTGCTCCAAGCATCAACCTCTTCGGCGGGCGTCGTCTCGACGGGCTGGGCAGCAATTGGAACGTGAGCCTCGGCGGACGGTTTCGCGCGGGCGGCCAATTGAACGGCAGCGTGTACGCCAGCTATGGTCGCAACATCGATGATCAGCAGTGGTTGGGGAACTTTGTCGATGGCGGCGTAGCAGCGTACACTTTTGCGCGACTCTATCAGGCTACGACGTCGGTCACCTTTCGGCTGAATTATACCCTCACGCCGAACCTCAGCCTCGAGAGCTACTTCCAGCCGTTCGTGAGTACCGGTGAGTACACCAACTGGCGTGCGCTTCGCGATGGACGCGCGCAAGACGAGGACCAACGGTTTCGTCCGTATACCACGCGCGGCACCCCGGTGGGCTTTCGCTTTGGCCAATTGCGCACCAACAATGTGCTGCGCTGGGAGTATCGCCCGGGCTCGGTCCTGTTCTTCGTCGTCACACAGGGTCGGGACACGTTCACCGATCGCCCTGGCGACTTCGGCGTCCAGCCGGCGTGGAACGACCTCGTGAACGAACGCCCGCAGAACGTCTTCCTCGTCAAATCAAGCTACTGGTTTGGACGGTGACACGGTTCACGTTGGCGCGAGCCGGTTACGGCGGGAACACCACGCCTTGCGTGTAGTACGTGACCTCGTCGTCTACTGCATTCTTGATCGGATCAAGCGACACAACGGTTGGAAAGCCGAGCGTTGCGTCGTAACTCACGCTTCTGAGGACATCCGGAAGATCGGACGCTCGGCGCACCTCCGCGAACAATTGCTCGACTGTTCGCATCTGCATGAGCAGTGATGGCAGCGCGGGCACACTGGTGCCCACGCTGAGCGCACTCGCAATCATGCCGTTCGTCACGACGACCTCGTAGCTGGTACCGCCCCAGGGACAGAAGCACGCCACGCGCTGCTGCATACGATACGACGTGCTCACTTTCCCGACACGCCAGCGCGCCTCGGCGGAGGCCAGCGCTTGCGCCTCCGGACTGACGGGATCTTTGCAGCTTCCCGCCAGGAGCGTGCCCACGACGCACAGCGACATGATGGCTCGCTGTCGGCGGGTGCGCGCGAAATGTGTAGCGTACGGCATGGCAATCTCCGGAACGAGGGGCACGATACGAAAACGGTGCTCGTCCTGCTACCCCACGTGATCGGAAATCGTCACGACGCCGTGCCCGCGTTGTCAAAACACGTTACGCCGCGTCCGGGAGCGTGTAGTCGAACTGGTATGAGTGCACCCCGCCTTCGATCACGATCGCCAGCGTACCCGACAACCCAAGCAGTTCGTGTGTCCCTGAGTCTGGCACCACCACGATCTGCAAGGCAAAGTCGCCACCGGCCTTCATCGTCGCATGATGCATGAGCGTGAACGCACCCGGTTTCCCGTGCACCGCGCCCTCCACCATTTCGATCGCCACGTATCCCGCAGACCCCTTCACAGAAGTCATGGCGGTCATCATCTCGCCTTTGCTGGTGCCAACGATGTCACCGTGGAACTGTTTATCGATCGACATGCGACCGACGGCAACTCCGGAGACTTTCTCGTCGGCAGGCAAGGGAATCACTTTGACTTCGAACGTACCGGTCGCAATTGCGGGCATGGTATTCGCTGTGAGAGTTGAAAGGAACGCCACCTCACCATCGGCCATCGACATCTCCACTATAATCCCCGCCGCACGAAATGTAGTATGTCTCCGCGAATACCCCCTACAGGCCTCGTACGTCCAGCCCCATCGCCTCAGCAAACACCACCGCCTGATCCACCGAAACAATCGCCCCGCGCAACTCCACGTGCTCCAAATCAATCCCGGCCAGCTCGCTCCCTCTCACATCACACCCTGCCATCACCGCACCGGTCAACCAGGCCGACGTCATATCACAGTCGCGAAATACGGCGCCCTGACAGCGCGCACCCGCCAGATCTACCTCGCGCATCTTCACCGTCTCGAACTCCGCTTTTCGCAAATCGGCCGTCGCCAGCGCCACATGCGACCAGTTTCCTCCAGACACCCGGAGCAAGTCAAACGTGCATCGCTCAAACTTGCTCCCCAGCAGCTTGCACTCCACGAACGTCGTCTCAAAGAACGAGCAGTTCTGAAAGGTGCAATTCACAAAGGCGCCGTCATGATGCCGTGAACAGTTAAACTGCACGCGCTTGAAAGTGCACTCGGTGAACACCATGCCGCGGGTGATCGCCTCGGTCGCATCAATATCGGCGAACTGCACCCGTTCGTGTGTTTCACCCTGCAGCGCTTTGCCGTACCAGTCTGTCACTGGGTTCTGTACCATCTCGCTAGTACCGCGCCAGGTAGCGTTCCAGCTCCCACGGCGTGACCTGCTGGTTGTACGCGCTCCACTCAGCGCGCTTGGCTGCCAGAAAGTGCTGCGCGCAATGCGCACCCAGCGCATCGGTCAGCACATCATCGCGCTCAAGTTCGTCGCACGCTTCACTCAGATTGTGCGGCAAGTCGTCAACGCGCAGTCGTCGACGCTCGCGATGCGACATCTCCCAGATGTTGGTATTCACCGGTTCACGCCAGTCCGCTTCCGTCGCCAGGCCATCAAGGCCCGCCGCCAGCATCACCGTGAGCGCGAGGTACGGATTGGCGCTCGGATCCGGAGTGCGCAGCTCCAGCCGTGTGCCTGCGCCGCGTCGCTCGGGAACACGAATCATCGGCGAGCGATTGCGCATGCTCCACGCCACGTTCACCGGCGCTTCAAAGCCCGGCACCAGTCGTTTGTAGGAGTTCACCAGCGGATTCGTGACCGCGCACATGGCGCGCGCGTGCTTCAACAAACCGCCGATGTAGTGCAACGCGGTTTTCGAAAGCTCCCACTCGCGCTGCGGATCCCAGAACGCGTTCTGTCCACGCGTGAACAACGACTGATGGGTATGCATGCCGCTTCCATTCTGCCCGTGTACGGGCTTGGGCATAAACGACGCAATCAATCCGAACTGCCGCGCCACCTGCTTCACGACAAAGCGAAAGGTCGCAATGTTGTCCGCCGTGCGCAGCGCGTCGGCATACCGGAAATCGATCTCATGCTGTCCGTGGGCCACCTCGTGATGCGCCGCTTCCACTTCAAAGCCCATCTGCTCGAGCGCGTCCACCACCGCTCGGCGCGCATCTTCGCCAAGATCCATCGGCGCGAGGTCGAAGTAACTGCCCACGTCGTGCGTGTCCGTTGCAGGACGCCCGTCGGCTGTTGGTTTGAACAAGAAGAACTCGGCTTCCATTCCCGCGTTCATCACATACCCCAGCGCTGCCGCGCGTGCGACCTGGCGCTTCAACACTCCGCGCGGGTCGCCGGCGAACGGCGTTCCGTCCGGCATGTTCACATCGCAGATCACGCGCCCGACGCGCGCCGCGGGATCACCCCACGGAAAGATCTGGAAGGTGCTCAAGTCCGGCGCCAGTAACATGTCGGACTCTTCCACCCGCACGAACCCTTCGATGCTGGATCCGTCGAACATGATGTCGCCGTGCAACGCCTTGCGGAATTGCGACGAGGGGATCTCGACGTTCTTGATGACACCAAGAATATCCGTGAACTGCAAGCGCAAAAAACGCACCTGCTGTGCATCGGCGAGGTCGAGCACGTCCGTCGCCGAGGCACCGCTCAGGTCGGACGGAACAAGGGATCGGCTGGGAGCAGGCACGCGAGTAGGGGCGAAAGAAACGGATGGGTCGAAGTGTAGCGACGCGGATACGGGTCCCGCAGGCGATGCGGCCTCGGTAGTATTCGGCTTCATGACACCTTCGATCGATACAGGCGGCGATGCTCCGTCGTCCAGCGCCGCATTTTGCGCTGCGTGCGGCGCGGCGCTTTCGGCTGGCTCACGCTTCTGTCACCGCTGTGGAACGCCGGCTGGCGAAGCTGCTCCCGTGGCGCGAACCCAAGCGAACAGGACCGCGGCGGTGCTGCCGTGGGGTATCGCCTTTCTGGTCCTGTTGGTTGTCGTCGCCATGTTCGCTGGACGCAATTTTGGGAAAGCGAAGGGGTCGTCGATTGATGGCTCGTCCAACTCACTCCCCACTACGGCGATCGATGGCCAGGGACCAGTGGGCGCTCCCTTGGCGCCATTCGCCGACGGTGGCGCGTCTGGCGGCGGCGCAACGGGCGGCGCACCGCCAAACATTGCCAACATGAGTCCGTCCGAACGGGCGAGCCGCTTGTACGTCCGCGTCATGGAGTATGCGGAGGCGGGCAAGGTTGATTCGGTCGCCACCTTTGCGCCTATGGTGCTGGCCGCCCATGGCATGTTGCCGCAGCCCACGCTCGACGAGCGGTATCACTTTGGCCGGGTGGCCGAAGTGGTGGGTGCGGGCGAGATCACCACTGCGCAGGCCGATACGATCCTGGCCGCCAGCCCGAAAAACCTGCTGGGACTACTGCTGGCCTCTCGCTCGGCCCGTGCTGCGAATAAGCTCGACGCCGCTAAGGCCTTTGATAGGCGGCTGCTGGCCGCGCTCGAAGCCGAGTTGGCGACGCGGAACGAGGACTATGACATGCATCGCGCGGAGATCGACCGCGCCGTTGCCGAGGCGCGCCGCCCGAACTGACTGATCGGCGCAGGACCGTTGCGCAAATTTCTGTACGTAACGCTTGACGTGGAGCACAAGTCCATGTAATAGGAGTAACTGTATGTGCACCGCTATCGGCGTCTGCCCCTAGCGACCGTTTCACACCCCGGACCGGATGGCGTGCAGGAGCCCGCCAAACGGTTGCGCGATGGCCTGGATGGGCCGCTGCGGCATGCCGATGTGGAACTCAGGACTATACCAGTGGAGGAGGCAGCGATGCCGCGTGGCGACGAGATGTCAGAAGAACTCAGGGTCAACGAACAAGACGTAGAGATGATGAATCTCGGCGGCTACGAGGATGAGGAAGAGGACGACGGATACGGGGTGCCGTCCGACGACAGCGACAGCTTGTGGGACAACGCTGACGACGATGATGACGACGATGACGACGAAGAGGACGAGGACGGGTACGAGGAGGAGGCTGTCGACGACGAAGACGACGAAGACGACCTCTTCGGTCGTCCGACGATTCGTCGTGGCCCGGGCCGGCCGCCCAAGAATCCGGGCGCGTCGAAGCCAGCGCCGAAACTCAAGGCCATCATAGTCAAGGCCGAAGAGCCGGCACCTGAACCGGTCGCGGCGGCGCCTGCGCCGAAGGCACCCAAGGCACCGGCTGCTCCGAAGGATCCAGCCGCTCCGAAGGCACCGGCTGCTCCGAAGGCTCCAGCCGCTCCGAAGGCTCCAGCCGCTCCGAAGGCTCCGGCCGCTCCGAAGGCTCCGGCCGCTCCGAAGGCTCCGGCCGCGACAAACGCTCCGGCCGCGCCGAAAGCTCCGGCAGCTCCGGCAGCTCCGAAAGGAAGTGCAGCGGCTCCAAAGGCTGCTGCCGAAAAAGCCGTTGCGCCCGCAAAGCCCGTAGCGGCAGCCAAGCCAGCGCCACCGGCAAAAGCCGCAGCGCTTGTGAAGAAGGCAGCGCCAGCCAAGAAAGCGGCTCCAGCCAAGAAGGCGGCTCCAGCCAGGAAGGCGGCTCCGGCCAGGAAGGCGGCTCCGGCCAGAAAGGCGGCTCCGGCCAAGAAGGCGGCTCCGGCCAAGAAGGCGGCTCCGTCCAGGAAGGCGGCTTCGGTCAGGAAGGCGGCTCCGTTCAGTAAAGCGGCTCCGGCCAGGAAGGCGGCTCCAGCCAAAAAAGCGGCTCCAGCCAAAAAAGCGGCTCCAGCCAAAAAAGCGGCTCCAGCCAAAAAAGCGGCTCCAGCCAAAAA
>Ga0105046_10009348_pt1 | contig 15344 bp, 10 predicted proteins | sample MAT03_FD_78385 | JGI IMG/M metagenome (GOLD analysis project Ga0105046, IMG submission 78385) | Freshwater microbial communities from Lake Fryxell liftoff mats and glacier meltwater in Antarctica - MAT-03 (megahit assembly) | ecosystem: Environmental > Aquatic > Freshwater > Ice > Liftoff...
CGCTCGGGGACGGGGCATCCGGGTTCGTCAACCGTCCCGCCCGGCTTCGGTGATGCCGGCTCAAAGAGGACAGCGCGCCACCCACCAGCACCTTCCCGTCTTCCTGGAGTGCCAGGGAGTGGGTGTAGCCGTTGACTCTGGGGGCGAACGGGGTGTGGCGTCCAGGTGCAAGGTCCGACCGGCGAGCGGCAACGCGTGCCCCCTAAGTCGTAACTATTCAATTGCAGTCCTTGCCCAAGGCCTGGCTGCGAGCGTGGGACAGGCGTCGCGCCTGTCTCTGACATTGTTTGAAACGGTTCCACCTCCGCGTTGCCGAGCTTGGGGTACGGTCACCTTTTAGTGACGGCAGAGAATGAAGCTGGAGACAGGCGCGACGCCTGTCCTACACGGTTGCCCGCGCCGTCAGGCATTGCCGCGATTGAATAGTCACGGCTAAGGTCCGCTGGCGAAATGCGTCGTCAGCGCGATCACTACCCCACACCGGGCCACTGCCATTTAGTTAAGCCTGAAGGGGGCGAGGTTGCCGGACGCTTGCTCTTGCTCTTGCTCTTAATCGCAGCGCACCGAAGAAGATTACGATTAAGAGCAGGAGCAAGCGACCCGGCGGACGGCTTAACTAAATGGCATTGCCCCACCGGGCGGGAGCCAGAGGCCAAACAAATGACTCCCCACCGCGGGGGCTCGATCCTGCGTCACCCCGCCGCGGTGAGCAGCCGGCGGTAGCGCGCGGGGGAGAGGCCGACGGTCTGCTTGAACTGCCGGGTGAAGCTGCTTTGCTCAGCGTAACCGCAGGCGTGCGCGATCTTGGCGATGGCATCGTCCGTCTCGCGCAGGCGGCGCAGGGCGGCGTCCATGCGGACCTTGTGAATGAACTGGCCGGCCGTGAGGGCGAAGATTTTTCTCATCCGTTGATCGAACTGGGAGGTCGAAAGCCCGGCCATTTGCGCCAGTTCCTGCAGCTTGAGCGGCTCATCAAAGTGTCCCTGGATATGCCGGATGACCGCGGCCAGCGAGGCATAATCCTCGCCGGTGTCGGTCGTGGCGTGGAGGTCCTTGGAGATCCCGGCCAAGCTGACGATGCCACCGCGCTGGCCGCGCAAGGGTAACTTGCTGGTCACGCACCAGCCCCGCACGCCACTGGAGTAAATCTGGAGCTCAAGGTGGTTGAGGATGGGGGTGCCGGTGCGGATGACCGCTTCGTCCTGCTCGACGTAGCTGCGGCCCGAGGGCAGCGGATAGACCTCATCGGCCCGGCGACCGATGAGTTCCCGCTTGTCATGGAAACCGCAGCGTTCGACCAGCGCCTGGTTCACGACCTTGTAACGGCAGCGGGCATCCTTGAGGAAATAGACGAGGTCGGTGAGCGAGTCGAAGAGTTCCTCGCCGGTGAAAGGCTCGGCGAGTTGGGCGAGGAAATCGCGGGCGGCAAGGGAGGGATTCATGCGCGGGTCGAATTGGAAATCCGCCGGCCAGCCGAACCTCGGAACTGGCCGTTGAGCGGCGCGCGGCAGCGCCCTGCCGCCCTCGCTGGTGGCAATTCAGCGGGCCAGGCAAAGCCCAGGCTGCGGCCCGGGCCTCGGTGGCTAAGTGCTGGGTCAATGGCAGCCGTCGCAAGAAACATGGTGATCGCGGAGGCGATGCCGGAGTCTGCGGAAGAACCGCCGCCGATGCCAGCTTCGCAACCGCGCGCGCTGGTCGCGGGCAGCAGTTCTCATTTTGGCCCTGGATCGCGCCCAGCACCGGCTAAAGCCGGGACTCCAAACTTTGGCCCTGGGTCGGGCCCAGAACCGGCTGAAGCCGGGACTCCAAACAGTTTTCGGCAGCGGATAGCGGGGTTTGGAGTCCCGCCTTTAGGCGGTCGGGGTCAAACTGAGAACTGCTGGGTCGCGGGACGGCGGGAACTTGCCGCCCCGTGGGGCACGCGGTATCGTCGGCGCCATGTTCAACCGAATGTCATGTAACGAACGCGGTCCCCAGCCGACCGGGCCGCGGTGCCGGACCCTTTTCCGCTGTTGATTTCGCCCTTGCCCATGCCACCCATTTCCCCCACGAGCCGTCCTCGCCGCCGCGAGCGCATTCTCGCCCAGGCCACGGCGGGCATGACCGTGCTGCTGGGTCTGGACGGCGGCCAGTATTACTCGCTGGAAGAGGTCGGCAGCCGGATTTGGGAGTTGAGTGACGGCACGCGCACCATCGCCGAAATCGCCCAATCGCTGGCGGGCGAATTTTCCCAGCCGCCCGCCGACATCGAACGCGATGCGGTGGAATTGGTGACTGACCTGGCCCATGAAAACCTGGTGGAGACGCTGCCATAAGCGATGGGTCGTCCTCAAACAACCGCGCAGCCCGGCGGAATGGTGGCTGTTCGTGCGCGTCCTTGGCTTCGCCGCCGCGGTGCCGCTCCTCATGCGCCTGCGCCTGCCTACCCTCGGGCGTTTGCTGGAGCATCGTTGTGCCGTTCCGGTCGCGCACCGCAATCCCGACGAGGCCAGCGCCCGAATCATCCGGACCGTCGAGTCAGTCCTCGCGATCGGAGCGCCGTTGATCAGCCCGCGCTGCCTGACTCGCGGACTGACACTTTATTACTTCCTCCGCCGGGCAGGGGTGGAATTGAGTCTCTGCTTCGGCGCGGGTTATGGGAAGGCGGGGTTCTCCGGTCATTGCTGGTTGGTGAAGGACGGCGAACCGTTCCTCGAACGGGGCAATCCACAGTCACACTTCGCCACCATGTACCGCCTGCCTGAGGGCGCGGCTCGGTCACTCACCCCGGTGCTGAACCCATGATCCCGCCTGCGCCTGCCATATCTGTCCTACCGGAAATCCACCCGTCGGCATCGAGTCACTTGGTGCGCGCCTACGATTTCCACGGGCTGCGATTGACCGTCGCTGCCGGACCGGAGGCGCTCGCGGCATTGGTCGCGCGGTTGGAGGAATTCCCGGTCGCCGGGCTGGCAAGTTCGCCTCACCTCCACTTCGATTTCCATCCCTTCGCCGAGGAAGGCAGTCGCCACGTCCAACGCCCCCTCGGGGCAGGTCGCATCGTCATGGACCTGACGGCCGGGGCCGTGGAGTATTTTGAAGCCTCCCAGCAACTCTATGTGGACCTCGGGGTACGCGGGCGGGCGCTCGCCGGTCTGCGCACGCGCCGGGTTGAGGTGGCCTATCCGGGGCCGGATGCGAAGAGTATCTGGCTGTGTTCGCATCCGCTGTTCACGATCCCGCTGGCGGAACTGCTCAAGCGCGAAGGGTTGTACATGGTTCATGCGGGCGGCCTGGCGCACGCCGGCCGCGGCCTGCTGGTAGCGGGCGCCAGCGGCGCGGGGAAGACCACCCTCACCCTGGCCCTGCTGCGGGCGGGCTTTGGGTTTCTGGCTGATGACACGGTGTTTCTTGCCCAGACCTCCAAAACCAGCCCCGGCGGAGACCGGACGCAGATCCGCGTGCTGGCCTTTCCCGACGAAGTGGATTTGACCGAACAGACCGCGGGCTTTTTCCCGGAATTGCGCCTCAAGCCCGGCGAATGTCGGCCGGAGGGCCGGCCCAAGCGCGCCGTCTGCGCCACGCGACTCTATGGCGTCGCTCCGGAATGGGAATGTGATCCCGCGGTGCTCCTCTTCCCCAAGACCGCCCCGGCGGATGAGAGTGTCCTGTCGGATATGTCGAAGGACGAAGCCCTGCTCCAACTCCTCTGCAACGTCGTGCGCACGGATGCGGACGCTTCGCAAGCGCATCTCAACGCCCTCGCTATGTTAGTCCAGCAATGTGACTGCTACCGGCTGCAGACCGGCCGGGATTTCGAGGCCTTGCCGGGATTACTTCGCCCGCTGCTCGTCGGACACCCAGCCCGAGTTAGACCCTGAAACAATTTATGACTGACATCCGAGATAACAATTGCCGCGCCGGCCGCCGCGGCTCCTCAGCCCACCAGCGCGCGTGGCTGGCCGCACTGTTGGCCCTGCTACCCACGGGGGTGACCATCAGTTACGCCGCACCGGTGCCGCTGAGCGTGCAGGTGAGCAACCACACTGCCTTGGTGGTCGTCAGTCCGGTGGCTGGCGCCGGCGCGCTCTTTGTGTTTGCCGCACCGGACTTATCCGGGTTGGCTGCCGACCCCGTGCTGTTGCTGCAAACCAATACGCCGCAGACCAACGGACTGCGAGTGCCAGTGCCCGCGGACGGCGCGTTTGCGGCGCGCGGCTTCTTTACGGCCGCACAGTGGTCCGGACAGGCCCCGCCGCTGGTTTCCATCCCGGCGGGCAGCTATGTCATGGGCAGTCCCACCACCGAGTTGGGGCGCTTTTCGTGGGAAGGGCCACAGACTGAAGTCACGTTCACCAATGCCCTCTTGATGGGTCAATTCGAGATCACCCAAGGCCAGTATCGGACGATGATGACGAACTACAACCCGAGTTACTTTTCCGGCGTTTCCAACCGTCCGGTGGAGCAGGTGAGCTGGCTGGATGCGATGGAATACTGCCGGCGCCTGACCGAGACGCAGCGCAATGCGGGTTGCCTGCCGCCCGGCTGGACGTATCGCCTGCCGACTTCGGCAGAGTGGGAATATGCCTGCCGCGCGGGCACGACAACGCCTTTTCACTACGGCACTCAGTTGCTCTCCGGGATGGCCAATTTCGATGGGGTCTATGAGTGGGATGCCTCGGTCGGGGAACTCTACAATACCAACGGCGTCCACTTGTGGAGGACGGCGCCGGTGGGCAGTTATGCGCCCAATGCGTGGGGCCTGTATGATATGCACGGCAATGTCTGGGAATGGTGCCTTGATTGGTATGCGGGCAGCCTGCCGGGCGGCAGTGTGGTGAATCCGCGCGGCCCGACGTCCGGCACGGATCGGGTATTCCGCGGCGGGTGCTGGTACAACGACGGGCGATTTTGCCGCTCCGCTTATCGGTTGCGCGGCCTGCCTTCGCTCCGCGGGAATGACCTGGGCTTCCGCGTGGTGCTGGCACCGAACTGAGTTGCGGCCTGGCGCCGCTACAGACAGGTCAGCCGAGTCGCTTGCCCCACTACCCAAGCCGGACGCGCTCGCCGAGTAGTGGGGCAGGCGTCCCGCCTGCCGTGGTCGCTACGGCCGTCCCGGCTGGAGCGCGCCAACTGGCCCCGAGGGAAGCTGCAGGCGAGACGCCCGCAGCTACTATGGCAGCCGGGACGGACTGCCCCACTACCCAAGCCGGACGCGCTCGCCGAGTAGTGGGGCAGGCGTCCCGCCGGCCATGGTCGCTACGGTCGTCCCGGCTGGAGTGCGCGCGGGCCGGCACCCGCCCCCACGCCACGCAAATCGAAACACGCAAAACGCTCAGCACGCTTCCATACTCGCCCCCCGCCCTGCCTTTTGTTATCCCCCTGCCGTGCGCCACCAAGTCCTCCATAACATCTCGCGACTCGTCGTCAAGCTCGGCACCGGCGTCCTCACCGACAGCCGGAAGCAGCCCGATTTTCCGCAGATCGAGCAACTCGTCGCCCAACTCGCCGCCCAACGCCGCGCCGGGCGCGACGTCGTGGTCGTCAGCTCTGGCGCGGTCGGCGCCGGCATGGGCGCGCTCGGCTACGAAAAACGCCCCACTGACCTGAGCGAACTTCAAGCCTGCGCCGCCGTTGGCCAATGCCGCCTCATGAGCACCTACGGCGCGCTCTTCCGCGAGCACGGCCTCACGGTCGCGCAAGTGCTCCTCACGCACGACGACCTCGAACACCACGAGCGCCATCTCAACGCCCGCAACACCCTCTGCACCCTGCTCGCCCGCGGCGTCATCCCCATCATCAACGAGAACGACGCCGTCTCCTTCACCGAGATCAAGTTTGGCGACAACGACAAGCTCTCCGCCCTCGTCGCCACGCTGCTCTCTGCCGACCTCCTCGTCATCCTCACCACCGTGGACGGCGTGATCGAGAACTTTGGCCAGCCCAACGCGCGCGTGCTTCCGCTGGTCGAGCGCATTGACGCCGCGCTCGAGGGCCACGCCGGTGGGACCACCAGCGCCACCGCCGTCGGCGGCATGAAATCCAAGCTCGCCGCTGCCAAGATCGTCATCCGCTCCGGCATCCCGCTGGTCATCGCGCCCGGCCGCCGCCGCGACACGCTGACCCGCGTATTGGCCGGCGACGACGTCGGCACGCTGTTCGTGCCCAGCGCCCGCAAGCTCCAGGGCCGCAAACGCTGGATCGCCTTCTTCCATCACGCCAAGGGCGCGCTCCACGTGGACGCCGGCGCGAAGAAAGCCCTGCGCGAAGCCGGCAAGAGCCTCCTGCCGCCCGGCATCACCCGTTGCGAAGGCGATTTCCAGGCCGGCGCCGTCGTCCGACTCTGCGATCCCGACGGCACCGAATTCGCCCGCGGCCTCGCCGCCTTCAGTGCGGACGAAATCCGCGCCGGCCAACTCAAGCGCGTCGAAGTTGTGCATCGGGATAATCTGGTGGTGCTGTGAACATTCCCGCCAACCCCGCCGGCTCGCGCGTGCTGTAGCGGAACCCGGTGAGACAGATACCGGTCAGGCGCTTTGCCAGGTGCGGGCGATCTAGCAGGACTTGGTGATCGCGATTCTCGACGAACAAACCGGCACTGAAAAAAGGATTGGGCCATCGCATCGCCTCGTGCCTGGCGAACGCGTTCAAAATCCGCACTGCCACCACTCCAGCCGCGGTGGGTTCGATGAAGGAGGGAGAGGTGAAATACACGATAGGATTGGATGACGCATTCCTGCAATTGGCTTGCCTCGACCTGCGCAGCGGCGTCCTGGATGTCAGCAGCCAATGATTCACGACGGAGAGCCGCCGCAGGTGGGGTTTACCTCTCAGCCCGGCCCGACTCTCCAACTCCATTGCCAGGTCACGATTGGCCGACGACCCTCTCAAGCTGGAAAGCTGGTTTGCGCGGAACGATGCCATTCATCCAAGGCCGGGTTTTAACGCGTGGCCAGCGGGCGTGAAGCGGCGTAAGCTGGCGCGCCGCAGATGCGCCAGCAACCCGCGCGGACGTGAGGAAACAATTCCGGCTGGAAAAGAACTCCGCAGCCCGCCATCGCGGAGCAAATGCCCAGCTCAAGGATCGGTTTCCCTGCCTTTGTTTTGGCCCACCGGTTGGCAGGACACGGACGGACACGTCTAAGCCGTCTCTATGCAATGGCAGCCATTTGAGGGTGCGGCCAGCCGCGTGGGACAGGCGTCGCGCCTGTCTCCAGATTCATATCTTGACGTCACTAAACAGTGACTCTGCGCTAGGGCTGGAACTTGGGGGAGAATCCGTTTCAGACAAGTCAGAGACAGGCGCGACGCCTGTCCCACCGCATAGACACGTCCAAGCGCCTGCTTGAAAAGTCGCCCGGTCAGGGGACCGGGCCTACAGGAAGGGGTTTTCGAACAGGCTCTAAACGACTGGCTGCCGGCCGTCTGAAGCTCAAGGCCGCATGCGGTAAAAGCGTTGCGGCGCGATGCCGGCGGGGTCCGTGAAGGAACGGGTTCCGTCCGGCAGCGCGGAGCGTTCCAGTTCCTGCCATCCCTCGACATCGTCCATCGCCCTGCGGTATTCCACGACCGCGGCACGGCCGGGCACGCCGACGACCTCCAGATGCGGTCGGCCGGCGAGCATCCGCAGCGCGAGCCGAGGCTCGGCCGGCGGGGTGCCGCGGCGGATGACGTGGTTTCCCGCGTCGGCGATCAGGAGGCTGCCGTCGTGGTCCACGGCCAGGCCGAACGGGCTGTAGAACTGCGCTTTCTCACTCACGCCGTCCGCGAGGCCGCCGTTCCCCGGGGTTCCGCCCAACGTGCTGACCACGCCCGCCGGGGTCACCAGGCGGATGACATGGGTGCCGCGATCCGCCACGAGCAGGTTGCCTGCGCCATCCACTGCCAGACCGGCTGGGTTCCAAAACCGCGCCGCCGCTCCGGAACCGTCGGCGTGGCCCGGCAGCCCCGCCGCCCCGGCCAGGGTGCTGACCTGGCCCGCGGGCGTAAGCCTGCGAATGACGCTGTTCCCGTTGTCCGCGATATAGAGGTTGCCGTGCCGGTCGAAGGCCAGGCCAGAAGGTTGGTTGAAGCGCGCGTTCCGGGCGGCCCCATCGGCAGTGCCAGCTTCGCCGTCCGCGCCCGCAATGGTCGTGACCTCGCCCGCCGGGGTGACTTTGCGAATCGTGTGACTGCCTTGGTCAGCTACGAAAACATTTCCCACGGCATCCAGCGCGAGTCCGACCGGATTGTTGAAGCGAGCCAACGCGCCCTGGCCATCCACGTGCCCGTATTGCCGCGCCACCCCGGCGAGGGTGGTCACCCGGCCTTCGGGCGTGACGATCCGCAGCGTGTGATGCCAGGAGTCCGCCACCACGAGGTTGCCCGCCAGGTTCAAGGTCAGTCCGGCCGGGTAGTAAAAGTGCGCCTCACTCCCCAAGCCGTCGCCAGGTTCTGACTCGTGGTGACCGGTGCCGTCGTCGGGCAACCGACGTCCGGCCACCGTGCGGACCTCGCCTGCGGGCGTGATGACGCGGAGCAGGTGGTTGAGGCTGTCCGCCACGTAGATGTTTCCCCCGGCATCCACGGCCATCGCATTCGGATTGTAGAACGCACATCCGTTGGTCCGGCCATCCTCCCAGCCCCAGGCAGCAGGCCGCCCGGCGACGGTGGAAAACTGGTATTGGCTCGCCGACGCCGTGTTCGTGACGGAAATTGGTCCGGCCACACACAGAACCACTGCCATCGCCGCGAGCGGGGAGTGGGCGAACCGAAAAACTCTGGCTGCTTGGGTACTATTCATCTTGGTTGTCTGTTTATCACAGTCGCCAGCCTAGGCGCTGAGCGGGTTCTGGGCTATGGGGTGGAACCCTACCCCGAACGACGACCCGCCAGCATTTTTCCCCCGGGAGGAGGTCAGTTTTGGTGGTTGAACGGGCCGGCGTAAAACCAGCCGCTGCGGCCGCGCAGGTCGGTAGGGTTTTACCCCATAGTCCGTGGGCGGCAAGTGCCGGAGCTTGGAGTCCGCCCGTCGCCCGCGCCCGACGAAGCGGCACAGCACCGGCGCCGCGGTGCGGCGCGTGAATGAGAAAAACACTATGAGAGCGAAGTTGAACCGGCTGTTAGAACGAGCCTGCGCCGCGCTGGGGGGCCAGTTGGCGCCGGGCCACTGGGCGCGCTGGCGGCGGCTGGCTGACGGGGGTTTCCGTACGAAAGCTGGCAACGCTGGCGTTGCCGGGCGTCTCGACTCTCCCTTGCGCTGGGAGTTGGAGTTGGGAGTTTCAGCTAATCAGGAGCCACTAGGCTTGGGAACATGAAGCCGAAGGGGCAAACTGAACATGCCGGGATGAAGACGAAGCGCTGGCAGTTGGAGCCGTCGTCGGAGACGGAGCGCCATCTCCCCGGCACGATCAGCCCTTGTGCGCCAGCGCTCGCACGCTTACCGCCACCGTCGCCGCAGCTTCTGCGGACGGTGGAAACCGAATCATGAACCAGAAATCGGCAATCAAACACCGGCGGAAGCAGCCGGCCCCCATGCTTCCGCCAAAGACCTCTCCCCCACCCGCCAGCGCCGCCTTCCCCATCGTCGGCATCGGCGCGTCCGCCGGCGGACTCGAGGCCCTGGAGCAATTCCTCGGGCACGTCCCGGCGGGCAGCGGCATGGCTTTCGTCATCGTCCAGCACCTCGACCCGACGCGCCAAGGCATCATGCCCGAACTGCTCCAGCGCGCCACCGGGATGAAGGTGCTCCAGGTCAAGGACCGCACCCCGGTCCAGCCGGACTACGTTTATGTGATCCCGCCGAACAAGGACTTGTCCCTCCTGCACGGCGTGCTGCACTTGCTGGAGCCGGCGGCCCCGCGCGGGCTGCGGCTGCCGATTGACTCCTTTTTCCGCTCCCTGGCGCAGGACCAGCGCGAGCACAGCGTCGGCGTGATTCTTTCCGGCATGGGCTCCGACGGCACGCTGGGGCTGCGGGCCATCAAGGAGAAGGCCGGTGTGGTCCTGGTGCAGACGCCGGAGTCGGCCAAATTCGACGGCATGCCCCGCAGCGCGATTGACGCGGGGCTGGCCGACATCACCGCCCCGGCGGACGAACTGCCGGCGAAGATCCTCGCCTATCTACAACGCACGCCCCTCATCGCCCAGTCCGAGGCGCCCCTGGAGGACCAGACGCAGAGCGCCTTGGAAAAGGCGATCCTCCTCCTCCGCGCCCGCACCGGCCATGATTTCTCCCTCTACAAAAGGAACACCCTCCACCGCCGGATCGAGCGCCGGATGGGCCTGCACCAGATTAACAAAATGGGCGACTACATCCGCTACCTGCAAGAGAACTCGCAGGAGCTGGATTTGCTCTTCAAGGAATTGTTGATCGGGGTGACGAACTTCTTCCGCGATCCCACGGCCTGGGCACAGTTGGGCCAGCACGCCCTCCCGGAACTCCTCGCCAGCCGGACGCCCGGCCAGGCGCTGCGGGCCTGGGTGACGGCCTGTTCCACCGGGGAGGAAGCTTACTCCCTGGCGATGGTGTTCAAGGAGGCGCTGGAGGAAGGCAAGGCCAAGGGTAATTTCACTCTGCACATCTTTGCCACCGACCTGGACCCCGACGCGATCAACAAGGCCCGCGCGGGCGTCTTTCCGGCCAACATTACCGCCGACGTGTCGCCGGAGCGGCTGGCCCGGTTCTTTACCAAGGAGGCTCACGGCTACCGCGTCCGCAACGAGATTCGCGACCTGGTGACCTTCGCCCCGCAGAACCTCATCATGGACCCGCCGTTCACCAAGCTGGACATCCTGACCTGCCGCAACCTGCTGATCTACCTCGGGCCGGAATTGCAGCAGAAGCTCATGCCGCTGTTTCACTACAACCTGAACCCCGGCGGCCTCCTCTTTCTCGGCAGCGCGGAGACGGTGGGCGGCTTCACCCATTTGTTCGCCCCGCTCCACGGCAAATCGCGGCTCTTCCGGCGCACCGAGTCGGCCTCGCGCCCGGAACCGATAGAGTTTCCTTCCTCCTTCAGCGCGCCGTTGCCCGGCGGACCGGAGACACGTCCGGCGACGACCCCGCCCGCCAGCCTCCAGGCGCTGGCGGATCAGTTGGTGCTCCAGCGTTACGCGCCGCCCGCCGCGCTCGTCAACGACAAGGGCGACATCCTCTACATCAGCGGTCGCACCGGCAAATACCTCGAACCCGCCGCCGGCAAAGCCAACTGGAACATCTTCGCCATGGCCCGCGAAGGACTGCGCTACGAACTGGCCAACGCCTTCCAAAAAGCGCTCCGGCAAAAAGACCTCGTGACGTTCCGTGGCCACGGAACCGGCACCCTTCAGGGCGGGGCGCAGTTCACGCAAGTAACCGTCCAGCGACTCAATGAAACCGGCCCGTTGCAGGGGTTGGTGATGCTCGTGTTCACCGACCTGCCCAAGCCCGTGGAACCCGCCGTGGCCAAAGTGGCAGGCCGGTCCCCCCAGGCGCCCTCCCACGCGCCGCGCCTGGCCCGGCTGGAGCGGGAGCTTGCGGCGGCCCACGAAGAGACGCGGATCGCGCGCGAGGAGATGCAGACCTCGCAGGAGGAACTCCGGTCCGCCAACGAGGAGATGCAGTCCACCAATGAGGAATTGCAGTCCACCAACGCAGAACTCATGACCTCCAAGGAGGAGATGCAATCCCTGAACGAGGAACTCACGACGGTCAATACCGAGCTGCAAACCAAGCTCGACGAGCTGACGCTGACGAGCAACGACATGAAAAACCTGCTTAACAGCACCGACATCGCCACGCTCTTTCTGGACAAGGATCTCCACGTGCGCCGGTTCACCCCGCAGGCCACCAAGATCATCAAGCTCATCCCCGGCGACATCGGCCGGCCCATCACCGACTTGGCCTCGGAACTGAGCTACCCGGAACTGGCGGATGATGGGCGCACGGTTCTGCAAACTCTGGTTGCAGCGGAGAAGCCCATCGGCACCAAAGATGGCCGCTGGTTCACCGTGCGCATCATGCCCTATCGCACGCTCGAAGACCGGATTGACGGCCTGGTGATCACTTTCGCGGACATCACCTCGGCCCGGACGCTGGCGGCGGAATTGGGGGTCCAGCACGCCAGCCTGGAGAAGCGCTTCGATGAACAGACCGCGAGCATCAAGCAGCCGCAGCAAAGCTCCCGGATCCCGGCGCCCATCCGCGAACGCCGCACGGACCGCGCCGGCAAAGCGGCTGGAGCCAAGCAAACTTAAGAGATTTTGCGATGAAACCGAAGCCTCCCCCCACAACCGACACCGCCGCCCTGCGCCGCTATGCCGAAGAGCGCCTGACGGAGCAGCGCCCCGAAGCGGGGCCGAGCCACGCCGAAGCGGACGCGCAGCGCCTCGTCCACGAATTGCAGGTCCACCAGATTGAGTTGGAGCTACAGAACGAGGAACTCCAGCAGGCCCGGGACGAGGTGGAGGCGGAGCGGGAGAAGTTCAGCGACCTCTACGATTTCGCTCCGGTGGGCTACGTGACCCTGGATTGCGCGGGGTCCATTTGCGAGGCGAACCTCGCGGGCGCCGCGCTGCTGGGGAGCGAGCGATCCCGCCTGGTCCAGCGGCGCTTCAGGCTGTTCGTTTCCGCGACCCACCGGTCCGAATTCAACGACTTCCTGGCCAAAGTCTTTGCCACCCGTGCCCGGGAGGCTTGTGAGTTGACGTTGCAACTGGAAGGCAAGCCCCCGGTCGAAGTGCGACTCGAGGCGGCCGCCACCGCGTCCGGGCAGGCGTGCCGGGTGGTCTTGCTCGACATCACCGACCGCAAGCAGGCCGAGGCGGATCGGCTGCTCCGGGGCAAGCTGGAATCCGCCGTCCTGCTGGCGGTGGGCATGGCTGAGGATTACTCCCGTCTGCTCACGGTGACCCTGCTCAACCTGGAGCTGGCCCGCGAGCTGGTCCCGCCCACCGAAGATTTCCTGGCCCAGCGCCTGGCGACGGCGGAGAAGGCCGCTTTGCAGGCCCAGGAATTGACGCGTCAGCTTGGCGGCCTGGCGCGACCGGGCGTGCCACCGCGGACGGTGACGGCCCCGGCCGGAGTCCTGCAAGCCGCCGTCCAAACGGCCCTGAGCGGCTCCCCGGTGCGGTGCGACTGTTCCCTGGCCGGCAACCTGTGGCCCGTCGCGATGGACGCGTGGCAGGTCGGCCAGTGCTTCCGCAACCTGCTGGTCAACGCGCGGGAAGCGATGCCGCGGAAAGGCGTGGTTTCGATTCGGGCGGCCAACCAGGCGCTCGACGCCCGAACGGATCTGCCGCTGCCGCCCGGCGACTATGTTCGGGTGACCATCAGCGATCAGGGCGGCGGTGTGGCGCAGGCGGTCTTGCCGAAAATCTTTGATCCCTATTTCACCACCAAGCCGCCCACGACTCACCCGGGGACCGGGCTCGGACTGACGGTCTGTCAGGCGGTCGTTCAGCAACACGGCGGCGCGATCCGCGTCCAGTCCGAATTGGGAGCCGGGACGACCTTTGACTTGTATTTGCCCGCCGCGCACAGGGGGGCCAGCGCATGAGCACTCCGCGGCGCCGCCCGAGCACGGGCGAACGGGAAGCCCTCCGCAGCGAAGCGGAACAGCAGCCCATGATGGCGGCCTTGCGGCGCCAGGCTGAACGCCAGTTCCGGGCGGAGCGCAGGGTTCAGCCGCCCGCCGCCCCGCCGCCGGGGTCAGAGGCCGACGCGCAGCGGTTGCTCCACGAATTGCAGGTCCACCAGATCGAACTGGAGTTGCAGAATACGGAGCTCCAGGCCGCCCGGGATCGCACGGACACGCTGCTCGAGAAATACACCGATCTCTACGACTTCGCCCCGGTCGGCTATTTCTCGCTGGATGCCAGGGGCGTGATTCTGGAGGCGAACCTCACGGGGGCCGCGTTGCTGGGCGTCGAGCGCGCCCGCTTGATCCAACGCCGCTTCCAGCTCTTCCTGGCTCCGGTGAGTCGGACGGTCTTGTCTGCCTTTCTGGAAGGAGTCTTTGCCCGACCGGGCAAGCAAATCTGTGAGGCGTTGCTGCTCAAGCCGGGCGGCACCGCTTTCTGGGCCGATCTCCAGGCCGTGTCCGCGATCTCCGCCAACGCCGCGCGGAATTGGTGCCGGGTGGCGGTCTCAGACACCACCGCCCTCAAGCGGGCAGAGGAGGCGCAGCGCCGCGCGGAGGCGCTGGCGCTGGCGAACCGGGAACTGACGGAGGAAATTGCCCGGCGGAAGATCGTCGAGGAGGCGCTGCGTCAGAGCGAGGCGCATCAGAGCCGGTCCCTGGCGGAGGCGCGGCAGATGCAGGCGCAGTTGCGCCACCTGTCCCATCAGCTCCTCCAGGCGCAGGAGGAGGAGCGCAAACGCATCAGCCGCGAACTGCATGATGAAATCGCCCAGACCCTCGTCGGCATCCATGTCCACCTGGAGAACCTGGGCCGGGAAGCCGCGGCCAATCCGGCGGGGCTGAAGCAAAAAATCGCGCGCACCCAAGGCTTGGTGGCGAAGTCCGTGCAGCTCGTGCATCAGTTCGCCCAGGAATTGCGCCCGCCGTTGCTGGACGACCTCGGGCTGATTGCCACCCTGCACGCCTACATGAAGGATTTCACCCAGCGCTCCGGCGTCCGCGTGCGGTTCACGGCGTTTGCCGGGGTGGACCAACTGAACAGCGCCCACCGGATCGTGCTCTATCGGGTCGTCCAGTCCGCCCTCACGAACGTCGCCCAACATGCCCAGGCGAGCCAGGTGGAGGTAGTCATTGAGAAGCTCCCGACCGGCCTGGGCCTGGCGATCAAGGACAACGGCAAGGCCTTCGAGGTGGATCGGGTGTTGCACGCGACGAACTTCAAACGCCTCGGCTTGCTCGGCATGAGAGAGCGCATCGAGATGGTCGGCGGCAATTTCACCATCGCATCCGCCCCCGGCCAGGGCACCACCATTCGCGCGCACCTGCCGCTCGGCCGCGCCAGCAAGCGGAAGCAGCCCCGCTGAGGCTCCGCGTATGAACCCACCGATGCTTTCTTATGCCGCCGGAGCGCGGCTGTCTCAGCCGCAGCCGCGTGGCAGAGGGGATAAGCCGACTTCTTCGGCGAGCGCTGGCGACCCCCAACAAGTAAGTGGTGACGTGCCAGTGGACGTAGTCACGAGGCCCTGGGCTTTCGGCTTGCGCCCGCGGCTGCGGCTGCGACAGCCGCGCTCCGCAACGGCCTGGCTACGGTGGCGGCTAGTTCAAAACCCCGTAGCCGCGGACGTCTGTCCGCGCCAATTTTCCTCGTTCGCGCCGACCTGCGTCGGCGGCTACGGAGTTTTGCAGGCGCCTGGCATGCCACCGGCGATCCGGGTAAAATCACCTTCGAATGAAAAAGACCGTTCCTAAATCCACCGCTCCGGC
>Ga0105046_10009350_pt1 | contig 15343 bp, 11 predicted proteins | sample MAT03_FD_78385 | JGI IMG/M metagenome (GOLD analysis project Ga0105046, IMG submission 78385) | Freshwater microbial communities from Lake Fryxell liftoff mats and glacier meltwater in Antarctica - MAT-03 (megahit assembly) | ecosystem: Environmental > Aquatic > Freshwater > Ice > Liftoff...
CTTTGGCGGGAAATCATGGTTTTTGTAGGGGCAAAGCAGCGGGCTCATCGCAGATCAAACCCATACATGAGCCCGCTGCTTTGCCCCTACACTGCGATTCCCGTTTAATTCGGGAGAGCCATACTTGTGCAGCCATCTGCATGTATACTTTTATTCATTAGGATGTAGGCACAACTCCCCAACAGGTGCCCCATATCCACGCTCACTTGTTCAAGTCAATGGTAGGAAAGTAAATGGAATCTCGTCTCGGTGTCACGTCATTGGAAGCGGCAATCCAGTCCAGGGATCGCCTGAAAGCGCTGCAATCAACCGAGCTACTCGACACGCCACCTGAGCGTGCGTTCGACCGGCTGACGGAATTGGTATGCCGCATCTTAAAGGCCCCCATCTCCATGGTGACTTTGATTGATGCCGACCGCCAGTTCTATAAAAGCGGCCAGGGGCTGCCCGAGCCACTGGCTACCGAACGAACCATGTCGCTGGATATTTCATTTTGCAAGCACGTCATCCAATCTGGAGAGCCGCTCGTCGTGCCGGACACGCGCGAGGACCCGGTTGTATGCGATAACCCGGCAATCAAGGGGTTCAATATTCTGGCTTATCTGGGCGTGCCGCTCAAAACACCTGACGGCGAGGTCATCGGCACGCTATGCGCGCTGGATAACACCACACGCACCTGGTCTGCGGACGATGTCGCTGTCATTTCGGATCTAGCCGACCTCGCCATGACCGAGATTGCCATGCGGCTGCAACTTCGTCAGCAGATTCAGGCTAAGGAGCAGTTGAAGTTTCAGGGTGATTTGCTGAACCTGGTTGAGCAGGCGGTGATTGCGACGGATAAGGACGGCCACATCACCTTTTGGAACCACTTTGCTGAAACGCTATATGGGTGGGCGGCTGAAGAGACCGTAGGGCGCAATATTTTGGAAGTCACCCCGGCCACAATGTCGCAGGAGCAGGCGTCTGAGTTGATGCTCAAACTGCAACGCGGCGAAAGTTGGAACGGCGAATTTTTTGTGCGGCGTAAAGACGGCACCGAGTTTTGGGCCGAAGTCACCGACTCCCATATTCTGGATGCACACGGCCAGCTCAACAGCATCATCGGCGTTTCGCACGATGTCAGCGAGCGGAAGCAGTTCGAAATCGCCCTCAAGACCAGCGAAGAATTCAATCGCAGCGTGTTGGAAAGCAGTGCCGATTGCATCAAGGTTTTGGCCATGAATGGAACGCTCATCTCTATCAATGGCTCGGGGATGTGCGCCATGGAAATCGATAACTTTGCTGACTTTGCAGGCAAATATTGGCCAGACCTGTGGACGGGTGATGGTTTTCAGGCCGCCCAAACCGCTGTCATTGCCGCGCGGAATGGTGAAACCAGTCGATTTAGCGCATTTTGGCCCACGGTTAAAGGCAGGCCGAAATGGTGGGATGTGATGGTGTCGCCGGTGCGGGACGCGTATGGTCATGTGGTGCGGCTCGTGTCGGTTTCACGCGATATCACCGAAGCCCGCGCGGCAGAAGAGAAGCTTTACCAGCAAAATGTCTTGCTGCAAACCATGTTGGAGAGCACGTCCAACCTGATTTATCTGAAAGACCTGGACGGCCAGCTCAAAATTGCCAATTCAGCCCTGTTGCATGCCTTGGGCAAAACGGCCGAGCAAGTGATCGACAAATACAAACAGGAGTTTCTCCCTATTGCAGCCGAGGCTCAGCAGATTCGCGACACCGACATACGAATCATGCGCACGGGCATTGCCGAATCTATCGAAGAATCGGTGCACATGGCCAACGGATTTCGCACCTACCTGTCAACCAAAACGCCCTATTTCGATGCCGAGGGAAAAGTAGTTGGCCTCATCGGCATCTCGACCGACATTACCGAGCAAAAACGCGCCAATCACCGGCTGGCGCGCCTGCAACAAGCCACTGAAGCGCTCTCACAACGCATGGAGCCGGAACGAATTGCTCAGCTCATTGTCGATGATGGTGTGAATGTGCTGGGAGCCATGGCCGGCTCCGTCCACTTGTTTTCTGAGGATCGAACAAAAATCGTCCTTAAAGCTCACAAGCATTATCCAGAAGCCATCGCTGCAAAAGATCAGGAATTTGATGTTGCGCAAGCCGTCAACGGCCGCGAAGCCGCGCAGACCCGACAGCCCATCTGGTTCGAAATATCGGAGGAGCTGGCCCGCAAAAATGCGCTGTTGTATGACTTGATGCACAGCCTGCACAGTGTTTCGACCGTGGTTGCGCCGTTGATCGTCGAGGATCGTGTGCTGGGCGTGCTGGTGCTGCACTTCGACAGAAACCAGCGTTTCGACTCGGCCGAAGAAGACTTTTTGATGGCGCTGTCCAGCCAGTGCAGCCAGGCCCTGGAGCGCGCCAAAAATGTAGCGGCCGAGATTCGTGCCCGCAAGGATCTGGAACAGTTCAACGCCGAATTGGAACAGCGTGTGGCCCAACGCACGGCGCAGCTCAAATCGTCGCACGATCAATTGCGCGCACTGGCCGCCCGCTTACAGGATGCGCGCGAGGAAGAGCGCACGCGAATTTCGCGCGAGGTCCACGACGTGATCGGCCAGTACATGACTGCGCTGAAGATGAGCGTGTCGATGCTGGGCCGGCGGTTGGAGAAAGAGCAAAGCCAGGCGGCCTCACGGATCCAGGATATAAATCAGTTGTTGGATGAGGCCATCAAGAGTGTGCGCAAGGTGGCGACCGAGTTGCGTCCCTCCATCCTCGATGATATGGGTCTGGTGGCCGCGTTGGAGTGGTACGTGGCCGATTTTGCGGCGCGGACCAATATGATCTGCGAGTTCAAGTGCAGCGAGAGCCACATTCCCATGGACGCCGATCGCGCAACCGCGCTCTACCGGCTGGTGCAGGAGGCGCTGACCAATGTCGCCCGGCATGCCGAGGCCACGCACATCAAGGTGGTGTTGTATGAAGAGGAGGGCGTCTTGCACGCCCAAATCAAAGACAACGGCCGCGGAATTACGGCTGAGGAATTGAGTGGCAGAAAGTCGTTGGGATTGGTCGGCATGTTGGAGCGGGTTCAGGTGTTTGCGGGCGAGCTCAAATTTGAAGGGCGGCCAGGCGAAGGCACCACGGTATCGGTGACGGTGCCGTTAAATCCTCAGGTTGAAACTTTGTGATTTAAGAGGTTAACGCAGCTTCACAAAAACGCGCCGGCCCAAATCACGCTGTTGCAGACACCAACTCAATACGCGCAAAACACATATCAACACATACCAACACATATCATCACATATCATTCAGGCATGTCCGAAGCCATGCTGATACCGATAGAATCTTCGCCCTACAACGCCGAATCACCCCTCTCGGCCCAGACGTTACCCCTCACGCCGGCTGCGCTGTTCTATGTTCGCAACCACGGCGGTGTGCCGGACATCGATGCAGCTGCGTGGCGGCTCAAAATCTATGGCGCGGTGGATCATGCGGCTGAATGGAGCCTGGACCAGTTGCGCGCGTTGCCGCGGCACGAAGTGACATTGACGATGGAGTGTGCGGGCAATGGACGAACCCTGTTGCCATCGGCCGTGCCTGGCACACCCTGGAATCTCGGTGCCATTAGCACCGGCACGTTTGCCGGCACATCGTTGCAGCAGGTGCTGACCCAAGCCGGTCTCGCCCCCAACACCATCGAGCTCATCGGCAGCGGGGCCGATACCAGCATCGTAGATGGGGCTCGCGAGATTGTGTTTGAGCGGTCCATACCGATTGCAACCGCACTGCAACCCGATGTCTTGCTGGCCTGGGAATTGAATGGCGAGCCGCTCAGCCCCGATCATGGCTTTCCGGTTCGCCTGGTCGTGCCAAACTGGTACGGCGTCGCGTCGATCAAATGGCTGACCACGTTGACGGCCACAGTCGAGCCCTTTACTGGCTTCTACCAGCGCGACCGCTATATTTATACGCGTGAGGACGGCACGCCCGAAGGCCAGCCAGTCAGGGCCATGCGCGTGCGCGCCATCATCAGCGGCCCCGCCGAAGGGGCAACCGTGCCGGGCCGCACCACTCGCGTCGCCGGCAAAGCCTGGTCTGGCGAGGGCGATATCACCCGCGTCGAGATCAGCACCGATGATGGGGGCACCTGGGCTACGGCCATGCTCGATGAGCCGTTCGCCAACTCTAGCTACGCGGGCCGCACCTGGCACTACGCCTGGACGCCGCGCAGCTCGGGCGAGCAGGTGCTGGTGGTGCGCGCCACAGACTCCGCTGGCAACACGCAGCCATTGGTACCTCGTGTCAACCGCTTTGGCTATGGGAATAATGTCGCTCAACGCGTGCGCGTGATGGTGCAATAAAAAAACCTCGCGGGTCGGGTCAACGTGGGCTCCGCCTGGGAGGTGGAGCCCACGCTGACCCGACCCGCGAGGTTGAGTCAGCCCGACTTAAAGCTTCGTATCCCACACCGGCGTCTGCTTGGCCCGCTCATAGAGCGCGGTCCACTCGGCGCTGCCATCGTCCTCGCGGGGATGCATGCGCACGCCGGGTTCCTGCGCAGGAATGTTGCCGTTTTGGGCCTCGCGCCAGATTTGCCAGATATCGGCGTAATGCTTGACACGATTGCCCGGCCATGCCACGGACAACAGAATGCGCGGCTTGGGCAACTCATACGGCGGGTCCATCACCAACCGAACCAATGAGTCTTCATCGACCTCGACACCCAGACCGGGCGCGTCGGGCACTCGCACATAACCGCCCTGAATCTCCAACGGCTCGGCCAGCAGGTCATCGGCGTAGTTGTTCATACAGTTCACGCTCGGCCACTGCGCCATCGGCAGGGCCGCGCCCAACTGCACCGACATCGCGGTGGTAAGACCTGTGCCAACCAGTTGCAGCCAGAATGGCTTGTCGAACTGGGCGGCCAGCGCGCCCTGCTTCAACACACTGCTGACGCCGCCGCCCACTACAAAGCCGTCGCACACCTCATCCCGCGCCACGGAAGGGAACGCCGGCTCACCAAAATGCAGAGCAATGGGCCGGGTGATTTTCTGGCGCAACTGCCGGTGGCCCTCGATGTCGCGTTGCATGATCGGGCTCTCGTAGATGGCCACGTGCGGATTCTTGTCCAGCTCCATCAGCACCGGCGTGGCGTTGCCGGCGTTGATCAACATCTGGTTCCAGTCCAGATCGAGCTTGAAGTGATCGGGCACCACCTTGCTCACCGCGGCCACCTGCTCGAACACGTCCCACCACGGCCGGGCCTTGAACTTGTAGGTCGTATAGCCCTGCTTCACGGCCTCCTGTGCCTCGGCCGCGTAATACTCCGGTGGCATGTCGATGTTCCACCAGCTGATCGGGCACCACTCGCGCACGCGCGGCAGGTTGAACAGGCGATAGGCCGGTACTTCGAGCGCCTTGCCAACCACATCATAGATTGCCATTTGCAGGCCGGCACCGAGGGTGTCATCGCCTAGAAAATCAGCGGCATTGTGGCCTTTCACGCGTGTGATCGCTTCGTCGGGCACGCGGCTCCAGGTGTAGTGTGGAAGGGTTTCGCCGTAGCCGACATAGCCGGCGTCGGTGGTAAGCCGAATCACTTCGACAATGCACCACTGCCACACCTCGCGCCAGTTGCCGAGCGCGGAATCGCAACGGGATGTAAACGGCACACGCAGGGTAATGCGTTCGATGTCGGTGACCAAAAGTTTTGGATTCATAGCTGGGTAGTCAGAAGTCAGGAGTCAGAAGTCAGAAGTCAGAAGTCAGAAGTCAGAAGTCAGAAGTCAGAAGTCAGAAGTCAAAAAGATCATAGTCAGAGGGAGAAAATCTGCAACCGCTAAGCAGTTAGCAGCTAACCGCTATCCCCGCGTCGTCTTGCGCGAGAGCATGAAGACTGTGCAGGCTACGGCCAGCGCCAGCACAATCCATTTGACGAACCAGGGAGCCTGAGTTGGCACAAACGCCATCAGTGCAAAGGAAGACCATGCCGCGCCCATGGCGATGAGTTTGACATGCAGGGGAATCGCGCCGGTGCGCCGGTAGTGCTCCATCTGTTGCAACGGCAACCGCATCCACGGCCGCGACACCAGCCAGTTGTAGAGCCGGTCGCTGCTGCGGGTATAGCATGCAACCGCGATGAGAAAAAACACAGTGGAGGGCATGCCGGGCAACACAATCCCCAATATCCCCAGACCCACTGCCACTGTGCCAGCAGCAATCAGCAGACCGCGCTTGACCGTGGTGAGCGGATTGGAGGAAATGGTTCGAACAGGTTTGTCCATATCAAAATCTTGGTCTGAATTTTGAGTGAAAGGTATGAGTTGATCCTGAACCTGAAATCGCCTTTCGCACGCATCATATTCCCTAGTCAGTGCAACGGTTGACACACGCTAAGTTAGTTAGGGCTATTCGACATTGGTGGAACCTTGATAGGATTAGCCTAGATTAATCTCTCATGCCACTGCCAAATACGACAGTGGCTTTAGTAGCGGCTTTAAAACCATTCGCAACCGCATCAGCATATTCAAAGAAGCGTTGCATTAGTGCTACTACAATCACTCAATGGCAAAGCTCTCAGATAAGCAAATCAAAAATCGGCTGACCAAAGCCAAAGGCTGGACGCTGACCCTCGCAGGTGAAATCACCAAGACCTACACCCTGCCCGGCTTCCCGCAAGCCCTCATGTTCGTCAGTGCTATCGGCGTGTTGGCCGAGGCCATGCAACACCACCCCGACATCACCATCAAATACGACAAGGTCACCCTGGCCCTGACCACGCATGACGATGGCGGCATCAGCGAGAATGACTTTGCACTGGCCAAACAGGTGGATGCGCTGCCACACTAGTTGCTGGTTGCTGGTTGCTGGTGATTAGTTGTTAGTTAAGGGTAATGAAGTGTTAGCGTGACTAAAAACCAGCCACTAGCAACCAACCACCAGTAACCAGCAACTTAATACGCTCCCCGCGCCGACAGCAGATATGGCACCGTCTTGAGCGCCACTTTCAGGTCCATCATCAATGACCAGTTCTCGATGTAATAGACATCCAGCAGGCACATCTCGTCAAACGTCAGCTCGCTGCGGCCACTGATCTGCCACAGGCCGGTGATGCCGGGTTTGACCCGCAGCCGTTCGCGTTGCCAGTCGTTGTAGTGGGCCACCTCACTGAGCAGGGCCGGCCGGGGCCCCACCACCCGCATATCGCCCTTCAACACATTCCAAAACTGCGGCAACTCGTCCAGGCTAAGCTTGCGAATGATGCGGCCCACGCGTGTGGTGCGCGGATCGTTCTTGATCTTGAATAACGGCCCATCCGCCTCATTCCTGTCCAGCAAACCGCCTCGTTGCTGCTCGGCGTCCTCGACCATGCTGCGCAATTTGTAGAACTTGAACGACCGGCCATTTTTGCCGGCACGGCGCTGGCTGAAGATGGGGTTCCCAGGCGAGTCGAGCCGAATCGCCAGCGCCGCCACCAACACGACCGGCAGCGACAGCAGCGCGATCGGAATGGCCACAGCTAGATCAAAGGCGCGCTGAATGGCATCGTTGACCGGGCTAAAAGTGGGTTGGCGCACGCCGATGAGTGGAATGCCACCCAGATCATCCACATCGATTTTGCTCAGGTTGATTTGCAGCAGCGACGGCACCACCCGAACCCGCACGCGATGATGATGCAATAGGTTTACGACCTCGACAATCTTGGGTTGCACCGACCACGGCAGGGTCACAATCACCTCATCAATCCGGTTCATGGTGATGAGGCTCTCGACTTCGCTGACTTTGCCCAGGGCTGGGAAGCGGCCAATGTCGGTTTGCCCACGCACATCATCATCATCGACGAAGCCGATGCAGTGATAGCCCAGCTCGGGCCTGGCCACGATGTTGCGCATGACCGTGCGGCCCAACTCACCCGCTCCCACGATGAGCACATGCGCCACACCGATGCCGCGCCGGCGCAACCAGCTTTCGATCTGGCCGCGCACAATCCGGCTGATGCCGATCAAAATTACAGCGGCCGCGCCCGCATAAAGGATCAGCAGCCGTGAATACACCATCGGCCCGATCAGAAAGATGAGCGACCAGACGATGAACAGGGCTTTGATGGTGCCGTTGAGCACGGCAAACATCTGGTCGGTCCATGATGGGGTTCGGCGCGGCGCATATACGCCGTCCAGCCAAAACATGACCACCATGACAAAGGTGAATATCAGCTGGACAATGCCGTATTCGTCGAACCTGGCTTCATACAAAATATCGCGGAAGAGCTGCAGGCGATAGCGCAGCAGGTAACCAGCAATGAAGCCAATATTGATCAGTACAACATCGGTGATCAGGAGCAAAAGTCGGGTCCGAGCCTGGGTCATTCGTGGCGATCTGCTTTGGAGCGCTTAAGCGCGCAGGCGGGTGTGCACATCCATGCCAACCCATCCCGCTACTCAATCTCCAATTTTATAGTCGTAAATTCGGTATTTCTTATAAACGCGCGTACCCCCCTCGGCAATCACACGATTCATCGCATCATTCGTCTCCAGGATCCAGCCGCATTCCCCACCATCGTACTTCTTTTCGATCATCTTTTCAAAGGTCTTGATGACCATGACCGCATCGACGCCGCCCATTCGATATTCGGGCAGCACGCCCAACAGCACAAAGCGCATCGAATTGACCTGCTTGCGCACCTTCCAATGCCACAGGAATTTGAGCATCGTGATCCATTCCGGCGTGCGCGGGTTGGGATAGGCCATGTGCAACGGCCGGTTGACATTGGGCAAGCTGAGTGAAAAGCCAATCGGTTTACCCGTCTGGGTATCCTCGGCCACAATAATCAGCTCGGGGTCGGCAAAGCTTTTGAGTTGGGTCACGATGTGTTCCAACTCGTGCTCGGTCATCGGCACATTCCCCCAGTTTTTCTCCCATGCCGACCAAAAAATCGATTTGAGCGCGGCCACTTCCTCGTCAATTTTGCTGAAGTTGACACTGCGCACCCGAAACCGGCCGCGCTTCTCGGCCAGTTGCACCACCCGTGCCCACTTGCCCTTCACCACCTCGGCGCTCTTCACCGTATCGCCCCACCAGGACACCATATCCATCGCTTTCGCGAAGCCGTAGTGGTCAAGCAGTTCAGGATAGTAGCGCGGATTGTAGGTCATCAATACTTTGGGCTCGTCGTCGAACCCCTCAATGAGCATGCCGCTTTCATCGTAGATGCTGAGCGTGGTGGGGCCGCGCAAAGTGTCCAGGCCGCGCGCCTTCACCCACCGGCCAGCCGCATCAAACAACGCCCGCGCCACCGCATCATCCTGAATGCACTCGAAGCCGCCGAAGAAACCCACCTTGTCCTGCCAGGTCTCATTGTGGCGGGTGTTGTGAATGGCGACGATGGTGCCGACCACCCGGCCATCGCGCCGTGCCATCATCGGAACCGCAAACGAATGCTCGAAGAAAGGATTTTTTGTTTTATCGTAAAACGCAACTCGTTCGCTCAAGATCGGCGGCACCCAATACGGATTGTCCTTGTAAATCTCCCACGGGAATTCGATGAATTGGCGGAGCAACGCCGGGGTCGTGCATTCAACTATTTCGATTGGAGAAGTACTCATAGGTAGTTGAAGATTGTATGCCATTGCACAGGAGAGCGGAATCGTCGAGGTCGACGTTGGCGTAGACGATTACGTTCACGTAGACGTCGACGTCAGACGTTTACGTAAACGTCTATGTGAACGCTTACGGCACACTCAATCCCGGCGCTCCGCCCATCTCATCCGCCTGTGATATAGTTGACGCCCTATTGTGATGTGAACGCAACTAATATTGCGGCCATCTTTCCGCTCTCGAATTGAGGACGGCGCGTTAAAAACGTGTTAGGGGCGCTTGGACGGCCATCGGGCCGCACCAGCGCCCCTTACCTTGTCAAAATATCGGGGGCAGTGTATTCCAAGGAAGGAGAAAGCGACAACCAAATGGCTCGAAATTACGAACTTACATTTATTGCCCGGCCGGAGATGGACCCCGCCGGTTTGACTGCGCTGATTGAGCGCGTGAAGGGCTTCATTACTGCCGAAGGCGGCACCGTGGTCAAAGCGGATCAGTGGGGCGTCCGGCGCCTGTCGTACCCCATCAACAAGATTCGCGACGGCCAGTATGTCTTCCTGTTTGTGCAACTGGAAGCCCAGTCTGTGCAAAAGGTGGAATCGCGTTTGAAGCTGGTGGAGAGCGTGATTCGCTATCTGCTGGTCAAATCCGAAGACACCAATATCACCAAGGCCGAGCCTGTTGCAGAAGCGGTTGAACCGGCCGTTAAGCCGGCGGTTGAGCCGGCGGTTGAGCCGGCGGTTGAACCGGCCGTTGAACCGGCGGTTGAGCCGGCGGTTGAGCCGGTCGCCGAAGCTGTGCCGACTGTGACCAAGCCGGTTGCTGCCGTGGCGGAAGAGACGACCAGCACGCCGGTGGCCACTGCCCCGGACACTGCTGCAGCCGAGAGCAGCCCGACGCAGGAACAAGCCCAGCCCACACCCGTCGTTGAATAGAGTCTGATGCGGCCTGAATAACCTCGTGTTTTTTGACGCCGGTGAATGGCTCTGGCTGTCACCGGTGATCACCTTATTCAAGCATATGGTCCATGTTTGCCTTTTAGACCTGGCATTGCCCAATACAGCGACCGGCCTCCAGCAACCTTCTCGAACAAAAGCGAGGTTTGCAGTATGCGAGGATTAAACAAGGTCATGATCATCGGCCAGTTGTGCCGTGATCCTGAGATGCGCTATACCCCTAGCGGCAAGGCCGTGACCTCATTTGCAGTGGAGACCCGCCGGGATTGGACCGGGCCGGATGGCGAGCACCACGAAGAGAGTGAATGGTTCAATGTGGTGACCTGGGGCAGCCTGGCCGAAATCTGCAAACAGCATCTGGTGCGCGGACAGCAGGTGTATATCGAGGGCCGGCTTCAAACCCGCGGCTGGGAAGACAGCGAAGGCAAACGCCATTACCGAACCGAAATTGTGGCCAACGAAATGGTCATGCTGGGCGAGCGGCGCTTGCACCATGAAACTCATAGCTATTCGCACACCACTGATGAGATCCATCAATCTCATGAACCACAAGACCCTCACCAACCTCATCAGGGCGGATATTCACCCAATTAGAAACAGAGCATAACTGTTGCCGGACTTTGCGGCGCACATCACAGTCGATATTGACATTTGCGTGATTGCTGTGCGCCGTAAGATCTGTTTGTGTACCCCCCATCGCACATGGCCAAACAACCCGAAGAACAACCGACTCAACCAGACTCTGAGAAAGGCGCCAAGAGCAACCTGCCGCAAGATAAGGCGGCCGCACGTCCCATGATGCGTCTGGGCATGTCTCGCTACGAGCGTGAGCAGCGCACCCGCCGCATCGTCATCATTGGCGCGGCCGTGGTAGGCGCACTCACGATTTTGCTGATTTCCGCCGCCGTCCTGCAACGGCTCGTCATTGAACCCAATCGTGCCGTTGCCAGCGTCAGCGGCCAGAATATCACCGTCTCCGAGCTGCAAAAACGCATGCGCTTCGATCAGGCTCTGGTCGAGAATCGCTACACGGAGCTGGCCCAGCAGGTGCAGCAAATTCAGCAACAAGCCGCGCAGGGTGATGAGAGCGGCAGCTTTCTGTTGCAGTTCTATCAACAGCAGCTTCAGCAACTGGCCGCCCAAACCAGTGCTCAGTCCATTGCTCAACAAGCGCTGGACGATATGATCACGGACAAGCTGGTGCGTCAGGAATCTGCCAAACGCGGCCTCACGATTAACGCCGATGATGTGGAAAAGAGCGTGGAGGAAAGTCAGGGGTTCTATCGGGTGCCATTGACGCCGTTCCCCACAGACACAGCCGAGCCCACCGCCCCACCCACTGAGACTGCGGCACCAACAAACACGTCTACGGCTACGCCGCAGGCCACAGCCACTACGGCCGCAACCCGCACCGCTGCACCGACGGTCACCTTCACACCGGTTCCGGCAACCTCCACCTCGCTTGCAACTTCGACCCAGAGCGTGATCACCGGCACGGTGTCGGCCAGCAGCGCACTATCAGGCACGGCCACAATCGCGCCAACTCGCGCAGCCACTCGCGCAGCCACAGCCACAGTGGCCTCAACCGGCACAACTTCATCCACAGCAACCGCTGGAGCCACGGTGAGCGCGACCGTGTCGGCAACACGGGCAATCACCGCCACGCCGGCAGTGACCGCCACCCGCGCATCGACTGGCACAACTTCGCCAACGGGTGCCGCAGGAGTTGCAGCGAGTTCGACCGTGGCCGCAACCCAGGCCGCAACGGTTGCGCCAACACAGGCCGTTACAGCCACTGCCAGCGTGACAACGACGCCTGCGGCAACAGGTTCACCCGCACCCACCAGCGCCATCAGCCCGACAGGCGCGCTGACCAGCACCGATGCGTTGACGCTAGCGGTAGCCGCCACGCCCACTGTTGCGTTGCCCACCCTGATCCCGCCGACCAGCACGCCGCGCTTGCAACCCACCACCATTACGCAGGGCGACTATGACGTCAAGCGCGACCGCTTCGTCAAGAGCTATGACGCGATTGGTTTCAACGAGCAAGACCTGCGTGGCCTGATTGAGTCCAACCTGTATACAGAGAAGCTGCGCGAGATCATTGCCAATGAAGTCGTCACTCAGACGCCGCACTACCAGTTCGATTACATTCGTTTTAATGTGATCACGGATGCACAGACGGCCCTGACCCAGCTGAACAGCGGGGCCATCCAATTCGATGCGCTGATCTCGCAGACCAACGCAATCACGCTGCCCGCCCCCATCGGTTTTGGCGCACCGGCTGGCGATTGGAGCAGTGCCACTGCGGTGGAGCAACAGTTTGGCAATGCCGTGCTGGCATATCTGGAAAGTGGTGAGTTGAACAAGCCATCGTCCGTCATCACCGCGACAGATGCCACCTATATCGTTGTGCCCAAGGCACGCGAAGTGCGCGCACTGGCCGAGAACGAATTGCAAACGGCCAAGCAGAAAGCCTACACGGACTGGCTGGATGCGGCCAAGGCCGATGCCAGTGTGGTGAAACGCGAGATTGACCCAACCACGATCATCCCGCAGACCGTGGAAGATCGGGCGACTCAGTTCGCACAGTTGACCGGCCAGACGCAGTAAATCTCACGTCCGGCACAGTCAGACATGGCACACATGACACCAGGGCGGCTCACATGAGCCGCCCTGGTTTGTTTAAGCAGCTTATCTCCGGCCGCTACAATCGGCCCTACTCGCCATAGCCATCCTGAAGTGCGCGAGTACCAACAGGCTTATGAAAAAATCGAAACCGATCGGCATCGTTGTGGTGGTGCTGGCCATTTTGCTCGGCACGCTGTTGCTCGATGCGCTGCTGCCGGCGCTGGGGCTCATGCCGGCCATTCCACTACCCGACCTGGCTCAAAACTTCGTCACCGTCTTCCTCGGCATCTTCATCGAAGCGGCGCCGTTTCTGCTGCTGGGCTCGGTGGCATCGGGCCTTATCGATGTATTCGTCACCGCCGATGACATCGCAAGATTGATCCCGCGCAACAAGATCGGGGCCAGTCTGGCCGGCTCCGTCCTGGGTGTGGCCTTTCCGGTGTGCGAGTGCGGTGTGGTGCCGGTGGTTCGGCGGCTCTATCAAAAAGGCTTGCCGGTGTCGGCGGGCATTTCGTTTCTGCTGGCCGCGCCCGTCATCAACCCCGTCGTCATTGCCAGCACCTATGCCGCCTTCGGCTTGTCTCCGGTGTTTTGGGCCCGCATCGTGTGCACCCTGCTGGTGGCTGTGGTAGCGGGGCTGGTGTTCAGCACGCAACCCAGCTTCATTCGGGTGATGCTGCCACGCTCGCTGGCGCCGGTGATGGGTGGAAATTTAGACAGCGGCAAAGTGGGCGATGAGGTCGATCCACCCTCCAACGACCCGATGGCGCTGGCATCGCTTGGCACCAAACTCCAGCGCGCATTCACCCTGGCCGCTGATGACTTTTTTGACATGGGTCGCTACATGATTGTGGGCATCTTCATTGCCACGGCGCTGCAAACATTCGTGCAGCAGAGTGCGCTGGTGGGGATCGGCCGCTCGCCGTTTACGTCTGTGCTGGCCCTGGAGTTACTGGCCTTTGTGCTGTCGGTGTGCAGCACGGTCGATGCGTTTCTGGCATTGTCGTTCATCAACACGTTCAGCACCGGCGCCATCGTGGCCTTTCTCGTGTTCGGCCCCATGGTCGACATCAAAAGCACCCTGATGTTTGCCGGCGTGTTCCGCCGCCGGGTTGTGCTGTATCTGACCGTGTTGCCGTTTGTGCTGGCCCTGCTCATCGGCGTCTTCATCAACCTCAATTTCAACTGGTAAAAGCAGTGGTTCAGAAGGTTCCAAAAGTGCTTAAAGTGCTTAAGGTTATGAGACAGGCAAACTCGCACGGCTAAAACTTTACGAACGTTAAAAACCTGAAGAACTTTACCCAACCTCCTGAAACATGATCTCGTTTGAACTTCGTCACACCGATGCCGCAGGCAAGGCGCGGGCCGGCATTCTGCGCACCCCACACGGCGACTGCCTCACCCCCATGTTTATGCCGGTTGGCACTCAGGCCACGGTAAAAGGGGTGCCGCCGCGTGACCTGACCGACCTGGGTGCGATGATGATCCTGTCCAATACGTATCATCTCTATTTGCGACCCGGTGATGCTTTGGTGGCGCGCCGGGGGGGCCTGCACGCGTTCATGAACTGGTCCGGCCCCATCCTCACCGACAGCGGCGGCTTCCAGGTGTTCAGCCTGAGCGAGATGCGCAAGATCGACAACGACGGCGTCACCTTCCGCAGCCACATCGACGGCAGCACCCATCGCTTCACTCCCGAGAAGTCCATTCGCATCCAGGAGAACCTCGGGGCCGACATCATCATGTGCTTCGATGAATGCCCACCGCCGACCGACCGCGACTACAACCTGATCGCGCTGAAGCGCACGCACACCTGGGCCCAACTATGCCGTGAGGCCCATGTCACCGATCAAGCCCTTTTCGGCATCGTCCAGGGCGGCATCTTCCGCGAGCTGCGTGAGGACTCGGCTCGCTTCATCACCTCGCTCGACTTTCCCGGCTATGCCATCGGGGGTCTGGCTGTGGGTGAATCGAAGGCCGATATGAACAACGTGATCGAGTGGATGCACGCGGTGTTGCCACAGGACAAGCCGCGCTACCTGATGGGCGTGGGTGACCCGCGTGATCTGGTTCGCGGCGTCGCCCGCGGCATCGATATGTTCGACTGCGTGCTGCCCACCCGTCTGGCCCGCCACGGGGCCGCCTTCACCCACGATGGCCGCATCAACATGCGCAACAAGGGTTTCGAGGACGAC
>Ga0105046_10009351_pt1 | contig 15342 bp, 15 predicted proteins | sample MAT03_FD_78385 | JGI IMG/M metagenome (GOLD analysis project Ga0105046, IMG submission 78385) | Freshwater microbial communities from Lake Fryxell liftoff mats and glacier meltwater in Antarctica - MAT-03 (megahit assembly) | ecosystem: Environmental > Aquatic > Freshwater > Ice > Liftoff...
CGATCTCAGTCACCTTCAACGGCGTTGCTCCCATTGCTACTTTTGCGCCAGTTCGGTATTCGTCAAAGAAACGAAGGAACCGCGAACCATGCCACCCTCTTCTTCTGCTGCTCCTTCCGTTGTCGAACGGAAGCTCCCCGATCTTGGCAACACCGCGATCGCCTTCGCCTCCAAGTCGGATACGGACCTATGGAAGGCGAAATGGCTCTTCACGGTGATCGGCACACCGTGGCTCACCGAACTGGGAAGCGGTTTTACCAAGGCCGCCCTAGCCCTGCACTTACCGGTGAAGGGTCTCGTGAAAGCAACCATCTTCAAACAGTTCTGCGGAGGCGAGACCATCAAAGAGTCATTGAAAAGCGCAACGAACTTGGCGAAGAGCGGTATCGGCACCATACTGGACCATAGCGTGGAAGGACAAGATGATGAGGAGGAGTTGGATGGCACGGTGAAGGAAACGCTGCTCAACATCGCGGTCTCCAAGGAGCGGAAGGATGTGCCGTTCTGCGTGTTCAAACCCACGGGGGTCAGCAGGACCGAATTGTTGGAGATCAAGAGTTCGGGCCGTCCGTTGAGCGAAGAAGAGAAAGCGGAGTGGGAACGTGTGGAACAACGCGTGGAAAAGATCTGTTCCGCTGCCCATGCGGCCGATGCGCCGATCTTTGTGGATGCCGAGGAGAGTTGGGTACAACCGGCAGTGGATGAGCTCGTGGAACGGATGATGGAACGCTTCAGCAGGGAACGGGCGATCGTCTTCAACACGGCCCAACTGTATCGAACGGATCGGTTGGCGTATGTGAAGGAAGCCCACGGCAGGGCCACGGAGAAAGGCTATCATTTTGGCATAAAGCTGGTGCGTGGCGCCTACATGGAAAAAGAGCGGGCCGCAGCGGAAGAAGCCGGAAGACCATCACCGATCCATGCGAACAAGGCCTCGGTTGATGCCGATTACGACGATGCCTTGCGCTATTGCGCAGAGCACCTCGTGAACATGGCCGTATGCGTGGGTACCCACAACGAGAAGAGCACCTTGCTGATGGCTTCGCTATTGGATGCCAAAGGACTGGCCCGAAACGATGAACGCGTGTGGTTCGCGCAGCTGTTGGGCATGAGCGATAACATCAGCTACAACATGAGCGCTGCCGGTTACAACGTGGCGAAGTACATGCCGTATGGCCCCGTGCGCGAAGTGCTGCCCTACCTGATCCGTCGTGCCAATGAGAACACCAGTGCCCGTGGCCAGACCGGCCGGGAACTGGGCTTGATCAAAGCGGAACGGAAGCGGAGGGAGGCAAAGCATTAGAGGTTCGTATTTGGTACCACCCATAATGCCCCAGCACCGTTGCTCAGGGAACTCTCTGACATGCCGTAGGTGTTGCCTAATGTTGTGGTCAACAAATACCTGCAACCATGACCAAGCACCTTTCCACCCTCAGCATTCTGCACTACGTATATGGCATTTTCGTTTGCCTGAGCGGGCTTGCAGCACTCTTCATCGTGTTCATTGGTGGCTTCCTGAGCAGTGATGTTCTCTCCGAGATGAGCAACGGTGAACGTATGCCTGGTTGGCTAGGTGGCATGATGCAAGTCATCGGACTTACAGTGCTCTTCTTTATCGAGGTTTGGGGTGTGCTTTCCTTGCTGAGCGGTTACTGGATCAGCCAACGCAAACACCGCACGGCCACCATGGTTATTTCCGGCTTGCATTGCTTGAACATACCCTTCGGACTTATGTTGGGTATCTTCTCATTCATCGTTCTGGTCGATGATGAAGTGAGACGAGCTTATGGTGAGCAAGTGACTGATCCGATCAGCATGCGTGGCGTGTAAAGCGAGTGGCTAGTGATCAGTCTGTGGGTTATTAAGACCCACGACTCATCACTAGCAACTACTTACCTTCTAACTTCCTACTCTGTCATCTGCCCGGTTTCGCCATCCGGTGGCAGTGCGGGTGTTTCCTCTTGACTGCTGAAATTCATGACCGCAGCTACGATCGCAAAGATCACCAGCATCACTCCAATGACCCAAAATAGAGTTCTGGTCGCGGGCATGTCAGTGGGTTTAGGATCCTGCAAGGGGCCTGATCCGGGTACGTTGTGATGTGCGTCGGTTGCCATTTTGGGGTGGAGTTGGTTGAACCGGAACGATGCTGATCACGGGCCACGGGTGAAGAAACCGGTGTGAAGCAAGTTCTTCGCTTGTCCAAGACATTCAACACGAAGGCGCACTGTGGAAGGGATCACCCGGATCGGGGTTCTATCACCACACCACTATCGACTTTCGAAACGCCACAACGTAGCGGTGCTGTCGGTATCGAAATCGCGCAAGGCCATGATCACCATGGATGTGGAAGCGCCACCGATCACCGCTTCAACGGCGTAGAAGATGGTATCGTCCCCGCGTTCGGTGTCTCCGAAATCGATGTCGGCCGTGGGCATGGCCAAACGCACATCGGCGAGTTTCAGGTTGCGGTCGATCAGGCCTTGCTGCGCTTCGGGACTCGCTTTCAACAAGGTACTACGCAGGCGTTGTTTCACTTTTGCTTCGGGGGTCCATGCGCCGTTGGTCAACCGATCCCCAAGGATCGCGTACGCCGCCGCCCCACCAATGAGTAGCCCGATGGCATAGAAGCGGATACGGCGAAGGAGCGTCAAAGCGGATCAGAACGTTGCAAGCAGAATATCCAGGTCCTTGTATGGGAGTTTGAAGGCCTCGGCCAAAATGGGACTGGTGACCGCACCGTTGTACAGATATACCCCGTGACGAAGGCCCAAGTCCGTCTTGATCAGGTTCTCGAAGCCGCCCACTTCGCCCATGGTCAGTAGCATTGGACCAAAGATGTTGCTGAGCGCCGTACTGGCGGTGCGTGGAACGCGGCTCGCGATGTTGGGTACGCAATAATGGACCACGCCGTATTTCTTGTACACGGGATCGAGGTGCGTGGTCACTTCACTGGTCTCGAAACAGCCGCCGCGATCAATGCTCACATCCACGATCACGCTGCCGGACTTCATTTCGCGCACCATCTCCTCGGGCACTACCATGGGTGTTCGCCCTTGCTCAGAACGCAGCGCGCCTATGGCCACATCCGCATTCCGTAAGGCCTTCAGCATCTCTTGTGGCTGGATCACGGAGGTCCAAACCCTACATCCAAGGTCGTTCTGCAGCCGGCGCAGGCGATAGATGCTCTTGTCGAACACCTTCACGCTGGCACCCACGCCAAGTGCTGCCCGCGCAGCGAATTCGCCCACGGTACCGGCGCCGATCACAACCACTTCCGCAGGGGCCACACCACTGATACCACCGAGCATCAAACCTTGTCCGCCCTTGTCGGCGCTGAGGTATTCGCTGGCCACTTGGATGGAGGTATTGCCGGCGATCTCGCCCATGGCCCTTATGATCGGATAGATCCCTTCGCGGTCTTTGATGAAATCCCACGCCACGGCGGTCATGCGCTTCTCCATCATGCGGCGGAGCGTGTCCTTTGGCTGCACGGTGAGTTGGAGGGCCGAAACGAGGATCTGCTTGTGGCGCAGCATCTCGATCTCGCCATGGGAAGGGGGGGCCACCTTGAGGATCAGGTCGCATTTGTACACTTCCTCGGCGCTGTCCACCACGTGTGCACCGGCCTCGCTGTAGTCGCTGTCTTGGAACTGGGCGTACCTACCTGCACCGCGTTGCACCACCACATCGTGATCACGGCCCACCAGCACGGCCACGGAAGCAGGGTTGAGCGGCACGCGGTGTTCCTGGAAGGAGATCTCCTGGGGGATCCCGATGGTCAGGTTCCGGCCCCGTTTGCCCACCTCCATCACTTGTTCCTGTGGGGTGCGGGACACCTCGCGGGCCAATTGTTTGAGGATCTCGGAGCTTGGTGCCATGGTGCCGGTGGAAGGCATGCGAATATACGGCCAACCACCGGAGTTCACATGCGGCTGGTAGCGATCTTTCCCCGGACCTATGTTCGTTCCAAACGGATGGTGCGGGTACCGTTGGGTTCCACCTCCAATCGCACATGTACTACTTCGCGCAAACTCTCCGCGGCCAGTTCGGGCCATTCAATAAAGCAATAGGCTCCGCTGTCCAGGTATTCGTCGAACCCGATGCCTTCCAGTTCTTCCGCGGCCTTCAAACGGTACAGGTCGAAGTGGTACAGGACTTCACCCATATCGCGTTGGTACTCATTCACGATCGCGAAGCTGGGGCTGCTGGTGCGGTCCTTCACCCCCAACACGGCGCAGAAGGCCTTGATCAACGTGGTCTTGCCAGCGCCCAGATCACCATGCAGCGCGAAGACACGGGATCCCGCATGACTTTGCAGGATCAAGCGCGCGATCTCTTCAGCATCGGCTGGTTTGCGCAGGAGAGTGGTGGCGAGCATTGGGGGGGGAGAATGTGAAAATTGAAAGAATTTAATGTAGAAATGTGACGAATGCGCCGCTCGGCCATTCTCACATTTTCACATTCCTGCATTCGATCATTCAGATGATGTTTTTGGAACTCGATCAACTCAACAGCAATTTTCTGCGCCATACGCGAAGATGCAAAGTTCGCCGTTCTATGCATGTCTTGCCTTGAATGACCATGCGCCACTTTGCTCTACTCGCGTTTTCCTTGTTCATATTCACCCACGTCCATTGCCAGACCGATCCCTACGAATTCGGCGTTGAAACTGGCCCCAGCGCCATCTTCTTGCGCGGCAATTTCTTCCCTTCAGGAGTTTACGGAGCCAGAATAGGGTACGCCAGCGGCATTTCGTTCCAATACAACCGCAATTCGCATGTCTCTTTCCGGACGGGCATCCACTTCCAACGAAAAGGCGCACAACTGAAGCTTCCTTTCACAGATGCAAATGGCAACGAGATCCAAGGATCACGAACACGGAGCAATTTCGACTACCTGACCATGTCTTTCCTGACCCGGATCTCCTTTGGCAAACAGCGCAGGATCTTCCTGAACGCCGGACCTTATACCGGATACCTGATCCAACAAACCGACATCACCACCAGCAGTGGCTCGAAGTTCCGTGTTTCGCACAACCATTCAAAGACTTATGACCGGATCGATCTTGGTATCGCCTCTGGGTTTGGTGCAACTCTCCCGATCAGAGAAAGCCTCGTGATGTCCGTTGAGGTACGCAACAACTTGGGCTTGATCAACTTGGTCGCGCCAAGCACGGATGATGGTACCCTACGCACCAATTCGACGGTCTTGCTGCTGGGGCTTGCCTACCGATTCGGGTACAAGGCCATAGGAATGGGGTCGGAAGAGTGAACTGTTCAAATCCACCCTCAACGCATCGTGAAGAATTCCACAATGTGGTTCCGCAGTACTGGGGAATGGAAGAGGAGAATGTGAAAATGTGAAGAATGCCGCGCACGGCCATCCTCACATTTTCACATTCCCTTAATTCTCTTCATTTCCACATTCGTCTCCCCCTACTGCGCCAAGAATTCCTTCGGCTTGCCGGCCTTGTACCACTTGAGCAAGGTATCGATCATGTGCTCCATCTTGCGCGCATCGGCCCAAGTGCTGCGAAAGACCAAGTTGCCGTCCTTGTCCACCAAGAACGCTCCGTTCGGTGCGCGACCGTAAACATTGTACACGGTATCGTTGAGGCCATCGACCAAAACGGGCAGGGTGCCGAGCTGCGCGAATTCCTGCGCATACGCCAGCTTCTCATGTTCGCTCTTCGGCAGTGGGTAGGCCTTGAACTGCCTGCCGTCGCCGGGATGTAGCTCGTCACCGTAGATAACGAAGAGTTGTACATCCTTTCCCGCGTATTTCTTCACCAAGCTGCTCCAGCGTTCCATTTGCATGCGGGCCGGTGGGTTGGTGATGCTGCCGAACATGAACGCTCGGATCTTTCCGTTGTTGGCGCTCAACGTGTAATTGCTGCCACTCTGGGCTGTGGGCAAGGTGAAGTCGTGCGTGTGCGGATCCATGCCGTGCCCTTCACTGTATGTGCGCAGGTCGCGAATGGTCTTGCGCATCAGCTTATCGAAGTTCATCCGCCAGATGCGCACCTGTTTGCGCATGGTCTTGATCTCCTTCTTGCTGTACGCGTTCAAATAGTAGTCCAGGTCGTCATGGAACACCAAGGCCGAATCCGTGCCGTTCCACGAAGGGTCCCAGTTGTTCAATTGGGCACTACCACTGAAGGTGAATGCCAGGGCTGTGATCAAAAGGAGTTGGCGCATCGTTCGTTCGGATCGCAAAGGTAGTTGGTGGCTTTTGGGCTTGAGGGCGAAATGCGCGGGCCAGCAAGGGTCCCATTCTGATCTTGGAACCCCGATCCTTCGGCTGAACGTGAAGCGAACCCACTGCAAGACGCAGTAGTTACTCCACTACAAATTTCCCACCCGTTAACCACTTCCCACCTGCCGCAACGTGCACGTAATAAACACCCGCCGCCAAGTCTTGCAACGCCAAAATATGCGATCCATTGCCCGTTAGACCTTGTTGGTGTACCACACGGCCATCCGTTGCCACCACACTAAGTTGCAAAGCTTCGTTGGCTACAGATGGGGGCAGATCTAATTGCAGTGTAATTGCTTGCCCGCTCACCACCGGGTTCGGGAACAGCGTTAGCGCACCCAACAAATTAGTAACCTGCTCGGCAACACCTACACTGTTACAACCGGGCACCAAACAACCCTCGCCATCCACTTTAACCACCCACGCATCTTGGCTGTAGCCGGGTGGGTTGGGTGCGTTCAAACGGCCATACACCGGGCCGGTGGCAATAAATCCGCCATCGGGTGTGGGGAGCACATCGTAGAACTGTCCTGCACCGTCATTGATCACGCTGTCTTGGTATACGTACTTGCGCATCCACAGGCTATCGCCCTCGGAGTTTGTTCGAAGCAATACGCCATGGTAACCAATAGGCACTTCGGAAACTCCGCAGGCAATTAGGTCGCCATTGGGCACTTCCTTGGCAGCGAAAAATGTCTGGAAATTGGCCGTTTCCCCGTATTGCCGGTCCCAGATCGTGGCTCCATTCATCGGTTCAAGCCGGGCCAATTGAAAGCGTTGCTGCTGAAAGTCCGCTGCGTATGACCAGTTGCTGGCCATTAGAATGTCGCCATTGGCCATTAATGAGAGCTGTGCACTGGCACCGGGATCAATGGTTGGCCACAACACTTCCCAAAGGAAATTTCCATCTGCATCGATCCGCTGGATCCATCTGCGTTGTGTGGTGTTGGTAGGATACTTTGCCCCACCCAAGATCAAGTCTCCATTCGGGGCCTCCAAAACGGACAGGAACGCATCTGTTCTTGGGGCAGGTAGCCCATACGTCCTCCTCCATTCCACATTGCCCAAGGCATCGGTCTTAATGGCAAATCCATCCAAATAGCCGGTGGCATCGGTTTGGCCAACTACAATGAACCCATCATCTTGGGTGTGCTTTACACTGAAGCCATTCCATTGCGAACCGGGCGGGCTGATGTCGCGGGTGAATACCGTATCACCTTGAGCATCGAATACCATGAGTAAGGCAGAGAGCTGCTGTAATGTGTCTTGCTTGGCCCCACCAATTACAATTCCACCGCCGGGGATCGTGTCGCAACAATTGGCCCAGCCGGGTCCAGCACCATAGCCAACGGGGCTGAATCGCTTGTCCCAGAGCTTATTGCCCGTATCGCCATCAATTCTCGTAAGACCTATAGCAGGGTGAGTGAAATACAAACCCGGTGCTACAGTGTCCAAGGCAGAAGTAAGCTGAACTATTGTTAAAGAACCACCTGCGGCGAATTCTATGTCACCAGCGCTCTGGGCACGAAGTTGACCGTCAAAATCGTACCGCTTGTTAAACGTTTGGCCCAACGCAGACCAAACGTTCAATAACAACATCAAGAGTATCAGTGAGCGCATTAACGCTGCACGATCAACTTCAACTGGCCCATTTGGATCCCGTCCAGCACGAGCTGGGCGGTATACGCACCAGCACTCCACGAAGTAGTGTTAAACTCCAAGATGCCGTTCTTGTTGTTCACCGATCTAGTTACAACCAACCGCCCCAGGGCATCTTGTACCAGGAGACTCGCATGTTCACTGGCCTCAGGAAGACTGTACACCACCCATTGCGCACCAGCTGTGGGGTTGGGATATGCTTCCAAAAGTTCCAATGGTACAGCTTCCGTTCTAGCTCTTACCGAAGTGCTGTTCCGGTTCTGGTTGCTGCTTTTTGTCATGTCCGGCAGTACGATCACCTCCGGTGCTAGCTCTTCACCTAAAGCATGGAGCCAAGCAGCGGCGTGTGCGCTGCCGATCACGTCGGTCTGTTGGGCTATATTCTGCAATTCGTTCACTGTGCCTTGATCCGGTTGTTGCCAGCCGTTGGCTTGTTCGGCTTGTGCCCAGAGCTTCAGTACTGTGAATTTTTCCGGTTCCAAGGAGCTCAACTCCTCATTGGCGGCAAGGAGTTCCAAGGCATTAAATGCGCCTTTGGCACCCAACACGCCTGCTTCAGTGGCCTTTGCATTCTCCGGGGCGTAGCGCGCGGTCCATACCAAAAGAGAGTCCAATGCTTCGCCGGTTTCCGTGGCTTTTAACCAAGCATCTTGCCCTAGCCCATATAATGCTTCGGCCTTCTCTTGGCTAAACTGGGCCATTTCCATTTGTAAAACGGTTAACAGGTTCACTTCGCCGGTCTGTGCGCCATCCACCAAGTTGATAAAGAAGGGGTCCAAACCACTAGTGTAGGTCCATTGCAACGCTTCTCCATCCAAGGGGCTATTCGCCACCAAGCTTTGTGTAAGGTGCCAATCACTCAAGGCCGGGTCGCTGTTGAATGCCGCTTTCAACGATTCCAAACTGGCCTTTGGTGCCACGCTTAGCAGAGCATTGCGTTTGGCGGTGGTCGAATTCGCCGGGTTCTCCAAGTAGGCGACCAAGCCTGCACTGTTGCCATTGTCCTTGGTGGCATCGTAGGCTTCTTGGGCACTGTCAAAGCCCTCTTTGCCTTCGTGTGCCTCGGACAAATGTGTGGGACCATCCTTGCCCAAATGGGTAGGGCAGGCTTGCTCTTTGCTCACATACAATGCAAAAGCCGAAGAAGGCTCAATAAAATTGTAACAGATCGGTTGCGTATGGTACACGCTGGATTCATGGTACCAGTACTGGATGTACTCCGTCCCAAGATCTTCCACATAATAATCACCTTCCGGATTGATGCAATTATCGGAGAATACGTTGCCAGCAGGCTTCGTAGGGTCCGGTGCACCACCAGACTGAACAGCATTCCGTCCTTGCTGTTTGGCAATGGTTGGGAGTGTGCCGGTAAGGGCCACATCGTACTTATTGGTGGCGGTTTGCCCAAAATCGTTGCAGCGGATCTCCAGACCTTGGCCTTGATACGGGTTGCCCGGGTTAATGATGTTCGTGTACCGGTTGTTGCCTTCCACCAATTGGGCGGCGAAGAGCTTATCGTACGAATTGTTGTAGATCAGGTTGGGTGCCTTGCCGCTGTTGCTGATGATCGCTCCCACTTTAACGTGGCCTTCCGGTTCGGTGGTGGTAAAGCTGTTCTCCTGGATCGTGTAACCGGTACACTGGTCGCCATACAATGCGTAGGGCACGAAGATCAGACCGGGTACTTGGGGCTCTGCCACATCGAATGCGCAACGGGTTATCATTTGGTCCTGAATGCCGCTCATGTAGATCCCCATGTTGTTCTTATCGAAGACGGCTCCGTCGACCTTGAAGGTACGGCTGGGGTCGAAAGTGGTGGCAACAATAGCCCGGTTCAAATTGCCGAAGCGGCTGTGCAATTGGTTCCCGCAACCATAGGGACCGGGATCCGAAATGCAGAAGTCGATGACGGAGAATGTACTATTGATGCTGTGTATTCCAGTGCCCAACTGTTTAATATCTGCGTATTCAGTAGTAGTGAGATCCACATCCCAATCGCAGCCGTCGAAGACGATACCCCGCACGAAGTTCAGCAAGACATGGTCCTTCGCCGCAGGACCGGGGTAATTCAGGTCGCCACCGTTCAGGAAGTGGCATTTTGTAAAGGTGCTAACGTTCTGCCTCACCTGATAATAAGGATGGTTTGGCGTAAAGTTCTCATACTCCGAGAACGCCACATCGTACACGTTGTTGCGGTAGGTCACTTCATTCGCAATGATGATCCCACCGGAAAACTGGCTCGGATCTTCTGGGCTCATCGGCCCCATCGCGAATTCGTTCGCCGCCAGAGTTCCCACACGGCTTTGCGCGATGGTGCAATATTCGAGAAGCGCTCTCCCTTGTGCACCGGTGGTGAATTGCGAAGCAAGGCCATCTCCTTTGATCAGTACGCCGTCCCATAATGCATCGGGACAGCCTTCCACAGCGGCCAGCACGGCATTGTCGTTCATGAACAAGGTGCCACCTGCTTCCACTTCTATCCGCGTGGGCCAGTAGAGTTTTTGGGTATCGGCAAAGCGGATAACCGCACTGTTGTTTATGGTCAGGGTCTTGCCATCGGGCACCACAATGGTTCCGTAGATGTTGCGGTCGGTGTTCCAGGTTTCGTTGGTTTGTAGTTCGTATTTACCTTGGGTATTAAGCGGGAGCGGCTCGTAGGCAAGGGCAGACTGGCAGCCGGGTTTGATCTTGGTGAGGTACATATCATCGAAGTTGTGGCTGGTGTTGCCACTAACCACCCAACCACCGTCACCTGCTTCGGTTATCTTGTAAACGCACTCTTGATCGCGCAGGTCTCCATAAGAACACTCGAAGGTGGTTGATGGATCAGCATCCCACTGGGCGGCCCCAATAGGCACGCCGGTCGCAGCGTTCAATTTGGCAACAAATGGATCAGTGTTCCAATAGTTGAACAGCCAAGTTTCCATATTCCAAATTATTGGCGCGACACCTTCCGTGTAGCCGAAATCCGCATCCAAGCAAGTTTGTGTAGTTGACGGCAAAGTGGCGTAGCTGACGTGCTCCCCACCTAAGGAATATCCTCTAGCCCATTTGCTGCTTACCACCGCTAAGTTTCCATCGGCCATCTGGCAAATGTCACTTTGCAGGTCGTAGGCGCGAACCTCGCCAAGGCTTGTGGTCCATTCAAAGGCACCGCTGGGTCCGAATCCGTGTACGAACAACGTAGCAGAATGGGGTCCGGATGCTGGGTATCCGATCTCGTAATTCGAGATGATCGGCCAAATGATCCGTGTAACGCCATCGGTGGTTACGAAACCGCCCCCAGTAGTGTAATGTGGGCTGGTTGTGTGATGCACCCCGGTAAACTCCAGCTCATAGGTATTACCGGTAAAGCGGAACCACGTGGGTTGGAAGGGATCTGCACCTGGCTCAAGTACAAGGGCGATCGCTCTTTCCGGGACCATGGGTGTATTGAAATAGCCGGTGATCAACAACCTATCTGTTGCCGGATCGGAAGCGATCTGTGTGAACCAACCCTCTGGTTCTTGCGGCCAGTCCAATGGTAAAGTAGTATTTGCCTGACCCATGGTGTAGAGTTCATGATCGAGTCGCACGCCGCTGGAACTAACACGGACCACAAATGGAACCATACCGCTGCCACCCGGATAGCTCGTTCTTCCAACTGCCCAATATTCGCCATTGCGTTCTACCAGATCATTGATGGAAGAGCCGATCCGTAGTGGTTGGTGATCGCCAATATCGGCACCGGATAGCATGGTACACCACATCACGTGTCCGTCAGCATTCAATTTAGCGAGATACCCCATACCCGGAAAGAAGTGCTGCGTTCCATCTGGATCTACATAGTGTTCGTCTCAATTCAAATTGTTCATATCCAGCAGAGCGAGATCTTGATCATTCCAGCGAATGGGATGTTGATCCATTCCATCTTGATCCGGCCATCCTGCATTGCTCGTTACACCGGCTACTACAATACCTCCATCGCTACTTTGGATCACATTGAAGATCTGCCCCGTCAGCAAGTACTTTACCCAAACATCATCTCCTTTTTCATCCATCAGTGCCACTTGTCCACGCGTGGTTCCCTTTCGGTGGTTGGGTCGCTCAAGTTCGCCAGGTCTAGGCTCAAAGGCTTGGGTGGCGTTCGGGAGCGTATTTGCGCACCCCATTCCAGGCCAATAGCAGTTCGGATGCGAGATATAGCCCGCGCCCAAGGTGCCGGTATTGATCCCGCCTTCGTAGTAGTTGCAGTGCCCGAACCACCAATCTTCGCCCGATTCTTCCCGCGTCTGTGGTGCACTCCAATTCTGAACAGCCATGGGAGTGGCCGTCCAAGTTGGACTAGAATAAATGAATTGAATTAGGCATTTACGAAATACGGAGCGCGCAACTGCAAATAGGTCTTGGGTGAGGTAGAGACCGTACGATCAAGAAGGTTCTCGAAAGCCCCCTCTTTCATGAAACTTCTATTGAACCTGAAACAGTATTCGTCCAGGTATGCTTGAAGGTGGTTGGCATGGTGATGGATCCCGCGTAGCCAACCCTTAAAGCCCATGATCACCCGGTGCAACAATGCGAAATTCTGTCCTTTGGTCCCGGATTTTTCCTGCACCAATTTCTTGAAGTCCTTTCGCAAAGGAGCATAGCCTGCCCAGCCATCGGTCCGGATGCTGGCATTGGGTTTGATATGTGCCTGCATGAATGGTTTTAGCTGTTTGGAACCCGCCGAGGGGATCACCTTTGCGTACATCCGCGAAGCCCCTTTCCCCTTGCGTTCGACAGCTACCACCACCAACTGTTTCTTCTTGTTCTTACGGCCTTTAACAGCCGTTTCTTGGCCACCAACAACGAACTCATCCACCTCCACCGTGCCTTCCATAGGGTAGCGCCCACTGCTCTTCATGGCTTCCATCACCTTACGTTTGAACAACCAACACGTCTTCTGCCGCAGTTCCAACTTCCTGCTTAGTTCGGTGGATGCGATTCCCTTCTTACTTGTGGACAGATAGTACACGATGTAAAAGGCCTTCACCAACGGGAACTTTACCTTATGGAAAACCGTTCCGGCGGTTGGCGATTCAATGTAGTTGCAAGAGCTGCATTGGCGATCATGTGTACGAGTTGCATTGCAGTAATGCGCATGCCCACATTTACGGCATTGGTATCCCGCGCTCCACTTCTTTTCTGCCAAAAATCGCATGCATGCATCTTCGTTCGGGAACTTCTGTTGGATCTCAAATATCGAGAGACTTTGGTATCTTGCTTCCATGTTTGAATAGTTCAATGCACAAATCTATTGGGGATTGAGGTATTTGGCAAGTGCCTAATTCAATAAATGAAATCGAAGTAGGTCCCCGATGCGCTTCTGGATCCGGGGGCCACACATTCACTAAGCATCAAGATCTCTGGCTCCACCAACAATTGCCCCACTGCAGATCCTAGAAACCCGCCAGAACCCTTCTGGGCCGCGAATTCCAAATTGGGTGGGGTGATGCACGCCATTCAAAGTGAGGCCTTCAGAATGACATTCAGGATCTTCATGATAGGTGGATCGGTTTAGGGAAGAACGAAGATGAAGTGAATGGTCGATTGCTCCAGTAAAATGATATGAACATTTAATCAACCGGACAGGAATACCGTTCGTGAGTTGTATCAAAAGGCGATCCTCTGATCCACGAATGCCAGAGATCAACATTTGTCGAACCTTTCACGGTGCGAAATGTTCCGCTCATATCCTTCATTACCTTGCACCCTTCGACAGCGCATCCAATGCCAGTAGACGATAGTCCATTGATCGAAGCCATCCAGCAAGGAGACCAGAAAGCGCTGGCCACCCTGTATGATGCCTATTCCGGGGCTTTGCATGGGGTGATCCTGCGCGTTGTTCGCAATACGGACCTTGCCCAAGAGGTGTTGCAGGACACCTTCGTGAAGATCTGGCGGAGCGCTGGGGCCTACGATCCCGCCAAGGGAAGACCCTTCACCTGGATGATGAACATTGCCCGTAACACGGCGATCGACATGGTACGGTCCGCTGCGGTAAGGCATTCCGGATCGGTCCGATCGCTGGATGATGTCGTATATCGCATTGGGCACGACGATGTGCGCGAAAAGATGGACGATGCAGGGGTGAAGGATGTGGTGTTGGACCTGAAGGCTGAACATCGCCAATTGATCGAACTCGCGTACTACCAAGGTTTCTCCCAGCAGGAGATCGCAGATAACACCGGAATTCCTTTGGGGACCGTGAAAAGCAGAACACGTGCCGCCCTCTTGGAACTGAGAACGCAGTTGAAGGACCATAGATGAACGCCTCGGAATTGATCGCATCAGGGCTTTTGGAAGCCTATGTACTGGGCCAGGTCTCGCCGGATGAGGCGAGGGTGGTGCAGGCGTCACGCGCTTCCGATCCGCTGGTGGCCGCAGAATTGGATGCTGTTGAAGGCTCGCTTCAGGAGTTTGCCGTACGCAATGCCGTGCCGCCGCCAGCAGCTTCCAAGGCCGCTATTTTCGATCGTATCGAAGAGTTGAACAGCAAGGTCAAGAACAGTACCCCGGTTATCCCCATCACCAAGGCTTCACCAATGGTGGCTGCCCGTTCCACAGGGTCCTTCAGCACATGGTTGGCCGCTGCCAGCATCGCTGCGTTGGTGGTCAGCGCTGCTTTCAATATGATCCAGTATGGGCAGCTCGAGGAAGCCCGCACCGAGGTTGCACGGTTGGAGAACGACAAGGCCGTGCTCGCGGAGGACATGAACGTGCAACGGGCCAGTTTCGAACAAAGCCAAAACCAACTTGCCGTTGTCATGGATCCGCAACGCAAGGCGATCCTGTTGAACGGAGTAGGCAATGCCGTTGGTGAACAGGCTCGCATCTATTGGGACCAAAAGGCCACGTCCGTACACATGGATCCGATGACCCTGGCCGATCTGCCCGCTGGCCAGCAATACCAGCTTTGGGCGTTGGTGGATGGCCAACCCGTGGACGCGGGGGTGATCGAAAAAGGGGAGGCCTTTCACGGACTGCAACGCATGAAGGATGTGCCCCAAGCCCAAGCCTTTGCCGTGACCATTGAAAAGGAAGGCGGCAGCCCAACACCAACGCTTGAGGCGATGGTTGTGATGGGTCAGGTCTGAGCACTGCGCCGCCCCTTTTGCTTGTGGGTGCGGTCCAACCGAATAGTGGCCTGTCTTTCGTGCTTCGAGTTGCACGCGATGCTTCTTCAAACGCGATCCCTCGGCCGTGGTACGTTTCTGTGCAGGATTTCTCCTCCGTCACAACTTGTGCCTTTTTCCTTGTGACTTGTGAATTGGGTCTTCTCTTCCTGTTTTGTCCCCTTCCAGATTTTTGAAAATGACTTTCAGTGTTGGCGCGGGTTGTAGAAGGTTTTTGCGCGAAATTTGTCATACTAAGCGATTTTATGGCATCGATACGCAAGACAAA
>Ga0105046_10009353_pt1 | contig 15338 bp, 11 predicted proteins | sample MAT03_FD_78385 | JGI IMG/M metagenome (GOLD analysis project Ga0105046, IMG submission 78385) | Freshwater microbial communities from Lake Fryxell liftoff mats and glacier meltwater in Antarctica - MAT-03 (megahit assembly) | ecosystem: Environmental > Aquatic > Freshwater > Ice > Liftoff...
TAGTGAAGGCCGAACTTGGGAAAGGATTCTCTTTCGGGGCCACGGCGCCGATGCAACCGGTGGAAGGCATGATCGGGGAAGAGCCATTGGAGCGTACGGAGGAGGCGCAGGCCCCGGGCCGACGAATCCTGGTTGCGGAAGACAACCGCGTGAACCAGATAGTAATGGCAAAGCTGTTGGGGAGGCTGGGCTGCGAGGTTGCGGTGGCGGAGAACGGTTTGGAGGCTCTTGCGATATTACGGCGGGGCGGCTGGACGTGCAGTTGCCGTTGATGGGAGGGCGGGAGGCCGTGGACGCGCATGATTCCAAAGGACACGACCCGTCGTATTCGGTTTTTGCCCAATCGAAACATTGGAGTTTTTGGCAATCACACCGGTTTGGCGACTGGAGGTCGCTGATGATTCCAAAGGCAATTCCTTGGCTGACCCCCAGCTCTGTGCTGCTCTCGAATATGACGCCGAACAGCACCGCGGTTGGCGCCGTCACCGGTGAGTTTGCCTGGCCGCGGGTTATTCAATTCGGGAACAAAGTGTTGTTTTAGTCGGATCACCTATGGATTCAGTCGCGCCGACTGGTGGGCGGTCATCTTCCACTTGCCGCCGTCGTTGATGTACACTTCCAGCGTCCGCACGCGGTAGGGCGCGCGGCCTATCAATTTCACATCGACATTCCCCTCCAGCACCGCCGCCTTTCCATAGACGCGGACCTTTGTATTGGTCTCCGTAAACGATTCATACCGTGCTGGACCGCTGGTTACGGCGGCGATATATTCCGTCTTGCTTTCCGTCTTTCCGCTGGAATGCGCGTAGACCAAATCATCGGCCAGCAGTCGAGCCAGGATGTCCTTGTCCTGCTTGACCACCGCTTGGCGCCAGACGGCTGACGACTCCTTCACTGCGGTGGCGGCGTCGGCCGTCCAGGCCAGCGGCGCGCAGAAAGCAAGCAGTATGGGTACGAAAATGCGAATCATGGGGGGTCTACTCCTTCGGTTTGTGTCCAGCTAAGGCCGTTATGATATCAAATCCTCAGGTGGCTATTGCAAAGATCCGCGATCATCGATTATCATTGATCAGGCCATGAAGCCCATTCTGCCCGTCACACGTGTCGACCAAGTTCGCCACGCCATCCTCGAACTGATCTTCTCCGGAGCTCTCCGGCCGGGCGAGCGCCTGGTGGAAGCTCGTGTTGCGGCCGACCTCGGTGTTTCCCAGGCGACGGTTAATTCCGCCCTGCAGGTTCTTCACGACCAAGGCATTGTTTCCAAGGTCCTTAACCGTTCCACCAATGTCTGCCGCTACACCGGCCAGGAGATTGACAACCTCTTCTCCGTCCGAATGATTCTTGAACCGGCGGCGGCCGAAGCGGCCAGCCGCAAGTTCTCCGCCGAAGGGCGTTCCGCTCTGCAGAAGCAGGTGGTTTCCATGCGCCAGGCCGCCCGTGCCCAGGACCTGCCCCATTTCTGTCTCGCCGACTACACGTTCCATCAGGAACTCTATCGCATCACCGGAAATTCTGTGCTGATTCAGGCTTGTCAGGCAATCGCGGCTGCCCCTTTCGCCTACATCCTTTGCGATTGCACGTCGGCCTTACCCACCAACTATGAGGAGCTCGCCGAGGATCACCAGGACGTCATTGTAGCCCTGGAACAGGGTCCGGAAGCCGCCGCCGAAATCACCCGCGATCGAATCAGCGCCTGGCGCAAGCACTCGATCCGCGCACTCGAATTCATTGCGGCCGAACGGAGTGCTTGTGCCTAACAAACTTTTCCTTTTCGCGATCGCGGCTGTCTGCGTATCGCGGGCGCAGACACCCCCGGTCAGCTTCGCCCACGATGTCGCGCCCATTTTCGCGCGCTCGTGCGGCGGATGTCATGGCGCGCCCCAACAGCTTTCGGGCTTCAGCCTGCTTACTCGAGAAACGGCGCTCCGCGGCGGAGCGCACGGCACGGCAATCATTCCGGGCAAATCCGCCGAAAGCCCCCTCGTGAAGCGGTTGCAGGGCACGATGGAGCCGTCGATGCCTCTCGGCGGCAAGCTTACTGATGGAGAGATCGCGACGATTTGCCGGTGGATCGACCAGGGAGCCACGTGGGAGACTACTGCCGTGGCCGCTCCCGCCAGCGCCGCCATGAAGATCACGGCCTCCGATCGGAATTGGTGGGCCTACCGCCAGCCTGTCCGTAGCCAGCCGCCGACGGTTGATGCCCGCTGGCGCACCAACCCAATTGACGCGTTTATTTTCGCCAAGATGCGCGAGAAACAGGTGAGCCCTTCCCCAAAGGCCTCCAAAAACACGCTTGTTCGCCGGGCCTTCCTCGATCTCACCGGGCTCCCGCCCACCACGTCCGAAGTCGACGCCTTCGTACGTGACGATTCTCCGGATGCCTTCTCCAAGCTCGTTGACCGTCTGCTCGCCTCGCCCCACTACGGTGAACGCTGGGGACGCCACTGGCTCGACGTTGCCCGATACGCCGACAGCGGCGGATACGAGCAGGACTTCTCCTACCAGAACGCCTGGCGCTACCGCGACTATGTGATCCGCGCCTTCAACCAGGACAAGCCATATGACCGGTTCATCCGGGAACAAGTGGCCGGCGATGAGCTGGATAATCCCGACTACGACGCCCTTATCGCCACGGGCTTCCATCGCGTCGGCGCCACCGTCGGTTTTCGCGAAAAGGATAATCCGCAATACCGGTTCACGTACCTTGACGATTTAATCGGAACCACTACGCGCGCCTTTCTCGGCCTTACCGTGAGCTGCGCGCGATGCCACGACCACAAATTCGACCCCATTCCGCAGATGGATTATTACAAGCTGATGGCGGTCTTCTATCCATACGTCAATTACGACCATCCGCTGGCGCCGAAGGATCAGGTGGAAGCGTTCCAGGCCCGCCGGGCAGCGGTCGAAGCAAAGACGGCGCCGCTGAAGGAACGCGTATTCGCCATCGAAGAGCCCTATCGAAAACGAGCGTTCGAAGACAAGCTCAACACGTTTCCCGCCGACATCCAACTGGCCGTTCGCACGCCGGAAAATCAGCGTACCGAGGGCCAAAAACTGCTGGCCACTCAGGTCCTCTCCATTCGCGCGGGCAACTTCCGCTCGCTCATGTCCGCCGCCGACCGCGCCGCGGTCGAAACCGCTACGCGCCAGATCAAGGATTTCGAAAAGGACTTGCCCGCCGCTCTGCCGCTGGCGATGGGAATCAGGGACGGGGACTATCGTCTGGCGCCGATGGGCCCGGGCGACGACGAAGCGCCCGGCAAAGCCGGTTCCGGACGCCAGGATGCCATCAACGAAACGTATGTCCCGGTGGCCGGCAAACCGTACCATTTCCCGAATGCGCGTTTCCTTGAGAGTGGGGATCCCGATTCGCCCGCGGGCATCGTCGAACCCGGCTTCCTGGAGATCCTCGGCATGGATGCGCCCGCCTCTATCGTCCCGGCGGACGGCCGGATCACCACTGGCCGGCGGCGCGCCCTGGCCGAATGGATCGTCCGCCCGGATAACCCGCTCACCGCTCGCGTGATGGTGAACCGAATCTGGCAGCACCATTTTGGCCGCGGCATTGTGTCGACTCCTAGTAACTTTGGACGCCTGGGGCGCCGCCCATCTCATCCTGAACTGCTGGACTGGCTGGCCACCGAGTTTATTCGCCGGGGCTGGAGCGTGAAGGAGATGCACCGGCTGATTATGAGCTCGGAAACCTATCAAATGGCTTCCGAATACGCGGTTTCGGCGGCTGTGGAGAGGGATCCCGATAACACGCTTCTCTGGCATTACCCGGCTCGCCGGCTGGAGGGCGAGGCCATTCGCGACTCCATCCTCGCCGTCAGCGGAAATCTCAACCGGAATACCGGCGGCCCCGCCTACTTCCCCATCGTTCCCGAACAGGTGCGCAGGTCCGTCGCCAAGGGTATCTGGGTGGTCAACGCGGACGGTCCCAGCGTCTGGCGCCGCGGCGTATATTCCTACTACAAGCGCGGCATGAAGTATCCCATGTTTGAGGTATTCGATCAGCCCGACCCGAATGTTACCTGTGAAGGCCGCACTATCAGCACCGTCCCCACGCAGGCGCTGACCCTCCTCAACAACGAGTTCGTACTCACACAAGCGCGCGCCTTTGCGGAGCGGGTGTTGAACGCAGCCGGTCCCGAGCAGGATGCTCAGATTCGCGCCGTTTATCGTCTCAGCCTCTCCCGGGAGCCTTCCGCCGGTGAACTTCGCGCCAACGTCGAGTTCCTCAACCGCCAGCTTACTTCTCACGGCGGCTCCGCAATCCAGGCGCTGACCGACCTCTGCGACGTCATTCTCAATCTCAACGAGTTTCTCTACATCAACTGAAGGCCCTGCCATGAAAACAATTTCTCGACGCGACCTTTTGTTCACTTCCGGCGGCGGCATCGGGGGAGTGGCCCTCGCCAGTTTGTTGGCGCAGGACGGCCTGCTGGCCGCCGACGAGGGATCCAATGCCTGCGGTGTTGGGCCGCAAGGCGGTCCCGGCGCCGCGAAGAAGCCTCATTTCAAACCACGCGCTAAATCGATCATTTCGCTGTTTATGACCGGCGGGGTCAGTCACATCGACACCTTCGATCCCAAGCCGATGCTGAAAAAGCATCATGGCAAACCGCTCAGCGGTTTTGGCGAAATCGTGGTGCGGCAGGGGTACCCGGGTCCGTTGATGGCCAGCCCGTACTCGTTCAAAAAGTACGGGCAGAGCGGCATAGAAGTCTCCGAGTTGTTCCCCCACATGGGGTCTATCATCGACGACGTAGCGCTGATCCGGTCCGGTTATGGAAAGTCGAATGACCACGTCCTCGCGCACTACGAGTGGAATACCGGCTCGCTCCTGATGGGGTTTCCCAGCGTTGGCTCCTGGGTCAACTACGGCCTCGGCAGCGAGAATCGGAATCTGCCCGGATACGTGGTGATTCATGACCCCCGCGGCGGCCCCAATGCGGGCGTGGCCAACTGGAACAGCGGGTATCTTCCCGCCGCCCATCAGGGCACTGTTTTCCGCCCCACTGGCGACCCGATTCTCGACCTCCGCCCTCCGGCCGGCATGCCCCCGGGGCAACAGCGCGCCCGTCTCGACCACCTCGCCCGCCTCAACGAAGAACACGCCTCCCGCTATCCCGGCAGCAGCGAATTGGCCGCCCGCATCGCCTCCTACGAACTCGCTTACAACATGCAGGCCTGCGCGCCGGAAGCCGTCGACCTCGACAAGGAATCGGAGGCCACCAAAAAACTCTACGGCCTCGATAACCCGGTCACTGAGCCATTCGGCCGCCAGTGTCTCCTGGCCCGGCGACTCGTCGAGCGCGGCGTCCGTTTTGTTCAGTTATTCAATGGCGCCAAGGCCCGCACTGACGTCGACGATTGGGACGCGCACTCCAATCTGGCCGACAATCACGGCGCCCATGCGCGCGAAATCGATCTTCCCATTGCGGGTCTTATGCGCGATCTCAAACAGCGCGGTCTGCTCGACGAAACGCTCGTCATGTGGCATTCCGAATTCGGCCGCATGCCGATTTCCCAGAAAGGACTTGGCCGCGATCACAACCCCGGCGCCATGTCGTTCTGGATGGCCGGAGCCGGTATTCGCGGCGGCCAGGTCATCGGCGCCACCGACGACTTCGGCTACAAAGCTACCCAGCAGCCTGTGTCCTACCACGATGTCCACGCTACCCTGCTTCACCTGCTCGGCTTGAACCACAAGCGGCTAACGTATTACTTCAACGGCCGCCAGATGCGGCTCACCGACGTTCACGGGGAACTGATACCGCAGTTGACCGCATAGCACCTGAATCGCGATTTCAAAGAGGAATGCCATGTTTGCCAGACCTTTAAGTCGAATGGCCGCGTCCGTACTTTGTACGGTCGTTTTCGCGCCGCTTTCTTTCTCCCAGGTATCCGGGAGTATCAGCGGATTCGTCCGCGATCCCTCGGGAGCCGCCGTAATCGGAGCCGCTGTCACCGCGCGTTCAGTCGAACAGCAACTGACTCGGAATGGCGTGACGGACTCCACCGGCTTCTTCAACCTACTTGCGATCCCCTCCGGCACTTATGACGTCACGACCGCCGCCCAGGGCTTCGAACGGCAGGTTCAGAACGGCGTCCGCCTGTCGCTCGCGGAAAACCTCCGCCTGGACTTCGCTCTCAAAGTTGGCTCCGTCCAGTCCGAAGTAACTGTTAGCAGTACCGCGACGCTGGTCAATACCACCAGCCAGACACTGTCGGGTCTCGTCGACGACCGCCGGGTACAGGATCTTCCTCTTAATGGCCGCAACGTAATGTCGCTGGCCCGGATCCTGCCCGGCGTTCTGAATGTCAACGCGCCGCAGGAGATGGGCAACACCCGCGCAGGGCCCAATATGAGCGTCAACGGGGGCCGCTCCGCCGACAATAACTTCACGTTCAACGGCGCTAACTTTACCCATTTCGGGCAGACGACCGGCCTCAACTTCCCTCCTCCGGATGCCGTCCAGGAGATTCGCATCCAAACCCATAACTTCACCTCTGAGTACGGCAATAATTCCGGCAGCCAAGTCAGCATTACTTCCAAGGCGGGCACCAACCAGTTCCACGGGAGCGCCTGGGAATTTCTGCGCAACGATAAACTGAACGCCCGGAGTTTCTTCCAGCCCCGGCGTCCGACAAGCCGCCAGAATCAGGCGGGCGCGGCCGGCGGAGGCCCTATCCGGAAAGACAAGCTCTTCGGTTTCGGCTACTATCAGAAACTCTGGAACCGCCCCGAATCCGGCTCTACGCAGGCCCTTGTTCCCACCGACGCCGAGCGCTCCGGCAACTTCACCGGCGCCGCCGCGATTCGCAATATCACTGAGCCCCTTACCGGCCAGGCCATGACCGACGCGTCGGGCCGTCCCTGCGTCGCCGCCAATATCGTCGCCGCCGGTTGCATCAGCAAAGCGGCCGAAAACATCCTGAGCCGTTACATTCCACGCTCCGCCACCGGAACGTTTGTGTCGCTGCTGCCGACGCCTTCCGGCAACTACTCGTTCATGGGCCGGGTGGACTTCCTGCAGAGTTCCAAACACAACATTTTCGGCCACTTTCATCGGGACAACTATTCCCAGCTCTTTACGGCGGGCAACATTCAACCCTTCACGACTGGCGACCGGACCGTCAACAACAATAACTACTCCGTGTCGAGCACCTATACGATCAGTCCGACGCTGCTGAACCAGGCCACGGTCGACTACATGCACGTCACCTCGCTCGACCTCGCCCGTGAGAAGATCACTCCCGAGTCCATCGGAATCAATCTGCCGCCCGGTATTAACGGCGAAGGCATCTCCATCAATGTGCAGGGCCGCTTTAACCTGGCCCCGGTGAACCCGAATGGTCAGGACTATAGCAACTGGCATTTCCGTGATGCGATGAGCTGGATTAAAGGCCGTCATACCGTGAAATTCGGTTACGAAATGCACAAGGTTACCTGGACGCTGAACAATCAGTACACCCAGTCGCGCTCCGCCACATTCACGGGTATCGGCACCGGCAATCCGATGGCGGATTTCCTGTTGGGAAGATTTGATCAGGTCAACGTCACGTTTGGACAACCCGGCAGCGACCCCGTCAACTGGAAGCACTTCTTCTTTCTTCAGGATGAGTTCAAGATCGTGCCGCGCTTTACCCTCACCATCGGCGCACGCTGGGAGCCATACTTCGCGTGGGATCAGAAATTCGGCCGGCATACTGTGACGGACGTTCCCAATTTGTCCCAGCGCTCTACGGTCCGGCCCGATGCGCTCCCGTTCGTTCTCTTCCCCGGTGATCCGGGGCTTCCGTCCAACGGCAAACTCAGCTTTGACGACCTCAACAACATCGGTCCCCGCGTTGGCTTCGCATGGGATGTCTTCGGCGATGGCAAAACCAGCGTCCGCGGTGGCTACGGCGTTTTCTTCGATCAGCTCAGCGCGAGTGTCGTCCATACCGCGGAGGCGCCGTTTGCCGGCACCGATATCCTGCGCCAGGGCCAGATTGATCAGCCCTATAGATCGCTGAATCGTCCCCTTCCACCGGCCGGCGTGCTTCCCGGGAACTTCGGCTGCCGGCCCATCGCCGCCCGTCCCGGCGTCGCTTGTGACTTTCCGCTCCCAGCCAATCTTGTCACCACTGAAGTCCGGCTGGTGGTCCCCTATACCCAATCGATGAATCTGAACATTGAACGCCAGTTCCGCTCCGATCTCGTCTTCTCGCTCGGCTACGCCGGCAAGCTCTCCCAGAAGCTGGAAGGGCACCGGCACTGGAACCCTGCCGTGTTCAAAAACGACCCCGTTACCGGTCAGGCGCCATCGGCCCAGAACATCAATAATCGTGTCCTGTTCCCGCAAACGATCGGGCTGTTTAATACGCAGTCCCGTATCCTCGGGAATGACTATCGCTCCGGTTACCACAGCGCTCAATTCCGCGCCGAGAAGCGCTTCAGCAAGGGCGTCTCATTCAACGGCTCCTACGTCTTCGGCAAACAAGTCGATAACGTTAACGCACCGCAACCCGGCCTGACGCCCGGAGTCGGCAACCCGTTCAGCCTGCGTGATGAGAAGGGCCGCGGCAATTTTGACCGGCGCCAGGTCATCGCCATCAGTTGGCTCTGGAGCCCCACTGTTCAATTTGATCAAACGCTGGCCCGTCATCTCCTTGCCAATTGGAGCCTCGGCGTCTTTCATTCCGTTCAAAGCGGCGCGCCGCTCAACATCACGATGGGCGTCGATGTCGCTCTCGACGGCACGGGACAGCAAAACCTGCAACGGGCCCAACTCATCAATGGCGTCACGTACGATGACGTCCGCCGCTCCCATACCAATCGCGCGGCTATGGTCAACCAGTTCTTCAATACCTCGGCCTTCGTTCCGGCCACACTTTTGCCGCGCGGCATCTACGGGAACGCCGGCCGCAACATCATTAACGGCCCGGCGTTCGCAAATACGGACTTCACGCTGATGAAGGACTTCATTGTCCGCGAGCCCATGCGCATCCAATTGCGAGGCGAATTCTTCAACGTCTTCAACCAAGTCAATTTTTCGCCGCCCAACACGCTCGTCTCCGCGGGCGGGTTCGGCCGGATTACCGGCGCCAACGACGGCCGTGTCGTCCAACTTGCGCTCAAGGTTCTTTGGTAGACGATATGAAACACTTTCCCAATCGCCGCGTTGTGGCCGGATTCCTGGTTATGGCCGCGGTCGCCGCCGGCGCGATCGCCCAGGCCAAGTGGCCCGCTCTCCCCTACCTCGTCGACGCCGATTGGCCCCGGCTCCCCGCCGGCTGGACTTTTGAAGAGACCCCCGGCGTTGCCGTCGATGCTCAGGAGCATGTCTTCGTCTTCCACCGCGGCAAACATTCCATCATCGAATTCGACAAGGGCGGCAACGTGGTCCGCACCTGGGGCGACGGGACGTTCGTGCGGCCCCATGGCCTTCGCTTCGATTTGGAAGGCAACCTTTGGGCCGCCGACGATCAGGGCCACATCGTCGTCAAGATGGATCCCCTCGGACGTGTTCGAATGGTCCTTGGCCGAAAAAACACCAAGGGCGAAACCAACGACACCTTCAACCGTCCCACCGACCTCGCCTTCACGCCAAGCGGCGACTTCTACGTTTCCGATGGCTACGGCAACTCCCGTGTCGTCAAGTTCAACAAGGAGGGGAAATTCCTCCTGGCTTGGGGAAAGAAGGGCGCTGGCGAAGGCGAGTTCAACCTTCCCCACGCCGTTGCCGTTGACAAGCTCGGACGCGTCTATGTCGGAGACCGCGAAAATCACCGCATGCAGATCTTCGACGCCAACGGGAAGTTCATCACCCAGTGGAAGCACGTTGGCTCTCCCTGGGGTATCGTCATTACGGCCGATGAGTTTATCTACATGTGTGACGGACACAATAACCGGATTCTCAAGCTCAACATGAACGGGGACATACTCGGCGTGCTGGGCAGTGCCGGTAAACTCCCCGGTCAACTCGATTTCGTTCACCACATGGCCATCGGGCCCAGCGGCAGCATCTATGCCGCTGAAATCAAAAATTGGCGCGTACAGAAATTCGCGCCGCGTTAAGGAGCACACATGCATTCATTACTGCGCATTTTCTGCGTATCCAGCCTAGCGGGCGCCGCGGTGTGGGCCCAGACCACACGCAACGAGATCACCAAGGCCACCACGCCCGAACAGGATTCGAAGGCGAACAGCGCCGATGTTCCGGACGTTTTCGCCATCCCTGGACGGATGGAACGCATCGTCGTCCTGCGCTTCAAATATGACGCCGACTTGCTCGCCGGCATGGAGAGAATGGTGAAGGAGCAGAAGATCAAGAACGCGGTGATCCTCTCCGGCATCGGCTCGTTGCGGAACTACCATATCCACTCCGTCAGCAACCGCACCTTTCCATCGAAGAATATCTTCCTCAAGAATCCCACCGAGCCCGCCGACATCATCAGCGTGAATGGCTATGTCATCGACGGCCGTATCCACGCCCATATGACGCTTACCAACGGCGAAAAAGCCTTCGGCGGCCACGTCGAACCCGGCAACACCGTATTCACTTTTGCCATCGTTACGCTGGGCATTCTCGGGGATAACGTTGATCTCAGCAAAGTTGACGACAAGACTTATCGATAACAGACTGTGGTGAGAAAGGGCAGCGGGGCGGCAGCACCTTGCGCAACGGTCGGTCTGCATTGAATTCCTGGAATAGGGCACGTTGCGGCAGTGAAAGCCTGGAATCCCGCTAGGCCTGTACGAAGCTTCCTTTATTGGCGCCATCCGGCATGATCCGGCTGTCCGGAGCGGTGAAGTTCCGTTGCGCTTTCCCTTCCGGCTTCGCCGGTTCCGGGTCCGGCACTTTCGGGTCATGCCCGCCCGCCTTTTTCCCGGTTTGCACTTCCTGTTCCCGACGCTCGGCGATCCTGGCTTCGGCCGCGGCTCGCTGTTGTTCGGCCTTCTCCTTGGCCTCTTTCGCCAACTCCGCCGGTAACTCGTCGCCGCTCTTTCCCTTGACGTACTGCGCATCTTCGGCCTCGTCGGTGGCCGCCGCCCGCCGCAGCAACTCCTCCACTTCCTGCCGCAACCGCTGCTCCGTCTCCTCCATCCGTTCGTAGCTCATCGCCTTGTGTTTACTGGCGTTGGCCTTGATCTTCGTCCCGTCGATGGCCACATGGCCCAGCTTTACCAGTCCCGCCTATTTACATAACAGCAATACCTGCACAAACAGCCCCGCCAACGCATCCAAGTGCCGCTTGCGAAACGCCGCGATGGTGTCGTGATCCGGAGGCGTATCCGCCGACAGACACCGGAACGCCACGTCTTCGTGCATCGCCTGTTCAATCTTCCGGCTGCTCACCACTCCACGGCAATACCCGTACAAAAGAAGCCGCAACATCATTGAGGGCTGAAAGGCAGCCAAGCCTCGCCCATCGCCCTCATACGACCTGGTAGATCGATCCCAGATCCAGTTCCTCGGCCACATCGGCCAGGAACCGCGCCAAGCGCCCCTCCGGCAACCAGTCGTGCAGCGATGGCGGCGGCAGCAGGCGCTGGTCCGTATTGTCGGTTCGGAAGCGCTTGCCCATAGTCATATCCTCGGCGGAACGATCCCGCGCTCAAGCCATTTCGCGGTCGATTTGTTTCATGAAATCGAATTCGAGTGAATCTATCTCCGACAGACTTCTAGCGGGCGGGAGGGGCGGCGTTGCGTCGAAACCGGTAACGATCAAATCGGTAACCGCGATCTTAGGAAGGTATTTGACCGCGGAGTAGCGTTATTTTGCAGCGACCACTTCAGCGGGAACTTGCTGCGCATAGAGTAGCGCCAAGGACGCCCAGCCGGTGCCCGCGGCAGCAATCCATTGATGGTGTCCGTAAGGGAATCCGCTTTCGAAGTACGGCTGTAACGGGTGCGCGTGGGTCTGCACGTACCAGCTTCCATCGGGGAATTGGGTCTTCAGCAGCCACGCGACGCCTTTCTGATAGGGCGGTTCATTTGGATTCATTCCGGCCGCGTTGTGCAGGGCGTAGAGCGCGAGTCCGGTGGCGTAGGCGTCGGGCGACATGTCCGGGAGTTGCGACCAGGCGCCATCGCGGCGCTGGCTGGCGAGGAGATCATTGATGGCCGAATCGACGGGCAGTCCGGCGGCATTGAGCCCGATCAGCCGCATGGCCTGCTCTTCGACTCCGCGGGCTGTTTGATGTTGGAGCCACGCACCGGCGTTACTTATCCGCGCGGTGATTTCGGCTGCGCGGGCAGGCGTGTGATACGCGCGCAGGGCGGTAACGGCCAGCGCCGTGGCGCTGATATAGGAGTATTCGCTGGGCGGGCGATAGGTGCGGAAGTCCCATTTTCCGTCGGGGTCCTGGCGGAAGGCGATCTTATGAAATGTGGCGTCAGTGAAGCGGTTGGCGGGCTCCCGATCGAAGCCGAGCGCCGAGAGAATGTAGACCGGTCCACCCATTACGCCGAGGCCGTTGAGTACGCCGGGCAGGTTGCCGGAACTGGTGGAAATGGTGACGCGGCGTTCGCGCGTGGCGGCGGCGGCATCGAGTTGGTAGCCATTCTTCCTGGCTAGAGAAGTTACCATGTCCGGCACGGAATTACTGTGGCAGGAGACGCAACCGCGCGTTTTCCAAACGGTTGGAGCGGTGGTTTGCAACAAGGGTAAGGCGCGTTCGACGGCCTGACGGGGAGACTTTGCCGGGGCAGAGGAAACGGGAATCGGCTCGGGCGCACCCGGGGCCTTGGCATGCTGAAGCGCTTTGACGATGGGATCGTTCCGGCCGAAACGGAAGGCGAGGGTGAGGGCCGTGTTGCCATTCTCTTCCTTCAAGTCTGTCCGGGCGCCGCGGGCGAGCAGGAGATTGACGACGGCGGGATTGCGATCGTAGGCGATGGCGGCGCGCATGAGGGCGGAGTAGCCGCGGGCGCAGAGGGGATCGATCGGCGCGCCTTGATCGAGCAGAAGCCGGACGAACTCCAGGTTTTGATACGCGGCCGCGTTTTGGAGCGCGGTCTGGCCGCGGACGCCAAGTTGGTTGACGTCGACGCCGGCAGTCAGGAGAATGGGTGCGCAGGCGAGGCAATCCACGACGGCGGCGTTGACCAGGGCGGGGGACTTTGGCGCGAGCGTGGCGCCTTTCTTGAGCAGGGTGACGAGTATGGTGGGTACACCGGCGGCGGCCGCGGCTTCAACGGCGTCGGAGGAGGGCTTGGCGCCGGCGGCGAGGAGCGCGTCGACGATTTGCTGGCCGCCTTTCCGGTTAGCGGCGATGCGGAGCGGGGTCATGCCGTTTTTTGCGGCAGCATTGACATCGGCGCCGGCGGCGATCAGGGCTTTCGTTTTACTGAGATCGGAAAGGGCGTAGTGGAGCGGTGTGTAACCGCCGGAATTGACGGCCTTCGGATCGGCTTTGTGGCGGAGGAGGAGATCGACCATGGCCGGGTCGGCGGTGACGACAGCGTGAAGGAGCGGTGTCGTGCCGTCAGAACGGGGCGTATTCGCCAGGTTTGCGAGGCTCGTTACGGCGGATTGATCGCCGTTGCGAATTGCGTCGAAGATGTCAGGGCCGGCGAAGAGAGTGAGGGAAAAGAGGAAGAGAATGGATGGCCGCATGGTGGATCCGTTGGAGGGACGCACCAATTATGAAGTTTGCCGCGAGTTTGTGCAATGACCCAGGCAACTGCCCGGCGTCGCGTCTGCTCTAACAGAGGGGAAGTTGAATTCCATCGAAACATGAGCGACCCGGCAAATATTCCCGATATCGTAGACCTTGCATCCGACGAGTCGTTCCCCGCCTCCGACGCGCCTCCATGGACACTGGGTGTGGAACGACCAGACCGCAGGATGGAACGCGATTCCATGGGCGAAGTGCCTGTGCCCGCCGAGGCTCTGTATGGCGCGCAGACGCAAAGAGCGGTCGAGAATTTCCGCATCGGCAATTATCGCTTCCAAACCAGCTTTATCCAGGCACTTGGGCTGATCAAGGCGTGCGCGGCGAGAGCGAATGGAGAGATGGGAGCGCTTCCGGGAGAAATGGCGGCAACCATCGCGGACGTCTCAGACCTGATTGCGAATGGCCTGCACTTCGATCAGTTCGTCGTCGATGTCTTTCAAACCGGCAGTGGCACCTCCACCAACATGAACGCCAACGAGGTGATCGCACGGTTGTCAGGCGCCCACCCGAACGACCATGTCAATGCCAGCCAATCCAGTAATGATGTGATTCCTTCCGCCATTCATATTGCCGCCGCGCAACAGATTCGGGATCAGTTATTGCCCGGTATGGAGATCCTTCGCTTCAGTTTGGAAGCCAAATCCCTGGAATTCCGGGATGTCTTCAAAATCGGAAGAACGCATTTGCAGGATGCGACTCCGATGCGGTTAGGCGAAGAGTTCTCCGGGTACACGCACCAAGTGAAGGCAAGCGCTGAACGTGTCGTGTTGGCAATGGAAGGGATTTACGAACTCCCACTTGGCGGGACCGCGATTGGAACCGGCGTTAACGCCCCTGGCGGCTTCGCCGTTCGAACGATAGCGTTGATCGCGGAGCGCACGGGCCTTCCTTTCCGCGAGGCCCGCAATCACTTTGAAGCGCAGGCCGCGAAAGACGCCGTGCTATTCCTGAGCGGAGCGCTCAAGAGCTATGCGGTTGCGCTGACCAAGATTGCCAATGACATTCGATGGCTTGGATCAGGACCCCGTGGCGGCCTCGGCGAGATCCAGTTGGCGGGATTGCAACCTGGCTCCAGCATCATGCCGGGGAAGGTGAATCCAGTCATCCCGGAAAGCGTGCTGATGGTCTGTACGCAAATCATCGGGCATGACGCAGCGATTACGTGGGCGTGCGCTTCAGGAAATTTCGAGCTGAATACGATGATGCCCCTGATCGCGTTCAACCTGCTGGATTCGATTGCGTTGTTGAGTACAAGTTCCCGCAACTTTGCGACACTTTGTATTCGCGAGTTGTCGGCCAATCGGGAAAAGGCGGCGTCGTTGATCGAGCAGTCATTGGCGATGGCGACGCTGCTGGTTCCCGAGCTTGGCTACGATAAGTCCGCGGCTATTGCGAAGGAAGCTTATGAGTCAGGCAGGAATGTTAGGGAGGTTGCGGTCGAAAGGAGTGGTCTTTCGGCGGCGAGGGTCTCTGAACTCCTCAATACATTTATCGGGCCTCGTGCGTAAAGGTGTATTCCGGTGAGAGTGTCGGCGAGGCACAGCATTTTCTCATCGAAGGATGAGCCTGAAGGAGCGCGGTAGCGCTCCGGGTTCCTTTCTGTTGGGTTTTGTCGGGGAAGGTTAATATCTCGTCGTCGAGGCTGTGGGAATGTGGA
>Ga0105046_10009354_pt1 | contig 15337 bp, 8 predicted proteins | sample MAT03_FD_78385 | JGI IMG/M metagenome (GOLD analysis project Ga0105046, IMG submission 78385) | Freshwater microbial communities from Lake Fryxell liftoff mats and glacier meltwater in Antarctica - MAT-03 (megahit assembly) | ecosystem: Environmental > Aquatic > Freshwater > Ice > Liftoff...
ACGATTCGTGTAAAAATGGGCCACAAGGGCTGAATGCCAGAGCATTCTAGGCTTGGCAAGTCTGGGCACAGGTCGAAACAGGCCTTGTAGCGGGTTCAGAACGGGTCAAGTGCCAGAGATTGCTAGGGCTACGTCAAAGTGGTAGCCCATCGGGTATGCTTGCTGAAGGAGTCGCCAAACTCATCAGGAGCAGCCCCGATGGACCAGCCGCAGTATACCAGCCTCGTCGACGCCCTCGCCGTCGTGCCCGACCCGCGCAAAGCCCGCGGCAAACGTTATCCCTGGTTGCTCCTGCTCACCTTGCTCGCTGCTGGCCTCGCCAGTGGGCAGCAGACCGCTCGCGCCATCGCGCAGTGGCTCGGGCTTCACGCAGATGAGCTCAAGGCCGCACTCCCGCAGCTTGTTCGCATTCCCAGCGAGTCCACGCTCCTACGCACCCTACGGTTGATTGACGTCACCGTCTTAGAGCGCGCGCTCGCCCAGTTGACCACGCCGCAGACCGCTCCCGATGCCACGCCGAGCCAGGTCGTCACACCCGCTGGAACCCGCTTGCAGGCCCACGCGGTCGATGGCAAAACGCTCCGGGGGACCACGGCCTGTGGCGTGCCGACCCAATTGGTCAGCCTGGTGCAGCACGGCAGTGGCATCACGCTGGCCCAGGCGGCCGTCGCCACCAAACGCAACGAACTGAGCGCCGTGCCGGCCCTGCTGCACCGGCGCGACCTGACTGACACGATCATCACCATGGACGCCTTGCATACCCAGCGTGCCTTCGCCCAGCAGCTGCACCAGCAAGGCGGCTACTACCTGATGATGGTGAAAGCCAACCAGCCGCAGCTGCATGCGGACATCGCCCTGTTCTTTGACCTGCCGGCCATCGCCGCCGACCAGGAGCGCTGCGACCGGGTGGAGACCATCAGCAAAGGCCATGGCCGCTTGGAGGTGCGCACCTTGGAATACACCACTGGCGACTGCGCATATCTTGACTGGCCCGGCGCCACCCATCTGATCCGGCGCAGCTGCGAGCGGCACGTTTATCGCACGGGCAAAACCACAACCACCGTCACCTACGGCATCACCAATCTGCCGCCGGCGGAAACCAGTGCGGCACTCCTCGAAACGCTGTGGCGTGGGCATTGGACAATTGAAAGTCGGTCGCACTACGTGCGCGATGTGACGCTCGGCGAGGATGCGAACCATATGCGCACTGGCGAGGCGCCGGAAACCCTGGCGGCCCTACGCAACAGCTTGCTTGCCCTGTGGCGGCGTGCCGGTTGGACCAACATTGTCAAGGCCGGATTACTTTTGGTTCTCCCGCACTTGCCGTGAATCGGCCTTTATGCGGCCAGGACACGCTGGCGGAGGAGGTCAAACTTGGCACGACCATAGGCCATCCGCTTGATGCGCTTCAAGTGATTCACCTGCCCTTCGACGTGGCCGTTTGACCACGGCAACCGCAGCGCTGCCCGTACCGCAGCCCCATCCCGCTCTAAGCCCACCGCGAAGCTCTGCAATGCACCAATGCCCGACTGCTCTGCTGCGCTGATCCACCCATCGTATGCGGCATAGTCACGCGTTTTCACCATCGTCATGAAGGAGGTGCCACATGTATAGGCCGTCTGAAGCGCAGGCACGGCCTGCGTGAGCCGCTCGACCACCTGCTGTCCTTCGGCATCCAGGCGGTCAAACGGGCGCATAAAGAGCCACGACACCTGGCGCGCGGAGCGCCGTCGCGGGGTCGGTGGTGGCGGCGGCTGGGTCGCGGGCGGTCGCCCACGTCGCACCGTGCCTGCACCGGGTGGACACAGCTGGCGGTGGTTTGCGATCCATTGGGTCACTTGGGATCGTCCGCCGGTATAGCCGTGCTGGTCGCGCAGTACACGCCAGAGGGCGGCTGCATTATCGTTCCCGGTGGCGAGCTGGTCGCGCAGATACGGCACAAAAGGATCAAGCTTTGATCGCTGGGGGCGGCGCTGGCCCTGCTCAGGAAACTGATCGGCCCGGAGCAAGCGGCGCACGGTTTGGCGACTCAGCTCCAACTGGCGCGCAATGGCGTGGATGCTTGCCCCCTGGCGCGCCAAGGCGCGTACCTGCGTGTAGCGCACATGGCGACAGGCACGACTCTCGGCGTGCAGACGCTCCCGACGGCTTCTCCCCGCCAAGGGATCAGCGGAAGCGGCGACGGTCAGGGGCTCGGTCAGGGCTGGTTGCTCCGCAGCAGCAGGCACGATGGGTTCGGTGGGCAACGCATGCGCCGCCGCAATCGCCGCGACCTGCTGCTCAAGCACGCGCTGGAGCGCTTCACGGAGGTTTTGGAGGAGATGAAAGCGGTCCGCTATTTGAACGGCTGCGGGCGCGCCACGGGTTGCCCCGTCGGCATACTCCGTCGCCCGATCACGGCTGATGATCTCCACGCCGGGATGCTGTTCCAGCCAGGTGGCAAGGCTATCGGATGTGCGGTCAGGTAAGCGATCAATCGGCTGACGGCGTTCTAAATCCACCAGGATGGTACCAAACACCTGGCCCTTGCGCAACGAAAAGTCATCGACGCCCAAGACCCGCGGTGTCGGCGCGACGGGCAGGGGAGCGCGGCGGGCCAAGCGGAGCAACGTGGCTGGGCTGACGGGCATACCTTGGCGCTGGGCGAGACGCGCGCCCGCTTCTCCACCAACCTCAAGCCCTAAGCGGCGCTGTTCGGTACGGAGGCGCGTCGTCCGTCGCGCGCCAGCGGCAACGAGGTCGGGTAGGCGTTCACAAAAGGTGCGTTGCGGGCACGCCGCTTGGTTGCAGAAGAAGCGGCGGACATGCAGGATGCGCACGACTGGTCGCTGGATCATGGGCACATCGGCCAAGGTGCGCTGATAGCGACTATGAATGCGGCTGGCCAGCACGCAGCAGCGCGGGCAGGGCATGGCGGGTGCCATCGCCGCCAAATCCACGCGCACGTGCTCGTCTGTCACGCTGGCTACCGTCATATGCAAGAGCGTCCCAACTGGGACGAAGAGGTTTTCAAACATGGGTTCGTGTTCCAGGTTTCAAGCTGACCTTTTTCAACCTTGAAGTATAGCTCATCCATGCGCTTCTTGCTTTCACGGCAAGTGAGGGAGAACCAATTCTACATCGGCCTGTACAACATCGCCGATGCCGTCCGGGCAACGGCTGCCTCGGTGGGCACCGCCCTTGCCCTCATCGGTGCCCGTACCACTTTGACGTAGCCCTAAGAGATTGCGGCTTCTCTGGCATGTTTGTCCTTGAACGCCTGCTCTGCCGAGAGCGCATCAAGACGCGCTAAACCGACTAAATGGCGCAATTTTACACGAATCGTTGCCCTACCCCTACCCGATGTGCCGCCCACGCTGGCTTCTTCATTCAGCCTATGATCACCAGAAAGGTCGTACTCAGCAGGGCATGGGTAACCATCCAAGGTGGTAGTACGGTATCCCAGCCTCATTCCTGTGATAATCCTCTGCTGACGGTGAGTCCGCCGACGGAGCGCAGGGGATCACCATGCGCCCGTGAGGGATGAACTCCTGCAAGAAGGTTCATTCTCTCAGTAATAAGTACCCACTCACGAGAATATTTACACGGTCTCGTTTATTGCGTTTTCTGTTCTCATGTTGCACAGAGCCCATGATCGGCGGGTATGTCTGCCCATCACGGATCGCTGAAGCACCAGCCGGAAAGTACTTCGCAATCACACCACGCCCCAGCGGCTTGCGGGAGTGCTCTCTGCGTTCGACCGAGTGATGTCCGCATTGAATCCATCGCGAGCCTGTTTGCGACTCGTACCCCTGAAGCTGCGACTCGCTACGCTCATATGACCCTACACTCCGCACATACCACATTTGGTATGTGCGAAGGAGGAAACAATAAGGCAAACGCGGATGGCGATCAGGTCAAAGCCCTCGTCACTCGCACGACCACTCGCCGCTCCAGTCTCACGCCTGACGACCACCCGGAACGTGAATCTACGCAGCGGGCCTGTCACCGGATATGTCGTTCGGGCTATGGCCCGAAGGGATAATAGGTTGAGGCACTCGGTAGGTAGATCAGCTTCTGGCTCGAGGTCCGCTTCCAGGGTCAGCAGGGTTGGATCAACGGCAATTTTCTGCGGTACGAGCGCAGGAGGTGAGAGTCCGGGTTCGCCCCTGCGCCTGTTCTGAAGAACGTTTGGGAGGAACTATGACTCACAAGTTTGGGCTCGCGTCGCTGGTGCTCCTGCTCGTCGTGGTCGCTAGCACGATTCCGGCCAACGTGTTCGCCCAGGGCCCCGTTCGGGTCCAGCTGAAGCTCCTATCGGCCGAAGTGCTGAACAACAACACCTGGACGGAGAGCAGGTGGCGCACCGCACCCGCTGACACGCTCATCACCGCTGTCGCCGGTGGTGCCGATGGCGAGATCTTCTACCCCAACAGCAAGAGCGTTTACAAGCTCAACGTCGGCGACCATGTGGATCTGAGCAGCAGCATGGGAGTATTTGTCGACGTGCCAGCGCACCAGCAGACCGTTTACTTCCTCGTGACTATCATCGATAAGGATCAGGCGACCTGGTTCTACAGCGACTCGGTGCAGGTTGCAACTCACGTGGGCGTAGCTTTGCTCGACGGCGCACTCGTGAAGCATGCGCTGAAGTCGCCTATGGGTTTCCTGCGCTACATCGCCTTTGTTTATGCTACGGACCTCGGCATCAAGGCCATCGACAAGTACCTCAACAAGAACGACCTGATGATGGAGGCTCCCCTCGTTCTCGAGCGAGCGACCTGCGGGAACGACTTCAGGGCGTGTACGGGCACCTTCGTCATCGAACAGGGCTCCATGCGCCTGACATACGAACTGTCAACTCGGTAGACTGGAGCGTCCCACCAAGCACTCTGTAATAGGCTTTTTGAGCGACATAGTGATGTTAGCACCGTGAAAGGGAATCCTTTCACTCCAGTGGCAATCACCCAGTAGATAAGGAGACTACCATGAACAAGGTCAATCGTCGCGACTTTCTTCGTACCTGTGCTGCCGGGGCTATTGCCCTGTCTCCGTTGAACGCTGTTACAAAGGCAGCTTCTTCCACGCGCAATTTGGAAATTGCCCCTGCTTGGTGTGTACTCTATGGCGAAAACAGCTTTGAGTATGTGTTGGGAGCAAAGCTGAGTTCGCTCTTTCACGACGAAGTATCAAAGCTTATTCAGGACGGTGAGAATGTGCGGCATATTGCTATGTCAAATACTAGAGGAGGGTCTAATCAAGTCATTACTGTATATCGTGATAGTAACTGCTTCACTACCATAAGTGATTCTTATGTAGATGCTGATTTCAAGCAAATTCGCGATCAAGGGCATCGTGTGAATGATGTAGCTATTGCAGCCAATGGAGGACGAGTGATACTTTACGGACGGAATGGTTTTCTCGCTGCTCATACTCCGGCTAAGGTAATTGAAGCGCTTACCGAACTCAATAGGCGAGATCAAGCTATTAAGCAAGTGGCCTATCGGCCAAATGGGGGGTGGGTCATCCTCTACGGGTCAAATGGAAGCTGGACGAAGGATATCCCCGACGACTTGAAGAATACCTTGCACGGCCTCAATAATGCGAAGGAGGAGATCAAATCGGTTTCATTTGATCGAAATGATCACTGGATCGTTATTTATGGAAAAAACAACATCGCATGGTCAAGGGGTGCAGGTAGAGAGCTAGATATGCTTGAAAGGATTAAGAGGCGTGGTGAGCCTATATCGAAGTTCACGTACTTGTACTAAGTACAGCGTTGCATTAGTCCGTGACGAAATGCTCCGGCTCCGCGACGCGCAGTACCGTGAAGTCGTCAACCAGTATTCGCTACGGATTTACGCAACGCTGTACTAAGGGGTTAAGGAGGCTGTGCTATGGCTTCAACTGAGCCTTGTCCATGGTGCAAGGGCCATCGACTGAAGCGTCTCGTCTGTACTACCTGTGGAGGTAGGGGTATGATCCCGATCAAAACAGAGCGGTGCACAAAATGCGGCGGTAGTGGCTCAGTATGGCACGACAGTCCAAGTGGAGCGAGACGGGATACGTGTCGAGCGTGTAGAGGCTCTGGCGAACGATAAAATTTGCCAGATACTGCGCTGCCAGATGAGACGTTGAATGGGCGGTCGCCTGCTAATACTGCGGGTGGCCGCCTCTGCGATAGCGGTGAACTCTCCGGTATTTCTTCTCCTTCCGATGCGACAACGACATCGTAAATTGCCTCATACCTCGGATTGAAACTAGACCCTTCCTCGGTTACTATGAGTTTACGCCCCACCACGTAAGCTACAGGTTGGCGCTCCGAACGCGATGTAACGGTTCAATAGACTTTATACCGATTCGTTTCTTCGTTCTGACAGAGTGCTTCCTGATGCCAGAGCAGCGACATAGAACCTTTGAGCGATAATTGTGTTTTAAGGCGTCCTGATGCTGTTCTGTAGCTAATCGGTATAAGGTCTAATCAGTCGAGTGATTGTCTGTGGCAATCACTCGACAGGTCTGATGTAGCGCCTGCGCCTGTGATCACGAGGAAAGTTTTATCTATGCTGAACCCACCCCTGGCCCGACGGCCGAACGCCGCGCCGCTGCTGCTCATAGCGCTACTCGCTGCTCTCGTTCCCTTCCTGGCGCACTGGCCCAGCCTGCCAGCGCCTGCGCCTATCCCGCAGCTTCCGCCGGACACCGCAGAGGTCGCCGCGCAGCTAGCGCAGCTGCCCCTTGCGTTCGAGCCGAACGTGGGTCAGCTCGATCCCACCGTGCGATTCCTGACGCGCGCTCAGGGTGCACTGGTTCACTTCGCCCCGGGCGAGGTGGTGATGCAGCTGCCGACGGCGACAGACGAGCGGCCAGTCCACCACGGTCTCCGTGCGCCGGAAGCCGCGCCACCCGCCACGCAGGCGCTGCCATCGCTCGTCCGAATCGTCTTCGTAGGTGCTAATCGGGAGGCCGTGTTTGCGCCCGGCAACGCGCTGCCTGGAGTGGTCAACTACCTGCTCGGCGACGACCCGACGCAGTGGCACACCAACGTCTCGACCTACCGCAGTCTGACATACGGACAGCTTTACCCAGGGATCGACCTGCGCTACGACGGCGACGGTGGGCAGTTGAAGGGAACCTACGTCGTTGCCCCCGGTGCTAACCCGGCGCTAATCAGCTGGCGATACAGCGGCGTGGAGCACGTGAAGATTGACCAGCAGAGCGGTGACCTACTGCTGGCTGTACGCTCAGCGGGGCGCGAGGCCACTTTGGTGGAGCAGGCTCCTATTGCCTGGCAGGAGCACGACGGCCGGCGCGTGCCTGTGGAGGTTCGCTTCCAGCAGTTCAGGGAGGATACCGTCAGCTTCGCTCTCGGCGCCTATGACGCGCAGGCGCCGCTCATCATCGATCCGACCATCGATTTTTCGACGTACCTCGGAGGAACGGGTGGAGATTCCAGCAATGACATCGCAGTTGACGGCGCTGGGAATGTGCTGGTCACTGGTAGCACAAACTCTAACAACTTCCCTACAGCCAATGCCCTTCAGAGCGTTAATGCGGGCTTCTCCGAGGTCTTTATCACCAAGCTGACGCCAAACGGGGCCGCGCTGCTCTTCAGTACCTACCTCGGAGGGACAAATGACGATGTCCCCGGTGACATCGCAGTCGACAGCGCTGGGAATGTGCTGGTCACTGGTAACACAAACTCTAACAACTTCCCTACAGCCAATGCCCTTCAGAGCGTTAATGGTGGCATTTCTGACACCTTTATCACCAAGCTGACGCCAAACGGGGCCGCGCTGCTCTTCAGTACCTACCTCGGAGGGACAAATGACGATGTCCCCGGTGACATCGCAGTCGACAGCGCTGGGAATGTGCTGGTTACTGGCGAAACCATTTCTTCCAACTTCCCCACAGCCAACGCCCTTCAAAGCGCCAATGCGGGCAACTCCGACAGCTTTATCGTCAAGCTGACGCCAAACGGGGCCGCGCTGCTCTTCAGTACCTACCTCGGAGGGGCAGGTGAGGATATTGGCATTGACATCGCAGTGGACAGTGCTGGGAATGTGCTGGTCACTGGTCGTACGCGCTCTTCCAACTTCCCCATAGCGAATGCCCTTCAAAGCGCCAATGCCGGTGGCTTTTCCGACGTCTTTATCGCCAAGCTGACGCCAAACGGGGCCGCGCTACTCTTCAGTACCTATCTCGGGGGGGCGGGTTTTGATGACGTTTACGGCATCGCAGTGGACAGTGCTGGGAATGTGCTGGCCACTGGTCATACAGACTCTCTCAACTTCCCTACAGCGAATGCCCTTCAGAGCGCTAATGCCGGTGGCCCCGACACCTTTATCGCTAAGCTGACGCCAAATGGGGCCGCGCTACTCTTCAGTACCTACCTCGGAGGGGCAGGTGAGGATATTGGCAGGGACATCGCAGTGGACAGTGCTGGGAATGTGCTGGCCACTGGTCATACAGACTCTGTCAACTTCCCTACAGCGAATGCCCTTCAGAGCGCTAATGCCGGTGGCTCCGACACCTTTATCGCTAAGCTGACGCCAAACGGGGCCACGCTGCTCTTCAGTACCTACCTCGGGGGAGCGGGTTTTGATAGAAGCTTTAGCATAGTAGTCGACGGCGCTGGTGATATATTAGTTACTGGAGGCACGTCTTCTTCCAACTTCCCAACCTCAAATGGTCTGCAATCCTCATTGCCAAGTCACTCAAGCGGTTTCATTGTCAAGCTCAATACCCAACCGCGGCTCGCGCTCAGCGGCACGAGCAGCGTGCTGGCGGTGAGCTACTGCCCCACCGCGCCGTGCCCCAACCTGAGCTTCTCCTTCCAGCTCGTTGCCAGCGAGGCTCCCATCCAGGCCAGCCTGGCGATTACACTCCCCGTCGGCCTCACCTTGGCGGGCACGCCCATGGGCGGCGCCAGCTACGACGCTGTGAGGCGCCAGGTTCGCTACACTGGCCCGGTCACCCCCGGTGCGCCCGTCACGATTGCCTACCAGGCCAGCCTCAACGCCGGTGTTCCACCCGGCACCGTGCTCATCACTAGCGCCAGCGCCACCGGCGCTGCTGCTCCCGCCACATTCACCCTTCCTGTCGCCGTGCGCGAAGACAACTTCAGTGGCACGCTCGTGCTCATTTACGCCAACGGCGACAACAATCTTACCGACGAGATTACCCGCCTTTTCAAAAACGCTGCCGGGGCGTCCCCCGGTCCCAACGTCGTTGTCCTCATCCTTGCCGACGGCCCTAACCCTGATGACACCTATCTCTACCGTCTAGAGCCATCCAGTCCGCCCCGAAACTGCTCCGACATCTTTGACGATCCAACCTGCGGTGGTACGTTTAAAGAGGCCGTGAACTACTGGAAGTGGACTACCGATAACACAGGCTCCTCCCAGACGTTGACCAGCTTTCTCGCCGCCGCGCAGCTTGGCTATCCCGGCGCGGCCCACCGCGTGCTGTCGCTGGTCGGCCACGGCGGCGGCTGGAGCCCGCCGGTACTCGGCGGCCAGCCGAGCGGCCACAAGGGTCAGCCAGGCGACAACCCACTTGGTGGGTTACTCTGGGACAATCATCCTGGTACTTCGATCTCCACCCCCGCCCTTGGCACGGCTCTTCGTACGGCGCAGGCGGCCGTCGGACAATCGCTCGACCTGCTCTTCCTCGATGCATGCGACATGAGCATGCTTGAAGTCGCTTACGAGGTTCGTGACAGCGTCCGGTACCTGCTCGCCTCGCCAGGTTGGAAGTGGGCCGGCTTCCCCTACGATCAGCACCTGGCCACGGCCGCAAGCGGCGACGGCCGGGCGATCGGGCACGCTTGGTTCGCCAACGAAGTGAGCTACATGCGCCAGCGCAACGCCGAGCCCTTCACCTACACCCTGCTTGACCTCAGCCGAGTTGAGGCGTTGCGGACGGCGACGGATGCGCTGGCCCAGGCGTTGAGCCGCGCCAACGGCCCGCTGACTACAGCCGACGGACGCGAACGCATCAAGCAGGCCGCAGCGAGCGCTGACAGGTACGATAGCAACGTCGACGGCCGGATCACTGTGGGCACTGGCACTACCGACGCTGATACCTACGTCGACCTATTGAGCTTCGTTCGGCAGTTGACCGCCATATTCGCGACCAGCGACCCGACGGTCGCACAGGCGGCGAACGGGGTTGCGCAGGAGATCGGCCCGGTCGTGCTTGCCACGGACTGGAAGAACGGGTTTCCGTGGGTATTCCCCCAGGAGCAGTGGCAGTGGGCCGCTCCTGGCGGTCTCAGCATCTACGCGCCGCTCCACTTTGACGATTGGCGCCGGCGCTACTACGGTCTCATCGAGTTCACCCGCGATGGGCAATGGGGCGGCTTCCTCAACACCTACTGGCAAAACCAGATCCCGCCGCCGAACCCAACCTGCCCGCCGGCCTGTGATCTCCCACCTGGACTGCTCCCCGAAAAGCCCACCATCTACCTGCCGCTGATACGCCGCTAACCGCAGCGACGCTCCTGCTGGAGGCTCACGCTATTGGCACCCTTGAATTACCCCCTCGACGATGTGCAAGTTGCGCTTCGAGATCAGGAGGGGCACCCGTACAATCTGCCCCTCCTCGCGTTTGAAGCAGGCAACTCAAACCCCATTGAGTCGCTCACATAGGTCGCGGGTCTTCGCCACCTCAAGGGGGAGGTCCAGCGTCTCAAACAACGCGATGGCGCGACCGCAGGCGTCAGCCACCTCGCCGTGCCGTGCTGCCGTGTACAAGACTTCGGCCAGAGCACGCCACGCGTAGGCCTCCAGGAATAGGTCCTGATTCTGCACGGCCAGCTCGCACGACGCGGTGATGCGCTGCTCGGCGCCAGGAAGATCTCCCTCGCGCAGCAGGATTTCACCCCAGGTTCGCAAGGCATCTGGAACCGTCGCAGTCTCCTCCTGGCGGAGCACGTCTTCAACTGCCGTCTTTGCCTCCGAGAGTGATCCGAGCGCGAGATGGGCCTCAGCGCGGTTTTGTGCGGCAACAGCCATACCCCAGGGCTCCCCGAGTCGGCTGAACAGCCCCCACGCTTCCTCTGCACAGGCGAGGGCGAGGCCAGGCTGCCTGGCCAGGTTGTAGCTCAGCGCCTGGTTCACTCGGACACTGGCCATATTCGAGGTGTCGCCCAGGCGCTGGAAGAGCCGGTAAGCCTCGTCGCCATGACGAAACGCATCTTCAGAGCGCCCCATGAAGCTGCGCAGACGCAACAGGTTGTTATTGGACTTGGCTATACCCTGTGTGTAGGAGCATTCTGTCGCCAGCGCAAGCGCCTGGAGATAGAGTGCTTCCGCCTCCTGGTAGCGGCCCTGGTCCTCGCGAATCTGGCCCTGGAGATCCTCCACCTCGTAGCGGGCATGCAGAACCGACTGCCAGGCTTCGTCGAGATCCTTCTGTCGCATCGCGATCCGGGCCAGACGGCGATAGAGATAAACCTGCTCAAGACGGTACGGGAGATGCCAGTAGAGCCTACCGTCGAGCTCATTGTCAGCAAGGAGTGCTGCTTCGATGTCACGCATGCCCTGGCCGTACGCGGCCACCGTCTGCCCGAAGGAGTCCTGGTTGTCGGCGATATCCCCCTCCAGGCCTTGTTTGCGAATCTTGAGCAGCGGCGTCTGCCAGGTGGCAAGGTGCAGCACGCGCAGAGCCCCCGCATAATCGCCCGCGCGCTTCTGCAACTCGCCGCGGATCAGCGCGAGGCGCTCCTGGTCCTGCCCCTGCACCTGTGCAAGCGAGACCGCACTGAAGAGCGACAACGCCGTCTCGCCCTGACCCTGGTTCATCTCGTTGAGCCGATGCTCATACCAGAGCTTGATGGCTGTCGGTGCCTGGCCGGCCTGGATATACTGATACGCTGTGTCAGTATATTCGCCGCGGACCTGGAGTGCGGCCGCCGCCTGGGAGTGGATCAGCTCGCGATCCTCTGGCGAGATCAAGCGATAGATTCCATCGCGAATAGCCGGTATCAGATTCACCCCGCCGGCTGTATCGGGCTGAGCCAGGTTGAGCCGCATCAATCCGTCAAGGTCACGGGTCCGATCACGCCAGATATCCAGCGGTGCGGCGCGGCGGAAGGCGGTGAGCTCCCCCAGCACAATGCGCTCACCATCATTGAGCCGGGGCCAGATTCTGTTAAGCAGCCCCTCGATTGAGGGTGCCCGGCTCATCAGGGTGAGCAACTCATCGATTGGCTCGTCGCGCTGAAAGAGTGCACCGAAGAGTTGCAGCAGACGCGGATTGCCCCCGGTGTAGGCGTGTAGTCGGCGCAACTGATCATCGTCGAGTTGAAGTGGAGCACCACTTGCCGCCGATTCTGTATCACTGGCAAAGCGGGCGAGCACATCGTGGAACGCGGCTGGCTCCAGACCGGTTAGCTCCTGCTCGAAGCGGCGGCTGCCACCGATATCGAGCGGAAGTCGCTGGCTGACCAGAACGAGCGCAAGCTCCGGCTCAACGTCCCCCAGGCTCTGCACAAATGTCAACAACCTTGCGTTCGCCTCGACGGTGTCGGGCTGAAGCATATCAATCTCGTCGAAGCAGAGCAGCGGACTCTGCGGGTGGATCACTGAGAGGTCGTAGCGTACCAGGTTAGCGATCTTCGCCTCGTCGATGCGGTCCTGGTTCGCCACCAGTTCGCGCCAGGCGGTACCACTGCCATGCTGCTGGAGGAAGCGGCTGAGAGCGAAGAGCAGGCAACCGAGGTAGTCATTGAGGCCGGGGCGGATGGTGTACCAAAAGGCCGGACGCGGGCGTAGGCGGTCGACGAGCGCAGCAGCCAGTGCAGTTTTACCGACACCGCCGGCGCCGGTAATCGTTACGATTCTCCCCTCGGACAGCGCGACTTCACACTGCTTCAACACGGAGTTGCGCCCGATCAGCGATTGCGGGCGGGGTGGCGACTCTACTCGCACCGCAGGCTGAACGGTTCGCACGAGGGCCTCGCTTAACGCCTGGACCGCCTGATTGATGTAACGGAAGAATGAAGAACGCTTCTTGTCCCAGAGTGGCCACTCTTCGGGGGGAAACATCAGCTGAAAGAGTTGGTCGTTCGACAACTTGCTTTGATGAAAGTAGCGCCAGTAGAGAATGCGTTGCTTATCGTCGCCAGCCTTCAGCTGTTCGCGCAGATGGTCTCGATAGCGCTGGGCAGCGATATCGCGGTACGTTCCGCCGATAGCCGTCGCCCCAACTAGGTCGGTGCGGAAACCTTCAGCGGCTAGGCGTTGGTTATCGCGCTGCTCGGCCATACCGACCGCAGCCTCAAGCAAAACGCGCCGCAGTGCGTTTCCGCGCTCCACCGGGAGCTCGGCCTCCTGGGAACTGAGCAGATGGGCGTCAAGAAAGTAAGGCGCGGCGAAGGGCGAGAAAGCTCCCAGCCATTCAGGGTCGTCAAAACGCTCCAACGCCTCGCGGAGCTGCTCCTTGAATAAATCCTCCGCCGCCTTATCCTTCTTGGCCATCCTTTCGCTCCTCCAGCAATAGTCCAGTCACCAGGCTACATCGGCAGACAGCCAGTCCAGACCGGCGCACAGCGTGGCGTCATCGGGCAAGCATACGTATGTGGTACGAGCTGGAGGCGAGCGTATTGTGCACGAGAAACCGTGCCTCCGCAACCCAGCTTCCGGCGGATCCCCTTCCACCCAACGCAGCGGCGGTACCACAAAGCTGCTCTGGAACTCCAGGCGGACCACCGGGTCCAAGGGCGTATCGCCGATTGCGACGAGCACCCAGCCGAAACGGGGGCTGCCGCCACCCGCCCGCCTGGCGGGACCCACCCCTGCCGGCCGGGCCGATGTGGTGGGGCGGGGGGCGAATCCTGGCGAGGCGCGGGCGGCTTGTCCCCCGCCCATCGACGCGTGCGCCGGGCGCGGTTCGCCCGCGCCAGAGGCAGCGCACGCACATCCGGGCTGGTGGAAGGCGCTGCAGCAGCACGCCCGATGCTACCACCTTGCGCCTCGCTCGCCGGCTCGGCCGCGTCGCGGGGCCACCTGTGCAAGATGATGAGAATGGTCCCGCTCCTTGCGCGACTCGGGCCGGCGGCTCGGGAAGCGCTGCGGTGGTGGCTCTGGGCGTCTGCCGCAGCGTTGGGCCGTGGCTCTGGACCCCAGGAGATCATCATGTATGTTCGCCGCACTCTCAGGGAGTTCGGTGAGCTGGCTGTCGCCGAGACCGGCTTCTGTGTTGGCATCTACTGGCGGAGTGTGAGGGGCAGTTGCGTGCCCAAGAGCATGATCAGCCCCGACTGCCGGCTGGCCTACGTGCTCTTCACCGGCTTTGATCCCGCCTACCGCTTCCACGCGCTGCTCACCCGCACAGGTGTCGAGCGGCTGCCCCGGCGCCGCGTGCGGCTGGTGCAGGTAAAGCACGATGGTCAGGCCGCCATTGGCGTTGCGGTGATAGCCGTCATGAGCCCTGATAGTCGGAACGCCGTCGGCTTTCGTCGGGCGCCGGCCTGCGAGCAGCAGCTTGGCTACCAGCGCTACTCCCGCGAGCCTGCGCGAGCCTCCTCACCCCAACGGCCCTGGTGGGATAGCGAGATCGGCGATGCCTTCGACGATGATCGCTTCGAGCAGCACGAGCTCCGACCCGGCGCTGACTTCGTCGAGCGGCAGGCCGACGAGGAGTTGGAGCGCGAGCTTGACCGGCTCGAGGCCGAGTATGACGAGAAGCCCTGGTGGTAGGCCTTGGTACAGGATTCATGACACTGGGGGCAATATTCCGTGCATTGTTTCACCAATTCTGGGCCTGAATTCGTACCAGAAAGGTGTTTCTGGCACAAGATCCTGATCTCTGAGCAGGGACGCTCTGGAAACAGCCCTCCCAGCTCACCTGCACTGATACAGGCTGCTGGGATAACGCTAGCAGATCGACGGAAAAACTCGTACGAGAAAGGCTAGAGCTCGAAGCTGATGCGAAAAGTTTCCTGCTCATTCCTGCTGGCCCGGTAGACAGGGCAAAGGAGCGGTCATCCAGGAGCAACCACGGCATCTTGTTGGTCAAAAAGGTCCTTCATGAGCCAGGGTTCGTGACGTTCTTCACCGCATCTTGCCCCTGGTGTCACGAATCCTGTACCAGGGCTTAGTATACGCTGCTTGGCCTTGCCGTGTGCTGGCTGCTACACGGCGGAAAGCTCCTTGTGCCAGGCTGGCAGAAGGCCAAGCGGCAGGCAACGCATTCCTGGCGCCCGTCGCCCTGCTGAGGTGTGGTCATTATGACCACACCCGGCTGCTTCATCGCTCGTCCAGGGCAGCGAGAAGCCGACTCAGCGTCGGCGCATCGGCGCGCTCAATAGCGGCGATCAAGCGTACTACGTCATCACGCTCGGTGAGCAAGG
>Ga0105046_10009355_pt1 | contig 15336 bp, 9 predicted proteins | sample MAT03_FD_78385 | JGI IMG/M metagenome (GOLD analysis project Ga0105046, IMG submission 78385) | Freshwater microbial communities from Lake Fryxell liftoff mats and glacier meltwater in Antarctica - MAT-03 (megahit assembly) | ecosystem: Environmental > Aquatic > Freshwater > Ice > Liftoff...
AAGCCAACTGGAATTGGTAGTATGGCCCGTTTGACTCAGGCCGATTTGGTTGATCTGAATCGCACATTTGATGATCGCTCCCCGCTGGAACTGCTGAACTGGGCTCGAGAAATGTTCGGCCCCCGCGTCGCTGCGATGTCTTCAATGCAGGAATCCGGCAATGTCATTTGCCATATGCTGTATGCAAACTCGCTGCATATTCCAGTACTGTTCGTGGATACTGGAGTTCTGTTTCAGGAAACTCTCGACACCCGTGACAGACTGGTGAAAACGTACGGACTAAACATCCGAACACTCACGCCGACGCTGTCCATGGAGGAGCAAACAGAGAAATACGGCGTTCTGTATCTGACTCCCGACGGTCAGAAGGAATGCTGCGAAATGCGAAAATCTGCCCCTTTGGATGCCCTCAAAGGTGAATATGATGCGTTGATCACCAGCTTGCGGCGAGCAGACGGCGGACGGCGTGGCGTGTGCCCAATCCTGGCAGTTGATGTTCGAACAAACACACTGCGGATCAATCCGTTGGCAAACTATACGGATGAACAACTGGATGAGTACATTCAGCAGCATGCAGTGGTGCTGAATCCGCTGCATAAGCAGGGATTCTCTACGATTGGCTGCAACCGGTGTACAACACCTGTACTGCCGGGAGAACCCAAAAGAGCAGGGCGTTGGCGGCATTTAGGCCCATGGAGCGTCTATTGCGGCATCAACCCGACAGATCTCGACCCGGAACGCTCGCCTGTAGTGGATTTCCCGCAGGATCTTGTCGATCGCATCCTGGGCCGTCAGACAGACTTCATGATCTGATGTTTCCCGTGTTGCCTAACAGCAACGCACGTATGTTGCTTTTTGCAAACATATTTTGGAGAGATCGAGGAACATAGGCCTGTTGTATGTATTTTTCGTGAATCTCTGAACGCACGGTTGCATCGGGTTTCCCCCCACAGGCATGATAGAAACACTCGATCTGAGCGGTCTTCACGAAAGAAGTGGGCTCTGGTCGGCTCTGGTCTGGGAGGTCTAGACAGATTTATTGAACTCTGCCGGATTCATTGGCAGGGGAATTGCTGCTGACTAGATCTCATCCAAGAGCTGTTGAACAGCAAGGTGGCGTGTTTCTGTCCTTCCGCCGATCGGCGAGTTCTCAATGTATCCGAGTGCTATCGCATTTCTATCAGCGTTGACATGTTCGGTGATCTGCGCACCGATTGTCGGCACAATCGCCCGGCGGATCGGAGTGGTGGACCACCCCGATGGCCATCGAAAATTGCATGCCCGCATTGTTCCATTGACTGGCGGCCCCACAGTTCTGATCTCGCTCTTCGTAGGTCTGTTCGCGACTCTCTGGTTCCATCCGACACTGCTGGATTCCAGCTACAACGACATCAAATTCCTCGTCTCACTGGGAATGGCTGGCGGCTGGATTGTAGTGCTCGGCATACTTGATGATAAAATCGGACTGCGTGGACGGCAGAAGCTTTTCGGCCAGTTCATTGCCGCTTTGATCATGATCCCGTCTGGAATTGCGATTCAAAGAATTAAGGTTTTCGGCATCCCTGTCGAATTTGGCGACTTCTCGGCCGTTGTCACCGTATTTTGGATTCTGGGGGCGATTAACGCTCTGAATTTGATTGACGGTGTGGACGGCTTAGCCAGCACAATTGGCATTGTGCTCAGTCTTTCGGTGGCAGCAGTCACAGTGATTATTGGCGGTCGAGTCGATGGGTTGATCATTGCCCTCGCGTTGGCTGGAGCGTTGACAGGGTTCTTGGTCTTTAACTTTCCACCGGCCCGGATGTTTCTGGGCGATTCTGGCAGCATGCTGATCGGACTTGTCGTCGGCTGCGTCGCGCTCAAGTGTTCATTCAAACAATACGCAGCGATGGCATTGGTCATGCCCACTGCAATTTGGGCGATTCCGATTTTTGATGTTTCCATGGCGATCATTCGTCGGCGACTAACGGGTCGCAGCATTTACACAACAGACCGTGGGCATCTGCATCATTGCCTGGTCCGACAAGGCCATTCGGGCTCTCGTATCCTCTTGGTGGTCGGCTCACTTTGCAGTCTCACTGGACTTGGTGCTGTCGCTGCCGCTTGGTTTGACAACGAAATCATTGCCATTTTGGGTGTAATGACCGCCTTGGCGATTCTTGTTGCCACGCGATCGTTCGGGGCAGCGGAATTGACATTGCTCACAAATCGGGTGCGTCGGTTTGCAGGCTCGCTACTCCGCAAGCCAGATGGCATCAAGCCGGTGCTGCACGACGAACAAGTCCAACTGCATGGCAAGCAGGAATGGCAAGAGCTGTGGTCCACACTCACCGCGTTTGCCGATCGATTTGAGATGGATGCGGTTGAATTACTGGTCAACATCCCCAGTGTCGGTGAAGAATATCATGCCAGCTGGAGATCGACTTCCAAAGTTGAACAGCATGATGCCTGGCGATCAGAGATTCCACTGATTGTCGAAGGTCAGCGGATCGGTCACATCAAAGTCGTCGGTGTATGTGGCCATGGTTCCATCTGTGAATGGATGAGTGACTTGATCGGTGGACTGCGGCCGTTTGAGACTCAGCTAATTGAGCTGATCGGCGAAGTTCGCGAAAAACATGCCCCGCGAAAATCTCCATCGCTGTCCGATTCGGGAAAACTACAACTGCCCCAACAGGCAACAGTCTGAGCCATTAATTCAGTTGGACTAGCCCATGCGGTTCCGTGAGCGATCAAAGACTCAATCACGTTCGGCTGCAGCCAGTAACACAACGGGCAATGAAGTGTTGCCCTCCAGTGGACCGGGCCTGGTTCTTGAATGGGCTTCACTCCTCGTCGCCGTTGCGACAGTCTGCATTCTTCCATGGTTGCTGGGCGGTGCTATTCCCAAAGCCAGACTGGTATTACAAGTTGGAACGACCGCAGCGGCAGCGTTGACACTGCTGGCCAGATTAGTCTCGCGTCGATCTTTTTCAATGCCACCAGTTGGAACCTGGTTATTGCTTGGATTGGCTGCTGTCGGAATTGTGCAACTTCAGCCGTGGATGCCGTCCGCTATTTCTCGGATGAATCACTCCGTTCATCCGGACTTTCGCGACCATCTTCCACAGACAAATACGACAGCCGCAACGCAGTCATCAGATTCGCAGCGATCACCGGCAGATTCAGGCTCAACAGCTCCTGCCATGACTCGCCGCCACATTGCTCAATGGGCGGCCGTGGCACTCTTGTTGTGCATCGTGTCGGATTCGCTAACTAAAGGCAGCCAGCTGATTTGGATTCTGGGCCTGATGTGTCTGAACGCCAGCCTGCTCACGATATTGTCACTGCAGCAGTTGTTTAACACCGGTAGCAGAGGTCTTGCCGAGCCGTGGATTGTCAGCAAAACACTGCCGTTCGGTAGTTTTGTGAATCCCAACAATGCCTCGGGCTGGCTACTGGTCCATGTGGCCATGGCAATTGGACTGGTGATCGTCGTTTGGGGCAAGAATCCAGCGACAGGCTGGTCACGATCCTTTCAGAGACCATCGTGGAAGGATCAAATCTTTGAAACTGTCGCGATCATCCAGAACCGCATTGCGTCCCTGAATAACTTACAGATTCTTTCGATTACCACAGTGGTATTGCTGCTGACTGGTGTCGCGGCAACGTTGTCACGTTCGGGTATCGTCGCCGGAATCTCTTGCTTGGTCGTCTGTGCAGCGTCTCGCCTGCAGTTGCGTAAATCTCTGCTACTGCTGATTCCGTTTTCGATTCTTCTGGGCGGTGTCAGTATTTTTTTAACAGCGTTTGAACTCGATACTTTAGTTCTCGCTGAACTGACCACTCTGAAAGATCCTGTTTCAGAATCCACAGGTCGTCTGCTGCACTGGTCCGATTCCCTCGGCTCAATGCGGGACTTTCCTTTTCTTGGATCAGGGCAGGGCGGTTATGCCTGGTCAACTCTGCCATACCAGCGACGAAACAGCACAGCATGGTTCATGAACGCCGACAATCAGTATGTGGAAATCCTTGTTGAATCAGGTCTGATTGGGTTCGCGCTGTTTGCAGGATTCGGCATTCTTCTGACCATCCAGTCAATGCAACTGATTCTGAATGAAAAAAAATTACGAGCCGAAGAAGGATTTTGGAAATATCGAACAGCCCTCGGAATGGCTGGCATGGCAATGATGTCGTCACAGGCAATCGTTGCGTTTTTTGACTTTGGAATTGGCCTGAGTTCGACAATGGCCACCATTGCTGTTTTTGGCGGCATTCTGGCTGCCGTTCAGATAAATCAGCCAGTACGTGCGTCTGAACCAAGGCCATGGTTTGCCGTGCATGGCAGCATCGTCGGTTGGTCGCTGCGATTGGCACTTGTGGCAACAGTTTACGGATCCATCTCAGAACTGCGTCAGGCCGACAAAGTCTATCCGGCAATTGTTGACTCATTCAGACTTTTGGACTCACCAGTGACACGCAGCTCGCTGGCACGACTTCCCGATCTGAAAGAGCAACTTTCATCTTCACTAAAACAGTATCCAGACAATCCCGTCATCTGGGACCTGCTCACCAGTATTTCAGAAGCACAATTCCGCCTTCGCGTAATTGATGAACTGTCTCCTGCTGGTGCTACTGTTGACGACAATCAGTTGCAGAGTGCCTGGTCACAACTCACTCCACTGGAATTTGCGCAGCGAATCCAATCGCTGAAGCAGAATCTGCCGCCCGAGGACTTTCAGCAACTGCAGGCAAAAATCGTTGCGTTAAGCCGAGAATTTCCATGGCAACAAATCGCACGTCAGGCATCACGGCTAATGCCACTAGCGCCAGGAAATGCCGTCGATGCGGTGGCTGGCGCGATCAGCACTGGAAATCTGGACAACGTGCAATTGGACGAGCTGATTGCGGTCCGTTTCACCGACCCGGCGGGATCGCGATGGCTATATCAAAGTGGCATGGCATGCCTAATCGCCCGGCAGCCAGGACGCGCGACTGATTTCTGGAAGCAGTCTTTGCAATTTTCGGAGAGCTATCGCGTCAACATTTTGGTCAACGCATTGCAAGTGTGGACGCCCGCTGAAGCATTAGAAAAATTCGCCCCCATCGAATATGGGGCCACTGTGCGGGCGGCGATGGCAAAGCCAAGTACTGAGCTCGAGGCAGGGCTCTGGAATTTGGCCGTTGCACAATGGCAGAAAGTTGAAAACGCTCCAACGATCGACCAGCGAATTCAGCGAGCAAACTACCTGTTGCGAAGCGAAACCAACGAATCTGCAATCAAATGGATTGACGACTGCCTGCTGCAGTTTCCAGAAACACTGGAACTTCGACACATGCGTGCAGACACATTGGAAAAACAGGGAAAACCAGAAGAAGCGATCGCAGAATGGGTAAGATACGAATACTTCAATCCCAAAAGCTCATTGCCCGCAGCATCTATCAAAAGGTTGATCGATGCCAAAAATCGGCTTTGATTTTCAGCAGTTCCCCCGAAACCAATGACAAGTTCGGTGCGATCGTCAGTACATGAACGTTTTGAATTGCAACAATTTTCTCGAATATCGATACATTTTCAACCAACAGATGCGGGGCAACGATGCTCTGGGTAACGCTGCGAAATTGCAACAGACTGTTCAAATCTTCTTAAAATGAGTGCTCACGCTCAGACTTGCAAAGAGTCTATGAAATTCGTAGACGCTCATGGAAAAAACAACATTCTGAGGGCACAATGTGACATGTTGCAAAATGCCGTGAATACCGTCTGTAGTGGCGGATTCTGACGTTGGCTTATCGACTTGCTAATTTTGAACACCCGATTGGGCACAGGTGTTTCAGCAAGTTGACGATCGACGTCTATCAGACCCCAAGAGTCTGTCGGCTTTTCGGAGCAAATTCGAACGGAGTTTCAGAGGAAAATCAAAGATGGCTTCAACAGGACTTCCCAGCATGTACGGCTCCGGCGCTGCGCCCGCAGCGGTTGAGGATCAGGAAGCAGGATTGGATGTCTGGGGCTTTCTAAGACGAAGAAAGTCTTTCATCATCGTACTATCGATGCTGGGATGTGGCATTGGCTATATGCTGTTTCAGCGGCAGATCCCGATCTATCGTTCCTCAGCATTGGCGCAGGTAATTCATAAAAACTCGGACCGACAAATGGCGATGCTCGTCACGGAACGAGACCTCACGGATGCATCATTTGAAATTACGAGCGAAGGACTTCTCAGGCCAGCGATCGAAAAACATCGACTCAATGAGCTTTTGCTGTTACAGGGGCTTTCTATTGATGCTGCTGTGATGCAAATTGCCGGGATGATATTGGTTAAGCCGTTGTCCAGTAGCAAGATCGTCGAGATCGCGGTACAGGGTTCGCGTGCTGAAGAAATCCCGTTGATTGCGAATGCAGTTGCGGAAGAGTACGTTGATCGGCAGCAAGAAAACTACAAGGACGCGAGTGTAGAATTAGATGCGGCTTTGACACGGCAGCGCGAAGGGCTGCATGCGGAACTAAAAGCTAAAGAAAAGGAATATAATGAATTCCGCGAGCGTTCCGGCCTGATGAGCGATGGGAAAAATCCGCATCGAGAACGGCAAGAGGCATTCCTGGAAAAGCTTGGAACTCTGTCATTGGAGGAGACATCTCTTAAAGCGGAACTGAAGACGCTTGAAGAAGCCGAACGTGCTGGTGGCTCCCGCGAAGCAATCTTAATGGCCATTGGCAAGCTGAGCGAAAGCTCAGCGATTGCTCTTGGTGGGGTTGGGGCAGCAATCCAACCGATCAACGAAGTGGACAGTGAACGAGGGATTGAAGAGAGAATGATTCCGCTTCTGCTGGAGCAGAAGGAACTGGAGGCACAGCATGGAAAAGATCACCCCAAAGTGACCGCGATGCAACGTCGAATTGACTTCACTCGTCAATTATTGCAACAGTTCGTTGACACAAAGAAAAAACAGGCTGAACAGGCCCCTGCAAAAACTTCTGAAGCTGCGCCAGCTCCGTTGGATTTCATTGCAGTCTACCTGCAATCCCTGCGGCAACAGTTGCAGTCAATTGCAACCGAACGAGACGCATTGGAAACACAGGCAGCAGAAGCAGAACGCCTCGCCCGCGCCCTCGGAAACGACGAAAACGAAGATCGCAGCAGAAGAAGCGAAATTGATCGGCTGGCAAAACTATTCGACGCTGCATCCACAAACGTGACGGAGCGAAGAGTCAATGTGGACATGGGCGGTGTTAAAGCACTCATTCTCCAGCCAGCTCGCCACGGAAGCCTTATTTTTCCTAGCCTCAGTAAGTTTCTGTCCATGGGAGCATTCCTGGGTGGATTCATCGGCCTCGTACTTGGCTATCTCGTCGAAGTGGCAGACAAGAGCTTCCGAAAACCCGAAGACGTGATCCGCGAATTTGGTGTTCCAATCGTGGGCCACATTCCATTTTTCAAAGAAGAACGCCTCAAAGGGGCTGCAGCCGGAAACAAACTGGATCGAACGGCCGTGTGTGTTCATTTGCCACGATCTCGCCCCGCAGAAGCCTATCGATCCGTTCGTACAGCCATCTGTTTCAGTGCGTTGGGAAGTTCGCACCGCGTTATTCAGATCAGCAGTCCGGCAGCTGGAGACGGTAAATCGACACTCGCCCTGAACCTGTCTATTTCGCTCGCAATGTCCGGCAAACGCACGATACTGATCGAAAGCGACTTTCGCCGACCGAAGGTCCACAAACTGACAGGCGTGGATAACAAACGGGGAGTGGTAGATGTGCTGCGCGGTGATTCAGAGGTAGCTGACGCCGTACAAAGCACATCGGTTGATTCATTCTTTGTGATGCCTTGCGGTAGTCGTCCTAAAAATCCCGCTGAACTATTGTCGCGGCCTGAGTATGAACAATTACTAGAGGTTCTCCGACAACAGTACGACTACGTCATTATCGATACGCCGCCGGTGCTGGCAGTAACGGATCCAACCAGCGTGGCTCCACGAGTCGATGGCGTTTTGATCGCCATGCGACTCAGCCGCCATACTCGCGACCTTGGTCGACGAACACTGGAGCAACTGCGAGACGTCGGCGCGACAGTATCTGGAATCGTGATCAACGGTGTTGAAGAGTCAGATGGATATGGCTACGGCAGCTATCGCTACTCGGACTACCAGTATTACTACAAGAGTTATGATTACAGGTATGGCAAAGCCCGTGGCGACTATTACTCCGATGACCAGAATGATTCGTCAGATGCCGACATCACTTTAAAATCCTAACATTATTGACTTGATTTTGATCAAAAACTTTGTCATGGAATTCCCGTCTGCAAAACGAACGGTGCATCTCACGCCGACAGTTCTGCCGACGGGTTGTTTTTTAATTGAAACAGGCATCTGCCACCAACAGACTACCAACATTCAATCCTGTTCTCTGACTCTTACGAACCAAAACCCCAGAACATTCTTTTTGTACCATGTGCCACGTATGAATCCTTCCACTGCGGAGGCAAAAGGTATCTCTCGAAATTCGAGTGTCACCGACGGGGACGAAGTCCGCGAAGAACAGGGCAAATCCTCTGTTTTGTTCCTCAACCGATCTTATTGGCCGGATGTGGAAGCAACAGGCCAATTGCTCACAGCATTGTGTGAAGGTTTAGCCAGCGACTTTCAAGTGAGCGTGCTGGCCGGGCAGCCCAACACTATCGTTGAGGAACTCGAAGTCGAAGACTGGAATTCGACGATCCTCAGGAATGATGTTGGCATCAACCGCGTCAAACACACAAGCTTTCCGAAGCGAAATCTTCTGGGCAAAGGCTTAAATTTCCTGTCGTTTGCCCGCTCCGCCAGGTCTGCGCTGCGAAACATCACACCGCCGGATGTTGTCGTCTTCGAAACCGACCCCTTTCTCCTGGCATTTGAAGCCGATCGGCTGAAAAAACGCATGAATTGTCGGATGGTCGGTTATCTGCAGGATATCTATCCTGACGTGGCTGTCGCACTGCAGAAAGTTGGCAATAATTGGGCCATCCGTCGCTTGCGGAACTCATTGTTTGACATCTACCGCCGCTGTGATCGCATGGTTGTGCTGAGTCAGGATATGGCGGCACTTCTTACCGACAACGGTGTTGCTTCAGACCGAATTTCGGTTGTCCCGAATTGGGCCGATACAGAAAAAATTGCACCGACCAGTGGAGCCAATCGGTTTCGCGAACAACATCAACTTGGCAAACAATTTGTGGCCATGTACTCGGGTAACCTGGGACTCACTCAGCGCCTCGAAGAATTCGTAGCAGCCGCAGAGCTGCTGAAAGAACGCATCGACATCCTGTTCTGCTTTGTTGGCAGAGGGTCTCAGGAATCGGCCCTGCGCAAACTTGTTGAAACACGCCGCCTGACAAACATTAAGTTTATTGATTACCAGCCTCAGACCGAACTTACACACAGTTTGACGGCAGCAAATATTCATCTCGTGCCGCTCACAAAACTGTTGAGTCGCTGCTTAATGCCAAGTAAGCTCTACGGAATTCTGGCCGCCGGCAGACCTTACCTGACGAACGCTCCAACGGGTTCTGAATTGCATACGATCAGCATCAACCACAAAGTGGGCCTCACCGTCGAACCAGAATCCATACAAGCCATCGCCGATCAAATCCTCTGGGCTGCAGATCATCCCGCAGAACTGGAAATCATGGGACAGAACGCTCGACGTCTTGCGGAATCCGAATACACACAGCAGCGATCAATCGCAAAATTCCGAGACGTACTTCAACAGGCCCTTGCATCTCCGAAGATCCAACGTTGAGCCCGCTCTCTTGTTTTCCTGACAACCGACAACTGAAGATTAAATAATACACCGTGATCTCAACCACATCATCAATATACGTTGCGGGCCACCGAGGCATGGTTGGAGCTGCTGTCGTCAGACAGTTGCAAGCCCAGAGTTTTCACAACCTTTTGGTGAGAACTCGCGACCAACTGAACCTGACACGTCAGGCCGACGTTGATCAATTCTTCGCAGAACAGCGACCTGACGTTGTCGTTTTCGCCGCAGCGAAAGTCGGCGGCATTCACGCCAACAGTAGTTTCCCGGCTGAGTTTCTCTATCAGAATCTTGTCATGGCTTCGAATGCCGTCGATGCGGCATGGCGAAATGGCACGAAGAGATTCCTGTTTCTCGGCAGCACCTGTATCTACCCACGACTGGCTCCGCAGCCCATGGCCGAAAGCAGCTTGCTGACATCCTCACTGGAACCAACAAACGAAGCCTATGCAATTGCTAAAATTGCCGGCCTGAAATTGTGTCAGTTCTATCGACAGCAGTACGGCGTTCTGTTTCATTCTGTGATGCCGACAAATCTCTATGGCCCTGGCGATAATTATCATCCGGACAACAGTCATGTCCTGCCGGCACTCATCCGGCGATTTCACGAAGCCAAAGAATCAGGCGCGGGGTCTGTGACGATTTGGGGGACTGGAACGCCTTTGCGGGAGTTCCTCCATGCTGATGATCTGGCATCCGGCATCCTGCATCTTCTGCAATTGCAACAGCCTCCCGACCTCGTCAACATCGGCAGCGGCCAGGAAATCAGCATTCGAGGTGTTGCAGAACTCATCGCTGAGATCGTTGGATTCCAGGGTGAAATTCTGCTTGATTCCACCAAGCCAGACGGGACACCTCGAAAGCTCAGCGATATCAGCCTGATCCAGTCCACAGGCTGGTCCCCCCGCATCCCACTGCGTGATGGACTGGCCTCGGCGTATCAGGATTTTCAACGCGAGCTAAAATCTGAGCAGTTACGTGCAGTGTGAACAAACCAAGGTATTGATCGTGTTGCCATGACTGAATTCCACCTGACAGGCGCAGCTCTCTGGGAAAGGATGAACCGAGCTGTGGAAAAAGTACAGGAACGACTTGAGAAGACTGCACGGACTCTTGAAAATGCCGGAATTCCGTATGCGATCATTGGCGGCAATGCCGTGCGTGCGTGGGTCGCGCAGAAGGATGAAGCGGCAGTCCGGACAACGCGGGATGTAGACATTCTGCTTCGCCGAAGCGATTTGTCAGCCGCGACCGAAGCCATGCAGAATGCTGGATTTGTGTACCGACACTCCGCAGGAATAGATATGTTCCTTGACCACGAAAACGCAAAGGCTCGGGACGCTGTTCATATTCTGATTGCATGTGAAAAAGTTCGCGAAACGGATTTACTCGCAGCACCAGATGTAGACGAATCCGTGATCGTCGATTCACATCGAACATTGTCCCTGGCTGCTCTGGTGCGGATGAAACTGAACGCGTTCCGGGACAAAGATCGAATGCATCTGCGTGATATGCTCGACGTTGAATTGATCGATTCGGACTGGGTCAACCAAATACCACCGATCCTCGCTCCACGTCTTCAGGAACTTCTAGATAATCCAGAATAACCAAGAACCAAGAACCACTGAAAAAACTTATGTCAAAAACTGCATTCATCACAGGAATCACCGGTCAGGATGGCTCGTATCTGGCAGAACTATTACTCGAAAAGGGCTATGCTGTGCATGGTCTTGTTCGTCGAGCCAGCACGTTCACAACAGGCCGCATCAACCATATCTATAACGATCCACACCAAAGCGGCAATCGTCTATTTTTACACTACGGAGATCTCACGGACGGCCAGAGCCTGACCAATCTCGTGCTCGATATTGAGCCTGATGAGATCTATAACCTGGGTGCTCAAAGTCATGTGCGAGTCTCTTTTGATCAGCCGGCATACACTTTTCAGGCCACCGGCGGCGGCGCTCTCAACGTGCTTGAAGCCGCTCGGCAATTGAACAAAAAGAAGCCAGTGAAAGTCTACCAGGCATCATCCAGCGAGATGTATGGCGAAGTTCTGGAAACTCCACAGTCCGAAAAGACACCGTTCCAGCCACAAAGCCCGTACGGTTGTGCCAAGGTATTCGCGTTTCATCAGACGGTGAACTATCGCAAGTCGTACGACATGTTTGCAGTCAACGGCATTCTGTTCAATCACGAAAGCCCGCGACGCGGCGAAACCTTTGTGACTCGTAAAATCACGCGAGCCGCAACACGCATCAAACTGGGGCTGCAGAAGAAATTGTATCTCGGAAATCTGGAAGCAAAACGCGACTGGGGTTATGCCAAGGATTATGTCGAAGGCATGTGGCGAATGCTGCAACATTCGGAACCAGACGATTTTGTACTGGCAACCGGCAAGACTCAGACCGTTCAGGAGTTTGCCGACTTAGTGTTTGCTCAATTGGAACTCGATCCGAAGGACTATATCGAAATCGATCCACGCTACTTCCGTCCCGCCGAAGTTGATCTTTTGTTAGGTGACTGCACCAAGGCAACAGAAAAACTTGGCTGGACGGCATCGACATCACTCGCAGAACTTGCAAAACTCATGGTCGATCACGACCTTGAACTTGCCCGCCAGGAATCGATCCTGGCGAAGAATGCCTAAAAGCAGGCAACATTGTGTAGCCGCTACAAATCCGGAGCCGTATGCCATGAGTACGATTTCATCCTTTGCAGAACACCGTGTTTTGATAGACGGCGTCAGTTGGCAAACGTACTCAGCCTTGGTCGATGAATCGGAACATGCCAGCGGACGCATGTCCTACGATGAAGGAACACTGGAAATCATGTGCCCGGCAATACCCCACGAAAGCAGCAAGTCGCTCATCGGGCGAATGATTGAACGGTTTACTGAAATTCGAAAAATTGACATTCGATCATCCGCCTCCACAACATTTCGACGGACTGATTTAAAGCGAGGCTTCGAAGCCGATGAATCGTACTATATTCAGAATGCAGAATTGATCCGTGGAAAGCGAGAAATCGATTTGTCGATCGATCCCCCGCCGGATCTTGTGATCGAAGTTGAAATCACCAGATCAGCAATCAACAAACTGCGAATGTTTGCTTCTATGGGAATCCCCGAAGTCTGGCGCTACGACGGGAAGATACTTTCGATCGGATTTCTCCAGTCCGACAGATACAGCGAATCTGAAGTCAGTCACGTCCTGCCAGGTTTTCCGGTTGCACTCGCCAGCGAGCTTCTCAGCCAGCGTTTTGACGTCGGCGAAACCGAACTTATTCGCAAGTTTGTAGCCACCGTTAACGCATAGGGAGCAAGGAGTAAGGAGTTCGCTCTACGCTCTAAGCTCCAAGCCCCACGCCCCAAACCCATTCAACCCTGCGATTCCCCGTTTCTCTGTCAACTGACGACTGAAAACTGACAACTTGAAACTTCTTGCTCTCATCACCGGCATCACAGGCCAGGATGGCTCGTATCTCACCGAGCTGCTGCTTGAAAAAGGCTACGAAGTCCACGGCATCGTACGTCGCAGCAGTACTCTTGAACGCTCACGCCTGAATCAATTTTATGGCGACGCAGGAGTTTACGAAAAACGTCTGTTCCTGCATTACGCCGATCTGTCAGACACGACAACAATTCGCCGCATCATCAACAAGGTACAGCCGACTGAGTTCTATCATCTGGCCGGTCAATCTCATGTCGGCCTGAGCTTTGATATTCCGGAAAGCACATGTGATCTGACGGCGATGGGCAGTCTCCGGATCATGGAAATCCTGCGAGATCTTCCGAACCCACCAAAGTTCCTACACGCCAGCAGCCGCGAAATTTTCGGTACACCAACAGTCAGCCCGCAGGACGAAACTACGCCGATCAATCCAAATTCGCCGTACGGCTGTGCCAAAGCCTTTGCGACGCAGATGACAAAAATCTATCGCGAAGCGCACGGTCTCTTTTTCTGCAACGCGATTTGCTACAACCACGAAAGTCCACGGCGAGGCGAGAACTTTGTGACTCGCAAAGTCACACTGGCCGCTGCACGAATTAAAGCGGGCCTTCAGAAATCTGTCGGTCTCGGCGATCTGGATTCCGCCCGTGACTGGGGTTACGCCAAAGACTACGTCCAGGCCATGTGGCTGATGTTGCAGCAGAGCAGGGCGGATGACTATGTCCTTGCCACCGGAGAATCGCACACGATTCGCGAATTGCTGCAAACAGCTTTCAATTATGTGGGCATGAATTGGCAGGACCACGTCAAAATTGACGACCGATTCAAACGCCCGGCCGACGCCCACGAACTTCTCGGCAACCCCCAAAAAGCCTCCGAGCAACTTGGCTGGCAACGTTCAGTGACCTTTGAGCAATTGATACATCTCATGGTAGATGAGGACTCAAAAGCTGGTAGTCGGCAGTAGGTATCAAAGCCCATTAGCCACGTTCGCCAGAGTGTGTAATCAGAGACCCGGAGCAGGAAGAAAAACTCCATATTCATCGCTGACTACACCCTCCCCCGCCAGCAGGCTGTCTTCACAGGGCTGAGCCTTGGGTTGAACCCAATCGAAAATTTTCAAAAGATGCCGAGAGGTGATGAAAAATTCGTTTGCATCACGTTCGGACCTACACCATGGCGGATTTAATTTTGCGCAGAATTCCCATGATTCGCATCATATTTCATTTTTTGCTGTTTTGCGTTGCTCGGCGCGCAATGCGGCAATCGGATTGATCAACTTTTTCAAATTGAACCCCGTACAGCACCATTGCCATTCGGCCTGGACACCCGCCAGACCTCGCAGCAGGAAACGACGCATGTCGAAACAGACCTTCACCACGGCAAATGGCATTTCGCCAAAGTGCTGACGCTGCTTGTAACGATCTATCGATTCCTGTTTATTCATGTGCTCGCGGTGGCGTTCGCGAGCCTCTTCGTGTTCATCGCGAGTCACTTTGCGACCCCGTTCTGACTCCGGATTCTTGCGACACTGCGGGGCCGGATCGCAGCCCTCGCATGCGTCGCCGAAGTAGATCACATGCAGCACCGGCCCCGCCTGCCGTTTGACGAGTCTCCGTGCCGGCCCGAGACAAGATCTCCCCGCCGGACAGTGAAACTGATCAGCCTCAACATCATACGCAAACGCCCACTTGTCGAACCGTTTGGACTGTGGATTGATGGGCAATCGTTTGACATCTTCCGCAGCCACCGGCACCCCCGGATCAGCACGCAGAGCCAGGTTGTTTTCACACTTGACCTCGGAAAGCAGTGACATAAATTCTATGCCCCGTTCTTCCATGGCCGAGATGTTGATCCCCGTTGCGAACGCAGAATCGGCCATCAACGCGTCGATGCCGTCCGCTTTGCGTTTGCCATCCATCTCCTGAAGTTGCTCAAGCACTTCGTTCATCTTCGTTCGCCGGGTCGTCAGCTCCGCAAGTGCTGGCGGCAGTTTGTCAGGGCTTGTGCCGTCGTCGAACAGTTCGTCGAGACTGTCATTGGTTTCGAGTTCGGCCATCGCCGTTTCAATCTGACCGTCGAGTTCCTTCAACAGTTTTTCGACAC
>Ga0105046_10009357_pt1 | contig 15334 bp, 17 predicted proteins | sample MAT03_FD_78385 | JGI IMG/M metagenome (GOLD analysis project Ga0105046, IMG submission 78385) | Freshwater microbial communities from Lake Fryxell liftoff mats and glacier meltwater in Antarctica - MAT-03 (megahit assembly) | ecosystem: Environmental > Aquatic > Freshwater > Ice > Liftoff...
CGCCATCATCACCCGCCAGATGCTCCCCGCCATCGGCAAGGAAATCCTCCAGCGCCTCATGGACGCCCGGCCCCTCGCCCGCGTGCACGTCGGGGTCAAGGGGTCGGAGTTCGAGTACGCGTTTGAGTAAGGAGCATGCCCAGTGAGCCTCCAGAAAGCAGTCCGATCCCGGACGCCCGGTCCGACCGGAACCAACGTTGTGGGGCGGAATCCATTTTTCGATGGTCCATCGGTCAAGCTGAAAGGTGAAAGAAAAGCCGATTTCTCGTGTTCGCAGTACAGTCAGACGTTTCTTAAGTGCCTGTTGTGGTGGTCTGGAAATCGATCCGCATTGATCGTGGACGGAAATCGATCATATCTAACCCAAGCGGAGACGATGTACGCGAACATCGTCAAGAACGGGCTAAGCGCGGAGTACGGCCGATACGGTCCGATCGCTGAGAAAGTTCTCGAGGTCTTCGAGTACGAGCGGCAGAGGCTTTCGCCCGTCAAAGTGTTCATCAAAACGATCGATGATGGTCTAGGAAACCAGTTTCAAGTCCAACGTCCTATTGATAAGCGCATGTCCAGTTCTCCGATCAGCCCCGATCACAAGAAGCAGATTATCGACGCCATGCGATCAAAGATCGAGTCCTTGAACAAACTCAACCCGGATAGTTTCACTCACATCCGGGAAGGCGACCACGCTATCGATGTGCGTGTTCGAGACCTAGCTGATATTGACGCGTTCGAATCGGTAGTTAGATCCAACTGCGATCTTAATAATCGAGGTTCAAAGTTCGTTCATTGGTTCTACAGCACTCCCAAGGGAAAGCTAGGAAAGAAAACCGAGGTCTTCCACATCGAGCCGCCTCGTTTCACGTCTCCGTTGAGTGGATGGGTGCGCGAGGTCTGGCACAACACTCTTCCCGACCGCAACACGCAAACAGCCAGGATTTGCTAGGAGGGCTGACCGGATCCTTTCGGCCTAGCCGGCCTTGAGATGATGGCTTCTACCCGACGCGGAACCCAGAATCTGATACGATCTGCGAGCGCTGAACTATGGCCACCACCGCCCCCACCCAAGCCAACCGCCCCCTCGCCGTCGGCTCCCCCCTCGGCGAGGACGCCCTCCTCATCACCTCCTTCGACTTCTCCGAGGAACTCGGCCGCCCCTTCTCCATGCGCGTCTCCGCCCGCGTCACCAAGGCCGAGCACAAGGCCGAGGCCCTCCTCGCCCAGAACGTCACCGTCCGGCTCCGCGCCCAGGACGACAAGACGACCCGGTACTTCAACGGCCACGTCGCCCGCGTCGCCCAGCGCCTCGAAGGCGGCATCCGCCACTTCGACCTCACCGTCGTCCCCGCCCTCTGGCTCCTCACCCGTTCCGCCGACTGTCGCATCTTTCAAGACACCACCCTCCCCGACATCCTCAAGAAGGTCCTCGAGGCCCGCGGCGTCAAAAAGGTCCAGCTCAACCTCAAGGCCACCTACTCCCCCATCCCCTACTGCGTCCAGTACCGCGAGACCGACTTCAACTTCGTCTCCCGCCTCATGGAACAGCACGGCATCTACTACTTCCACACCCACGAGGACAAGGCCCACACCCTCGTCCTCTGCGACGGCACCAAGAGCCACGACCCGCTCGCCGACCCCTACAAGGCCCTCAAGTTCGACAAGGACGACGACTCCCTCGCCCACGATGAGTTCGGCTCCTTCCGCGTCGAGTCCGAGTTCCTCACGGGCAAGGCCGCCCTCTCGGACTTCAACTTCGAGAAGCCGACCATGGACCTGAACAGGGACCACAAGGTCGGCACGCTCAAGGCCGCCGAGGGCTACGAGATCTACGACTACCCCGGCGAGTACCAGTCCGACGGCGCCGGCACGCAGGCCGCCCTGGTCCGCGCCGAGGAGATCGACGCCGGCTCCGAGGTCTTCGCCGCGACGACCCCCTGCCGCGCCATGCACGCCGGCCGCCGCTTCGACGTCGCCAACGCCAAGGACAACCCCTCGACCGCCGCCAAGGCCTTCCTGGTCACCGCAGTCTCCCTCCACGCCGAGGCCGGCGACTACGAGTCCGGCGGTGGGGGCGGCGGTGGGGGGGGGACGGATTACTCCTGTTCCTTCCGCGCCATCGACGCCGAGCGCCCCTTCCGCGCCCCCCGCCTCACCCCCAAGCCCATGATCGCGGGCCCCCAGACCGCCATCGTCGTCGGCCCCGCCGGCGACGAGATCTACGCCGACAAGCACGGCCGCGTGAAGGTCAAGTTCCACTGGGACCGCAAGGCCAAGGCCGACGAGAAGGCCTCCTGCTTCATCCGCGTCGCCCAGGTCTGGGCCGGCAAGGGGTGGGGCGGCCTCTACACCCCCCGCATCGGCCAGGAGGTCGTCGTCGAGTTCCTCGAGGGCGACCCCGACCAGCCCCTCATCACCGGCCGCGTCTACAACGGCGACAACCCGCCCCCCTACGACCCCTCCGCGGCCCCCACGAAGTCCACCCTCAAGAGCCTCTCCAGCAAGGGCGGCGGCGGGTTCAACGAGCTCCGCTTCGAGGACAAGAAGGGCGAGGAGCAGGTCTTCATCCACGCCGAGAAGGATGCCCACCGCCGCGTCAAGAACGACGACCTCACCTGGACCGGCCACGACAGCCACCTGTGGGTGATCAACGACTCCTTCGCCGACGTCAAGGGCAACCGCCACGAGATCGTCGAGAAGTCGCACTTCGAGGAGATCATCGAGAACCGCCACCTCACGATCGCGGGCTTCGAGCACAAGGAGGTCTTGAAGAACGTCAGCCTGATCGTCCACGACGACGTCGCCGAGGAGTTCAACAAGAACCAGTCGACGATGGTCCAAGACGATCTCTACATCAAGGCCCAGAACATCGTCCTCGAGGCCGGCACCAACATCACCATCAAGGTCGGCACCACCTCGATCGCCTTCGAGGAGAACGGCGTCAGCATCAAGACCAACGGAAACGTGAAGGTCGACGGCATGACCGGAATCGAGCTCACCAGCGCAGGCGGCGACTTCAAGGCCAAGGGTCTCAACGCCGCCGTCGGAGGTACCATCGAGGCCAAGCTCGAGGGTGCCGCCATCGCCGTGGTCAAGGGCGGCATGGTCATGATCAACTGACGCCCCGACGCAGTTCCCCCGGAGCACACCGATGGCATCCCCCAAGTCCGGATCAGCGTGCGCGACCGCCTCTCCTACGAGGCCGACGAACGCGAAGGAAGCCGACGTCGCCGACCCCGGCAGCGTCACCAAGGCCCAGGCCGCCCCCAAGGAGGCCCCGCCCCCCACGCTCTCCCAGACCGGAGTCCCACCCCACAACCCCAAGAGCGAGGAGAACAAGGCCAAGAAGAGCTGGCTCGCCATCTTCCTCAAGGATCAGGACGACGAGCCCGTCCCCAACGAGCCCTACGAGGTCAAGCTCCCCGACGGCACCACCGTCGCCTCTGGTACCTTGGACGCCCATGGCAAGGCCCGCGTCGAGGGGATCGACCCCGGCCAGGGCCAGGTCACCTTCCCCAACCGCGACAAGACCGTCTGGCAGAAGATCCAGGGAAAGTAAGCCGCACCCCCCGCGCGGCAGCGGAAACGATCCATGCCCACGCCCGTTCCAGCGGTTCCCGGCGACACCCTCTGCAACATCGCCATGCGCTTCGGGTTTCTCGACTGCGCCCCCATCCGCAACGACCCCGCCAACGCCGGCGCCGACTTCCTGAACCGCGACCTCCGCCTGGGAGACATCATCGTCGTCCCCGACCGCGCCATCGGCGTCGAGGGCGCCCCGACCGAGGCCGAGACGATCTTCCGTCTCCTCGCCGCCCCCGCCATCCGAATCCGCTTCGTCCACGGCTCCCCCGACCGCTCCTTCCTCGACGACGACACGCTCACTTTCCTCAACGTCAGCAACTTTCGCGCCGACCGCGCCGGCAACACCGGTGCCTCCAATCCCTTCTCCGCCGCCTTCGGCTTCAACGCCAACGCCCACGCCGACCCCGACTCCTTCAAGATCGAGGTCTGCGATCCCGGCGCGCCCGCCAGCATCAACAGCGAGCTCGACGCCCTCCGTCCCACCCTCGACCCCGTGGGGGCCGTCATCGGCCACGAACGCTACCCAGTCCCCGACGATCAGGACCACAACATCCCCGCCGAGCTCCGCCGCGTCACCGGGGGCTCGTGCTTCCGCTCCCAGTACCTCCGCCTCGTCACCGACCGCGCCGACTTCAACAGCAACCTCCTGCAGATGCTCATGCTCTCCGACGCCGCCGACGGCCTGAACACCAACAACGACCTGATCCGGATCCTCGACCACGTCGTCCAGGCCTCGTACGAACGCACCAACTGCCCCGCCCCCGCCGGCCAGCAGAAGTGCACCGTCCGGGTCCGCGTCCCGGTCGGCCCGCGCCGGCAGCGTCTGCGGATCGCCGTCCACTGCTTCAACGCCGCCCCCGGCGGCGCTCCCGTCGGCGGCATCGCCGAGGCCGACATCCGCCGCCGCATCATCCGCCACTTCGGCGGCATCTACGCCCAGGCCGAGATCTCCCCCAAGATCGACTCGGTCACCTTCATCGATCCTCCCGCCGACGACATGATCGTCGTCAGCCCCAACACCGGCCGTCGCGCCGCCGGCGGCTCCACCATCACCTTCACCCTCTCCCAGCCTCCCCCCGCCGGTCCCTCCGCCGCCGACGTCCCCGTCACCGTCATCATCCCGCCCACCCCCGGCGGGCTCAGCCCACGCCAGGTCGCCGACCTCATCGCCGCCCAGGTGGGTGCCCTCCCCGGCTTCTCCGCCGCGGCCTTCTCCACCGCCCGCGCCGCCGGCGCCCCCCACAGCGCGGCGGACGTCATCGTCACCCGCGCCGACGCCGCCCGCATCGCCATCCTCAACGAGTCCACGACCGATGTCGGCCTCACCGCCACCGGCGTTGTCGTCTCGCGCGTCAACGTCGCCGCCATCCCCTCCGCGCCCAACGCCGCCACCCACATCCCCCACACCCACCAGTACCGCCGCTGCCTCCGCGCCGCCCCCGGCGACGGCACCAAGCTCAACGCCTACATCATCGGGGCCTTCGTCAGCCCCACCCTCCTCGGCCAGTCCCTCCTCTGGGGTCGCGACCTCGCCGGACCCACCGCCCTCCCCGACGGCACCGTCGTCGAGGGGTTCCGCGGCGAGCCTCCCAACAAGTTCGCCTTCCTCATCCGCGCCACCTTCAACGCCGTCACGGTCATGGGCGCCGCCAACGACTTCTTCAACGTCTTCGCCCACGAATCCATGCACACCCTGGCCGACGTCAACCACCTCACCGAGTCCGCCGCCCGCAGCGGGAGCGAGCTCATGTTCGGCAACGCCGCGCAGCAGAACAACGCCCCCAGCTCTCCCAAGCGCATCGCCGACACCCCCCTCTTCCTCCGCTGCGACTTCTGGGATCCCGCCCGGCCCAACACCCCGACCATCGTCGCCGCCCGCCTCGGCGTCGCCGGCAAGGCCCCCGAGACCCTCGTCGAGCGCCTCCGCGACCGCGCCTCTCCGCTCCTGGAGGACTGACCCCCTATGCCCCCCCCGCCTCCCCAGCCGCCCACGCCCCCCGGCCCCATTGTCATCACTCACGTCCGCCTCCTTTCCGACGAGGCCAAGGAGGCCCTCGACGCCTTCGTCGCAGGCGGCGCCGCCGGCAACCCCCGCGCCCCCCGCGGCATCGCCCCCGACCTCGTCGCCCTCTATCTCCAAGGCCGCATCAAGCCCGATTCCGGCCCCAACCTCTACGCCCGCGCCCTCGACCTCATCCGCTTCTACGAACGCCCCGACGCCGTCCCCCCCATGCTCCTCGCCCTCGACGGCCTCGAGTCCGACACCCGCGCCGTCAGGCGCTCCGCCTTCGCCATCCAGGCCGCGGCGGACTTCCTCACCGGCGAACCGCTGGAAAAGGCCTCGACGTACTTCGAGAAGGTTCTGCTTCCCAAGGTGGAGGACCCCACCGACTACGAGCTCATGCTCGAGACGGCCGTCGCCCTCGCACCTCAGGGCCGCGCGATCGACGCCGCGGCCGCCCGTATCCGCCTCGACGTCGCCGCCGCCGAGCCCGACCAGCGCCGTGACGAGTCCGGCCTCCGCCGCTACCAGACGATCGCCGCCGTCGAGCGGAACGCCCTCAAGGCCGCCCGCGCAAACGCCTCGGGCAAGTCCGCCCTCGCGCAGACTCCCCCCGAGGCCCGCCGCGACGAGTTGGTGCAGGTCTACCTCGGCCGCTCTCCGATCAGCGACGACTACACCGAGATCTGGGCCGCCCGCCTCCTCCGCCTCGAGGCCATGACCGGCGGCGCCGTCCCCGTCCACGCGGCCTTCGCCGACGCGATCGACGCCCTCGTCGCCGAGATGCCCGCGTTCAAGGCCGGATTCTGGATCATCCGCGCCGCCCAGGCCATCATCTACCTAGGCGGCACGCTCTCCTCCGCCCACGCCAAGCTCCTCGCCGAGGCCGTCGGCGGCGCCCTCAACTTCCTCTGGGACGACCCCGACCCCAACCCCCTCGACGGCCCACCGGACGATCCCAACGACGTGCCCCTGGGCGCTTCCGGCCCCGACGCCCCGCCGCGCTGACTCTCCGCCGTGCTGACGCCCCACCCCGGGAACCAAGCCATGCCCTTCGCCGCCCGCCTCACCGACATGCACCTCTGCCCGATGGTCACCCCCGGCACCCCGCCGATCCCGCACGTCGGCGGCCCCATCACCTCCCCCGGCGCTCCCAAGGTCCTCATCGGCAAGATGCCCGCCGCCGTCATGGGCGACATGTGCGTCTGCATCGGCCCCCCCGACACCATCATCACGGGCTCCGCCACCGTCTTCATCGGCGGCATGATGGCCGCCCGAGTCGGCGACTCCACCGCCCACGGCGGCACCATCATGCCCCCCGGCTGCCCAACGGTGATGATCGGGGGGTGAAGCGGATCAACCGCGCCAGCGTCGTGAGATCACGCCATGACCCCTCATCCGACCACCGAGACCGGCTACCGAAACAAGAACGGTCAGCACAACGTGGGTCCACTCGGCATCAAGGGAACCGACCACAACCAGATGCTCTACCGAATGAATTGCGAGAGGTGCCACGCGGTGTATGCCGCCAATGGGTCGGACGTCCATCACCGCAAGTGTCCTGAGTGCCAGTCCGGTGCGCCGAGTTCAGGCGCGTGGATGCCCTGACGGCGCGCCATCGCGGCGTGCACCTGAACGGGAAAGGGATGTTGGGAACGACAAGAGGGGCTCAGACCGGGACGACATTTCCGTCCCTACCCGACGCCCCTCGAATCGAAGCGGAGAAGGGGGGATTCGAACCCCCGATAGAGCTTTAGGGCTCTATAACGGTTTAGCAAACCGTCGCCTTCAGCCTCTCGGCCACCTCTCCGGCGAATCACCCGGCGCTGCCCGCCGGACTGGCCCAAGCATAGCCGCGGCACCCCCGTCGCGGCGATTCTGGCCGGGCGGCATTCCCGCCGGGCGGGGCCCCGGCGGGGGGAGCGTGACGCCAAGGGTGGTCGAACCACGCTCGCTCACGCGCGGGGCTCGTTCGTCGACCCAGGCACGGGTCCCCCGCGGCCACTCAATCCTCCGGCTCTTCGGCCGGGCCGCCGCCCGCCTGCTGCTCGATCAGCTTCCGGAGGTACTCGTTCTCGCGCCGCGTCGCCTCGAGGTCGAAGACCAGGTACTTCACGCTCAGGCGCAGGTAGTCCAGCGACTCCTGCAGCTCACCCACCGTCTTCTGCATCCGCTCGTGCCGCTCGCGGGTCTCCGAGGCCAGGGCCTCGAGGGGCGCCCGCTGCGATTCGGGCAGCGTGTTGATCTGCTGGATGAGGCCGGTCAGCCGCTGCTGGAAGTCCTGCTCGTTCATCGCTCGCTCCTTGTACACCAATCTTGGTTGGGCCCCGCGGCTCGCCGAACGCGCCGGCGTGCCGGGGGGATGTCAAGAGAGGGAACGAACGGCGGACCGCGCGGGGCCCAGATCCGTGCCGACGCGGCCAAGTCCGGAAAGAGGCCGATTTCCGAGGCGGGACGGGCGTGAGGCTGGCCCGCCGCGGCGCCTGCGGCACAGGCGGCCGCGCGGCGTGGGCCGGATGTTGCCGGGGCTCACCGCAGGCTGTCGGCCCGGCGCAACGCCTGCCGCGCCGCGGGGCCCGCCGCCGTGGCGGCCTGCTCGAGCGCCCCCGGCTCGTGCTTTCGGACGTCCCTCACCAGTTTCCGCAGGTGGGTGTCCAACTCGATCTTGAAGCGGGCGAACCACCCCTCCAGCTCGTGGCGGTTGAATCGGGACAGCGGGTCCTTGAGCCCGGTCTGCACCGCGGCCCAGTCCAGGAGCGACCCACCCCCGCCGTCGAATCGGTACAGCTCGAGGGTCGCCGCGAGGCGGCTCTTGAGGCCCGAGAACGGGTCGGTGGCCCGATCCGGGAGGGTCGTCATGAGCTGCTCGACCGAGGCCCGGTCGGCGAGCTGGGCGATGGGGTCGGCTTCGGCCTCCCCCTCGGGGATCACGGACGATGCGGGCATCCGCGGCATGTCCGCCGCGGACCGCAGTTCGGCGAACGCCGTCGAGATCGTCTTGGTCCCCACCCGCGAGAACTTGATGGTCAACCGCTGAAAGGCCTTGCCGTCCTGCCTGAACGGCTCGACGCCGAGCACCTCGCCCGCGCCCCACTCGGGCCGGGAGGCGTGGACCACGCTATCACCCTTGAGCCAGTCCTTGGTCACGCGACACTCCAGGGTTCGGACGCTTCGGGGCCGTGCCGCCGGGGGGCACCCGCGAAGGACGCCCACGCCGCCGAGACTCGTTGAATGCCGCTTCGGAGACCGCGAGGCCGCTCCCGACGGGGTCGGCGGGCGGGAAAGGGGCGATTGTCCGAGGCGTCTGGCAAGAATAGCATCCCCGCCACGGAACGCCAGACCGGACGCCCCCCGCGTCCGGCCGGCGACCACGGCCCCCGACGGCGGGCGGCCCCCGGCACGGAGATTCCTGGACCCATGATCGAAGCCCTCAAGAGCGACGAGATCGTCAACAAGGTCGGCGGCCGCTTCAAGCTGTGCGTCCTCATCCAGCGTCGCCTCGTCCAGTTGATGGAGGGGTCGCGTCCGCTCGTCCCGCGCGACGGCCGCTCGGATCTCGAGCTGGCCATCGAGGAGATCATGCGCGACAAGATCACGCTCGACTTTGACGCGACCCAGTTCGAGCGGCCCGCCCAGGCCTGACGCCCCCGGCACGGCCGCTCCCCGATCGGGCGTCGACGCCCATGCCACAGACCACGCCCCCCGCCGACGATGCACCCCCCGCGTTCGACGCCGCACACCTCGCGCGGGCGGCGTCGGGGCGGCGCGTCCTGGTCGGCATCTGCGGCGGCATCGCCGCGTACAAGACGGCGACGATCGTGAGCCGGCTGGCCCAGGCCGGTGCGCACGTCACCGTCGTGATGACCGAATCGGCGACGCGGTTCGTCACGCCCCTCACCTTTCAGGCCCTTTCGGCGAACCCGGTCTACACCTCGCCGTGGGAGCACATCGAAACACGCGACCCCCAGCACATCTCCCTTGCGAGCGCCGCCGACCTGTGCTTGGTGGCCCCGTGCACGATGGACTGCATGGCCCGTCTCGCCGCCGGACGCGCCGACGACGTCGTGACGCTCATCCTGAGCGCCGTGGATCGGACAAAGACCCCGGTGCTGCTGGCCCCCTCGATGAACGAGGTGATGTGGTCCCAGCCCAGCACGCGGCGGAATCTCGCGACGCTCCTGGCCGATGGGTTCACCACCATCGGCCCCGGCGACGGCTGGCAGGCCTGCCGCGCCGTGGGTCCCGGCCGGATGAGCGAGCCCGAGGCGATCCTCGCCGCAATCGCGACGACACTGAGCCTGAGACCGCGGACCGACGCCGTCGCTGTCGCCGCGGCGTCCCGGCCATCCGCGCGTTCTTGACCTTGCCGGGCGGGACCGCAACGATGACGGCGTAGACCGGGGCGTCGGCGCTGTCCGCCGCCCAGCACGGAGAGGTGCCAGAGCGGTTGAATGGGCTAGTCTCGAAAACTAGTATAGTGCTTGCACTATCGGGAGTTCGAATCTCCCCCTCTCCGCTTCGAAGAAGGGCCCGCAACCGCGGGCCTTTTTCATGCGCCCCGCACGCCCGATGGTGCGTTTCACGCGTCGTCCGGGCGCGGCCGCGCCCGCCATTCCTCGACGGTCATCGCCCAGTGCTCATGATCCCGCCAGCGCCCGTTGATGCGGAGGTAGCGCCGGGCCAGCCCCTCGAAGCGAAAGCCCAGGCGGCCCACCAGCGCCTTGGAGCGGTCGTTCTCGGGCATGATGTTGGCTTCCACCCGGTGCAGCGCGAGGCGGTCGAAGGCGAAGGCGAGCCCCAGGCCCATCGCCTCGCTCATGTAGCCTCGCCCCGTCCGGTGCGCGGCGAGCCAGTACCCCACGAAACAACTCTCGAAGGGTCCCCGCAGGATGCCGCCCAGGCCGATCTGGCCGATGATCTCCCCCGAACCCCCGAGGCAGACCAGCAGGCGGTGCGACGTGTGGCCGTTGCAGGTCTCGAGAAAGCCCTTGAAGTGCTCGGGGCTGAACGGGTCGGGGCCGTTGGGGGGCGTCGCCTCCCACGGCTCGAGGTGGGCTCGGCTGTCGAGCCGCACGGCCATGTACTCCCCCCGGTCCGCCCGCGTCGGATACCGGAGGTACGTCTCGCGTCCGGTCATGACCGCGTGGCGCCCATTGCGGGCGCGATCGGATGGGGAGCCGCTCACGCGCCTACTCCCACTCGATGGTCGCGGGGGGTTTGCTGGAGATGTCGTACACAACGCGGTTGATGCCGCGGACCTCGTTGATGATTCGTCCGCTCACGCGGGCGAGCACGTCGTAGGGCAGGCGTGCCCAGTCTGCGCTCATGAAGTCCTCGGTCTCGACGGCGCGGAGGGCGACCACGCCGTCGTACGTGCGTCCGTCCCCCATGACGCCGACGGTCTGGACGGGGAGCAGCACCGCGAAGACCTGGCTCGTCGCGCGGTAGAGGTTGGCCGCGACGATCTCCTCGAGGAAGATCTCGTCGCACGCCCTGAGCACGGCGAGCTTCGGTTCGGTCACCTCGCCGATCACCCGCACGGCCAGGCCCGGCCCGGGGAAGGGGTGACGCCACACGATCTGGTCGGGCAGGCCCAGCACTATGCCCAGGGCTCGGGCCTCGTCCTTGAAGAGGTCCCGCAGCGGCTCGACGAGCTCGAAGCCGAGTTTCTCTGGGAGCCCGCCGACGTTGTGGTGCAGCTTGATCCCCGCGCTCTGCCCCGCGTGGCCCTGGCCCGACTCGATGACGTCGGGATAGAGCGTCCCCTGCGCGAGGAAGGCCACGCCCGGCAGCGTCACCGCCGCCTCCTTGAAGACCTCGATGAAGCGGTGGCCGATGCGCCGGCGCTTCTCCTGCGGATCGGTCACGCCCGCCAGGTCGGCCAGGAACTCGGCCCGGGCGTCGACCACGCGGAGGTCGACGCGGAAGTGATCGCGGAACGTCGACTCGACCAGGTTCCGCTCGCCGCTCCGCAGCAGGCCCGTGTCGACGAAGACGCAGTGCAGGCGGTCGCCGATCGCCTTGTGCAGGAGCGCGGCCACGACCGCCGAGTCGACGCCTCCCGAGAGGCCGCAGATCACGTGCCCGTCGCCGACCTGCCGGCGCACCCGCTCGGCCGCGACGCCGGCGAAGTCGGTCATCCGCCACGTCCCCTGGCACTTGCACACCTCGTAGACGAAGTTGCGGATGACGTCGACGCCGTGGGGCGTGTGCGTCACCTCCGGGTGGAACTGCACGCCGTAGAACGTCCGCCCCGCGACCGTCGACCTGATCGCCGCGGCCGGGCAGGTGGGCGTGCTGGCGATCGTCTCGAACCCGCTCCCGGGGTCGCTGACCTGATCCCCGTGCGACATCCAGACTGTGGTGCGGTCGGGAATGCCGGCGAAGAGATCCGCGTGGCTCGCGATCGAGAGGTGGGCGCGCCCGAACTCCCGGTGGTCCCCTCGACCCACCGTTCCGCCCAGAAGGTGGCAGGCGAGCTGCATCCCGTAGCAGATGCCCAGGACCGGGACACCCAGATCGAAGATCGCCGGATCGCAGCGGGGGGCGCCGGCCTCATAGACGCTTGCGGGGCCGCCCGACAGGATGATGCCCCGGGGCTTCATCCGCGCGAGCTCGGCGGCGGAGATCGTCGGGGCCACGAGCTTCGAGAACGCTCCCGCATCGCGGACTCGCCGCGCGATGAGCTGCGCGGTCTGCGAACCGAAGTCCAGGACGGGGATGACCTCGCCCGCGTCCGCGCCGGCTCCCGAGGGCGACGCGGCGGGCCGGGGGGCGGCGGTCGGAGAGGCGGTGGGGGGCATGGGGGCCTCGCAGGGCGTTTCGGGCGGAAGGGGAGAGGGTACGCAACACCCGGCGCGAGAGTCGAGGGAATGCCTCTTCGCCCACGGTCGCCCTCCGCCGGGACGCTCCGGCCCGCCCGTTCGCGGAAGGCGGATGGACCGGGGCTTCCCTCGTGTCCACCTTCGGAGCCCGATCGGATTAGAATCCCGGGCAGGTGCGACGCCTCCTCCCGCTCATCTCGCTGCTGGTCCCCGCGCTGCACTCCGCCGGCTGCGGCCCCGCCATCGCCGCGGACTTCCGGTCTCCCGAGCCCGCGGCCCGCAACGCCGCGATCGTCGAGGCCGCCGCGACGGGTGATCGCTCGGCCCTTCCCGGTCTGGTCACGATGCTCGATGCCGACGACCCTGCCACGCGGTTGCTGGCGATCGATGCCCTGCGACGCATCACGGGCGAGACCCTCGGGTACGACCACGCCGCGGAGCCGCTCCAGCGCAAGGCCGCGATCGGTCGATGGGTGGAACGGGTCGGGCGCGAGCGGCCGGCGGCGTTTGGGCCGCTCGGCGCCCGGGTCGCGGCCGACGACCACCCCCCCGGAGGCCCCCCGCGATGAGCGATCGGCCCGACATCCGTCTCGAGCTCGTGAGCAACCCGATCTATCTCTGCGGCGTGCGCGAGTTCATGGCGACTGTCGGCAGCCGCCTCGGGTTCGACTCGATGCAATGCTCGCAGATCGCCCTCGCCGTCGACGAGGCGCTCGCCAACGTGATCGTGCACGGGTACGAGCGCCGGCCCGACGGCCGCATCTGGGTGACGCTCGAGCCCCTGGCCGACGACGGGCGCGGCGTGGGCGTCCGGATCGTCATCGAGGACGAGGCGCGCCAGATCGACCCGGTGCATATCAAGGGACGCGCCCTCGAGGACATCCGCCCCGGCGGGCTCGGCGTGCACATCATCCGCGAGGTGATGGACGAGGCGAGGTACGAGAAGAGAGAGCGGGTCGGCATGCGGCTGACGCTCGTGAAACGGCAGGGGTCTCCGGCCAAGGGCGTGATGCCCGCCACAGGGACCTGCCGCGTGATCGACGCCCCGCCCGGGGCCGGGAGGGGTGATGGCTGATCGAGGTCCGTTGAGCGTGACGATCCGGGAGCAGGGCGGCGCGGTCGTGGTGACGGTGGGGGGCGAGATCGGCTACCACGAGGCGCCCTCCCTCCGGGCGTCCATCAAGGAGGCCTACGAGAAGAAGCCCCGCCGCCTCGTCGCCGACCTCTCGGGCGTGACGTACATGGCCACGCCCGGCCTGGCGACGCTGGTGGAGGCGCTCCAGATCGCCAAGCGGACGCAGACCGTGCTCGTGCTCTGCGGCCTGACCGAACGGGTCCGGGCGATCTTCGAGATCGCCCGGCTCCACACCGTGTTCAAGATCGTCGGCACCGTCGACGAGGCCGTCGTCGCCTGAGGGGTTCGCGCGTGGCCGACGACCGGAAGACGACCAGCCCGCCCCCCGGCGGAGGCCTCGCCAAGGCGGCCCTCGCGCCCCTCGAGCTGACGGGCGGCACCGTGCTCGGGCTGCTCGACCACATCGGCGGGGTCGCCTGGCTGCTGGCGGAGACCATCGGCTGGCTGGTCCGCGGCATCGTCAGCCGCAAGACCCGCCTGGGCAAGGCCGCGATCATCACCCAGATCGTCCGCGTCGGGGCCCGCTCGGTCTTCATCGTCGCTCTCGTCTCGGGGTGCGTGGGCCTCATCCTCGCCTTCCAGCTCTCGCCCCCGCTCGACCAGTTCGGCCAGAAAGAGATCGTGGCGAACATCATCGGGGTGGCGGTGCTCCGCGAACTGGGGCCGCTGATCGGCGCGATCGTGCTCACCGGCTACGCCGGGGCGTCCATCGCGGCGGAGATCGGGACGATGGTGGTGAGCGAGGAGATCGAGGCCCTCGAGGCCCACGCGCTCGACCCCGTCCGCTTCCTCGTCGTGCCCCGCGTCGTGGCGACGGTCATCAGCATGACCGCCCTGGCGATCATCGCCGACGTCGTCGCCATCAGCGCCTCGCTGCTCATCGCCGTGACCGTTCTCGATATCCCCTACGCGACGTACATGACCAACACCCTGACCCAGGCCAAGCTCGTTGACTTCCTCACGGGTGTCAGCAAGGGCACGATCTTCGGCCTCCTGATCGGGCTGATCGCCTGCCACAACGGCCTCCGCGTGACCGGCGGCGCCGCCGGCGTGGGCCGGGCGACCACCGCCACCGTCGTGCAGTGCGTGGTGGCGATCGTCATCGCCGACCTGGCGTTCACGGCCGTCTACTTCGCGCTCAAGTTGACGTGAAACGCCCCTCGGCGAACGAGCCCCGAGCAAGAGCAAGCGGGGTCGCACGGGGTTCCTCCGAACCTCGGAGCGGCCGCCACGCCCCCTCCCGGGCCGCGTGCCGACCTGATCCGCTCATTCCGCCCCGACTACGATCCGCGTCCCATGCCCAAGCCGCGCCCATCGCCCGTCGAGTCCCCCCCCGCCGAGCCGCGCGTCCGCGTCGCCGTGGTCGTCAGCCGCTACAACGCGACCGTCACCGACGCCCTGCTCGTGGGCGCGCTCGCCGTCTTCGACGCCCGCACCTCCCCCAAGTCCCGCATCGAGGTGATCGACGCTCCGGGCTCCTTCGAGCTCCCCGCCCTCTGCCTCGCCGCCGCCCGCGTGGGCCGTTTCGACGGTCTCGTCGCCTTGGGCTGCCTGATCAAGGGTGAGACGTCCCACGACCGCCACATCGCCGATGCCGTCGCCAACGGCCTGATCGGCGTCACGCTCGCCACGGGCATCCCCGTCGCCTTCGGCGTCCTCACCACCGACACGCCCGAGCAGGCCCTGGCCCGCGCCGGCGGCGACCACGGCAACAAGGGCGCCGACGCCATGACGGCCCTTCTCGACACGATCACGGCCGCCCGAGACATCGGCCGGGGCGAGCAGCGGGGAGAC
>Ga0105046_10009358_pt1 | contig 15333 bp, 6 predicted proteins | sample MAT03_FD_78385 | JGI IMG/M metagenome (GOLD analysis project Ga0105046, IMG submission 78385) | Freshwater microbial communities from Lake Fryxell liftoff mats and glacier meltwater in Antarctica - MAT-03 (megahit assembly) | ecosystem: Environmental > Aquatic > Freshwater > Ice > Liftoff...
GACCGCTTCCGCGGCCGGCTCATGTTCCCCATCTGCGATGAACTCGGCCGCGTCGTGGGCTTCAGCGGGCGCATCCTCAGCGGCGACGAGAAGACCGCCAAGTATGTCAACTCCCCGGAGACGCCAATCTTCCGCAAGAGCAAGGTCTTCTTCGGCCTGGACAAATCCAAGCGCGCCATCGGGGACGCCGGCTTCGCCATCGTCTGCGAAGGTCAGCTTGATCTGATCGCGTGTTTCAGCGCGGGCGTGCAGAACCTCGTCGCCCCGCAAGGCACCGCCCTGACCGCCGAGCACACGCGCATCTTGAAACGCTACACCGACGAGGTGGTGCTCTGCTTCGATTCCGACGAAGCCGGCCAGAACGCCGCCGTCCGCTCGCTCGACGCGTTGCTCGCCTCCGGCCTGGCCATCCGTGTCGCGGTGGTCCCTGCGCCACACGACCCGGACAGTTTGATTCGCGAGCAGGGCGTCGAGGCGTTTCGCGCCGTGATCGCGCGGGCGGAAGGCTTCTTTGATTTCTACCTCAACCGTCTCTGCCGAGTGCATCCGGCGGATACCGACAAGGGCCGGCTCGCGATTCTGGCCGGCATGGCCGAGGCCGTGCAGAAAACCGCCAACGCCGTCCTCGTGGCCACCTACGCCCAAAAAACCGCCCTGCGCCTCGCCGTCCCGCCCGAGGCCGTGCGCGCCGAATTCAAGCGCGCTGCCGGACGCCCCGCGCCGGTCGCACCCGGCGAGGAGGAAATGGAAATCGAGTCCGCGCCGCTCGCCCCGCCGAAAGTCCATGAGCTGCAGTTGCTGAAGCTCCTGTTTGCCGACGAGCAACTGGTGCGCTTGGCGGCGGCGAATCTGGACCCGTCCTGGATCGCCCACCCCACCGTGCGCCAGGTGGTGCAGGAGCGGCTCGCTGCCGACGCTCACGACGCGTGGCAGGGAGTGGCGGCGTTCCTGGACGAGCTGGCCGATGACGCCGCGCGGCAACTCGTGGCAGAAGTCGCCATCAGCGGGCGGCCCATCCCCAGCCCGGCGCAGCAGTTGAACGACATCCTCCTGCGGCTGCGGAATCAGGCCTGGGAGCAGGAAATCGCCGCGCTCACCCAACGTGCCGTGCAGCCCGACACGCCGGACGAGGAACGGCTGGAACTGCTCCGCCGCCAGCAAGAGTTAAACCGCCTCAAGCGCCTACCCCTGGCGCATAGCGTGCCCTTGGATGGCTCGCAGACCGCGCCTGACCCCGAAGCCCAGCCCTTTTAGCGCTCAACCAACGGCTTCTGGATCTTCGCAGCGCGGAGTGCCAGTCGGCTGCCGCGCGGGCTTCCGAATCCGCCGGCCGTCACCGAGGCAAACTACTCGCGAACTGGGAGTCGGCGATGCGGCAGGCGGGGATTCCGCTCAGCCGTATCCATGTAGCTCCGGAGCGCGGCTGTCTCAGCCGCAGCCGCGTGGAATAGGGGATAAGCCAGCAACTTCGTCGAGCGCTCACGACCACTAAAAAGCGAGCGCGAACACGCCGGAGGGCGGGGTGACAAAACCCTTGGGCCACTGGTTTGCGAACGCGGCTGCGGCTGAGACAACCGCGCTTCGATTGCATGGTCATGGCTCAGCGGCAGCCGGTGCCTGAAGTAGAATTAGTGCCGGGGGCTGGAGGCGAGCCAGGCGGCATGACGCCGTAGCGCCGGTAGAAACGCTGACGCATCTCTTCGCTCATCCCGGAAGGCAGCCCAAAATCCGTATTGGTGATTCCGTAGCGACGAGCGAACCCCTGCCGCATTTCCTCGGTCATGCCGGCAGAAATCCCCGGGGACACGCCCTCCGGCGTGGGCGTGGGCTTGCGCAGGGTCTCGTATTACCCCTCGACCTCAGCCGCCGAAGCGGGCTGCGGCCAAAGCAGATCTTTCCCGTGCAGCCAAGAGGGTAAGGTTCGAGTCGGTGTGGGATCGCCGCCGTCGTCCCGTCCGTCTTCACCGATGCTGTAGAGGGTGAAGGTGCCATCGGCGTTTCGGCGATAACGCAGCGGCTGACCGTCCATGTCATCGCGGGGCACCGCGGCGAGGAATTCCGGGGTGAGTTGCGCCGAATGTTCCGGATACTGGCCGTGCTTAAGCCGGTAGCGTTCGAGGGCGATGGCGGCAAGCACCAGGCTGCGCTGGCTTTGGAACGCGGCGAACTTGGACAGCACCGACCCGTAGCTCGAGTCGCCGCTGAAAACGTAAGCCGGCAGCCGCGGCACCGTGGCTTCCAGCCCGGCGATGACCTGCTTTGCTTGGTCCGTCGGCCCGAACCACGCCCCGGAGGCCGCAGCCGCACGGCAGGCTTCCCGGGCCGCCTGCGTTTGTTGGAGGTTGACCAATTCGAGCTGATGGCACCGCCAGAGCCGAAAAGCCCACCAACGTGGATACCGGTCCCAGGCTTCGTCGAAGCCTGCGCGCGGATCGTCCAGACAGGAGTTCAAGATCTCGGAGAAGGTCGGGCTAGGGTTTCCGCCCATGGCCACCTGCATGGCGTCGTGGTCCGCGCGCGTCAGGAGGTTGTGGGCGGCTTCCTGGCCCCAGGCTTGTTCCATGTCGAAGGTGCGATCCGCAATGGCGGAGAGATCCAACTCTTGCCATGCCCCTTGCAGCGCGGCCAGATCGGCGTCGGTCCAGCCGCGGAATTGCAGCAGTTCCCAAGTCGAATTGGCCATGCTCGAGCCAATGGCGATGCGGACGAGTTGCGTGATGAGGAGCGGCTCGCGGTTCCAGCGCGCGACGAATTGCACCCCGCCGCGCACGTCCGCGAGGGCGGCATCGGGATGGCCGTCGTGCAGTTGCAGCAGGGCATCGGCGGCGAGGGTTTGCGCCAGGCGCTTCGCACTGGGGAGGTGGGGAAAGAGCATTTTGATCCCGTCTTGATAGCGAAGCGGGAAGTCGAAGACCGGCGCGTCGCAGGCCGAACGCAGCGCCGCGAGATCGGTCGCGTTCGTGCTCAGGAAGTCCCGGAGCGCCGGCCAGACGTTGGTGGTCTGCTCCGTGGGCAGGATGGTTTGGGACCACGTCACGCCCCGTTTGCCCGCGGGCAGCCCGCGGGCCGAGAGCGGCTGAAGCTCCGTGGGCACCGCCGGCAAGCGGATCAGCAGGCTCGTGAGTGCGGGCGCGCCATTGAGGGTGTTGACCAGTGGCGCGGGGGTCGCTTCGGCCAGGGTCTTGAGCTGACCGCTCGCGCGGAGTGATTGTCGGTAGCGCTCCAGCGCCGAGCGATGGCGCACGCCGAGCAGGAGCGGCACCGCTGCCAATACCGCCATTACTGCGAGAATGAAGATGAGAGGCAATCGGCGTTTCATGGTTGCAGATGCTGGGTGGCTGATAGATTCACAAAAAGCAACGACCGCAGGCGAGTAAATCTCTCACGCCGGAACTTGACGCTCGATGCTGACGGCGGCCTGACGTTGCCGCTCGGACATGGACCGCTGGCGAAAGCTCGCCTCCGGCCCACCGCGCTGGTAACTCATTGCGCCACCGATGGAACTGCGCGACCTGGCGGAACAAATCCTGTTTGCGACGACGCTGGAGGAAAAGCTCCAGTGCCCGGACCTCGTCACGGATGAGCATCCCGGCGCCGCGCTGGCCGCGCCCGAGTCGCCCGGACGACCGGCGGGCCTGAGCTTCAAGGCGGCGGGTTCCGGCAAGGCGGATTTCCCCGGCTTGGCGCGCTTGGAGCGGACTGCGGAGCGTGGACGTCTGCTGCACTTTTTCGCCAATCACGAGCTGCTGGCCACGGAGCTGATGGCGCTGGTCCTCCTGCGGTTTCCCGATGCGCCCGCCGCTTTCCGCCGCGGCGTGCTGAACACGCTCAAGGACGAGCAGGCCCACACGCGCTGGTACGTGGACCGAATGCGCGCGTGCGGCGTGACCTTCGGCGAACTGCCGGTCAGTGGCTACTTCTGGCGCTGCGTCGCGCCGATGGAAAACCCCATTGATTACGTCGCCGGGCTGTGCCTGACTTTCGAGCAGGCGAACCTGGATTTCGCCGGCCACTTCGCGCGCGGCTTCCAGACGGTCGGTGATACGGAAACGGCGACGCTGCTGGCCCGCATCTACCGCGATGAAATCGGCCACGTCGCGTACGGCTTGAAGTGGTTCCGCCGCTGGAAGAATCCCACCGAGAGCGACTGGGAAGCGTTTTGCCGGACGCTGAAATTCCCGCTCTCGCCGCAGCGCGCCAAGGGCTTCAAGGTGAATGTCGAAGGCCGGCGCGCGGCAGGCCTGGACCCGGCGTTCATCGCCGAGTTGGAGGTTTATTCGCAGTCGCGCGGGCGCACGCCCAGCGTGTTTGTCTTCAATCCCTTTGCCGAGGGACGCATCGCGGAGGGCAAGACGTTCACGCCTGCGAAACACCAGGCGCAACTGGCCCGCGACCTCGCCAACCTGCCGCAGTTTCTCTGCCGCGAGGACGACGTCGTGCTGGTGCCGCGGCGTCCGGCGGTGGAGTTCCTGAGCGGCCTCAAGCAGACGGGCTTTGCGCTGCCGGAGTTCGTGGAGTTGCCAAAACTATGCGAAGGACAAAGCCCCTCCATGACGCCGGCGCGCGGACGCCCTCGTCCGCCGCACCGTTACCCTACCCGCGACGTTGCTGCGGGCGACGGCGCCCGCGCGCCAAAGGCGGCCCTCGCCGCTCTCGCGCAGCGCAAGCTGGGCCGCTTGCGCCCGTGGGCGTGGGGTCCGGACAGCGCGGAGTTGCTGGCGCCGCTGTTCGCGAGTGTCACGGGCGAGCAACGCACGGCGGAGCAACGCTTCAACGACGGCTTGGCGGAGCTTTATTCCAAGGCGTGGAGCGCCGCGTTTCTGCGGAAGCTCTTGAGCCAGCGACGCTCGGAGGAAGCGTCCGGGACCTGGGGCGATGAAGCCTGGCTGTGCCCGGCGAAAGAGGTCGGCGTGGCGGTGGACACGGTGGCCGACGCGCTGCAAGCCATTGCCGCGATCCGCGCGGGTGGGCAGCACAAGGTGGTGGTGAAGCAGGCGCTCGGCGTGGCCGGACAGAACTCGCTGCGCCTGTGGGAGCCGGAGTTGCTGGACGCGCAGCGTCGCTGGCTGGCCAACGCGGTCGAGCGCGGGCGGCGCTTGGTGGTCGAGCCGTGGCTGGAGCGCGAGTTGGATTTCTCCGTGCAACTGGAGCTGGGCGCGCAAGGTCTGAAGCTCTGCGGCTACACGGGTTTGCGCTGCGATCGCCGCGGGCAGTTCCAGGCCAACTGGGCGGAGTCGCATCATCACAAGCGCCTGCCGGTGGCGGTGACCAAGCTGCTGGCCGAACGAGCGGACATCGCCAGCCGACTCCAGCAGCTTTTTGGCGACCTCTTCACGCTGCTGGAAGCAGAGCTTGTCCGAGTGGCTTTCGTCGGGCCGATGGGGATTGATGCCTTCGTGTATCGCGCGGCGGATGGACGCTGCCGGCTGAAGCCCGTCGTGGAAATCAACCCGCGCTACACGATGGGGCGGTTGACGGTGGAACTGATGAAGCAAACTTGCCCCGGCAGCTTCGGACGCTTCCGCCTCGTCAGCCTGGCGATGGCGCAGGCCGAAGGCGCGACCGACCTCGCCAGCTACGGACGCGCGCTCAACCAGCGACTCCCGTTGCGGCTGGAAGGCGACCCAGTGCCGCGCCTCCGCGAAGGGGCGTTGTGCCTGAACGACCCCGCCGAAGCGCGTGTGTGCCTGGCGGTGTTCGAGGTCAGCCCGAGGCCGCTGGTTACGGAAAGCTGAACCACGCGCAGTGGCGGGAAATCCGAAGTCCGAAATCCGAAGTCCGAAAGAAATCCGAAATCCGAAACCAGAAAGCCGAAGGGGTAGGGACGATGGCTGGCGTATGGGTGGGGCCTGGAGCGCCGACCTCCGACCCGGCGCGAAGCCAGGACTGGCCACCAACACGCCGGGCTGGAGGCCGGCGCTCCAATCCGGCATCCGGCATCCGGCATCCGCATCCGGCATCCGGCATCCGGCATCCGGCATCCGGCATCCGGCATCCGGCATCCCGCATCCCGCCCCTCCCGCTTTCCCCCTTGCTCCGCTGGCGCGCGCTTCTACCCTCCCGCCATGCCCCGGAAGGAAGCCACTGAACATCCACGCGGTCTGGCCGAAGTCATCGGCATCGCGCTGCTGGCGGCGGCTTTGCTGCTGCTGGCGGCGGAGTTGTCGTTTGACCCCGGGGACCTTTCGTTCATCCGCCATCCGGCCAATGACCCAGCCCACAACTGGATCGGCCTGGCCGGCGCGTGGCTCGCGTACTACTTGGGGTTCCTGCCCTTCGGGTTGGGGGCGTATCTGCTGCCGGTCGTCCTCGCGCTCTACGGCGTGGCCGGGTTGTTTCATTGGCCGAAGCACCTGCACGACCGCCCGCTGCGCGGCGCCTTTTTCGCCGCCGTGTTCGTCCTCTCGATTTGCGGTCTGTGGCACCTCCTGAGCGACGTGGAAGCACTCATCGTGATCCGCACGGAGTTGAACGTCCCCAGCCTCGGCGGCCGCATCGGCGAGTTGCTTTACAAGCTTAAGTTCGGCGGCTACGCGACCGGCTTCTTCGTGCTGGGCGAGGCGGGCGCGGCGATTGTTTATGCCTCGCTGCTGCTGGTGAGTTTGATGTTTCTGACGGACTTCCACCTCGCCACGCTCATCGCCCGCTGGCGCGAGGGCCGCGAGGAGGACTTCGCCAACCTGCCGCCCGCCGAGCGCGACCTCCGCATCCGGGCGCGCGAGTTGGAGAAGAAAAAGCGCGCGCTGGAACAAGAGGTCGAGCAGGCGGGCGGTGGCCCCAGCCTGGGTATTGACGGCCAACCGCTGCCGCCGCCGCAGGTGCGCGACCTCAGCGGCTCGCAATTAAAGCCCGCGCCCGCCAAGGGCAAGCGACCCGGCGAGGAGACCACCGCCCCGCTGCCGTTCAAGGAGCCGGAGCCAGCGGAGGAAGAAGTCGTGGTCGTCACCGGGCGCGAAGTCGGCCGGGCCAGCGCCGCGGACATCCTCGGCAAACCCCTCGCGCCGCCGGCCGACGCGGCCAAGGCGGAGACGCCTTTTCCCGCCAACGCTGAAGTGAAGGCCACCGCCTCTGCCCCTGGCCCGCGGTTTCCCGCGCCGAAAATCCTCGATCAATCCGGCGCGGCCCGGCGCAAGAAACTCAAGCCCATGTCCGTGGCGCAGCCGACGATCATCGGCAATTACCAGCTTCCGCCGCTCGACCTGCTCCAGCTTCCCGACACTACCGTCCGGCCCACCGAGTCGAAGGAGGAGATGATGGCCAACGCGCGGCTCATGCAGCAGACGCTGGCGCAGTTCGACATCGCCATCACGCCCGGCGACATCACCAAAGGCCCGACGTTCACGCGCTACGAGTTGCATCCCGCGCCCGGCGTGAAGCTCGAACGCATCGTCGCGCTCACCAACAACCTCGCCGCCGCGCTCAAGGCCGAGCGCATCCACATCCTCGCGCCCGTGCCCGGCAAAGGCTCCGTCGGCATCGAAGTCCCGAACCCCATCAAGACCAAGGTCATCATGCGCGACCTGCTGGAGTCGGACGAGTGGCGCAACACCAAGTGCCGCATCCCCATCGCGCTGGGCAAGGATGTCTATGGCCACCCGATCATCCAGGATCTCGCCGAGATGCCGCACTTGCTCATCGCCGGCAGCACCGGTTCCGGCAAGTCGGTTTGCATCAACTCGGTGATCGCCTCGCTGCTCTTCCGCTTCGGGCCGGACCAGCTTCGGTTCGTGATGATTGACCCCAAGGTTGTCGAGCTACAGCAATACAACGCCTTGCCGCACCTCGTCGTCCCCGTCGTCACCGATCCCAAGAAGGTCGTGCTCGCGCTGCGCTGGGTGGTCAACGAGATGGAGAAGCGTTACCAAATCTTCGCCCGGGTCGGTGTGCGCAACATCAAGTCCTTCAACGAACGTCCGAAAGGCACGCCTCTCCCACCCGTCGAGCCGGAGCTGCCTTTGACCGCCAAGAAGGTAAAAGTCGAGGCCGGCGCGGATGGCTTCGCCGTCGAGGTGGACGAGCAAATCGTCGTGCCACGCGACGATGACATCGTGATTCCTGAGAAACTCAGTTACATCGTCGTGGTGGTGGACGAGCTTGCCGATCTCATGCTCGTGGCGCCGGCGGATGTCGAGATGTCCATCGCGCGCATCACCCAGATGGCGCGCGCGGCGGGCATCCACGTCATCGTCGCCACGCAGCGGCCTTCCGTGGACGTCATCACCGGCGTCATCAAGGCGAACATTCCCGCGCGCATCGCTTTCCAGGTGGCCAGCCAGGTGGACTCCCGCACGATTCTGGACCAGAAGGGCGCGGATAAATTGCTGGGAAAGGGCGACCTCCTCTATCTGCCGCCCGGCAGCGGCCGGCTCATTCGCGCCCAGGGTGCGCTCATCACCGACCAGGAAATCCAGAGCATCGTGGACTTCATCACCAAGCAAGGAAAACCCAAGTACGAGGCGGAGATCACGCAGCAACTCGCCAAGCGCGAGGACGAATCCGCGGGCGACGAAGGCAGCGGCGAAGACGAAGAAATCATCCAGGACTGCATCGCCGTCATCCGCAGCGAGCAGAAGGCCAGTGTCTCCCTGCTGCAACGTCGCCTCCGTCTCGGCTACGGACGCGCGGCGCGCATCATGGACGAATTGGAGCAGCGTGGCATCGTCGGCCCCAGCAAGGGCGCCGAGCCGCGCGACATCCTCATTGACCTCGACGGCGGCGGTGCGGATGGCAGCGGAAGCGCGGGGGATGGAGATTTGGCGCAGAAATGAGGGGCCCTGTGTCGGGGGCTGGTTCCAGCGGCTTGCCTCCGGTGCCTCCCGAAGTCGTCGGTGCTGGCTGTGTGGAGCGACGCGGGGGTGACGCGGCAGCGTTTGGAGTGCGGCCGGCTGGCCGGCGCTTTTCGACCCTGCACCGCACCCGAAAGCGGGAGCAAGCTCTCCGCACTCCAAACGCTGCGCGCGGCCCAACCCACCATGCTTGCGGACCACCGTATGCACTGGCTTGCCTCCCGTGGAAATTTCCACTCTGGCCACTCCGGTTTGTGCCAAGTAACTTCCCCGCTCGGGGCGCGGGCGGGCGGTCTGCCTTGCGCCCACGTCGAGCAGCGAAAGTCACGCGGGCCTCAGCCGTGTTCGCTGGTCGGTGCGGACGCGGTTGCGGGCTTCAGCGCAAGCCTGCCGCCCGCACCCGCCTCCCCTTTCGGCACCTCTCAAATCCACCACTGCACAACAGAATCCATGAAGTCTGCACTGATTCGCACGATCCTATTCACCGTCGTCCTCGGGGCCGCGAGGCTCCTCCGGGCCGAGGGCACCGCGTTCACCTTTCAAGGGCGTCTCACCGACCGTGCCCAACCGGCCAACGGGGCGTACGACTTCCGCTTTGTCCTCTACGACTCAGACACTGAAGGGATGCCGCTGGGCACCAACGCCTTCGCGGGGGCCGCCGTGTCCGATGGGCTCTACACCGTCGCGCTCGACTTCGGAGCCGAGGATTTCAATGGCGACCCGCGCTGGCTCGAAATCTCCGTGCGCACGAACGGCGCGCCTGCCCTCACCCCGTTGACCCCGCGCCGCGAAATCACGCCGACTCCCTATGCGCTCCACGCGGCCTCGGCGGCCAGCCTGAGTGGCGCCGTCGCGGATGCCCAACTCTCGCCGAACATTGTGCGGCGCGACGCGACCAATGAATTCACCGGCGCGCTGGGCGCCGCGCTGTTTCGCGGCGACGGCAGCGGCCTCACCAACATCCCCGCGACCGCCGTCATCGGTGCCTACAGCGTGCTCAATGTCCGGGACTTTGGCGCCGTCGGCGATGGCGTGGCCGATGACACGGCCGCGATTCAGGCGGCCCTGGATGCGACCACTGATCCGCGGCGCTCCGGGGATGTGTTCTTCCCGGCTGGGCGCTACCAGATCACCGCGCCGCTGCGCATCGCCCCCAATGACACCCACTGGATTCTGATGCCGCAGTGGGGGCCGGTGCGGCTCCTCGGCAGCGGCAGCGCGGCCTCCCAAATTATTAGCCGGGTCACCAACGGCCCCGCCATTGACGCCCGGAGCGGTGCGCCGGACCACTTCGGCCTCGTCGGCTTCAAAATGGAGCGCCTCGGCGTCATCGGGCCCCTCAACGACGCCTGGCAGACCAGCGACCGCTCCGAAGGCCTCGCGCTGGGCTGGGCCAATGAAGGGACGTTTCAATACGCCGGCCACGAGATCATGCTCCAGGACTGCGAATTTTCCGGCTTCACCAAGGCCATCGGCGCCACCAATGTCTGGGGCTTCATCGCGGACAACTGCACGTTTCACTCGAACCGTTTGCACGCCCTCGCGTTCAATTGCACCCATAGCGTGAGCCTGCGCAACTGCTCGGTTTATGGCGTCGCCCTCCCGGGCCGGTTGACGGACATTGCCATCGGCTTCTTCGCCCCGCGCGAAGCGCCGGGCTGGTGGGGCTTCGGCGACACCGCGGAAATGCACCAAACCCAGGTCCAATGGGCCCGCGTCGCCGTGTATAACGACGAGCTGCACCTGGCCGATTCCGGCGGCAACTACCAATTCGTGGATCTCGGGCATCAACTCCGTTCCAACTGGCGCGCCAACGGCGCCACCTCCGAGGTCTGGCGCGCCTGGGCGAAAATTGACGGCTGCATGTATTGCGACTCCACCCTCCCGTGGGTGACGAACTCCCCGGCCATGGTCGAGCTCGATTCCTTTATCGCGCCGCAGGTCATCTTCAACCAGCTCATCGGGGACGTGTGCCGCAACGTCCGGGCCAAGGTGAACATCATCGGCGTGAACCTGGTGGGCGCCGGCACCGCCGGCTACCTCACCTATGGCACCACCAATTTTGACGTGCCGACCATCATCGGCGGCTCGGCGGATTGGACCGCGCTCCACAACGGCACCAACCACGTCACCCTCCACCGCTGGGGCGGCAGCGCCAACACCCTCCGCGGGCCGCTCACCCTCGCCAGCGGCGCGTTCGTGGGGGATGGCAGCGGGTTGACCAATCTAGCCGCCCGTGCCCTTGCTGCCGGCGGCGCGGTGACCAACGGGGGGAGCTTCCACGGCAATGCTCAAGGCCTCACCAATTTTACGGCCCGGGCACTGGCCGCTGGCGGCGCGATGACCAATGGCGGCGTATTCCACGGCGACGGTCGCGGCCTTACCAACTTGGCAGCCCAGACGCTCGCAGCGGCGGGAGCCCTTACGAATGGGGGAGCCTTCCACGGGGACGGTCGCGGGCTCACCAACCTGACCGGCGTGGTCAGTGCGATCAGCGTTCGGGACTACGGCGCGGTGGGGAACGGAGTGGTGGACGACACCGTTGCCATCCAAGCCGCCATCCATGCGAGCGCCAAGCCCGGCGCCAGCGGCGACGTTTTCATTCCGGCCGGGCGCTATCGCATTACCGGGACATTGCGGATTCCGCCGAACGATCTCAGCAGCATGCAGGCGGCCTCCACGGGGCCGCTCCGTTTGCTGGGCAACGGTTCGGGAGCTTCGGTGTTGGCCTTCGCCGTCGCCAACTCGGCGGGGATTGACTTCAGCAGCCCCACCGTGAACGTGCATGGCTTCGAGATTCACCGCCTCGGGCTTGAGGGCCCGCTGGTAGCGGACTGGAATTCCCCCAATGCCTGCGTGGGCGTGGCCGGCGGAATTCCCGCCAATCCGATTTACAGCTACCAGGGTACGAAGTTCTTGATGCAAAGCTGCGCCGTCATCGGCTGGGAATCCGGCGTGGCCCTGTCGAACGTCTGGAACGCCACGTTCGACAATTGCGACTTTCTGAGCAACCGCCTGCACGGCCTCGCGTTCTCCTGCACCCATTCGGCCACCATCCGAAACTCGCACATTTCCGGCCAGCCTTTCGAGGGGCGGCTCACCGGGGTGGGCATTGGCTTCTTCGCCGCGACCGAGAGCGCCACCTGGAACTTCGGCGACACCGCCTACATCGAAAACTCCCGGGTGGACTGGTGTACGAACGCGATCTGGAATAACGAACTGGCGCTGGCCGAGATCGGCGGCAACCACCAGTACTGCGGGAAGTTCCTGGTGTCCTTGAGCGGAACCCGCGCCGTGGATGGCGGGCTTTGGCGGCCTTACAACGTGATCGTCAATACCATGTACTGTGACAGCCCGCTCCCCTGGGTCACGAATGGCCCGGCCTGTGTGGAACTGGACAGCTACAATGCCGAGCGGTTCACCTGGATTCAGGCCATCGGCGACGTTTGCGCCCTCGCCCGCCCGCTGTTCAACGTGCAGGGCACCACCAACGGCGGCAGCCAGTATCTCAATTACTATCCGCCCACCGCCCTCGGCGGTGCTGTGCCCCAGGCTGGCCGGTTCAACGGCACGAACCGGGTCACCATCCAGCCTTTGAAGTCCTTTGCCCCGACGCTCAACGGCCCGGTCACCATCACCAACGCCAACCAATACCTCCCGGCGCTCGTGATCCTGGGCGGCGGACAGGGAAGCTCCCGGGCTCCCGCGCTCGCCATCGGGGGTGACCGCGACGCCAACGCCCTGTCCGCGGACACCGAGCACGTCGGCGCGTGGCACGGGTACACCCACGCCAACGGCAACTGGGGAATCCCTGACTTGGAGGTCCTGTCGTATCGCGCCGCCGAGGGGGCGAGTTACATCGGTTTGGGTGGCACTCCGGGGCTGCTTGCCACCCCAGGCAAAGGCGCGCAAGAGATTCATTTCTACACGTCGCCGGAACCCAATTCGAGCCCCACCCTGGCGGGCGGGGTGAACCGCCAGGGCGGCGTAACCATTGGTGCCGCCTGGGATGAAGCGGTCGCCAACGGCGAAGTCTCCGCGCGCTCCGGGTTTGTGAGTTACCGGACCAATGCTTGGACCGCCGGCACACTGGGCGCCAACGGGTTCGCGTTTTGGAACTCAAACGGGACGATCTATTGCTCCGTCAGAGTCGGGGGAAGTATCACGAACAAGTTGATCGCGCCGTAGCCGCCGACGTGAGTCGGCGCAAATCCAGGCGAATGGCGCGACTCCGTCTCCGCCCGAACACGGTGAAGGCGAGCAACTACTCCGCTGCGCTCGATGGGAATTCAGCGTCCGTTGACCCACCCGCCCGCTTCGGGCGACTGCCGGCCAGACTCAGCCCGGCGGCCGCAGTTTTTCAAGAAAGCCCGGTTCCGTGCCCGCGAGGTCGGCGGCGCGTTGGCGGGCGAGCAGTTCGCCATAGACCCGCACATCGCGCGTGAGCATCGCCACGCGCTTGACCAGACTCTCACTGACAATCTGACCGTCCTTTACGTCGTGGTTTTCGGCGCACGTCACGGCGTAGGGCAGCGCCCAGGCGTAGCACTGGCGCGTCACCGTGCGGAGTTGGTCCACCACCGTCAGCCCTTTTTCATGCGAAGCCACTACGGGGGCAATGAGCTTGCCGGAAAACTCCGTCCAGAAATGGTCCAGGAAGTTCTTGAGCGTGCTGCTGATGCTGCCGTGATAGTCCGGCGTGCCGAGGATGATGGCATCGGCCTGCACCACGCGGGCCTTGAGCGCCGGGATACCAGGCGCTGCGTAGGACGTGTCGGGGTTGTAGGGTGGCACGACGGTTTCTCCGAGATCGAGCACGTCCACGACGCAGCCGGCGGCGGTGAGTTGGCCGGCGAGCTCGCGCACCACCACGCGCGTCACTGACTTCGCCCGCGGGCTGCCGATGACCGCGAGGATCTGGAGGGGCTGGTTCATGCGGCGGAAGGGTAGGGGAGCCACGGCGGCCTGTCGAAGCCGGAAGCGGCAAGGCGTGCGCCTTCCGCCGCAATCCAAGCGCAGCCGCAGCCTCCGCGGTGCCTCCCGCAGTTGTCGGTGCGGGGCTGTGTGGAGCGACGCGGGGGTGACGCGGCAGCGTTTGGAGTGCGTCCGGCTGGCCGGCGCTTTTCGCCCCTGCACCGCACCCGAAAGCGGGAGCAAGCAAGTCTGCTCGAGCGCTGCGCCGCCCTGCCCGACGCACGCTGCGGCCACGGCCTGCGCCATCGCCAACGCTTCGTCCTGGCCTGCGCCGCTGTGTCCACCCTGCGGGGCACCTGCGGCTACCGCGCCTTTGAAAACACCGGCCAAAAACTCACCCAGCGCCAACTCCGCGCCCTGGGCTGCCAGCGCGACGAGGACGACGGCCACTACTACCCGCCCAGCGACACCACCTTCCAACGCTTGCTCAAAAAACTCGACCCCGGCGCCTTTGCCACCCTCGCCCGCCTGGCCGTGGACGGCAAAGTCCTCCGCGGCAGCGGCCGCCACGACGGCAAACCCCTGCAACTGCTCTCCGCCGTCACGCCTCACCTGCGCCTCACGCTCGATCAAATACCCATTGCCGAAAAGAGCAACGAAATCCCCGCCCTCCCGCCCCTGCTCAGGAAGATCGCGCCCCCGCCCGGCACCCTCCTCACCGCCGACGCGATGCACTGCCAGCAAGCCAGCGCCCGCTGCCTCACGCAAGCGTTGGGCGGCGATTACCTCCTCGGCTTGAAAGGCAACCAAAGCGGCCGCCTCGCAAAAGCGCAAACCCTGCTGGCCCAGCAGGGTTTTCCCCCCTCAGGGCCAGTGGGAAAAAGGCCACGGCCGGCTCGACCACCGGCGCGTCGTGCGGGTGGCCGTCACCCCCGAGGAACCCGGCCTCTGCGGTGCCTGGCAAGTCATCGCGCTCGAACGCACCTCCCTCGACCTGACCCAGCCTGACGCCCCAGCGCCGCCTGAACTCGGCTGCTATGTGTCCAGCCTGACGATCGCCCAGGCCGACGAGGCGCAACTGCTGGAACTCATTCGCGGCCACTGGTCGGCCATTGAGAACGGCACGCACTACCGGCGGGATGTGATCCTGGGCGAAGACGCCTGCCGGACCCAGTCACGCCCCGCCGCCGCGGTACTGGCGAGCCTGCGCAACCTGGCCATCGGCGCGTATGAACTGGCCCGGGAGCGTGGGCGCACCCACCGTCGACACGCTCAAGTCGTGGTGTCAGCAACAGACCTTTTCAACCTTCTGGCCGCTGCTGCAACGCTAGCCCGAGCGGCGGCGCGCGCGACCGGGGAGGGCCGGGAACGCGAGGCCGGGCCGCGGTGTGTCCGGGTGCGGCCCGGGTTGAGCTTTCCATAGGACTTGGTGGAACGTCGGGTGCCGGGCGGGGTTAAAACTCCCCCGGCACGCCGGTTCCGCGACTGAGTGACGCGCCCAGCCGCCCCCACCGGTTGCGCCCTCCCCAACCCAAAACCAGACGAATCAGCGTCGGGACAATCGTCGCCCGCACGAATTCGCTCCTTGCGCGAAAGGGCGGGTCTGGCAGTCTATGTGCCGCGGGGTGGAGCA
>Ga0105046_10009360_pt1 | contig 15330 bp, 15 predicted proteins | sample MAT03_FD_78385 | JGI IMG/M metagenome (GOLD analysis project Ga0105046, IMG submission 78385) | Freshwater microbial communities from Lake Fryxell liftoff mats and glacier meltwater in Antarctica - MAT-03 (megahit assembly) | ecosystem: Environmental > Aquatic > Freshwater > Ice > Liftoff...
CCGGTTCGATGAGCGGGGAGTGAAAACAGGCGATCGAAACGGTGGGTGTGACGCCAGAGTATTGGGTCGGTCACATTGTTTCCACCGGAAGGCAACCGCACTGCGTCACTCCTCGACTCTACCGCTCCAAAAAAGGCGAAGGGAACTTTCTTCTCTGAGTTGAACGTTCAAGTTCGTCTTTGGCACGCTGGACAGTCACTTCCCGACGGCGTGCCTTTTCGCCCACACCACACGCACTCAATTCGCCTCCGCCGAGCCCTACCCCAACGTTCTCGGTTTTTGAACGAGCCAATGAGGATCCACCAGCACACGATTGGTACGAGTCCCACGATACCAGTCCAGACGCTGTAGAACTGAAAGAGTAGTAACAAAGCCAAGAACCCGATAAACGCAAGCACGTCAAGGAAGTCGAAGCCAGTGCATGCGTTTCGCGTACAGAACCATGGCGGCGCGTAACCCGTTGTGAACCCGAGCAGCCGGTGCAGAACTGAACCTTGGGCGATCTTCGGGCTGGCCACTTCCATCCGATTGAACCTCCTGCCGGGAATTTCGTTATCTTACCCACACAAGTTTCTGGGGGCGTGAAGGTTTTGCGCTCTGCTTCGCAAAACCTCCGTTTCGCGGCTACCGTTTAGATTCTTATGCCCAACATCCGCTTGACCGACATATGCAAGACGTTCCCCAACCGGGCCGTTGGCCTGCATCCGACAACCCTCACGGTCGCTACCGGTTCCTATTTCGTCCTTCTGGGACCGAGCGGTTCCGGCAAATCGACGCTTCTACGTTTAATCGCCGGCCTCGAATCTCCGACCAGTGGCACAATCCAGTTCGACGAACGCCCCGTTCACTCTCTTGCTCCACACGAACGAGGGATCGCGTATGTTCCCCAGCGTTCCGCGCTCTACCCGGATCGCGACGTGCGTTGGAATATTCGCGTGGGGCTGGAATTCGAGCAGGCCCGTCAGCCACGCGGTAAGCGGTTGAATGGTCAAGAAATCGATGCCCGTGTGACCGAGGCCGCGTGTGTCTTGCACATTGCCGATCGGCTGGAAAGGGGTCCACACGAGTTATCCGGCGGCGAACAGCGGCGGGTCATGCTAGCCCGGGCGCTGGTTCGGCGAGCACCGATTTGGTTGCTCGATGAGCCGTTGACGCAACTCGATGCCCCCCTGGCGGAAAAATTATCTCGCGATCTACACTTGCTTCAGAGGGGGTTCGCACTCACAATAGTCCATGTAACTCACGACCCGAACGAAGCGATGGCCCTGGCCGACCGCGTCGGGTTGCTCGGTGAAGGGCGAATACTTCAGTCCGGAACTCCGGAAGAAGTGTACTCCCGACCGGGCAACCGCACGGTCGGTTTGCATTTTGGGCGTCCCGCAATCAATCTGATTGAGGGAATTTCTCAGGATGACGAGTTTCGAGCCGAGGATTGGCTGAGGGTGCCGTGCCCTCACCGAGGCCCCGTCACTCTTGGGATTCGCCCCGAGGATGTTGGATTTGTACCACACGACGGGCATCATCCGATTGGCTTGTGCGAGGTCGTGGATAACCAAAGACACGACTCGCGAATCCTGGTGACGCTGCAAGCGCAGCTGCGAGGTTTTGCTTCGGAACCGCTCGTGGGCCGCGTTGCTGTGTGGGTGAATCCAGAACGTTTACACTGGTTCGCCGCTTCGACTGGCGAACGACTGAATCGCTAACTCAACGAGATGCTCGCGATGGCCAAGACTGCTACCAAACCGAAGAAGACCAAGAAGGAAGCATCGGTCGATAAGGAACTCTTGCGAGCGCAGCAACGGCAAGCGGTGCTTTCCCTCGTGGATGCGATGCATCGCGAGAAAAACATCTCGAAGGACATCATCTTCGGCGGCATCGAGTCGGCCATTGCACTCGCCATTGAGCGAGCTTCACTTGAAGAGGCCGATGTTCTCGTTCATATCGACCGGGCGACCGGCGAGATCATTGCCCAAAAGGGCGACAATATGCTCGAACCGGAACTGCTCGGCCGAATCGCGGCCCAGGCAGCCCGGCAAGTCATGACGCAGAAGATTCGCGAAGCCGAGTCCGAAGGCGTGTTCACGGAATTCCAGGCTCGCAAAGGGGAGTTGCTGACCGCGACGGTGCAGCGCGTGGACAACGGCACGGCGATCGTTTCTATCTCGAAGGACGGCAAATCCGCCGCCGGCAGCGTCGAGGCCATCCTGCCACGCAGCGAGCAGATTCCTGGCGAAACGCATCAGGTAAACGATCGCATCAAGGCCGTGGTGCTGGATGTCCGCAAGCAAGGGCATCGCGTCAAGATCGTCCTCTCTCGCTGTCATCCGGACTTTGTTCGGGCTCTCTTCGAACAGGAAATCCCGGAGATTCAGGATCGCACCATCGAGATCAAGCAGGTGGCTCGCGAGGCAGGTTATCGCTCGAAGGTTGCCGTGTCTTCAATCGACATGAAAGTCGATTGCGTGGGTGCCTGCGTCGGCGTGCGAGGCAGCCGCATCAAGAACGTGATCGACGAAATCAACGGCGAGCGGATCGACATCGTCCGCTGGAACGACTCGATGCAGGTCATGATCCCCAACGCCCTGCAACCGGCCGAAATCGCCGACGTTCAACTCTATCCCCGTCTCGGTCGAGCCATCGTGCTCGTCGCCGAAGATCAACTGTCGCTGGCGATCGGTCGGCGTGGGCAGAACGTTCGCCTCGCGTCAAAGCTGGTGGGCTGGGACATCGACATCATGACGATGGACGAACTTTCCCGCGACCTGGACAAGGCGGAACGCTGGTTCACCAAGATTCCGAACATGCAGCCCGAGAATATTGAGGCCCTGATCACCGAAGGCTTCTTCACCTACACGGACCTCACGTTCCTTGAAGCCGAGCAACTGACCGAGATCATCGGCATCGATCCGGAAGTTGCCGACGACATGATTATTTACGCCGAAGAAGAGTCCGAGCGAATCGAGCGCGAAGGGGAGCCGGAGGAAGAGATTCCAGCCGAAGCTCCTGCAACGGAGGGTGAGGTTGGCGAAACGGGCGAAGCGGTGGAAGGTGAAGTCTCGGAAGAGGCAGCCGCTCTCGTCGAAGGGGAAGTGGTTGCTGAAAGCACGGCTGAAGAACCTGACGTCGCGCCTGCCGGCGGCTTCGAGAGTCTATTTCGGGCTGAGCCTGCGGCGGATGTCGCCACGACGGAGGAGCCAGCCGGCGAGACGGAGTTGCCCGCCGAGGAACAAGAAAAGGCTGACGAATTGAAATAAATCGTATATGATGTCTAAGCGGGTTTCCTGACCGGGTTTGTCGCCCGGCTGTGAGAGCCGTATTGAGTTGGAGAATATCCTCCACAAGTTCCGTGTCAGCACGTGTTTCGCATGTAGCTGATTTGACGGAACTTATTTCCCCGAGCGGTCTTGAGGGCTTTACTGACAACGTTACACAGTCTTAACTGTTCGGCCCGGTTTGGGGGCCGAGTGTGTAAATCAGCCCGAACAGGGCAACCGGGGAGGAATTCCTTTCCGGTTCGGTAAAGCCCGAGTAAAGTGCAAGACCGGTTCGAAATTTCAAAAAACTTGCCTCCGAATAAGTGAGGCTGGGCGCGGGAAACGCCCAGGAGGAGAAGCGCTTGTCTGCAACGGCTATCAAGAAACTTCGCGTATTTGAATTGGCCAAGACTCTGTCTCTTGAGACGAAAGCCGTCCTGGAATATTGCCGGGACTTGGGCTACGACATCAAGAATCAGCTGAGTAGTCTTGAAACGGACCAAGTCGACGCCCTGAAAGGGCGAATCGCCAAAGGTGGAAAACCCAACGCCCCTGCTGCACCTCCGGCAATCAAGCCTGCGCCCCTTCTCAAGACTGAAAAGAAGATTCACTCGCTGCCTCCCGCTAAAAAGGTCGAGGCGCCAGTCGTTGAAGAGCCGGCCGCAATCCCTGAGCCGCCAGCCCCCGAGCCAACACCGATCGTCGTTGTTGAGCCAACCCCAGAACCAGCTCCGCCTCCGGCGCCGCGTCCGCCCGCCGGTGAGATGCCATCTAAGGTGCGCAACCTCCAGGCAGCCCGTCCTGCACCGGAACCTGTGCCCGTGCCCGTTCCGGAGCCTGCTGCTCCAGAACCTGCCAGCGAGTCGCCAGTCGTACCCGCGATCGAGCAACCATTAGCCCCAGCCCCAGAACCGATCCCGGCCAGTCCTGCCGCCACGGTCGAGCCCGCTCCTGTCGCATCGCCTCCACCGGCTCGGATACAGCCCGTCCAGGGCCGTCCGACGGTATTTGCTCCTTCGCGACCGGTCAATCTCGGTTCGCCGCGTCAAACCGGTTCCGGTCAATCATCGACGCCAAGAGCGAATCCCTCGCCTTCGCCCTCGCCCTTTATTCGTCCGTCCACTGGCGGACCAGCAACAAGCCAGCCACGTCCGGGCGCGGCACCCTTAGGTTCGCCACGCCCTTCCTCCGGTGCTCCAGCTCGTTCCGGGCCTCCTGGCACGAGTGCTGGTCCTCAGGCGCGAGGGGGTCCTGCTGCTCCAGGTAGTTACCGCACCGGCTCACCAGCCGGGCCAGGGGGCCGCACCGCTGGCCCTCCGGGATCGGCACCGGGTGGGGCCGGTCCTGGTGGAGATCGTCACCGTCGAAGTTCCACCCAGCGGACCCAGGGCATCACACCTGCCCCGGGTGGTCCCGCAGGCCGGCCGGGGGCTCCTGCTCCCGCCCCGGCTCCCGACCCAACCGGTCGCAAGTTTACGGCCGACGAAATCAAAGCCCTTCGCGATGGACGATCACTGCACGAAGTGACTCGTCAACGCGAGCAGCCGGTCGTACCCGTTCGCACGGACGAGGGGGAAGACGAAGAGTCGAAGAAGAAGGGTGCCGCACCGGGTGCCAAGCCGGGCGAGAAAGATCGCCGAGCCGTCGAACGTGCTCGTCGAACCGAACAACGCAAGGTCAAAGTCAACAACGTCGTCGTTCAAGGCGGTCAGGTCGAAACGGTCGACGACACCTTCGGCTCGCGCCGTGGACCCCGCGCTGCCCTTTTGAAGAAATCACGCCGCGTTCTGCGAGGCACCGTCGAGCGAAAGGGCAAGGTGCCGATCTCCTTGCCGATCACGGTTCGATCACTTTCCGAAGCCATCGGTATGAAGGTTTCGGAATTGCTATTCAAGTTGAAGGATCTGGCCAACGCTCTTTTCACGATCAACAGCACGGTCGAAACCGATATCGCGGAGCTAGTCGCCGGCGAAAAGGGCGTCGAACTCGATATTCAACGTACAAAGACGGCAGAAGAAACCTTGCTCGACGAGCACGTGGAAGCCGCCGGCGACGAGACCAAGCTCGAAGCTCGAGCGCCGATCGTGACCATCATGGGTCACGTCGATCACGGCAAAACCTCGTTGTTGGACACGATTCGCAAGCTCTATGGTCACGATTCCGATGTCGTGTCTTCCGAAGCGGGTGGAATCACGCAGGTTATTCGTGCCTGGCGCGTCGAGAAAGATGGCAAGCCCATAACCTTCTTGGATACGCATGGCCACGAGGCTTTCACCAAGATGCGGGCCCGTGGTGCCAACGTCACGGATATTGCGGTTATCGTGGTCGCGGCCGACTCCGGCGTCCAGCCGCAAACCGAAGAGGCGGTCGCACACGCCAAGGCCGCTGGTGTCTCCATCGTTGTGGCCATCAACAAGATGGACATGCCCGGTGCCGACCCCGCCAAGGTCGAACGCCAGCTTTACAACCTCGAATTGCTCCCGGACACAATGGGTGGCGATGTACAGTTCGTCCGCACCAGTGCCGTGAAAGGCACCGGAATCGCAGAACTTCTTGAAACGTTGGCACTGGTTGCCGAAATCAAGGAACTCAAGGCGAATCCGCACAAGGCAGCTCACGGGACCTGCCTCGAAGCCTATCTGTCCGGCGACGAAGGCGTGATGGCGACCATGCTCGTTCAACAGGGCACGCTGCACAAAGGCGACATCATCGTCTGCGGTGCGGCTTATGGTCGTGTTCGGGCGATGTACGACGATCTTGGCCGGCCGATCAAGGAAGCCGGTCCGTCGGTTCCCGTTCGAGTATCGGGTCTGAGTGAAGTTCCGAACGCGGACGATCACTTCCATGCGGTTCCCGAATTGATTCGCGCTCGCGACATTGCTGCCAAGCGAAAGCTCTTGCAGCAAGACGCGGCCCAGGCACGTTTCAGCCCGGTCACGTTGGACAAGCTCGGTGCTTCTTCGAAGAACAAGATCGCCGAACTGAAGGTGATCCTGAAGGCCGAGGCCCGTGGGTCGGTCGAAGCCATTCGCAAGGAACTCGAAAAACTCATCCACGACGAAGTTCGCGTTCGTGTTCTCCACGCGGGTATCGGTGCCATCACCGAAAGCGATGTGCAACTGGCACTCGCGTCGCCGGAGGATTCGATCGTGGTTGGCTTCAACGTCGTTCCGGACGATGCGGCCCTGAAACTGGCGGACGAACGGGACATCCCGATCCGCGAGTACAACATCATTTACAAGCTGACCGAGGACATCAAGGCCGCTCTCGAAGGCAAGCTCAAGCCGGAAGAACGGGTCATTCACCTGGGCCGTGCTGTCGTTCGTCAAACGTTCAAGATCAGCAAGGTTGGCACGGCCGCCGGTGCTTATGTCACCCAGGGCGTCATCGAACGCTCGGCCAAGATCCGCGTCATCCGCGATGGTGCCGTGATCTATCCGCAGGGCGAAAAGGTCGCGTCCCTGGATTCGCTCAAGCGCTTCAAGGACGACGTCAAGGATGTCAAGGAAGGCTACGACTGCGGCATGAAAGTCGCGAACTACGACGACATCAAAGTCGGCGACGTAATCGAAGCCTACCGCATTGAGCACGTGCAGCGAACTCTGTAGGCCGACGCGTAGCGAGATTGATTTACTCACGCCCGATCCGGCCCTCCCGGATTGGGCGTGTGTGTTTGGCCCGGAGTCGGCAACTAGCGTTGCGCGTGATCGACGAACGTCGGTTGCCAAGAAAGAAAAAACGCCGGGCGTGCTGCTCGGCGAGTGCGTAGTACCCGGTTGGTGCTGCTCCTGAATGGAGCGCCGAATCCTCGCGAGTATTCCCGTTATTGAGAGGCACTTCCCTTGTCATGAAGCGAAGTTAGAAATCTCCCTTATCCCGCTTTGACCACCACGGCAGTGCTAGCCCGCCCTCGATTTCCAGCGTGGTGCCGTTGATATATTCGCTGCGAGGATCCACGAGAAACAGTGCCGCGTGGGCGACTTCCTCGGACGTTGCCAGTCGCCCGGCCGGGAGCTTTTGTCCTGCGGCCTTAATCGTTTCTTCCGAGAAGAACTTGCGTTCGCCCGGCGTGTCGGTCCAGCCGGGATAGAGAACGTTCACGCGAATTTTGTGATCGAGAAGTTCCGTGGCCGCAGAGCGTGCCATCTGATCGAGGCCGGCTTTCGCGATGTTGTAAGCCATCGCATTCGGGAACGCGATTTTACCGTGAGGCGATGAAGTAATGACGACCGCTCCGCCGCGACCCTGCTTGAGCATCTGGTTCGTACAGGCCCGCAAGCAGTAGTAGGCACCGAAGAGCGAAACTTCGATGGTCTTCCGGAAGCCGGCCATGTTGGCGGTGTGGAACGGCTCGCGATCGCTATACGCGGCAGAGGAAATGAAGATGTCGATGCCGCCCAATTCCTTTGCCACATTCGTCACCATGGTTTCGACGGCCGATTGATCGGAAACGTCGGCGGAAATCAGCATCGCTTTGCGGCCGACCTTGCGAATCTCCTCGGCCGCCGACTCGGCTGGGCCACCTTGCTTCACGTAGTTCAAGGCAACGTCGGCCCCGGCCTGCCCGAGGGTAATGGCTATCGCTCGGCCGATGCCGCTTGAGGCACCCGTGACGAGAGCGACTTTACCAGTAAGATCCGGACCGGGAACAAGAGGCATCGAATAAACTCCAGGAAAGAAAAAAGCCGGCCGCCTTGGCCGGCCAAAATTCGACCGATTCCCATTCGATCAATCGTCGTCGTCATCGTCGAAATCCACTCGACGCTTGGTCAGTCCCGCCTTCTCCATCAACGATTGGCTGAAGACATCTTCATCCTCGCTGAGCACGGCTTCCAAGGCCGCCTCGCCCGAAGGCGTCAGGTTGTACTGAATGGTATAGCGACGTTTACCGATGGCCAGTTCATCGGCCGGACGCAATGGTTTGTTCAGAACGCGTTGGCCATTCACCTTGATTCCGTTGGTGCTGCCCAGGTCGCGAATCTGCCAGAATCCTGCATCCTTGTAAGCCAGTTCGCAGTGCAGACCGGAGATGTTCGGAAACTTCAAACTGATGTCGCAAGATTCCCGCCGCCCGATTGTCAGAATTCCTCGCCGAAGCGGAATCGGGTCACCACCGCCGACTGGCACTAACTCACCCACAAGATCTGTAGCCATTCCAACCCCCAAGAGAATGATCGCAATAATCCCCAGATTATACCCGCGCGAAGAGGGGTGGGGGCTCAAATATTTTAGCGCCGAATGATTTCTCTTCCCACCCACGGACGCAACACTTCAGGAACGATCACGCTGCCATCCGCTTGCTGATAGTTTTCCAGAATCGCAACGATGGCTCGTGTGACAGCCACGGCAGTTCCGTTGAGAGTGTATGCGGTTCGCGTGCCTTTTTGACCGGTGCTCTTGTAACGAATATTCAGCCGGCGAGCCTGGAAATCCGTGCAGTTCGAAGTGCTCGTCACTTCGCCGAATTCGCCTTTCGCGCGTCCAGTGGACTTGTCGATCTCACCTCGCCCGGGCATCCACGCTTCCAGGTCGTACTTTCGATAGGCCGGTCCACCCAGGTCGCCCGTACAAGTATCGAGCACATGGTAAGCAAGCCCCAGGCCTTGGAAGATCTCTTCTTCGATGGCTAAGATTTCCAGGTGCAACGCCTCGCTCTGCTCCGCAGTGCAGAAGCCAAACATCTCGACCTTCGTGAACTGATGCACACGGTAAAGCCCTTTGGTATCGCGGCCTGGCGCGCCAGCCTCGGTGCGAAAGCAATGTGAGAGGCCAACGTATTTTTTCGGCAGAGCGGCTTCGTCTAGAATCTTGTCCCGCAACATGCCGCCCAGCGTAATCTCGGCCGTGGCGATCAAGCAAAGATCCGTGTCGGCCACTGTGTAAACTTGCCGAGTATCCGGGTTGGGATCGCGTGGCATGAAGCCGATGCCTTCGAGCACCTCGACCCGAGCGAGGTCGGGCGTGATCACGGGTGTGAATCCCTTGGCGACCAACTTGTGCATGGCGTATTGAATGAGTGCCAACTCCAGAAGCACGGCCTCGTTCTTCAGAAAGTAGAACTTCTGGCCGGTGACCGAAGCACCCGCCTCGAAATCGACCAGGTCGAGCGATTCCGCGAGCGCGACGTGATCCTTTGGCACAAAATCGAATTGCCGCGGCTCGCCCCAGCGTTTGATGACTTTATTGTCCGCGGGCGTTGCACCGACCGGGGCGTCGGGATGCGTCATGTTCGGGATTGTCAGGAGCGAGGCGTGCAAATCGGCCTCGACGCGCTTGACCTCGCCTTCCATGGCCGTTTTGCGTTCGCGAAGTGACTTTCCTTCAGCAATCAGTTCCTGCTTCTTTGCCGCGTCTTTCTCTTTCGGGATCCGCTGAGAAATCTCGTTGGCCCGTTGCTGAATCGTCTGCGTATCGCCAACAAGTTTCTTGCGCATGTCGTCGAGCGTGACGGCCCGTTCGACCTCGGCATGAGTGGCCAGCCGGTTCTTGCAGTTTGCCTTTACGGCTTCCAGATTGTCGCGGATGAATGCAGCGTCGAGCATTGGGTCGGTGAGTGAGTAAGTATGATTGCCTGAAAGTGATGATACATATCGTTAAGCGAAAGGTTTACTTGTCCGACGCGGAAAACGTGTACCAGTCGCCAGTCAGGTGATGAATTTCGTAATGCTCGTTCCCGAATGGGGATCCGTCGGCATTGGGGCGATGAGCAAACCCGTACGACCCATCTTTCGAGCCTTTCTGTCCCGTGACCAACGTGCGGAAGTAAGTGCCGCCACGTCGATCCGTGCCCCAGTGATCGACCCAGTACAAGTCGAAATCCGCGTTCAGCGGAACGGTCGAGGCATCCGCGGCCGGGGGAGCGTCGGCCAATAGTGCCTCGAAACTGCCTTGGTAATGTTGGAACAGTAACCAACGTGGAATGTAAGTCCCGAGCAACACGGGGGTGAGAACGAGAGCCACCAGGACAAGACAGGCAGAAATTCGTTGTCGCGGGATGCCGTCGGTCTTGGTTCGAAGAAGATGCCGAAGTGTGACAGCCAAGGCAAAGCCGCTGTAAAGCCCGCCCAGCGAGAACGAGTATTTGCGTGGAACCTGCTCGATCAAGCCTGGGAAGACGCTCATTCCGAGCAAAAGCCCGGAGCCGACAACGGTGAAGAGAGCCAAAAACCACATGAATTGCCCTTTGGAGCCGCCCACTCACAATCGACCGGACTAGCGAATCCTTCGTGAGTTTGTTATAGTCCGTGGAACTGAAGGAGTGCTTCACAAATGGCGACAGCGATTGCACCGAGTTCCCCGCAAGCTCTGTTGACGGCCGACGAATTCGCTCGGCGTTACGAAGGAGATTACGTCGAACTGATTGATGGCCTCGTGCAGGAGCTACCCGTGCTCCACCAGAAGCACGGTGAAATCTGTTTCCGCATGTCCTTCGCCTTTGGCCTCTATCTTGAGTCCAATCCTTTGGGTCGTGTCACCACGAACGACTCATTTGTCCAGACAGAATTCGAACCCGATCGTGTGCGCGGAGCTGATGTTTGCTATTTCAGCTTTGAACGCCTACCCAAGGGGCCAATACCCGACGGTATCCTCTCCGTGTCACCAGACCTTATCGTTGAGGTACGCTCTCCGTTGGAGCGGTGGAACTCTGTCTTCGCCAAGGTCGCGGAGTATCTTTCCGCGGATGTTCGGGTTGTGGTGGTGTTGGATATGCCAACAACCTCGGCATCGGTCTATCGCAACGATGAGTTCCAACAGATCTTCGACAACGGCGACGACCTTGTGCTGCCAGACGTTCTGCCTGGATTCAAGGTGCCGGTGCGGAAGTTGTTTGAGTAGATGTCTCCCAAATTAAGCAACTGTTGTCGGCAGCCCTTCCTCAATGAACGCTAGATATGGATACGGTGTGTCAGGAAAATTTTCCTGATAGGTTCGAAGCACGAACTGCACTAGTTCGATGTCCTCATCCGTAATGTCTCGCGTTAGCATCGGCGGAATCACCTCGATCGTATTGGCCAATTCCTGGATACGTCGCTTCGCTGCCGGGAGCACCAGACGAGACTGAATCTCGTTCAATCCCCAGGTGAGTACCTGGCAGAGTCGCTGTTTGAACTGCTCAAGTTCATCGCCACTCATAGCGTTTCCCTAAGTCAGTGTGACGGAGTGGATAGGTGTATAGTAACGCAGATGGCGTGCATCGAGGGGCGAAAGCTCGATTTCTGGAGGATCGGTGCCGAGTACGAGGGTCGGGTATTCGGTATTTGTGATGTAGCGACCATCTCGTGGTACGGAAGACTTTGGGGAGTAAAGTTCGTCGAAGCCGATCCGGCAACGAACGGATGGGCGCCCACCGTAAAAGATAATTGCAGGTATATCAATCCTTCCAGCACGAATCGCGGCCACACATCGTCTCACTCCAGATTCAATTCGGTAAGCAGGCATATTGATAGATCACCTCACGGCCGCTTATCCAGCGACACGTAAGGCACATCCTGCTTGCCGACGTAGATTTGTTCGGGCCGATAGATGCGGTTGCCGTTGAGTTGCTCTAGCCAGTGGGCCAACCAGCCGGCCACGCGGGCCACGGCGAAGATCGGCGTGAAGATGTCGGTCTCGATGCCGAGCGACGAATAGACGACGCCGCTGAAGAAATCGACGTTCGGATAAACCCCCTTCGCGCCATAAATCGGAACGCACTGCTTCTCAAGTTCCAAAGCCACCTCGTACTTCGCGGGCCGGCTGGTTTCGGCGAACACTCGCTCGGCCAATTCCTGCAACACAGTGGCGCGTGGATCCTTAACCTTGTAGACCCGGTGTCCCATGCCCATCACTTTGAAGGATGGATTGGCCGCCCGTTTTGCGTCGAGCCAAGTCTTCGCGTTCGCCGCGGTTCCAATCTCGCCGAGCATCTCCAGCACTTCTTCGTTTGCTCCCCCGTGCAAGGGGCCCGACAGGCTGCCTACCGCGGCCGAGATGGTCGCGTAAGGATTCGCAAGCGATGAACCAGTGACGCGGGCCGTGAACGTGCTGGCGTTAAAGCCGTGCTCCGCGTGCAGAATCAAACAGGCGTCGATCACCTTGCGAACCGATGGCGAAGGCTCGCGGCCAAACAGCATGTAATAAAAGTTGCCCGCGTGATCGAGATCCGGATGCGGGTCGAGGGGCAACTCGCCGCGACGAAGCCGGGCAAACGCAGCCACCAACGTCGGCAGGCTCGCAATCAGACGCAGTGACGCTTCCCAGTTGGATGCGTTGTCCGTCACCGGACGAGTTGGGTAAAACATCCCGAGAGCGGAAACGGACGCTTGCAGTGCGTCCATCGGGTGGCCGGTGGCCGGGAAGTTCTTGATGACCTCAATGAGTTTGTAATGAACCTTGCGGCGTAGTCGTAACTCGTGATGAAAATCAGCCAGCTGCCGTTGTGTTGGCAGATCGCCTTTCAGGAGCAACCAGGCGGTTTCCTCGAACGAACTATCCTTCGCGAGTTGCTCGACCGCGACACCCCGGTAGGACAGCAGTGCCCGTTTCCCGTCGATAATGCTGATGGCGGATTTGGCGACCGGCACGTCGGCCAGGCCTGCGGGAATTTCCGACGAACTGCTCATGGGTTTCTCAAGAAGAAGCGGGCCTGGGGTGTGAACATCGTATCCCGCATGGTTTGAGTTATGGTCCCTTTGGGGATGTGGCCAGTGAAGGGCCTCATCGCGACTGAAGAACGAACCTCAAGACGTCGGCGTCTGTCTGGTGACTGCGAGTCGATGTCACCTGACACCTCATGCCTTCTGGAGCCACGCGACGTGTACATTCCCTCTGCCTTTTGCGTCGACGAGCCGGACGTCCTCCATGCATTCATCGAGCAATTCGGCTTCGCCACGTTGGTCACAGTTCGTGAAGGAACTCCATTTGCCACACATCTTCCTTTGTTGCTCGATCGAGAGCAGGGGCTCCTGCTCGGCCATGTGGCCAGGGCGAATCCACACTGGGAGTGCCTTGCGGAAACGGAATCACTGGCGATCTTCACCGGGCCGCACGCCTATATCTCGCCTGCATGGTATGTGACACAACCGTCCGTGCCGACCTGGAACTACACGGCCGTACATGCATACGTTTCGGCCAGGCTGACATCCGAGGAACGTACGCGGGAGATCGTCGACGGGATCGTTACGAAGTACGAGTCCGCCAGTGTGAATCCCTGGCGAAACGACTTGCCAGAAGAGTACCGCATCAACCTGCTCCGCGCGGTTGTCGGCTTCGAGTTGCCGATTGCCCGGCTCGAAGGGAAGTTCAAGTTGGGACAGAACCGCCCCGAAGCGGATCGAGAACGGTTGCTCGCCCACCTTCGCGACGCGGGGACAGACGCGAGGCAACTGGCAAAATTCATTGACCAGCGATCGTGCCAATCGTCTATTTTCGCCTGTCGAACCAGATAAGCACTCCGACAATGCCTACGACGATTCCCACACCTATCACAATTAGCCCAACCGTACCATAATTGACGTAGGTGTAATCGTAAACATAGCCGGGAAACGATGTGATTTGATCCATGATCTCCCCTCCGAGTGGACTCTCCGGTCGATTCAACTCAATTGTGGAACAATAATTCGGGTTGAGCAAAAAATTCTGGCGAACTCCTTTGCCCGAACGTCATTGTTTGCCGAACCTGAATAGAGCGCCTGTATTGCCAGAACGGGTGATCCGGGCAACTTAACTTAAATTGCCCGGTTTTCCTGAACCACTTTGCTGACAACCCCTTCGCCAGGATGGAAGATAACGCAAACCAATATTCGCGAGACTTGGCTTTCCAGCCGGCCGCACTATCCCCGGAGAGCCCACTGTGTTCGCGTTTCGCGTTTCCTGGTTGTGCGCAGTCGTCGCAACTTCCAACGTCTTTGCTTTCGGCCGGTTATCAGGCGACAACGAAGCCCCAGTCGATTTGTCACGCCTCAATCGGCAACTGTATGGTCATGTTCACGACTATACGGCAAATCATGGCAGAGATGCCCGCATACAATCGGCCGCTTTGGGCCAGCGTCGGGATCTGTACGTTTACGTGCCTCCGGGCTACACAGCCGAGAAGCGTTATCCGCTAGTCATCTGGTTGCACGGCCTCGCACAAGACGAGACGAGCTTCCTCAAAGTCGTCCCAGTTCTGGATCGCGAGATGGCTTCGGGATCGCTCCCTAAATGTGTCATCATCGCTCCAGATGGAACCTATCGGGGAAAGGCCTCCCTGAAAGAGCCGCCTTCAATGTACTTGAACTCTCCTTTGGGTAAATTCGAGGACTTCATCGTCTACGACGTCTGGAATCACGCGACCGGCAATTACAGCATTCGTCCGGAAAAACAGGCTCACGTCCTGGCTGGCGCTTCGATGGGGGCCTTCGGGGCCTACAACCTCGGCATCAAGAACAAGAACGATTTCGGGCTAATCGTTGGCGTTCTACCACCACTCAACTTGCGTTACTCCGATCGTCGCGGCCGAACCGATTCGAACTTCAATCCATCGAGCTACGCCTGGCTAAACGAATATCGGCCGGACACCACGGTTGCTCGTTTCGGGCCAATGGGCCTCGTCAGCGTCAAGCAGCGGCAGCTCATCGCTCCGGTGTTCGGCGAAGGACCGGATGTGGTCGCCCGAGTCGCTGCTGATAATCCGGCTGACATGCTGTACTCCCATGATGTGAAGGCCGGCGAACTGGAAATGTTCGCGGGTTACGGCGAACGCGACGAGTTCAATTTCGATGCGCAAACCGAGAGCTTCGCGGCAGTGGCTCGTGGAAAAGGCCTCACGGTTCACACCGTCATGGTTCCCGGCGGCAAGCACGACAAAGAGACCGCAGCCCGAATGATCCCGAATTTCGTGGAATGGATGAGGCCGAAACTGGAACCGTACTCGCCGAAGTGATTTCCGCAGAGCATGAAGCGCCAGCGAAGGGAAAACTTGTCTTCGCTGACGCTTCATGCTTCAGGGCACATCGCCCTACCGATCCGAAAGAGCCTTCAAATCCGCCCTCGTGCGACCTTCGAGAGCAAACGCGAGCAGCGTGCCTGCCAGCCCCGTGACGCTGAGAATCGCAAC
>Ga0105046_10009362_pt1 | contig 15330 bp, 11 predicted proteins | sample MAT03_FD_78385 | JGI IMG/M metagenome (GOLD analysis project Ga0105046, IMG submission 78385) | Freshwater microbial communities from Lake Fryxell liftoff mats and glacier meltwater in Antarctica - MAT-03 (megahit assembly) | ecosystem: Environmental > Aquatic > Freshwater > Ice > Liftoff...
CTACTATCAATGGGGTTGGAATTCACCTTTTCTCTGGAAAGTGACCGACGTGAGAATCCTTGCCTATTCTGCGATAGCTTTGATTGCATGTGCGACGTTGCCAGGGGCTTACGCTGTCTCTGAAGTTTCAAAAAATGAGCTTACACCAGCGATTGAAGGCCAACAAGCGATTAATGCGAGAACTTCATTAGAATCGATGAGTCTCGAGATAACGGCTGTCCAATCTGGAACTTGTGTCATTGGTTGCCGATACACCCAGCAATCGAATGAGAGTGAAACAGTAAATGAACATAAATCGTCAGAAAGCCTTTTTATTGCTTTCGACAAGGTCAATTCACTTTATCGTTATGACAGGCATAAAGGAGACGAGGTCGGTCGCCCGTCGCAGTTTATATCACATCCAGGTCTTGTGTTGAGCGCTCAGGGAGACTGGACTATCAGGTCCAGTTCTGGAGTCTCAGTGGGCCGTCCCGTAGTTCGGAGAATGCCAACAGAGCGAGATCTTGATCGGATAGGACAGCGAGACCCTTTTTTGACAGCGATTACCGACAGTCTGTTGAACAGAAGGAATGAAGAGTTTGTGACAGCAAAGCTACTTGATCAGCTTCTTGATCAGATTCTTCACAATTCTACTGTCGTATTGTGTGAAAACGTTGTGCCTCATTTCGTTAGGGTAGGCGTTCGCCGAAAGGATGTCGTTAACAGTGTTTCTGCGGAGTGGGAGTTCACTCTGGATGCATCAAGAATGTACGTTCCGACGCGGACACTGATGAGACATAACTCGACGGTGTCGGGAATGTGGACAGAACCAGACATCACTGAAACCGAATGGGAATCGGCGAATGGTGTTTTTGTTCCAGTGAAGGTTGTTTCAACGGGAGTTAGTTACGGCAACTACCGCTCAGTCTTCACGATGAAGTGGGATCATGTGAATGAGCAACTGGACTCGAAGTTGTTCACCGAAGAAGCGCTTTCCCTCAAAACAGGCGATTCGATCAATCTTGAGCAGGACGGTCAGCTGACTATTGAGAAGTTGATTGGCGTTGAGTTGCCCAAAGCTCAAATTGTTCAAGAGACCCCGCGGCCCTCTTTCAGACGCACCGCATTGATAGTGGTCAATGTGGTATTTGTGATTGGGTTTCTTCTTTTTTTGCTTTGGCGTCGACCGGTGTCAAAACAAGGTTAGGTGGCAGAGCGCGTCTGAGTTCGGGTAAATCAGGTTTCGCCTGATCGCTCAGGCGAAGCCTGACTACCCCACTCTGCCCTCCGCTCAAGCTCCGCGCATTTCTCGACGTAGGGCGTTGAGTTCTTCCTCCACGCTGCTTTCATACGAAGCGATGAGGATCGTTTCCTCGCCATAAGGCAACTCGGGAGCATCAATTGGAAACGTCGTGCGTCGGCGTTGAGCGTCGGCCAGGCGGGCATCCAGAGCATGCAGCGTCGTCTTCAGCTGATCTCGCGTCGAGACGGCAGCGTTCAGTTGTTGCTCTAGGCCCGCGATCAGGTTCTCGACTTCTTTCTTGCGGGAGAGAGCTTGCCGAGCCAGGTCGTCGCGACCGTTTTCCAGGGCCTCGCGAGCCTTGGACATCCATTCGGCGGTCCGGATCAGCTGCTCCGAGATTTCGCATTCCACGCGGGCGACGTTGTTTCCCGCCGTGCGGACGCTCCGTTGGGCTCCGGTGATGCCTTCTTGCATCTCCTTGATGATTTCTTCGAGAGTGGCCTGCCGGTCCTCAGCTCCGTCGAGGAGGGCGGTGAGGTTGCAGGTCACGATTTCGGTCAGCCGGCTGAAGTACGGCATGAGAAGGGCTCCCGGCACGGTACAGCATACCCTCGCTGTGTCGGCCTTGCTTCGGATTCAGAATGTCTGCATGGCGCATCTTACGCGGTGAGGAGTGATTGGGCGAGACGTGACAGCCCCGGGCGGCCAGTTTCGCCGATCTTCCCAGAACGCAGGATGACTGAGTGCGGATCAGGGGGAAGTGGAAAATTGAAGCACGAATCTTGAAATTCGAATGACGAGGTGTGAAAGCAATCGGAAACTCTGGCGGGATAATCCGACGCTGGCCTCCTCCACAACATGGTCAGACTGTGACAGAAAGCCCAGCGGTTGCAACCGGCGGACTTGGTCATTTGACGTACCCCTTGGCGTTCTGCGATCCTGCTTCGATTCGTAGTCGATTTGACCGCGATGTTCTCTTTTTGTCGGTGCGGATTCAGCATGATTGTCAGTCGTCAGTGGCTTCTCGATTACATCCCATTGGAACTCCCCGTCGAGCAGTGGGCGGACCGGCTGACGATGTCGGGATGTAACCTTGAATCGATCGAGCCCGCGGGGGCCGACCTGGCGGTCGACTTGGAGATCACCAGCAACCGGGCCGATTGCCTGGGGCACATCGGGATTGCTCGAGAGCTGAGCGTGCTGCTGGATGCTCCGTTGTCGCGGCCCGGAGCGATCGTCGAGCCGATTACGGATCGCACCGACTCCGTGACCTCGGTCGAGTTGCAGTGCCCAGACATGTGCCCGCAGTACATGGCCCGCGTCATTCGCGGGGTGAAAGTTGCTCCGTCTCCCACTTGGATGATCGAGCGACTGCAAACGGTCTTGCCAGCCTACAAGCCGATCAACAACATCGTCGACATTACCAATTACGTCATGCTGGAGTGCGGTCAGCCGCTGCACGCGTTCGACTTCGACAAGCTGTGCGGCAACCGGATTGTGGTCCGCGCGGCCAAGACCGGCGAGAAGCTCGCCGCGATCAACCACGTCGAGTACGCGCTCACCCCCGAGATGTGCATCATCGCGGATGCGGAGCGTCCGGTCGCCATCGCGGGTGTCATGGGCGGGGCCGAGACCGAGATCACCTCGGGGACGATCAATGTCCTCGTCGAGACAGCCAACTTCACGCCGCTGGCGGTTCGCAACACCGCCCGCTCGCTTAAGCTCCACAGCCCATCGTCGTATCGCTTCGAACGCCAAGTCGACATTCAACAGCTCGACTGGGCCAGCCGCCGTTGTTGTGAATTGATCCTGCAACTGGCGGGGGGCGAACTGCTCGACGAGCCAGTCGTCGAGGGAGATGTTCCCGACTGGAATCCCGCTCTCATCAAGCTGCGCTTCGCGCGGGTCGAGGCGGTGCTGGGGATCAAGATTCCGGTCGAGGAGTGCGTCCGCATTCTGACCAGCCTGGGCCTGCCGGTGATGGGGAAGCCGACCAGCGAATCGGCCAGCTTCCGTCCGCCGTCGTGGCGTCGCGACCTGACCCGCGAGATTGATCTCATCGAAGAGATCGCCCGCATGCACGGCTACGACAAAATCCCCGCCGATCGACCGATCCCCGTCGTCTCTGGCAGCCGCTCCACCGCCGAACGCGTCCGCGAACGAATCGAGAACGTCCTCACAGCTGCCGGTTTCAACGAGGCGTTGACCTTCTCCTTCGTGACGGAAGAGTTGGCCAAGACCTTCGTTCGCGATACGACGCTGCCCGATCTGGTACTGACTCAAACCGCAGGTGAGTTCGGCAACCGCGCTCGGTCGACGATGATCCCCAGCCTGCTGGTCGCTCGCCGCGAGAACGAGCGGCAGGGGAACCTCAGTGCCGATCTTTATGAGGTGGCCCGCGTCTTTCTCGGCACAGATCCCGCGAACCCCGAGACCCAGCCGCTACGCGTCGCCCTCATCACCGGCCGATCGTTCTTCGAAGTGAAGGGCGTTCTCGAAGCCGTGGTGCGATCAATTAACCCTGCGCTGACGATCACCGCTCAGCCGAGCGCAATCACGCAGTTCACGCCGGGGCGCGGTGCGGAACTAGCGCTCAATGGAAAACCATGGGCTGTGCTCGGCGAAGTCCACCGCGACGCCCCGCACCTCCGTGACCTGAAGCTCCGCGAACCGGCCACGATCGCCGAGTTCGACCTGCAACCTCTGATCGACCAAGCGGTGCTCGTGGCCGACGCCCAGCCACTGCCCGAGACTCCCGCTGTGACCCGCGACTTAAACCTCGTTCTTGATGAGCCGGTCACATGGGCCACTCTCGAAGCGACCGTCCGCGGCGCAGCGGGCTCCCACCTGGAGCAAGTGCGCTTCGTCGACCAGTATCGCGGCAAGCACATTCCGAGCGGGAAGAAGTCCTACGTCTTCTCGATGTCCCTGCGCGCCGCCGACCGCACCCTGACCAGCGAAGAGATCGATCAGGTACAGGCCCGTGTTCTCAAGGCGTGCGAGACTGGACTGGGAGCGGTACTGCGGGGGTAAGTGGGGGGCACGTTTCCGACGTGCCACGACTTCGACCCAGAGCCGAGTGAGTTTTGGCCTTGGCGCTTCCAGTCCAATGGATTCGCTCCAGCGTTTAACCCGGACCCGGAGGACCACCTCTTCCTCCGGTGGCTCTCGCTTACGCGTCGGGTGAGTCTGCTTTTGACACTCCTTCCCCCTTCTGAAAGCTCATGATGTCCTTTCGATTCTCTGCTCGGCGTGACCGCTTCTGGAAGCTCCTCAAGGACACCGGGGTCGATGCGTTTCTGGTCACAAATGAGACCAACGTCTCCTGGTTGACTGGGTTCACCGGCGACAGCAGCTGGTTATTGATCGCCGCCGGGAAGTGCGTGCTGGTCAGTGATAGCCGGTACGAGACGCAGATCGCCGAGGAGTGCCCGGGGCTGGAGATGTTCATCCGCCGAACGGATCAGAAGATCACGCAGGTCAGCTGCGATCTGGTGAACTCGATGAAGTCGAAGCGACTGGGGGTCGAGGGGCATGTGGTGACGCTGGAGACGCGGGAGGCGCTGGCTTCGTCGCTGGCAAGTGCGGAGATCGTTCCGGTTTCGATGCGGATCGAGAATGAATTGCGATCGATCAAGGACGCCGAGGAGATCGCCGAAACTCGCCAGGCGGTCGTGATCGCCGGGCGTGGGTTGGACTTCTTGCGGGCAACGATCCGGCCGGACCAGACGGAGCGTGATGTGGCCTACGAACTGGAACATGCGATGCGGAAGATCGGGGCCGAGAGCGTCGCCTTTCCGCCAATCATCGCCTCGGGCGACCGGGCCGCACTGCCGCACTATCGACCGGGAGATCGGAAGGTCGGGGACTCGGAGATGCTGCTGATCGACTGGGGGGCTCAGCCGCCCTCGCGGTACAAGTCAGACCTGACCCGGATGCTCGTGTTCGGCAAACCCTCGGCGAAGTTCGCGAAGGTGTACAACACCGTTCTCGAAGCCCAGAAGCGGGCCATCGCGCTCATTCGTCCCGGCGTCAAATGCGGGGATGTCGACCTCGCAGCGCGCAGCTACATTGCCGACCAAGGATTTGGCAAACGCTTCGGCCATGGGCTGGGCCATGGCATCGGCCTGAACATTCACGAGCAACCCCGCTTTGCACGCCACAACGAGACCGTGCTCAAGCCGGGGATGATCGTGACGGTCGAACCGGGGATTTACATTCCTGAGTGGGGCGGAGTGCGGATCGAAGATGACGTGCTGGTCACGAAGGACGGGTGCGAGGTCCTGTCTGCGCACGTGCCGAAGGAGCTCGAATCGGCTGTGATGAGTTGGTAGAGAACTGTGATGAGTTGGTAGAGGAGAGGCCGGGAGGGCACGAGCGACCGGGATCGCCCTCCACCAGAAATCGCACTGACTCAGGCGTGCATGAACACGCTCTCAGTGCGGGCTTCGTCCTCCCGATCGATTCGTCAACTACTTCGTCAAGGGCTTGGCCTCCGGCGTCCGCTCAACCCGGCCCCACATGTGGCCGCCCACTTTTCCGTGCTCCCAAGTCCCAGCGTAGCGACTGCCATCGAACAGGATGCTCGATCCGAATTCGCTCCCAAGTCCCGGGATCTTCAGATCCGCCACTGACAGCACGGGGGTTTTCCCCGCCCAGTCGACCCTGACCGCGACCGGGACAGTGATATCGACCTCGCCGTAATTGATCCGGGCATGGATCGCCCAGATGTTCTTTTTGAGTTTGGCCGCCTTGGTGATCGAATAGCGATCCTGCTTCGGCGTCCCCTCCTGTCCATCGACCGTGAACGACCCGACCAAGTCCGCCCCCGTGAGCAGATCTGCAAAGACCTGCTCCTCCGCCGTCATCGGCTCGGCATCCGCCGTGGCCGCGGGCTGGGGGGCTTCATCGGCTCGAGCTGTCAGCGAAACGCCCGTTAAAAAGAGACCCAAGGCAAGCGTGCGAAACAAGAACGTCATCTCATCCACTCCATCCAGTACGTGAGGTCACAACTCCAGGCCCGTTCAAGATACCCGGAACGAGTCGATTGCAATAGCAGGCAGTCGCCTTTCGCTCCGCGAAAGAGCGCTCTTTCGCGGAGTGAAAGGCGACTGTCCTTAGCCACGCAAGTTCGCATATCGCGTCCGCGTCAGCTCTTCTGCTTGAGTCCATTCCGAATCGGTCAGCCCCGCATCGACGGTCTCTCCCGGCAGCAGTCCTACTAAAGCTTGGCACAAACCGTCGATCACCTCGCGGCGGCATCGAGCAAATCCAGCCAGCTCCGCAAGTCCCGGAAACTCTGGTGCAAACTCCGAACGAGCCAGCAGCAACGCTCCGTGTTGCAAGACCGCTCCCCGCCGTCGTCGCTGCGCACTTCCCATGATCTTATGTGGCCCCAGCACGATGTCCCGCGCGTCTCCGCGACTGAAGCACAGGAACGGCTCCGCCTCAAACCGAAGCGCCTCGCCCCGCAAGCGGACTTCAATCCCCCACTGCCCCAGCAGAGCAATCACCCGTCGATGAACCTCCTCGTAGAGAACCCCCGGGCTGACCGACAGCGGGTGCCCGTCCGCGATCGCAATCGAATACGTCACCTCTTGATGATGCAGGATCGCCCCGCCACCCGACAGCCTCCGCACCTTCGCCAGCTCGGGGAAGCGGCTCTCTAGCGAGGGGTCGTCGACCGCCTGGAAGTATCCGAGCGAAACGGTGGCCGCGTCCCATTCATAGATTCGAAGAGTGCATGAGCCATCGGCAGCTGCGGCTTCGAGCAGTACCTCATCCACAGCCATATTCCACGAGCCAGAGCCGGGGGCTGGCTCCACGATCACGCGACTGGCCATCATGACCTCTTCGATGCGGGCGAAGAGGCTCGCTCTTGCAAAGTCCGGTCGACGAGCTGTTCGATCTCAGCTGTGATGTCATCCATTTCGCGAATCCCGATCGCATTCACGACAGAGACGATCGACCAGTTTCGCTCTGCCGCCAGTTCGCAATAGGCCGACCGCACGCGAGACAGGTAGCCCGTATCGGCCTCCTGCATGTCGGCGGCTTCCGTGGTGTAAGTGCGCGGGGCCTTCTTCGCGATCAGCTGCTGCGAGACCTCTGCGGGGGTGTCGAGCAGCACGACCAGATCGGGACGCGGCAGTCCAAAGAGGTCGTATTCAATCTTTTCGATCCAGTCAGCGAGTTCCTGGCGATCCGCACCGGTCCGCTTGCCGGCCTGATGTGCGATGTTCGATGGGACGTACCGATCGAGAACCAGGACATCGCTCTCCGACAAGAGCCGCAACAGTTCTGTTTTCGATTCCAGCCGATCCCCCGCATAGAGCAGCGACGCTAGAAACGGATCGACTTCATTCAATTGTCCGAAGCGCCCATTCAGGAAATCCCCGATTCGTCGCCCAAAGAACGTCGCGTCATACCGGGGAAAGCTGAGGAGACCCGCACGGAGACCTCGCGCCAAAAGCCGATCGCGCAGCCGCGCGGACTGTGTCCCCTTGCCGGAGCCATCAATACCTTCAATCACGACCAGAAGCGACACGCAGGAACAACTTTCGAAATAGAGGCATGAACATGACAGTTGCGGCCAGTTTCCCGAATCAGACGCCCGATTGCCACTCTCAAGATGCTCCATCAAGAATCGGAGCTGGCTGATGTTCGCAGTTCCCTTTGAAGAACGGTGGGTCAGCAGCCAGCGATATCAACCCGGCTCCCAAGTTTCCAATCGTTGTCTGGCTAAGTCGGCCCAGGGTCCGCGAGAATCAAAAGTCAGGTACTGCTTCCACAGGGCGACGGCTTCGTCCCCGCGTCCCAGTTCGGCCAGGGTCTCCGCTTTTTGGAGCACAGCATCCGGGTAATCGGGATGCACGTTTAGGGCGATGTCAAAGGCCAGTAAAGCCGCGTCGGGTTCGCCGACCTCGCGGTGCAAGCTGCCGATCTGCGTCCATGCTTCCAGATAGTCGTGATCTAGTTCCACTGTGGCGTAGAACCGTTCCAATGCTCCGCGAGGTTGATCGGTTCGGGAGAGTGCCTCAGCCAGGTGAAAGTGCAACTCAGCTGTCGGAGGTCCGGCCATTAGAGCGGAGCGGAATGCTTCGATCGCCTCGGTCAGCTCCCCGCTGTCATAGCAGGTGCATCCGCGGTCGAACCACTCCTTGGCCGTCTCGGTCTGCGGGGCCCACGCCCGCTCAAGTCTTAGCTGGAAAGGAGGATCGAGATCATCGATCGACGGCTGGGCCACTGAGCCCGGCTCGTCAAAACCAAAGACGCGCTGACGAGTCGAGGGTTCCAGCAGACCATGCTCGTCCTTCAGCAGCACGCGCTCATTCCGAGCGAGAATTTCCAGCTGCTCAAGAGGACGCAAGTCGCCGCGGACCACGCTCGGCAGCGTTCGCAAGCTCGCTTCCAACTCCCGACGTGAGACTCCCGAGATCAATAACTCGCTAAGCTTGCGGGCACTGGTGACCTCTTGAAAGTCGAAATACGGCAGCCGAAAGACGCGCTTCACGGCCCGGATCAGCCCCAGCCGTTCCCAACCGCGAATCAGATGCACAGAGACTTTCAGCAATCCACTCAGCATCGCGGGGGTATAGAGTCGCCGCACTTCGGCCTGCTGTTCCGTCAGACCGAGTGCTTGCAACCACTCCGATTCGTTGAGAACGCGAATCGTGGCTCCCTCGGTGTTCAACCGTTCCACCTGTTGCAGCTTGACGCTCGGCTGTCCGTCCTCTTCCAGAGGCCAGCCTTCCTCACCGACGACCAAGAGTGTCGTCTGGCGGCTGACATGTTCGCTGGCGATCCCGCTATGCTCGGCGACAAGTCCGGCAGCCTGTGCGTGCGTCATTGAAGCCAGCGTGCCTGTGAAAGCGACGCGCTCACCCGCGAGAATCGGCGAACTGGAGAGAGTGTCAGTCAAGGGATGTATCGAGGCGAATCGAGAGGGCAAGGGTCTGGCCAGGCGAGGTGTATCTTAAAGGGTTCGAGTGGAAATAGAATACCCGCCTCGGGGCTTGCCCCGGAGGTCCCCGCGCTTGTGCGCTCCCGTATCGCACAAGCGCGGCGACCTCCCCGGCGAGCGGGGTGGCGGGGACTTTGATATCACTCCATTGGCGAAGACCGGTCCGAGTGCAATTCACTTCTCAGCCGAAGCTATGTGATGGATCGCTGCGAATGTCCTCATTTTTCGAACGCGGCGACAACTCTCGCAGTGCCGAAGCAGGGCGGCGCTTAAGCCAGGATCTTTTGCACAACTTCCCCATGCACGTCGGTCAGACGGAAGTCGCGGCCCTGATACCGGTAGGTCAGTCGCTCATGATCGAGTCCGAGTTGATGCAGTATTGTTGCCTGTAAATCGTGGACGTGGACTGGGTTTTCAGCCACATGAAAGCCGAGTTCGTCCGTGGCTCCGTAGGTCATCCCCGGTTTGATTCCACCGCCCGCCATCCAGATCGAGAAAGCTTGTGGGTGGTGGTCTCGGCCTCGGCTGCGCTGCAGAGCGGGGTTCGATTCAATCATCGGCGTACGACCGAACTCGCCGCCCCAGATGACGAGTGTTTCGTCGAGCAGACCTCGCTGCTTGAGATCGGTCACGAGGGCAGCCGAGCCCTGGTCAGTCGCTTTGCAATTGTTGGTGTGGTTGCCGACCAAGTCTGAGTGGGCATCCCAGCCTTCGTTGTAGATCGTGATGAACCGCACCCCGCGTTCGACCATGCGTCGCGCGAGCAGACAGCCTCGGGCGAACGATGGCTTGTCGGGCTCGCATCCATACAACGCCAATGTGGCAGCGCTTTCGCTCTTCAGGTCCATCAACTCCGGGGCAGACAGCTGAAGCCGTGCCGCCATTTCGTAGCTGGCAATTCGCGTGGCGATCTCGGGGTCGCCGTGCTCTTCGAAATGCTTGCGATTGAGGCGATTGATGAGGTCATACGAAGAATCCTGCAACTGGCGATCCACTCCCGGCGGGTTGGAAACGTTGAGGATTGGGTCGCCGGAATTGCGGAAGCGAACGCCGGTGTACTGCCCCGGCAGGAAACCGCTGGACCAGTTGGCCGCTCCTCCGCTGATTCCTCCCCCCGTCGACATGACGACGAACGCGGGGAGGTCACGGGCTTCTGACCCCAGTCCGTAGAGCGCCCATGAACCGAGCGATGGGCGACCCGGTTGTCCGAAGCCGGTATTGAAGAAGATCTGCGCGGGGGCATGGTTGAACTGGTCGGTCCGCATTGACCGAATCAGGCAGATGTCGTCGGTGATCTGTCCGATGTGAGGCAGCACATCGGCGATTTCGGTTCCCGATTCGCCATGCTTTTGGAACGGGAACTGCGGTCCCAACGCTGCGGCATTGGGATTGATAAAGGCGTAACGCTGGCCGCCGATGACCTCGGGAGGGATCGAGCGTCCCTCGAACTCTTTGAGCTTCGGCTTGTAGTCATACAGGTCGAGATGGCTCGGGGCACCCGTCATGAACAGGTGGATCACCGCCTTGGCTCGCGGAGCGAAATGCGGAGCGAGCGCGGGCAAGCCAGCCTTGGCCGCCCCAGACGCCGCCGACCCCTCCCCCAGCAGCGAAGCGAGCGCCATCCCGCCCAGACCGAGCGTGCTGTCTTGCAGGAAATTTCGACGGGAGGGTGCGTGGCTCATGGGTTCACCGAGGCAGGACGGATCTTTCGGGATACGTCATACCATTGCGACCCAGGCGTTTTCCAGTGCAGCGGACTCGGCATGACCAGCACAGACTATTTCACCGTCGCTGGCTTCTTGAGACTCGCGGCCTTGACGGGTGTCTTGCTGAGCAGGGCGTCGAGCTGTTTCAGATCGAGCGGAGCCGCTGTCACGACGCCGCTGGCATTGACCAGCCAATAGGTCGGTACCAATGTCACCCCGTAGTGGCGGGCGATCGGATTGCGGACCCCTCGGCTCTGGACATCGGAGAAGAAGATGTTGTGCCAGGCCAGTGAGTGCTGCTCGACAAACCGGTCGACGGCGAGTTGCTCGCGATCCAGATTCACTCCGACCACCATCAGCCCACTCTTTCCATACTTGTTCTCGGCCGACTGGATCAACGGCAGATCATTCAAAAACGTCTGCGAATTCGAGGCCCAGAAGACAATTAACACCGGATGCCCAGCGAACTGATCGATCGAGATGTATCCCCCCTCGACAGTCGATCCGGCGAATTCAGTCAGTTTCTCACCTTGCAGCCGCAACCGCCGCAGGACCCCTTCCGTGGACTCCCTGAAAGGAGTGTCGGGGTACTTTTCTTCAATGGTCGTAAAGCAAGTCGTCGCATCTTCGACCAGGCCGACCTGCTCGCACAATCGCCCGGCGGCCAACAGATACATTGCCGTACGATTCGTCTCTTGAGGAAACTTTTCTGCGAACAGACGCGACTGCTTCGCAAATGTGGCTGCACGCTGAGGCTCTTGACGGCCTGCCTCCTCGGCTTGGATTTGCGTCAATTGCACCAGCCGCAACGCCGATTCGATCGCCGCAAAGGAGGTCTTGTCCCGGCGGTACAGTGCGTCCGCATCGTCGGACAACAGCTGGGCCTGATCCGCTTCGCCCTCCAATGCCAGTTCCTTGCGAGCTTCCATCAGATAGTAGACGCCGTTGTTGAACAGCTGCTCCTGCTCCGGGTGATCCTTGGTCTCCGAGATCACCTGCGCCCCCAATTTGACCATCATGTGCCAGCGCCGCAGTTGCTCTGCGTCAGCCTGCTCGGGAGTCAGCTCGATCTCTTCGAACTCACCGGGTTTGTCTTTGATGGGCTGACGAATGAGATCTACGGGAGCAGCATTGAGCAAGGCCATCTGGCGCAGCTTGAACTCGGGAGTTCCTTCTTTGGGTTCAGCGACTTCTTCGGGGGACTCTGCGGCGTCGGAATCCTCGGCATCAGCGAGATCTTCCTGAGCCTCTTCGCTGAGGGGGGCCTCAGAGTCGGCTGGTTTTGTTTTCGCGGGAGAGAGGCTCGGCAACTCGCCCGCGGCCGTGGTCACACGACTATCGAATTCGTTCATCGACAGCGGCCCAGTGGGCGCATCTGCGGCCTTTGAGTTCGTCACCTCTTCGTCGGTGACAAACTGGTTCTGAGGGGTTGATGTCTGTCCGCAGCCTGTCAGGACGAAGGCTAAAGACAGGGTCAGCGCTGACCAAGTGTGTTGAACAGAGTAGACGATTCGCATGGCATGCCCTCCTTGGACCGACAAATGACGGCGGGGTTGTAGGCAAAAAATGCCGATCAAGGCAAGAGGAACACTACTCAGGGCGACCGCGTAGCCTTCTGGGCCGCAAAGCGTTGGCAGCAGACAGCCTCCAGAGGCCCAGGGATAGTTGGAGCTGGAACGAATAGAAGGTTTGACATGTGAAGCAGAAAGACCCGCAGGATGAGATTGAACCAGGCCGGAGTCGGAGGACTCATAATCTCGCTGAAGCCGGGTCTTTCCATGAGGGCGAAGGGCCACTGCTGCGAAGATGATGTGTGAGGCGACTTTCCCGTTTTCCCGTCGAGTGGGGAGGATCAAGGATGATCGGTCGGGGGAAGTTGTTGGGGGGTGTAGACTTTTCGCGCAGCGCATTCACGCAGGTGGTGGTCGATGGTAACAATCTCAAGCATGTGGCCAAGCGGTTGCTCGTCGCTGGGCAAGTTGTTGGGTGGCGCACGTTCCCATCGAAGGATTGGTGCTTGCGTTTCAGGCCGACCCGGACGGAGAGGCTCTTGTTGAACCGCTGCCGGGGTGAAAGCTGTCTGGCATAAGCGGCTCAGCAGGAGCTTCGCCGTCCCGAGTATGTGTCAACGACTCCACGACCGATCGAGCAAACATCGCCGCAGCGCCAGGTCGACTGGCTCGTTGGTCAGGACTCGCGAATAGTCGGCGTGCAGGTCGCGGCAGCTGCGCTCAAGGGTGTCGCAGAAGGTTTTCGCCTCCGCTTGGTAGGCGGCTTGCAAGCTGCGAGTTTCGACGAGTTGTTCGCCGAGGGCTTCAAGGCCTTGAAACAGGACCGGACCCTCGAAGGGGAAGTCGAGTTCGGCGGAGTCGAGGAGATGGAGCAGCAGCACATCGTGCTTCCGCGAACGGAGCGCCCGCAGGCCGGAGACGATTTCTTCCAGTGGCCGCAAACAGTCGCTGATTAACACGACCACCGCGCGACGTTGTGTCAGCTCAGCGAACTGCCCGAGGGCTGTCTCGAAGGGTTTCTCGACAGCGGATGTCGTCCCGAGTAGATGGGTCTCCAGTTTCGTCAGTTCCTGTACGACGTTGTGCCAGTGCGCCATCCGCCCGCCCGGCGGGACGCGAGTCTGGAGCGACTGGTCGAGCGTGAAGAGCGAGATCAAATCCTGCTGCTGCGTCAACACAAACCCCGTCGCAGCGGCCAGCCAGCGGGCGTATTCGAGCTTGGAAACGGAGCTAGTCTCGGAGCGATACGACATCGATTCGGTGGTGTCGACCAGCAGGTGACAGACGAGGTCTGACTCCATCTCGTACTGGCGAACATAGAACCGGTCACGCCGCCCGAAGACTTTCCAGTCGACATGCCGCAAGTCGTCGCCGGGAGCGTATTGGCGGTGCTCCGCGAACTCGACCGAGACGCCACGCGCGGGACTGCGATGCTGCCCGGACAGGGCTCCTTCAACGATGGCCCGGGCCTGGAGTTCCAAGCCAGTCAGCCGCATGAGTTGGTCGGGAGTCAGCATGCGATGCTCGTTTGTCTGTTCAATGCGGGGAGGCATCACCTCGTGAGCGGACTGGCTAGCGTCAGTCCGCTCACGAGGAAGGGCGAAACCCTCTCGCTCCCCCGTCTCATGATACTGTGCCCGCTAGACGTAAGGGTTGCTGGATCAAAGGGTTTCTCGGAAGCACGGGAGAAGTTCTCACTCACTTCCTAAGTTGCCCCTTCGCCCACACTGCGAGTGCCTCGCGGTTGATCTTCACATTGTGTCGGGTGTCGACCGGCATGGCGTTGATGAGTAGAAACTTTTCGATATTCTCGGTGAGAGGTGAACTCCTCGCGAGTGAGGAAGCATGTTCAATGACCGTGGGTGTCACGATCGTCAGAGCTTGAGCCGAAATCTCTCCTTGGTCACCGTAGTACGGTTCAATCACAAGGACCGGCATCTGCCGTCCACGCTCTCCGATGCCAATCAAGGCTGCTCGAAAGATTAAAACGCTCGTCTCAAAGATTCCCTCGCAGCAGACCGAATACATCGGTCCAGCGGCGGTGTAGACCACATGCGCCTTGCGTCCGCAGAACCAGAGTAGGCCATCAGCGTCGAGATACCCGACATCTCCAATCCGGTGCCAGAAGGTCTCCCCATCCGGAATCTTCGCAGCAGCGGTTGGTTCACGCCGACGGAAGTATTCGCGAGTGACCGCGGGACTCCGGACGATGATCTCGCCGATCTCGCCGGGGGAGAGCGAGCGGGTGTCGTTGATCGAAGCGATCGGTCCTTCGGTGATCGGGATGATGCGGATGTCGACGCCGGGGAAGGCCCGCCCGACGCAGGTTCCGGCCCCCTGGCGAGTCTTTTCCGCAGTGTGGGCCAAGACAGTGCTGGACCCGATCGAGGCCACAGGCAGACTTTCCGTGGCTCCGTAGGGCGTATGCAATTCGGCCCCCGGCCCGGTCAGCACGCGCGACATCATCTCCTGCACACGCACTGGCACCGGCCCACCGGCGGACAGAGCCCGCCTCAGAGACGGAAACTCTATCTGGTGCTTAACGCAGTATGTCGCCACGCGATTCCACAACGCTGGAGAGCCGAACGCTTGCGTCACGCCGTTGTCGTTGATCGCCTCGATGATCTTCAGCGGGTCGACCTTCGCGGGTTTCGTGGGGTCCATGTCCGGGATGACAGTCGTCACTCCCATTGCCGCATTGAAGAGTGCGAACAGCGGGAACCCCGGCAGGTCCACCTCGCCAGGTTCGATACCGTAGAACTGCTGGAGCAGATCGACCTGGGCGTTGAACATCCCGTGTTCGTAGAGCACCCCCTTCGGTGGCCCGGTGCTGCCGCTGGTGAAGATCACAGCTGCGGGGTCAGTGGATGGGGTGCGAACGATCGGGAATTCATCAGTCGGGCAGACAATCCTGTCTGCCGCATCTGTTGA